>Ga0302314_10021659_pt1 | contig 10575 bp, 8 predicted proteins | sample III_Palsa_N2_3_FD_200533 | JGI IMG/M metagenome (GOLD analysis project Ga0302314, IMG submission 200533) | Peat permafrost microbial communities from Stordalen Mire near Abisko, Sweden - III_Palsa_N2_3 | ecosystem: Environmental > Terrestrial > Soil > Palsa > Peat permafrost | place: Sweden... | reverse complement strand
ACGCTGCCCGCGCCGGCACCGGCACCGGCACCGGCGCTCGCCGCGGCCACGCCGCCCGCGTCCGCGCCCGCGCCGGCCGACCTGAAGTTCCTCGACGACGCCGCCACGCGCCAGGCGATCCACAACGTGGCACGCGGCGACACGCTCGCCAGCGCCGCCAACGCGCTCACGCACGAAGAGGTGGGCAGCGAGCTGGTGGCGGCCGACGGCTCGCACGTGGGCATGCAGCGCGACCTGCCGCGGCCGCCGCCGGCGGAGGCGCTCGCGCGCGGCATCGCCGCCGCGCACAAGGGCGATTGCTCGAAAGGCGACTACGCCGGCAGTGGCATGGGCCTGCTCAGCCTGCCCTTCCTCGCGGCCGCCGAGGCCCTCGGCAACTGCAGCCACAAGAACTGACGACCACCACCACGGCCACCATGAACAAGATCCCGCTGCTCGCGCTGACGCCGTCCGGCGCGACCAGCGCCTCCGCGGCCCGATCGATGCCTTCGGCGCGATCAGCGGCCTGCGGCCCGGTCGATGCCTTCGGCGCGATCAGCGCCCTGCGGCCCGGTCGATCTCGAGCTGCTTGAGCACGTTGCGCTGGAGCTTGCCGGTGGCCGTCATCGGCAGCGTGTCGACGAACTCGATGTCCTTGGGCGTCTCGTACGGCGCGAGCCGGCTGCGCACCAGCTGCTGCAGCGCCTCGACCAGCGCGGCGTCGGCCACCACGCCCGCGGCCGGGATGACGAAGGCCTTGACGACCGCGCCGCGCTCGGCGTCGGGCTTGGGCACGACGGCCACCTGCGCGACCGCCGGGTGGCGCGCGAGGCAGTCCTCGATCTCGGTCGGCCCGACGCGGTAGCCCGAGGTCTTGAACTGGTCGTCGCTGCGGCCCTGGTACCAGAGGTAGCCGTCGACGTCCATCACCGCGCGGTCGCCGGTGCGGCACCACGATTCGAACGGCACGCCGGCGAACTTCGCGTGCGTCGCGCGTTCGTTGTTCCAGTAGCCGAGGAAGAAGATCGGATCGCGCGCGCCGTGCACGTCGCGCGCATGCACGGCGATGTCGCCGGGCGTGCCGTGCGGGCACTCGTTGCCGTCGTCGTCGATCACCGCGATGCGGTGGCCCGGATACGGCCGCCCCATGCTGCCCGGCCGCGGCGGCCAGCCGGCCGCGACCTTGCCGGCGCGCGTGCGGAAGTGGCCGCAATTGCCGACGACGTAGTTCATCTCGGTCTGGCCGAACATCTCGTTGACGACGATGCCCAGCTTGTCGCGGCAATACGCGAACACGCCCTCGCCCACCGCCTCGCCGGCGCTCATGATGCATTTCAGCGCCAGCTTCGGATGCGTCCTGCGCGGCTCGGGCGCGACGCGCATCATCGCCTTCAGCGCGGTCGGGAACAGGAAGGTGTGCGTGACCTGGTGGCGTTCCATCAGCTTCAGGGCGAGGTCGGCGTCGACGCGCGCGCGCGACGCGACGATGGTGCGGCCGAAGTACAGCGTGGGCAGCAGCGCGTCCCACAGGCCGCCGGTCCAGGCCCAGTCGGCCGGGCTCCAGAACGGCCCGTCGCCCTCGAACCAGTTCTGGCTTGCGACGAAGCCGCTCAGGTTGCCGATCAGCGCGCGGTGCGGGATCACCGCGCCCTTGGCCGGCCCGGTGGTGCCGCTGGTGTAGATCAGCAGCGCGGGATCGTCGGCGCGCGTGTCCGTGGGTTCGAACTCGTCGCGCGCGGCCGCGAGCGACCCGCTCCACGAGACGTCGCCGGCGCTGTCGGCCGCGCCCGCGCCCATCACCTTGATCAGCGCGGGGCACGACTCGCGCAACGCCGCGATGACGCCGGCCGACGCCTCGTCGACGATCGCCAGCTTCGCGCCGCTGTCCTTGAGCCGCGACTGCAGCGCCTCGGCGCCGAACAGCACCGACAGCGGCACCGCGATCGCGCCCATCTGGAACACCGCCATCAGCGCGACGGCCGTCTGCGCGCGCTGCGGCATGACGATCGCGACGCGGTCGCCGCGCGTCACGCCCAGCGAGCCGAGCGCGTTGGACAGCCGGCGCGCGTCGCGCTGCAGCGCGGCGTAGGTGAACGGCACGGCCGGATCGCCGCCGTTGTCCTGGACGATCGCGACCGCCCCGGGCGTGTCGCGCGCCCAGCGATGCAGGCAGACCTCGGCGATGTTGAACTTCGCGGGCACGGCCCAGCGGAAGCCGGCGTGCAGGGAGGCGTGGTGGTCGGGGCTGCTCATCCGGCAAGCTTACGACGTTGACGTTGCCAATGCTTGCAGCGCCTCGCCCGTCACGCGGCAGATGCGCAGGTCGGGCAGCAGCGTCGCGCCCATGCGCTGGTAGAACGCCTGCGCGTCGACGTTCCAGTCCAGCACCGACCACTCGAAGCGGCCGCACTCGCGCTCGACCGCCATCTGCGCCAGGCCCTGCAACAGGCGCTTGCCCATGCCGGTGCCGCGCGCCGCCGGCCGCACGAACAGGTCTTCGAGATACAGGCCCTTGCGGCACAGGTAGGTCGAGAAGTTGTGGAAGAACAGCGCGAAGCCGACCGGCTGGCCGCCGTGCTCGCCGATGATGCATTCGCAGGTCGGCATGCCTGCGAACAGCTCGACCTCGAGGCGCGCGGGCGTCGCCGTGGCCAGGTGCTCGAGATGCTCGTAGACCGCCAGTTCGCGGATCAGCTCGACGATCACCGGCACGTCGGCGCGCGTGGCGAGGCGGATTCGCGCCGGCGAGCCGTCGGAGACGTCCGTCGTGCCAGCCCCGAGGGACCGCAGCGCGTCGCCGGCGACGCGGCAGACGCGCCAGTCCGGCAGGATCGTCGCGCCCATGCGCTGGTAGAACGCCTGCGCATCGACGTTCCACGCGAGCACGCCCCACTCGAAACGACCGCAGCCGCGCTCGACCGCGATCTGCGCAAGCCGCTGCAGCAGCGCCTTCCCCATGCCGGTGCCGCGCGCCGCCGGCCGCACGAACAGGTCTTCCAGGTACAGGCCCTTGCGGCAAAGAAAGGTCGAGAAGTTGTGGAAGAAGATGGCGAAGCCGACGGTCTCGCCGCCGTGCTCGCCGATCAGGCATTCGCAGGCGGACTTCTCGCCGAACAGCTCCGCCTCGAGGCGCTCCGGCGTGGCGCCGGCCAGGTGCGCGTGGCCTTCGAAGTCGGCGGCTTCGCGGATCAGCGCGACGATGACGGGAACGTCCTCGCGGGTGGCGAAGCGGATGCGGGCGAGCGGCGGGGTCGTCGTGTTCATCGGCCCATTGTCGCGCGCGGGTCAGCGCGCGGCGGGGATCTCCTCTACAGTGCGCCGATGACCCATTCGATCTACGCGGAACTGCGCCCCGGGCGCACGCGCCTCGTCCCCGTGCGCAACGTGCAGTACCAGCTGCGCGAATGGGGCGACGCCTCGCTCGCCACGCCCGAACGCCCGCTGCTGGTGCTGACCCATGGCTGGATGGACGTCGGCGCGTCGTTCCAGTTCATCGTCGACGAGCTCGCGCGGCTCGAAGGCCCGGTGCGCCACGTCGTCGCGCTCGACTGGCGCGGCTTCGGCGGCAGCACCGGCGGCGGCGCCGACGCGTTCTGGTTCCACGACTACCTCGGCGACCTGGACGCCGTGCTCGACCTGCTGGCGCCCGGCGCCGCGGTGGACCTCGCCGGCCACAGCATGGGCGGCAACGTCGTGATGAGCTACGCCGGCGCGCGTCCCGCACGCATCCGCAAGCTGGTCAACCTGGAAGGCTTCGGCCTGCCCGAATCGACGCCGGAACAGGCGCCGGCGCGCCTGGCGAAATGGCTGGACGAGCTGAAGGAGCCGGCGTCGCTGCGCTCGTACGACAGCGTCGACGACGTGGCCGAACGCCTGCTCAGGAACAACCCGCGCCTGCCGGCCGACAAGGCCGCGTGGCTCGCCCCGCACTGGTCGGAACGGCGCGCCGACGGCCGCTGGCACATCCTCGGCGATCCGGCGCACAAGCGCGTCAACCCGGTGCTGTACCGCGTGGAGGAGATCCTGGCCGGCTGGCGCCGCATCGCCGCGCCGGTGCTGTGGGTCGAGGGCGCGAACACCGACGTGACGAAGTTCTGGGGCACGCGCTATCCGCGCGCGGACTTCGAGGCGCGGCTCGCGCAGGTGCCCCACGTCGAGCGCCTGCTGCTCGAGGACTGCGGCCACATGCTGCACCACGACCAGCCGGCGGCCGTCGCCGCGCGCCTGCGGACGTTTCTCGCGTGAAAAGCTGACGCGGCCGCGGCGCGACGGGAACGTGGGTTGCCTCGTCCCGCCGGATGCGGCGCCCCTGCCGCGCAGGAGCTTTTCATGACCAAGATCATTCCGCTCGATCCCGTTCCGGCGCCTCCCGTCGAGGCCGACACCGGCGCCCACCGCGACCCGCTGTCCGGCGAGGTCGGCATGCATCCGATCGGCGTGGGCCTGGGCGCCGCAGCAGCGGGCATGGCCTTCGGCGCCGCCGCCGCGGTCGTCACCGGGCCGATCGGCATGGCCGTCGGCGCGCTGGTCGGCGCCGTGGCCGGCGGCCTCGCCGGCAAGGGCGTCGCCGAGGCGATCGACCCGACCGCCCCCGACGCCTACTGGCGCGCCAACTACGCCTCGCGCGCCTACGCGACCCCGCGCGACGCCGACGACGAATGGGGCCCGGCCTACGCCTACGGCGTGGCGCACTACAACCGCAACATCAACAAGAACTTCGAGGACATCGAAGGCGAGATGGAACGCGGCTGGGCCGACGCCCGCGGGTCGTCGAGCATGGAATGGACGCGCGCCCGGCTGGCGGCCTTCGACGCGTGGCAGAACGCGCGCGAGGCGGACGACCGGGTGACCTGAGAACCTGTGAACGAACCCGCCACGGACCAGGCCGCGGGCGGTCAAGGCAGCCGCACGTCGTCGACCATGTCCAGCGCCGCCCGGCTCGGCGGCGGCGTCAGCAGGCTCACGACGACCAGCACGGCGAAGCCGACCGGCACGCCGAACAGGCCGGCGGCGATCGGCTGGATGCCGCCCCACAGCCGGATCGGGCTCGCGATGCCGAAGGTCTCGCGCACGCCCGGCTGGTTCACCAGCACGTAGTACAGCGTGAGGCCGAGGCCGGCCACCATGCCGGCGGCCGCGCCCCAGCGGTTCGCGCGCTTCCAGAACACGCCCATCACCAGCGCCGGGAAGAACGCCGACGCCGCGATCGAGAACGCGGCCGACACCAGCAGCAGGATGTCGCCCGGCTTCTGCGCGGTGACGTAGGCGGCGCCGAGCGCGACCATCAGCAGCAGCACCTTGGACACCGTCACGCGCCGCGTGGCCGGCGCGGCCGGATCGACGATGCGGAACCACAGGTCGTGCGACAGCGCGTTGGCGATCGTCAGCAGCAGGCCGTCGGCGGTGGACAGCGCCGCCGCGAGTCCGCCGGCCGCGACGAGCCCCGAGATGACGTACGGCAGTCCGGCGATCTCGGGCGCCGCGAGCACGACGATGTCGCCGCCGATCTTCATCTCGCCCAGCTGCAGGATGCCGTCGTGGTTGACGTCGGACACCTGCAGCAGCGAGGCGTCGACGTGGGCCCAGTTGTTGATCCAGGCGGGCAACTGGTCGAAGCGCGTGCCGACGAGCGAGTCGAACACCTCCACCTTGACCAGCACCGCCAGCGCCGGCGCCGTGACGTAGAGCAGCGCGATGAACAACAGCGACCACGCGACCGAGACGCGCGCCTGCGCCACCGACGGCGTCGTGTAGAAGCGCGTCAGCACGTGCGGCAGCGACGCCGTGCCCACCATCAGGCAGAACACGAGCGCGATGAAGTTGCGGCGCGAGTCGTCGAAGGCCTTGCGGGAGGCGGCGTCGCCGTGCGGGTCGCCCGCGAACTGCTGCGCGTGCGGCGGCATGCCGGCCAGCGGACGGGCGCGGTCGAGGTCGGCGTCGCGCTCGCGCGTCCAGGCCTCGCGCGCGGCGTCCGCGTCGCGCGGGACGCGCGCGAGCACGCGCTCGGCGGCCTGGATGTCGCCCTGCGGCGCGTTGGCGGCCTTCAGCTCCGCGATGCGGCGCGAGGCGGCGCCGCGCTCGGCGGCCAGCGCCGTCGGGATGTGCGCCAGGCGCGCGTCGTCTTCGGCGGCGCGCGCCTTGAAGATCGTGATCACCTGCTGCTCGGCCGGATCGGCCTGCAGCCGCTTCTCCGTCGCGATCACCTTCTGCAGCTGGTAGCCGTAGGTCGCCTGCGGGAGCGGCGTGGCATGTTGCTTGATCGACAGCCACGCCACCGGCACCACGTAGGCCACCAGCAGCACGATGTACTGCGCCACCTGCGTCCACGTGACCGCGCGCATGCCGCCGAGGAACGAGCACACGAGGATGCCGCCCAGGCCCAGGAACACGCCGACCTCGAACGCGACGCCGGTGATGCGGCTGGTGATCAGCCCGACGCCGTAGATCTGCGCGACGACGTAGAGGAACGAGCACGCGATGGCCGCGACCACGCCGATCACGCGCGTGAGGTTGCCGTCGTAGCGCGCGGCGAGGAAGTCGGGGATCGTGTACTGGCCGAACTTGCGCAGGTACGGCGCGATCAGCAGCGCCACCAGCACGAAGCCGCCGGTCCAGCCGAGGACGTACGCGAGCCCGCCATACCCGCCCAGGTACAGCGTGCCGGCCATGCCGATGAACGACGCGGCCGACATCCAGTCCGCGCCGGTGGCCATGCCGTTGTACAGCGCGGGCACGCGGCGGCCGGCCACGTAGTACTCGGTCGGGTCGGTGGTGCGGCACAGGATGCCGATGCCGGCGTAGAACACGATCGGGCCGACCAGGAACAGGAAGCCGATCCAGCTGCGCGACAGGCCCAGGTGCTCCAGCAGCGCCATCGCGCCGACGAACGCCAGGAAGGCGAGGCCGAACGCGAGGTAGATCCAGTGCAGCCGCCGGCTGAAGGCGGCGCCGTGCAGCGGCGCGAAGCGGCTGCGCGCCGGCGCGAAGGTGCGGGTGCGGATGCTCATGGGCGGGTCGTCCTCGAGGCGCCGTCCTCGACCGACGCGAGTTCGGCCGCCAGCAGCCGGTCGTTGCGCTTCATGCGCCGCGCATACGCGACCAGCAGCAGCACGAAGACGACGATGCCGCCCTGCGCCGCCACCCAGAAGCTGAACGGCCAGCCGAAGAACGGAAAGTCGAGGTCGCGCGCGAACCAGGTGACGCCGTATCCGACCACGAACCAGATGGCCAGCAGGCCGGCGGTGAGGCGCTGCGTGCGGCGCCAGTGGCGTGCGCGCACTGCATCGATGGCGGGAGAAGCGTCGGTCGGGAGCATTGGTCGAGCATCATGCCTGCGGCGCGCAGGCTCGCCCAAGCGGGCGAACCCGACGGCCGGCGCCGCGTGGAAGAATCGCGGCATGAACAGCGTCCCCACTCCGCGCCCGCAGCCGCTGCCGCGCCACCGCCTGCCGATCGCCACCGGCGTCCTGATCGCCCTCAACGTCGGCGTGTGGCTGCTGCAGATCGTCAACGGGGTGTCGCCGTCCAGCCCGTCGTCGCTGACGCTGATCGCCTGGGGCGGCGACCTGCCGGTCTACACGCTCACCGGCGACACCTGGCGCCTGCTGACCGCCACCTTCCTGCACGTCGGCATCGTCCACCTGGGGCTCAACATGTACGTGCTGGCGTTCACGGCGCCGCAGGTCGAGTACGAATTCGGCACCGCGCGCATGCTGGCCATCTACATCGCGGGCGGCCTGATTTCCAGCTGCGCCAGCGTGTTCTGGGGCGAGATGCGGTCCACGCCGGACAACCCGATCGGCCTGCTGACCGTCAGCGTGGGCGCGTCGGGCGCCGTGATGGCGCTGTTCGGCTCGCTGCTGGCCGGACTGGTGCTGCCCACGCCGCGCTTCGCGCACCTGCCCAAGCACCAGCAGCCGGGCATCAACAAGGGACTGATCCAGGCCGTGGTGATCAACATCGGCATGGGCTTCATGATCAAGGGGGTCGACAACTCGGCGCACGTCGGCGGCCTGCTCGGCGGGATGGCACTGGGCATCGTCATGGCCATCGCGCCGGCGGCCGTCGGCGCAAGGGCCACGCTGGCGCGCTACGTCGCCGCGGCCGCGCTGGTGGGCGTCTGCGTCGGAGCGCTGCTGCACGGCGTCAACCGCCCGGCGCTGATGCAGCTGCGCACCGAGCTGGACGTGCAACGGCAACTGCCGAATCGATAGCGCCGCCGCGCCGCGGGGCTCGTCGCGCGCCGCGGCGCCGCGTCCATGCGAAAATCGCCCCTGGCCGCGCCGCTCGCGCGCCGATTTCCCACCCCGCGCCGCCGAGCTCATCCACCGATGACGCCGGCCGCGCCAGACCAAGATCCGAATCATGGACATCGAACGCATCAACGCCATCGGCAACCACATTGCCGACCTCAGCGAGCGCACCACCGCGCTCAGGGGGTATCTTTGACTACGATCGGAAGTCGCATCGACTGACGGAAGTCAACGCCACGATGGAGAACCCGGCCATCTGGAACGATCCCAAGCGGGCCCAGGAGCTCGGCCGCGAGAAGCGGTCCCTGGAAGAAGTGGTCAACACGATCGACCACCTGACGAGCAACCTCGCGGACAACACCGAGTTGTTCGAGATGACCAAGGAAGACGGTGACATGGACGGCCTGGCCGCCATCGAGGCCGACGCCGCCAAGCTGGGCGAGATCGTCGAGGGCCTCGAGTTCCGCCGCATGTTCTCCAACCCGGCCGACCCGCTCAACTGCTTCCTGGACATCCAGGCCGGCGCCGGCGGCACCGAGGCCTGCGACTGGGCCGCGATGCTGCTGCGCCAGTACCTGAAGTACTGCGAGCGCAAGGGCTTCAAGCCCGAGGTGATGGAAGAGTCCGAGGGCGACGTGGCCGGCATCAAGAGCGCCACGATCAAGATCGAGGGCGAGTACGCGTTCGGCCACCTGCGCACCGAGACCGGCGTGCACCGCCTGGTGCGCAAGAGCCCGTTCGACTCGTCGGGCGGCCGGCACACGTCGTTCGCGTCGGTGTTCGTCTATCCGGAAGTCGACGACTCGATCGAGATCGAGATCAACCCGGCCGACGTGCGCACCGACACCTACCGCGCGTCCGGCGCCGGCGGCCAGCACATCAACAAGACCGACTCGGCCGTGCGCCTGACGCACATCCCGACCGGCATCGTCGTGCAGTGCCAGAACGACCGCTCGCAGCACCGCAACCGCGACGAGGCCTGGCAGATGCTGCGTTCGCGCATGTACGAGCACGAGATGCGCAAGCGCATGGAGCAGCAGCAGGCCCTCGAGGCCACGAAGACGGACGTGGGCTGGGGCCACCAGATCCGTTCGTACGTGCTGGACCAGAGCCGCATCAAGGATCTGCGCACCAACGTCGAGACCTCGGCCACCCAGAAGGTGCTCGACGGCGACCTCGACCAGTTCATCGCGGCCAGCCTCAAGCAAGGCCTGTGACATGTTGGCCCCCACGCTCCCTCTGGTCGCTGCCCCCCGAGGGGGAGCTCGGGTCGGCTCGAATGTGATCCTCGATTCCCGAGAGCTTGAATTTTCTTGCCGGCCGCCCTGCGCCGGCGGCGGATGCGAAAGGCGCCCATAAGGCGCGAAGCTCCCTGCAAACCAGCACATAGAGAGACTGCAAATGCGTGAAGGCTCGCCTGCCCTGATCCGTCGTGAAGACTACACGGCGCCCGCCTACTGGGTGCGCACCGTCGACCTGACGTTCGACCTCGATCCCGCCAAGACCATCGTCCACAGCAGGCTCGAGATCGTTCGAAACCCGGAGCGCAACACCGAAGGGCCGGCCGAGCCGCTGCGCCTCGACGGCGAGGGCCTGAACCTGCTGCGCGTGCTCGTCGACGGACAGAGCGTGTCGTTCCGCCACGAGGACGGCCAGCTGGTGATCGACGCGCCGGCCGCGGACAAGTTCGTGCTGGAGATCCGCAACACGGTCTGCCCCGAGAAGAACACCGAGCTGTCGGGCCTGTACACCTCCAACGGCGGCTTCTTCACGCAGTGCGAGGCGCAGGGCTTCCGCCGCATCACCTACTTCTTCGATCGCCCCGACGTGATGGCGATCTACACCGTCACGCTGCGCGCCGACAAGGCGAAGTATCCGGTGCTGCTGTCCAACGGCAACCTTGCGGAGCAGGGCAGCCTCGACAACGGCCGCCACTTCGCGCGCTGGAACGACCCGTTCCCGAAGCCGTCGTACCTGTTCGCGCTGGTGGCCGCCGACCTCGTCGCGCGCGAGCAGCGCGTCACCAGCCGCGCCGGCAAGGAGCACCTGCTGCAGGTGTTCGTGCGCCGCGGCGATCTCGACAAGACCGAACACGCGATGAAGTCGCTGGTCGCGTCGCTGGTGTGGGACGAGGCGCGCTTCGGCCTGCCGCTGGATCTCGAGCGCTTCATGATCGTGGCGGTCGAGGACTTCAACATGGGCGCGATGGAGAACAAGGGCCTGAACCTGTTCAACACCAAGTACGTGCTCGCGAGCCCCGCCACCGCGACCGACACCGACTACTCGCTGATCGAGAGCGTCGTCGGCCACGAGTACTTCCACAACTGGACCGGCAACCGGATCA
>Ga0302314_10021656_pt1 | contig 10576 bp, 7 predicted proteins | sample III_Palsa_N2_3_FD_200533 | JGI IMG/M metagenome (GOLD analysis project Ga0302314, IMG submission 200533) | Peat permafrost microbial communities from Stordalen Mire near Abisko, Sweden - III_Palsa_N2_3 | ecosystem: Environmental > Terrestrial > Soil > Palsa > Peat permafrost | place: Sweden... | reverse complement strand
CGTCCGGTCTCCAGGTGGAACGCCGTCGCGTCCGGACGGCCGGAGAGCGGGTGCAGCACCACCGTGACGTCGTACTCCCGGCCCTGGAGCCGGTTCGCGGTGTCCACGGTCACCCCCTCGGCCCCGCCCACCGGCACGCCGAGGCCGGTCAGCGCGGCGCGCACGGCGGCGGCCTGGTCGCGGTGGGCGGTGCCGACGGCGATCCGGTCGGCGGTCAGCGCGCTCTCGCCGCGCTCGGAGGAGCAGCTGCCGCGCCGGTCCAGCAGCCGCCGGACGATCCGGGCGACCGCGCGCACCGCCTCCGGGTCGGTCCGCACGGTGTGCCGGGCCGGGAGCTCCAGCAGCCCCCAGCCGGACTCGGCGGCGATGTCGATCACCCGGTCCACGGCCGAACCGTCCCCGGCCGCCCGCATCCGCAGCAGCCGGTCACCGGGCCCGGTGCCGGCCCGGAACGGCGCGTACGGGTAGAAGGCGGCGGAGACCAGCGGCGCGGCGGTGGCCGGCAGCCGCCAGGAGACCGGCAGCCGGTGCGGGACGATCCGCGGGTTGTGCGCGAGCAGGGTCACCACGGCACTGCTGGACGGGTCGTAGCTGAGCCCCGCCCACTGCTCGGTACCGACGATGGTGAACGGGTCGAGCTGGCCGGGGTCGCCCACGAACAACGCCCGCTCGAACAGCCGGGCCACGGCCAGCAGGGCGTCCGAGCGCATCTGGTACGCCTCGTCCACGATGGCGTGCCGCCACGGTTCGACCTGCTGCACCCACTGCCACTTGGCGGCGGTGGACACCACCACCGACTGCCCGAGCAGATCGCCGGCCTTGGTCGAGGCCAGCACGTTGGGGTGGCGCAGGGCGGCCGGATCGGGGGCGGCGTCGCTGCCGTGCAGGCGTCCGACGCTGAGCTCGGGAGCAGCCGTGGCCAGCCGGTCCACCAGGTCGTCCACCTGGCTGTTGGTCTGCGCGACGATCATCAGCCGCTCCCCGGCGCCGACCAGCTCCCGGGCCGCCCGCACCACCAGCGTGGACTTGCCGGCGCCGGGCGGGGAGTCCACCACGGTGCCGCGTTCGGCGCCGTGCAGGGTGGCCTCCAGGATGGCGGCGACGGCCCGGTCGGCCTCGGCGCCGGGTCCGTCCGGCGGTGACGGGGCGGGGGACAGCGGGGTCAACGATCGGCCTCTTCCTGGAGGGCGGGTGCGGCTGCGGACGGGTGGGGTCCCGGCGGGCCGCCGTGGGTCCACGGCGTGTCCTCCGGCTCGGGCAGCGGCGCGGACTGCCGGGCCGTCAGCTCGAACAGGGTGAAGCAGACGTGCTCGCCGACCTCCGGAACGCTGCCGGGCTCCGGCTCCTTCTTCCGGCCCATGCCGCTCACCAGCCGCACCGTGACGCTGCCCCGGGGCTCGCCGACGGACACCAGCTCGGCCCGCTGGCTGGACGGTCCGCCCGCGCGGTGCAGCTCGGTGCCGGGTTCGGCGTGCGGCCGGTCGGCGGTGCGGACGGTCACCAGCGGCCGGGGCCTCGGCGTCCTCCCGCTGGTGTCGTAGGCCGGTTCGACCCCGGTCACCACGCCCGCCAGCGCCTCCCCGGCCAGCCGGTGCTCGGCCATGGCGAGCGGATCGTCCAGGGCCTCCTGCACCCCGACGGTGGTCTGCTCGCGTTCGCGCTGCGCCAGCTTGCGGGCGGCGGTGACCGCGTCGTCGCGTACCGGCTGCGGCGGTTCGCCCGCCGCCAGCCGGTCCCGGTGCGCGGTGTAGGACCAGCGGTCACCGGTCCAGCGGTCCGGCAGATGGGCGGCCGGAGGCAGCCGGCGCAGCAGCTCCAGGCTCTGCCACAGCTGGTCCCAGACCGGTGTCAGCACGGATTCCAGCAGCGCGTCGATGTCGCGTTCACGGGCCAGGAGCTGCTCGCGCTGCCCGGCGGGCGGCGGACCGCCCGGACCGGCCGGCTGCCGGGCCGCGTCGTAGCGGATGATCGCCGGGGCCAGCAGCCCGCTGTCGAAGAGCGGGTCGGTGGCCGGACCGGCGGGCGGGCAGAGCAGCTGCCCCCGCGCGTCCCGCCCGGTCTCGGCCCGTAGCGCCGCCTCGGCGCCGGTCAGCCCGGCGGGCGGGTCGATCCAGGCCAGCAGCGCGCCAAGGTGCTGGTCCTCCAGCGTGCTCTGGCCGGTCGCCCAGTGCCGTCCGAGCAGGTCGGTCGCCGCCAGCAGCAGCGAGGAACCGGGGACCTGGGCGCGCTCCCGCAGATGCGTCAGCCAGCGGCCGAGCAGCGGGACCCGGGCGGGCGCCGGGTAGGGGCCCGGGTCCGGGTCCTCCGCCGTGCGCCGGAACCGGGTGGACCGGCCGAGCAGCCCCAGCAGCTCCACCCCGCCCCGGTTGGGGACGATCAGCTGCGGTGCGTCCAGGCACAGCTCCCGGGAGACCTCGGTCTTCTCGCCGGTCGCGCTGTCCTTGGTCTCCCTGGTGAGCACCTCGACCGCCTCGCCGAAGGACTCCAGGTAGGGCAGCAGTTCGTCGGCGAGGTCGGCCAGGAAGGCGAACCGCCGCTCCCGGTCGAGCGGCTGCGGAACGGTCAGCAGGCGCGGCCGTTCCCGGTCGCGGCCGAGCATCACCGCCAGCGGGGCGCCGGTCTCACCGGCGGCGGCGAGCGGGACGACCACCATCGGACGCTCGGCCAGGTGCCGGTGCAGGACGGTGGCCAGCGGCTCCGCACGGCCGCTGCGGACGGCCTCCAGCCGGGCCAGGGTGGCGAGCAGGCTCATCCGCGGGCACCCGCGCCGGCGCCGGCGCCGGACAGGGCGAGTTCCAGGGCCTCGGCGCGCAGCCGCGCGGCGTGGGCGAGGCGGGCGGCCGCCTCGTCCACGGCGTCGTCCGGGGGGTCGTCCGGGGCGTCTCCCGTCGGGGCTCCGGGCAGGTCCGTGGTCGCGGCCGCCGCCAGCGCCGCCTCCACCGTGGTCAGGCTGCCCAGCTCACCGCGGACGCCACGGCCCAGCACCTCCACCGACCCGGCGCAGCGCGCCTCCTGCCGGCAGTGGAAGGCGAGTTCGCAGGCCGCCAGGCAGTCCGGCGAGTAGGCGGCGTCCAGCGTGCCGACGGCGTCGCCGAGCACGGCGCCGTCCCGTGCCGGGTCGAGGTCGAAGCTGGTGCCCGCCGGGAGGGCGTCCAGCAGCTGTTCGATCCGGGTCAGCCGGTCCAGCTGACGGCGGGTCACCGCCATCGGCTTGCGGACGTCGATCGCGGCGGCGGCGGCCTGGTTGGAGAAGTCCTTCGGGCAGACCAGCAGCACCGTGTCGGCGGGCGCCCCGGCCAGGCCCTGGGGTGTGGCGTACGGGTCGTGGGGATCGTCCGTCGGCTTTTCCCCGGCCATGTCGGCGGCGGTCGCCCGCAGCGCCAGCACGTACACGGCCGCCTGCCGTGCGGCGGCGCCGACCTTCGCCGGGTCGGCGCCGCCGTCGAGGATCGGGAAGGACTTGATCTCGACCACCGTCCAGCGGCCGTCCGGCCGCACCACGATCAGGTCCGGCTCCAGCAGTACGGCGGAACCGGCGACCTCCAGCCGCAGCAGCGGATGGGCGAGCAGGGTCCAGACCCCCGGGCTTTCGGTCGCCCGGGCCAGCGCGGCCCGGGTGGAGGCCACCCGCTGGGCGGGCAGCTTCGGGTCGGTGACCAGCTCGGCCGGGCGCACCGGGCAGTCGTCCGCGGCACCGTACGGGGGTGCCGGCGCCAGGTGCCGGCGCAGCAGCTCCAGCAGTTCGGCGCAGCCGTCGGACATGACGCGCCTCTCGAACCGCAGCCCCCGGGCGATGGCGAACGGCGACTGGCCGAAGGGCGCGGGGGTGCCCAGCCGGGCGGCCAGCGCGGTCTTGTCCACCCCGGCGGCGTCCAGCACCGCCCGGCGGCGGCAGCCGGGGTTGGCGGCCAGCGCGGCCAGGGCGCGGGCGTCGAGACTGCGCTGCGGCGCGCCGCCGCGCAGGGCGGCGAGGCGCTGCTCCATCGGGGTTCGGTGCTCCCCGGTATCAACGTGGTCCATGGTGCAGGCCAGTCTTGCATCCGCCACTGACAATCGGGGCGGAAGCACAATCCGGCGGAAGCGGTGACCGGTTGCCCGCGCCGGTGATGCCGGGTGAAGAGCCCCGCGCCGATCGGGGATCATGGGTGGTGCGGGTCGGGCCACCGATCGAGCCGCCCGACCGCTGTCCCGTACCGAAGGAGTTCCCCATGCCCTCGCGGATTCTGCTGGTCCGGCACGGCGAGACCGCGTGGTCCGCCACCGGCCGGCACACCGGCCGCACCGACGTCCCGCTCACCGAGGAGGGCCGGGAGATGGCCCGGCGGCTCGGGGACCGGCTGAAGCGCGAGCCCTGGGGCGGGCTGCCCGACGCCCGGGTGCTCACCAGTCCGCTCAGCCGGGCCGCCGAGACCTGCGAACTCGCGGGCTTCGGCGGACGCGCCGTCGAGTCGCCCGACCTGCTGGAGTGGGACTACGGGCAGTACGAGGGACGGACCGGCCCCGACATCCGCGGCAGCGACCAGCCCGGCTGGCTGATCTGGCGGCACGGGGTGCCGGGCGGCGAGACCCTGGCCGAGGTGGCGGCCCGGGTCGACCGCTTCATCGACTGGACCGCCGAGACCGGCGGGGTGCCGGACCCGGACACCACCACCATGCACAGCGCCGACAACGACATCGTGGTCTTCGCGCACGGGCACCTGCTGCGCATCCTCACCGCCCGCTGGCTGGGCCTGCCGCCCGAGTACGGGCAGCGGCTCACCCTCGGCCCGGCCACCCTGTCCGTCCTGACCTGGGAGTACGGGGCGCGGGCGGTCGACCTCTGGAACGACGGCTCGCACCTGGGCTGACGCCCGCCCGGACCCGGACCCGGAACCGGACCCGGGCGCGAGACCCGGGCGCGAGGGCGCGCGGGCCGGTCAGGGCAGCGTGACCACCCGCCGCCCGGCCGCCGAGAGCCGGGCGGCGGCCAGCACAGCGAGCGTGGTCACCGCGTCCCGCGGCTCGACCGGCACCGGGCCGCGGCCGTGCAGCGCCTCGGCGACCCCGGCGTAGTAGTCCTGGTAGGCGCCGGGCAGGGTCGGGTACGGTACGGCCTGCTCACCCGCGCCGAGCAGGCCGTACCCGGACGCCGGGGTCACCCCCCAGCCGTCGTCGGCAGGGGTCAGGCCGGAGCGCAGCGCGGCCTCCTGGCCGTCCAGGCCGTAGCAGACATAGGCGCTGTCGCTGCCCAGGACCCGGAAGCGCGGGCCCAGGCTGCCGGTGACGGCACTCATCCACAGGTGCGAACGGGTGCCGTTCTGGTGCCGCAGGGCCACGAAGGCGTCGTCGTCCGCCTGCGCGCCGGGACGGCGGCAGTCCAGCTCGGCGTAGACCTCCGCCACCGGACCGAACAGCGTCAGCGCCTGGTCGACCAGATGGCTGCCCAGGTCGTAGAGCAGCCCGCCGGCCTCGGCCGGATCGCCGAGCTCCCGCCAGCCGCCCTTGAGCTGCGGACGCCAGCGCTCGAACCGGGACTCGAAGCGGTGCACCGTGCCCAGCCGCCCGGAGCCCACCAGCTCGGCGACGGTGCGGAAGTCGCCGTCCCAGCGCCGGTTCTGGAACACGCTCAGCGGCAGGCCGAGCAGCTCCGCGAGCCCGGTCAGGGCCAGGGCCTCCTCCGCGGAGACCGCGAGCGGCTTGTCCACGACCACCCCCACCCCGGCCTCCAGGGCCGCGGTGGCATGCGCCGCGTGCAGCCGGTTGGGGGAGGCGACCACGGCCAGGTCCAGGTTCAGCGCCCAGAGCCCCTCGATGCTGTCGACCACCTCCACCCCCGGGTGCTCCGCCAGGGCCTGGGCCCGCCGTTCGGGGTTGGCGGTGACGACGGCCGTGAGCGCGAGGCCGGGGGTGGTGCTGATCAGCGGGGCGTGGAAGACCGAACCCGCGAGGCCGTAGCCGACGAGTCCGACCCGCAGCGCGGGGGCGGTGGGGAGGGTAGTCATACCGCCAGGCTATCCAGCGGGCGCCCGGCAGCAGGCGCGCCTCAACCGGCCAGCGCGGCGTCGTAGCGCCGCACGAAGTCGGCCACCTCCGGTACCGACTGGTACGGGCGCAGCCGGGCGACCGTGCCCGCGACCATGTCGCGGATCCGGGTCGACCGCACCTCGCCGAACAGCGCCACCACCTGGCCGCCGCTCTCCGCCGCCTCCGCCAGCTCGCCCCGGCCGAGCTGGTCGTGGGCCAGCTCGGCCGTGTACAGGGCCCGGTTGCGGACGAAGTGGGGCGGCTGGAGCGCTATGGCCCGCCGGGCCCGGTCGGTCGCCAGCTCCCAGACGCCCAGCGCCGACCAGCACTGGGACTCCAGCCCCAGCAGCTCGGCCTCGCCGTAGAAGGACATCCACTCGGGGTCGGCCTCAGCCGGCCCCGCCTCGAAGAGCTGCCTGGCCAGCCCGATCGACCGTTCGCAGGCGCCGCGGTCCTGGAGCAGCGCCCACCCCCCGGCCTCGCGCATCGCCAGCAGCGAGCGCAGCCGGGGGGAGCCCAGCCCGTTGGCGGCCTGACGCGCGGCCTGGGCCGCCCGGACCGCCTCGCGCGGCCGGCCCGCGTCACGCGCCAGGAAGGCGCTGTTGCAGAAGGAGTGGGCCTCCAGCCGGGCGTCGTCGGCCATCCGCGCGGTGGCCAGGGCCTCGGCGTAGAAGGACCGGGCCTCCAGCAGCCGGCCCGAGTCGTGGGCCAGCCAGCCGACCGAGATGGCCAGCTCACCGGCGGCGGCCTGGAGCCGCTGCTCGACCCGGGCGCTGTAGCTGCCGCAGTTGAGCAGCTGGTAGGCGCGGCGCAGGGCCCGTCCGGCCCGGTCGAACAGGGCGTCGGCGCCGTGGACGTCGTCCAGTAACCGGATGTCCCGCACAGCTGCTTCGACCTTGAGGGCGTCCTCGGCGCCGACCCTGGTGCCCAGGGGGACCTCGGCGGCGGCCGGGTGGTCCAGGCCGAGCGCGGCGGCGACGGCCACCGGTCCGCTGCTCAGGAACGTGCGTCGATGCACGTCGTCGTTCTCCTCGTGGATCTCGAACGGGGCGCCCGGGCGTGGCTGCGGCTCACCGCCCTCCGCGCGGCGGCGCGGCCCCTCCGGACGTCTTACCTCCCGACGGGGCGCGAAACCTAGCTCCTGCAGCGAGGAGCCGGGGAACATGTGGCGGAAGACCCGTTCATAGGCGTAGTTGGGGCATCTGATCTCCCCTGACTCGATCCGGCCAACGTAGCGCGCGTCGCAGGAGACGTGCTCGCCGATCTCGCGGGCGGCACGGCGGACGGATGCGGCGAACTCGCCGGGGGAGAGATCCCCGCGAAGCGCGCGCATCAACTGGTTGGGGGAGCGGTCAAGGGTGTTGCTCATGGGGCTGCCCCTTGTCTGGCGGGTTTCTGTGGTGCGCGCCCGACAGTACCGTCGGTCAGCAATCGAACACGGAGGGTTTTCCGACAAAGCGGACATCCCATCCGTGATCTGCTATGAAATGCCATGACTTGCCAGGCGACGCACCCGTGGCCTCCGCCGGTGCTGGGACGTTGTTCCCTGTGGAAGCGCCGATACGAGTGTCGGCGGCGCACGGTTGAGGAGGCTCCCATGCACATCGGCGTGCACAGCGGCCAGCCCGGCGGCAGCGGCCCCTGCGGTGGTGGTCAGAGCGGTGGTCAGATCAGCGGCGGCCCGCGGGCCGACCCGTGCGACATGGTGACCGTGCCCGAGCGGCAGGGCCTGGAGACCGTGGACATCCTGCGGCTGCGCGGCGGCTGCGGCCCGGTGCTGCGCGAGGACGCCGACTCCACCCTTTCCTTCCTGGTGCCGGTCGGCGCCGCCGACGCCTGGCACCTCCCCGGCCGTGCCCGTACCCAGGCGCCACCACCGGAGAGCGACGGCAACTGGCTCTACCCGCCCTCACCCGGGCGGGCGCTGACCGACCCCGCGCTGCTCCGCGCGGCCCTCGGCGAGGCCGTCCGCACCCTTGCCGCCAGCGGCTCCGACGGGCCCTGACCAGCGCCTGAGTGCCCGCTACCGGCATACTCGGGTGGTGGCACGCAAGCAGCAGGGCAGCCGGAACGGCAGCGCACGACAGGAACCCGCCGACGCCAGGGGCGAGCGGCCGGGTGGCCGGGCCGCGTCCGGGCGGGTCAGCGAGCAGGTGGGTTCCGGGCTGGCCGAGATCGTCCGGGACCGGGACCGCGCCGACGCCTGGACGCTGCTGCTGGACGGCACGCCGCAGTCCCATGTCGACCTGGCGGACCCCACCTTCCTGTCCTTCGAGTACCAGCGCCGGTTCGGCCACCTGGTCGACCTGGCCGCCGCGCCGGGCAAGCCGGTCACCGCGCTGCACCTGGGCGGCGGGGCGCTGACGCTGGCCCGCTACGTCGCCGCCAGCCGCCCCCGCTCCCGGCAGCAGGTCGCGGAGATCGACACCCTGCTCACCGAACTCGTCCGCCGTGAACTGCCGCTGGACCGCGGCTGGCAGCTGCGGGTGCGCGGCGGCGACGCCCGCGACATCCTGGCCCGCAGCCCCGAGGCCGCCGCCGACCTGGTGGTCTCCGACATCTACAGCGGGGCCCGGATCCCGGCGCACTGCACCTCGGTGGAGTTCGCCGCCCTCGCCGCCAGGGCGCTGCGCCCGGACGGCCGTTATGCCGTCAACATCACCGACGGCGGGCAACTCGCCTTCGCCCGGGGCCAGGTGGCGACGCTGCGGGCGGTCTTCGCCGAGGTCGCGCTGATCGCCGACCCGGTGGTGCTGCGCGGCCGGCGCTTCGGCAACCTGGTGCTGGTGGCCGCCCGGCAGCCGCTGCCGCTGGACGAGCTGACCCGGCGGATCGCCGGTGACCCCTATCCGGGGCGGGTGGAAAGCGGCCCCCGCCTGGTGGATTTCCAGGCGGGGGCCGTCCCCGTCACCGACGGGAGCGCGGGACCCTCACCCGCGCCGCCGCCGGGAGCCTTCAGCTGACCGGGGTCAGGTGCAGGATGATGTACTCGTAGCCCTGGCTGTTCGGGGCGGGGCTGATGTACGGGTTCGCCGAGGTCGGCCAGCCCGTGTAGTTCAGCGAGCTGTACTGGTACCAGGCCGCGCCGTAGAGCACCGGGACCGCCGGGACGTCGGTGGACATCAGCTGCTGCATGCTGTTCAGCGCGGCCGTCTCCGCCGCCGGGGTGGTCGCGTTCTCGTACGCGGTCACCGCCGCCGTCGCGGCCGGGCTGCTGTAACGCTCCAGGTCACCGCTGGCCGTCTGGCCGACGGGCGCCGTGCCGCTCGGGTCCAGGATGAACTGCAGCCGCTGGAAGGTGGTCGAGCCCTGGCCCCAGTGCAGGGTGGCGTCGAAGTTGCCGTTGCTGACGGCGGTGCCCCAGGTGTCGCCGGTGAAGCCGCCGTTGGCGCTGGCGTCGAAGCCCTGGGCGTCCAGTCCGGCGGCGATGGCCTTGGCGTCGCACCAGTAGTCGCCGAAGCTGTTGGGGTCGATGATGGTGAACTTGATCGTCTTGCCGCCCTTGGTCCACTTGCCGCCGGTCTTGACGTAACCGTCGGCCTGGAGCAGCGAGCTGACCTTGGCCGTGTCCGGGCCCGGCTTGAGGTCGTTGGCAAGCGACTGGTCGAGCGCCCCGGCGTCCGTCGGCAGGGTGACCCCGCCGGAGGAGGTGGCCGGCGCCTCGTAGTCGGTCTCGCACTGCGAGGCCAGGCTGGCCCGGTCGACACCGGCGCTGATCGCCTGGCGCACCTTGGCGTCGGCCAGGGCCGGCGCGTTCGGGCTCTTGTTGTTGAGCAGCAGCGACACCGTGTTGCCCGCCGGGTAGTACGGCGCGGTGGACTGGTAGAGGTGGTTGTGCGCCGGGTCCTTGGCGACGAACACGCTCTGGACGTTGGCGATGTCGTTGCCGGTGAGGTCGACGTCGCCGGAGGCCAGGGCCAGGGTCGCGGCGTCGTTGGTGGCGTAGGCCGGCAGCGAGATCTCCGGGACCTGCGGCTTGGTGCCCCAGTAGGAGGGGTTCACCTTGTAGGTGATGTCCTGGGTGCCGAACTTGTCGACCAGGTAGGGCCCGGTGCCGATCGCCTGCGCGGCCGGGATGACCGCGGTCGCCGGGTTGGCGATCGAGGACCACAGGTGCTGCGGCACGATCATCTGGTTGGCGATGCCGACGAAGTTCGCCGCCTGCGGGGCGGAGTAGGTCATCACCACGGTGGTGGCGTCCGGCGTGGTGATGCTGGTGGCAGTGGGCACGCTGCCGGTGTTGGCGGCCGGGAACTTCTGCAGCATGTTGAAGGTGAAGGCCACGTCGGCGGAGGTGAACGGCTTCCCGTCGCTCCACTTGACCCCCGACTGGAGGGTGAGCGTGAGGGTCTTGTTGCCGTTGGACCAGGCGTAGCTCTTGGCCAGCCACGGGATCGGGGCCTCGGTGGCATTGATGCTGTTGATCATGAACAGCGGTTCGTAGACCAGCGAGTCGGTGTTCTCGATGGTGCTGGCCGAGGTCGCGACCAGCGGGTTGAAGTCGTTGGCGAACGAGGGCTCCGGGTTGTCCTCGATCACCAGGGTCTTGGCGCCGCTCTTGCCGCCGGAGGCG
>Ga0302314_10021655_pt1 | contig 10576 bp, 6 predicted proteins | sample III_Palsa_N2_3_FD_200533 | JGI IMG/M metagenome (GOLD analysis project Ga0302314, IMG submission 200533) | Peat permafrost microbial communities from Stordalen Mire near Abisko, Sweden - III_Palsa_N2_3 | ecosystem: Environmental > Terrestrial > Soil > Palsa > Peat permafrost | place: Sweden... | reverse complement strand
GTCGAAGCTTTCCAGGCAGCCCGCGGCCCGCACGTGCAGGAGATCAGGGACGACATAGCCAATTACACGGATATACAACCCGTGCTGCAAATCAGTGAGGTGGTAGTGGAGCGTTCGGAAGTCTGACCAAGGTTCGGATATCGCCGAGTACCGCATCCGCGTATGGCGTACCCCAGCAACAAGGCGGTGCTTCTGCAAGCGCTCCACCACTTCAACGACCTACGTAGTCGCAAGAAGTACTTCGAGCAAGCGTAGCCCGGATGTAGTGAAACGGAATCCGGGATTTTCCCGAGTTACAACCGCCGGATTTCACTTCGTTCCATCCTGGCTACGCTCGCTGCAGTGCCACCGGCACCGGCAAAATCGGATCGGAAAAGACGCCGCAAGTCGGACTGCTCGACGCCGACGCTGATCACTGACGCAGACGGTTGTCCCCGAACCATGCTGTAAAGTTGAATTCAGATTGCCCCACGGAGCACACCAGGAAAGGGATACAGTTCGTGAAATATCTGAACATGCAGGCCGTTGTAGTCGTGCTCGTCCTGGTGAGCACTATCACCAAAGTGTGCGGAGCGCCCCCAAACATCCCTACGGTGCCGGATCAAACCGTTCCAACGTCGGGCTTGGATATCCAGTGTCTTGACAAGACTGTCCGACCGCAAGCCGACTCCTGTGGAATTTGATGTACACCAGGACAACAAAGACTCTTCGCACTATGCCATTGATTTGCGCCAAAGCGGCCTTGGCTTGCCGGATCGGAATTACTACCTCAAAAATGACGATGTGCAGATCAAGGGCATTCAGAAGGCATACCAGTTACATATAGAGAAAATGCTGTCGATGGCGGGGGAAACGAACGCATCGGATGCTGCCGGCGCCATCATGGAGACGGAAACCGCATTAGCGCGTGTTCAGTGGGATAGTGTAGATCGCCGAAACGTGCTGAAGCGATACAACAAAGTCACCCTGGATCAGCTGAATGCCCAGATGCCAGCCTATGATCTTCTTGGCTTTCTAAGAGCGCTAGGCATCGCGGACCGGATAAATTATGTGATCCTGTCCGAGCCAAGCTACTTTGCGGGGCTTTCGAAGCTGGTCGAGGAGACGCCACTCGCAACGTGGAAGTCGTATCTAAGATGGCAGACATTGAATAGCTATGCTCCTTTTTTGTCAGCCCGATTTGTGGATGAGAATTTTGCATTCAACGACACCACGCTGAACGGCATACCGCAGCCGGAACCCCGATCAAAGCGCGGCATCGACCTGGTGACCAGCACTCTTGGGGAAGCTTTGGGCAAGATCTACGTGGCCGAGTATTTCTCTCCCAAATCCCAAGAGAAGGCCGATCAGCTAGTGCGGAACATTCTCATCACCTACAAGCAAAGCATCGATTCGCTTGACTGGATGAGTCCTGCCACCAAAGAAGAGGCACAAAAAAAGCTTGCGGCCATTGTGCCTAAAGTCGGCTCCCCAACAAAATGGCGGGATTACTCAAGTCTCGTCCTGGGGCGACACGATTTGGTCGGAAATATCATGCGGGCCAACGATTTCAACAACCGCTACTACCTGGACAAGCTCGGCCAGCCGGTGGACCGATCCTTATGGGATATGTCCCCCATGACTCCCCAAACCGTGGATTCCTATTACAACCCTGGGACAAACGATTTTATTCTGACGGCCGCCATACTTCAGCCACCTTTCTTCCATCCGACCGCGGACGACGCGGTGAACTACGGAGCCATTGGCGCTCTCATCGGCCACGAGATCAGCCACGCCTTTGATGACCGAAGCAGTAATTATGATGAGAAAGGCAACCTTCGGAACTGGTGGACTGACGAGGATCACATCAGGTTCAACGAGAAGAAATCAGCGTTGATCAAAGAGTACTCCGCCATTAGCCCGACTGCCGGTTATTTTGTAAACGGCGAGCAGACTGTGAGTGAAAATATAGCCGACAATGCTGGCCTTTCCGTAGCCTGCAGGGCCTACGAGACCTCATTGCATGGGAAGGCATCCCCAGTGATAGATGGGTTCACGGGCGAGCAAAGGTTCTACATGGCATATGCCCGCATGTGGCAGAACAAGACCCGCGAAAAGGCTTTAATCGAGTGGATGGAAACGAATGTGCATTCTCCTGCTCAGGTCCGGGGCTATATAACAGTACAAAATCAGGCCGGCTTTTATGACGCATTCGATGTAAAGCAGGGAGATCCAATGTTTCTAGCGCCATCGAGTAGAGTCTCAATTTGGTAATTTCCTGGCATCAGCCTGTGTAGGGCGGGTCGAGACCCACCTTCCGCGGAAGCTTCACCGTAAACGGCGCGTCTCTACCGCCGGCGATATTACTCAGAGAGAGAGGCAAAGCATGGGCTTTCGCGTATTGGTCGCCGGCGGCACCGGGCAAGTTGGGTCGGCACTGGTACGAGCCTTGCTCGCTGCCAGCGCGTGCACAGAAGTGGTGATGGTCAATCGCCGGACGGCTCCTCTTGCCGCCGACGCGCGTCTGCGCCAGGTGATCATGGATACCGGTGCGGCAAACTTTGCCGGTGAGGTCACCGAACTTGCCCGGACCTGCAGCGCGCCGGGCGAACCCTTATATGCCGCCTCCTGTATCGGCATCGGCAAGGGTAGCCAGCAATGGAGCGAAGAGGACATCAGGAAGCTGGAAGTTGGCCTGGTCGGTTCCTTTGCGCGCGGCTGCCTGGCGGCGGGAATCGAGCGATTCGGACTTCTTTCGGCGGCCGGGAGCAGCGCGAAGAGCAGGATTCGCTATGCCCGCATCATGGGCGAAAAAGAAGACGCGGTGCGCAGCCTCGGATTCAAGCGTCTGGCAATTTTTCGCCCCGGCATCATCGCGGGCAATGCGCATACCCCGGGCTATCTTGCCTCGCTGGGACGTTTCGTTCCTGGATCGTTCGGGACGATTGATCAGGACGATATCGGCCGGGCCTTTGTCGCTGAATTTCTTCACGGGCAGGACGGCACGGCGATTTTTGAAAATGCCGCGATGAAGCAACGGGCGCGGGCGGAAAGATAAACGGTTTGAGTAAATAAGGATGACAGCGAGTGTCGGGGATATTTACTCCGACCCCTTATCCTCCTTCGATTGGACATCCGCCATCGCCAATGGTCCAGCGGCACCAAGGAGATTGAATGAGACCGTTGTGGTTTGCGCTATTTGCGGTAGTTGCGGCGGGTGATCTGCACGCGGAGCCGCCGGCCTGGCAACCTTCGCCGGGGCATTCGCAAATGCCGTTATGGCCTGGAACGCCACCTGATGCCCAGCCCATGCCAGGGCCGGAATATGCCACAACAGACACTAAATCGCTGATCGCAGGCAAGCCTCTCGTAGCCGAAACCAACGTGTCGCAGCCCACAATGACGGTCTATGCCCCGGGGCAGGAGAACACGGGGGCCGCTGTCGTTGTGTTTCCAGGCGGTGGCTTCCAAATCCTGGCCATGGATCTCGAAGGCACGGAGGTTTGCGATTGGCTGACATCAAGAGGTATCACTTGTGTACTGTTGAAGTATCGTGTCCCGAGCGAGCCTTATGTTTGGAAATGCGATTGCCGTCCGCACAATCTTGCGCGGTCAGTGCCGTCGTTGCAGGATGCCCAGAGAACGTTGAAGTTGGTGCGCTTTCATGCTGCGGAATGGCGCATCGATCCCAACAAGGTTGGAGTGCTCGGGTTTTCAGCGGGTGGGTATCTGGTGGCGGAGGTTAGTACGAGCTTTAAGCGCCGCTTGTATGCTCCTGTAGACGCGGCCGACAAAGAAAGCGGCCGTCCGGACTTTGCCTTGGCGATTTACCCGGGGCATCTGGCGACCGATGCTAATGCGCTGAATACTAATGTTCCTGTCTCCCGTGAGACGCCACCCACTTTTTTGGTGCAGGCAGAAGACGACAACGTGGATGGTGTGAACCAGTCGCTGGTTTACTACGCCGCATTGAAAAGCGCCAACGTGCCGGTGGAAATGCATCTGTACGCCAAGGGAGGCCACGCCTTCGGCTTACGAAGAACACCGAACCCCATCACTCACTGGCCGCAGTTGGCAGAGACATGGATGCGTACGATTGGGGTTCTTCCTGCCACGAACTGACCAGAAACAAGAGAAATACTAGGGGCCCCCTATTATTTCTGGTGCCCAAGCAAATATTAGAGATTTCCAACTGACTGCAGCAGCTCCCTAATCTTAGGCTCCGGCTTCCAGTAATTCGGCCCCTTGAGAAACTTGCCGTTGGCGTCGTAGATTGGGTTGCCGTCGGCGCCGAGCTTGCTCTCGTTGCTGTCCATGATGAGGTCGAGCACCGCTTCCAGCGGCAGGCCGTACTTGAGCGCTTCGGAGCGGCAGTAGACGATCACGTCGCCCAGCAGGTCCGCGAGGGCCACGGCGATCTCGATGGGCTGGGCGCCTTGTTCGGCTTTTTCCACGATCTCGTCGATCTCGTTGACCTCATCCGACAGGGTTGCCTTGAACTTCTTGAGCCGGCTGGCCACGTCTTCGGGGATGGTCGGCGCCGCGTGTGCCGGCAGGCGGTACATCGCGTTCATCAGGGCAATGCGTTCGGCGAAGCTTTTGTTCATTGGGGCTGTCTTGTCGGTGCTGTTATCAGGGTAGACGCAATCCAGGGCTGTCAAAGCACTGGCCCCCGCCTCCCCCGACTAAAACATTCGGGGACAAGCTTCGCAGGGGTAACGAATTGATCAGAGGGTCCCTAAAGAATCTCTGATCGATTCGTCACCCCCGCGCAGGCGGGGGTCCAGTTTTGATTTCCACCCTTCGCAAAACTGGATTCCCGCCTGCGCGGGAATGACGATGATCCTATTTGTTCAGAGTTCCGCTACGGCGTGGCCGCCACCGCCGCATCGGCGGGCGCCGGCCGGTCCGGATGATGCGGATCGTGCAGCGCCTGATCGGACCAGCCGCCGCCCAGATCGCCGATCAGGGAGACGGCATCGAGCAGGCGGCTCTGCTGCACGCTGAGCGCGCTTTGCTGGTCGGCGAGCTGGGTCTGCTGGGCCTGGGCCACGGTGGTGTAGTCGACGGTGCCGGCCTGGAACTCGGCCAAGGCGATCTGCGAGCCGCGGATGGCATCTTTCACGGCCACGTCGAGCTTCTGCGCCTGTTCCTCCTGGATGCGCAAGCCGGAAAGATCGTTCTCCACCGCCTGGAACGCGGCCAGCACGGTGCCGCGGTAGTTGGCCACGGCGCCCTCGTAGGCGGCCTTGGCGATGGCGACATCGGCCGAGCGCGCGCCGAAGTCGAACAGCGTTTCGCTGCCGCTGGCGCCGATCGACCAGATATGGTTGGCGGCACGCAGCAGGCCGTCGAGCGGCGATTGCGAGAAGCCGTCCGCGGCGGATAGCGAGATGGTCGGGTAGTACGCGGCGATGGCCACGCCCACGGCGGCGTTCTGCGCGGCCATGGTGCGCTCGGCGATGGCGATGTCGGGCCGGCGCTGCAGCAGGGTTGAAGGCACGCCGGCCGGCACCACCGGCAGCGTCGGCATCACCGTGCTGTGCGGAATGTCCAGCTCCTCCGGGTTCTTGCCGACCAGCACGGCGATGGCGTGGGCGTACTGGGCGCGGGCCACGCCCAGGCCGGTCAGGGTGGCGTCGGCCGTTTCCAGGGCGACGCGCGCGGTGATCACGGCCGAAGGCGGCGTGGCGGTGATGCCGGCCGCGCCCTGGGCTTCGACGATGCGCAGCGTTTCGCGATAGTAATCGACGGTCTTCTGCTGCAGGTCGATATCGGCATCGGCCAGGCGCAGCTCGATCACCGTGGTGGCCAGCAGGGTCTGCTCGGACAGGGTGGCGTTGGCCAGCGTGGCCTCATCGGCCTGGGCGGTGGCGCTGTTCTCCTCGACCTGGCGGCGCACCTTGCCCCAGATGTCGATGGTCCAGCTCGCCGTGCCTTCGAGCGAGCCGGAGTTGACCACGTTGCTGCCGCCGGTTGCGGCGGTGCCCACGCCGCCGCCGGAGCGGGTGGCCGAACCGGTGAGGCCGAACGTCGGGAAATACTGACTGCGCGCCTCGCTCACTTCGGCCAGCGCCTGCTGGTAGTTGGCGTAATCCTGGCGGACGGTCTGGTTCGACACCGCCACCATCGGCTCAAGCTGGTTGAGCAGCGGATCGTTGAAGCCGGTCCACCAGTCGCCCTTGGGCGCCGCATCGGCCGGCGCAGCGGCGCTCCAGCCGGGCAGCTCCTTGAACTGCACCGGCACCGGCACGTCCGGGCGCTTGTAGTCGGGGCCCACCGAGCAGGCGCCGAGCAGGCCGCCCAACAAGGCGCCGGTCAAACCCAATGCAATGCCCGATTTAATTCTGTTCTTGTTCATGCGTCCGCACCCACATCCTTGCGCCAGGACCAGCCGGCAATCCAGTTGCGCAGCCTGGCGCCCAGGCGGTCGAGGTAAACATAGATCACCGGTGTCGTGTACAGCGTGAAGACCTGACTCAGGATCAGGCCGCCCATCACTGTGATGCCCAGCGGCTGGCGCAGCGAGGCGCCCTGGCCGATGCCGATAGCCAGCGGCACCGCGCCGAGCACGGCGGCGGCCGTGGTCATCAGGATCGGCCGCAGGCGCAGCACCGCCGCCTCGTGAATGGCCTGCTTGGCGTCGATCTTGTGGTCGCGCTGCGTGGTGATGGCCACGTCGATCATCATGATGGCGTTTTTCTTGACGATGCCGATCAACAGGATGATGCCGATCATGGCGATCACCGAGAACGGCGTATTGAAAATCAGCAGGGCCAGGGTCGCGCCGATGCCGGCCGAAGGCAAGGTGGAAAGGATGGTGAGCGGATGCACGGTGTTCTCGTAGAGGATACCGAGCACGATATACACCGCCCCGAGCGCCGCCAGGATCAGCAGCGGCATGGTGCCCATGCTCTGTGCATAGGCCTGCCCGGCGCCGGCGAAGGCGCCGTGGATCGAGGCCGGCATGCCCAGATCGCGCATCGCCTTGTCGATCGCCGTACCGGCCTTGCCCAGCGAGCCGCCGGGCGGCAGGTTGAAGGACACCGTCACCGCCACCTCGCCGCTCTGGTGGTTGACCTGGGTCGAGGTGTGATTGTTGACGTAGGTGGTCATGGCCGGCAGGGGCACCATCGTTTCGGACGCTGTACTGTCGGCGCTGCCGGTGGAGCTGCCGCCCTTGCTGTTGGAGATGCTGTTGGTGACGGCATTGGCCTGGGCGCTGGCATTGAGCGAATTGGTGCCGGAAGCCGCGCTGGAGGCCGCACTGACCGCGGAGTAGGCCGTCACCCCGCTCACCGTGCCGCCCTGCGCCTGGGTCTGCGCCGTGCCGCTGGCATTGCCGGCCGCCGCGCTGAGGTAGATGCGCTTGAGCATCTCCGGGTATTGCCAATATTTCGGCGCCACTTCCATCACCACGAAATACTGGTTGAACGGGTTGAAGATGGTGGTCACGGTGCGCTGGCCGAAGGCGTCGTAGAGCACGCTGTCGATCTGGTTCGGGGCGAAGCCGTAGCGCTGCGCGGTCTGGCGGCTGTAAGTGATGTAGGTCTGCAGCCCGTTCTGCTGCATGTCCGTATTCACATCCGTCAGCGCGTCGCGGTCCTTGTTCAATGCGGCCACCAGCTTCGGCGTCCATTCATACAGCGCCGCCGTGTCGTCGCCGGTCAGGGTGTACTGATATTCGGCGGCCGACTGCCGGCCGCCGATGCGCAGATCCTGCACCGCCTGCAGGAACAGCTTGGCGCCGGAGACCTTGTTCAGCTTGGGCCGCAGGCGCTGCACGATCTGGTCGGCCGACAGCTTGCGCTGCGCCAGCGGCTTGAGCGCGACATAGACATTGGCGGTATTGAGCGCGCGGCCGCCGGTGAAGCCGACCACCGACTGCACGCCGGGATCCTGTTGCACGATCTCCTGCAGCTGCTGCAGCTTCTTCTTCATCGCCGGGAAGGAAATGCTCTGGTCGGCGATGATCTGGCCCTGCAGCAGCCCGGTGTCCTGCTCCGGGAAGAAGGTCGTCGACACGAACCGGAACAGCCAGACGTTGAGCACGATCAGACCGATCAGCACCAGGCCGACCACCAGCGCGTGGTCGAGCGCCGCATGGAGCGAGCGCGAATAGGCCCCCTTGAAGCGCTCGAACTGCCGCTCGGACCAGACCGCCCAGCGGGCCTTGGAATGCAGGCTGCCGCCGCTGGCCAACAGGTAGGCGCACATGGTCGGCGTGACGGTAAGTGAAATCAGCAGCGAAAACAGGATGGCGATCGACAGCGTCACCGCGAATTCGTGGAACAACAAGCCGACGATCCCCGGCATCAGCAGGATCGGAATGAATACGGCAATCAGCGACAGGCTCATCGAGATCACGGTGAAGCCCACCTCGGAGCTGCCGAGCAGCGCCGCCTCGCGCGGCGACATGCCGGCGTCGAGGTGGCGCACGATGTTTTCCAGCACTACCACGGCGTCGTCGACGACGAAACCGGTGGCGATGGTCAGCGCCATCAGCGACAGGTTGTCGATGCTGTAGCCGAGCAGGTACATCGGCCCGAAGGTGCCGAGGATCGACAGCGGCAGCACCACCGCCGGGATCAGCGTGGCGCGCGGCGACTGCAGGAACACGAAGACCACGCCGATCACCAGCAGCACCGCGATGAACAGGGTGCGCTGGGTGTCGCCCACCGCCGCCCGCACCGACTGCGAGCGGTCGATGCCGACGTGCACCTGGATATTGGGCGGCAGGGTCGCCTCGACCGCGGGCAGCACCTTCATGATCTGCGCCACGGTCTGGATGATGTTGGCACCGGGCAGCGGATAGACGATCACGCCCACCGTCGGCTTGCCGTTCCACAGGCCGGCGTTGCGGATGTTCTCGTTGGAGTCCACCACCTCGGCGACATCGTGCAGCAGCACCGCGGCACCGTTGCGATAGGCCACGACGAGATTGCTGTAGTCCGCCGCCTTGCTGGCCTGGTCGTTGGAGATGACCTCGTAGCGCTGGTCGCCCTGGTCGATGTAGCCCTTGGCGCTGTCGGCATTGGCCGCGGCGATGGCGGCGCGCACGTCCTCCAGGCCGATGCCGTAACTGCTCAGCTTGTCCGGCTCCAGCTCCACCCGCACCGAAGGCAGCGCGCCGCCGCCAAGCTGGATCTGGCCCACGCCGCTGATCTGCGAAAGCTGCTGCTGGATCACGGTGTCGGCCGAATCGTAGAGCTGCGCCTGGGTCAGGGTGTCCGAGGTCAGCGCCAGGATGACGATCGGCGAATCGGCCGGGTTGAATTTGCGGTAGCTGGGGTTGCTGCGCAGGGTGGTCGGCAGGTCGGCGCGCGCCGCCTGGATCGCCGCTTCCACGTCGCGCGCGGCGCCGTTGATGTCGCGGTTCAGGGCGAACTGCACCACCACCTGCGAGGAGCCGACCGAGTTGTTGGAGGTCAGCTCGGTCACGCCGGCGATGGTCGCCAGCCGCTTCTCCAGCGGCTCGGCCACGGTCGAGGCCATGATCTCCGGGCTGGCGCCGGCCATGTTGGCCTGCACCGCGATGACCGGAAAGGTGACATTCGGCAACGGCGCCACCGGCAGGTGGAAATACGCCAGCAGGCCGGACATGCCGATGGCGACGGCCAGCAGCGTGGTCGCCACCGGCCGCCGGATGAACAGCGCGGAGATATTCACCCCGCGCCCTCGGTCCCGATTTCGGGCCCCGGCTGACCAGGCTGGCCCGGCTCGGGCTTGCGGCTGAAGCGCTGCGACAGGTTGTCGAAGAACAGGTAGATCACCGGCGTGGTGAACAGCGTCAGCACCTGGCTCAGGGCCAGGCCGCCGATGATGGCCAGGCCCAGCGGCCGGCGCAGCTCGGAACCGGTGCCGGTGCCAACCAGCAACGGCAGCGCGCCGAGCATCGCCGCCAGGGTGGTCATCAGGATCGGCCGGAAGCGCAGCAGCGAGGCTTCGAGGATCGCATCACGCGGCGCCTTGCCGTGCGTGCGCTCCGCGTCGAGCGCGAAGTCGACGATCATGATGCCGTTTTTCTTGACGATGCCGATCAGCAGCACGATGCCGATGATGCCGATCACGTCCAGGTCGTCGCCGGCCAGCATCAGCGCGAGCAGCGCGCCGATGCCGGCGGAAGGCAGGGTCGACAGGATCGTCACTGGGTGGATGAAGCTCTCGTACAGCACGCCCAGCACGATGTACACCGTGATCAGCGCCGCGAGCAGCAGGTACACCTCGCTCGACAGCGAGTCCTGGAACGCGGCGGCCGCGCCCTGGAACGAGCTGGTGATCGAGGGCGGCAGCTGGATCGCCTTCTCGGCCTTCTGCACCTCTTCCACCGCCGCGCTGAGCGAGGCGTCCTGGGCCAGGTTGAACGACACGGTGACGGACGGGAACTGCGCCAGGTGGCTGATCACCAGCGGCGACTTGGTGACCTTGATGTCGGCGATGCCGCTCAGCGGCACCTGGCCGGTGCTGCCGGTCTGGGTCGGCAGGTACAGGGTGCCGAGCGAAGCCAGGCTGGGCAGGCTGTCGGGCTTGGCCACCAGCACCACGCGATACTGGTTGGACTGGTTGAAGATGGTCGAGACGATGCGCTGGCCCAGCG
>Ga0302314_10021654_pt1 | contig 10576 bp, 9 predicted proteins | sample III_Palsa_N2_3_FD_200533 | JGI IMG/M metagenome (GOLD analysis project Ga0302314, IMG submission 200533) | Peat permafrost microbial communities from Stordalen Mire near Abisko, Sweden - III_Palsa_N2_3 | ecosystem: Environmental > Terrestrial > Soil > Palsa > Peat permafrost | place: Sweden... | reverse complement strand
TCAAGGCCATCCAGTGGCATCACTGCGGTCCGATGGTGCGTACGCTGGAGCGACTGACCGAGTACGGCATCGCGCACGGCAAGCGACCGAAGCTCGACGCATGGCATACGCACATCGCCGAACTGAAGCGTGTGCATGCGATGAACTACGACCGTGACAGCGAATTAATCCAGCCCTATGCAGTGATCGAGGAAATCAACAAGCACACCCAGGGCCGCGCGATCATCAGCACCGGCGTGGGCCAACACCAGATGTGGGCGGCGCAATACTCGGCGTTCCGCGAGCCGCGGCAGTGGCTCACCTCCGGCTCGATGGGCACGATGGGCTTCGGCCTGCCTGCTGCGATCGGCGCGCAGTTCGCCCGGCCCGACGCGCTGGTGATCGACATCGACGGTGATGCCAGCATCCGCATGAACATCGGCGAGATGGAAGCCTGCACCACCTACAACCTGCCGGTGAAAGTGGTGGTGTTCAACAACCTCGGCGACGGCATGGTCCGGCAGTGGCAGAAGCTGTACTTCAAGGGTCGCTTCGCCGCGTCGGACAAGAGCCTGCACAGCAAGGATTTCGTCAAGGCGGCGCAGGCCGACGGTTTCAAATTCGCCCAGCGGCTGGACCGCAAGGAAGCCATGGCGGCGACTATTGCCGATTTTCTCCGCTTCGACGGACCGGCTTTTCTCGAAGTGATGATCGACCCCGATGCCGGCGTCTATCCGATGGTCGGCCCCGGTGCCACCTACGCGCAGATGATCACCGGCGATCACATCGCCGCGCGCGATGCCAGCGCTGCGCCACCGGTGACCTCCACTCCCCTCGTCGACATGTTCTGAGTACCGACTTATGCGCCACACACTCTCCATTCTTCTGCAGAACGAATCCGGCGCGCTGCTGCGCGTGGCCGGGATGTTCGCCGCGCGCCACTGCAATATCGACACGCTGACCGTGGCCGCCACGCATGACCCGGCGATCTCGCAACTCACGCTGGTGTTGCATGGCGACGAAGCCACGCTGGAACAGATCGTGCGGCAGACGCGTAAGCTGATCGACGTGCTCGATGTTTCCACGCTGTCCCTGAGCGGCAGTGAATCGGGTCGACTCGTGGCGATGACTGCACCGCCGTGAATGCCGTCGTCGATGAGAAGCAGTCGCTGCTTGCGGAAAGCGCAGGCACGCCAAGCGATGCCGAGATCCTGACGCGCGCACAGTCTTCGCGCGTCTATGACGTGGCACGCGAGTCGCCGCTGGAATTCGCACCGCTGCTGTCGTCGAAGCTCGGCAGCGATATCTGGCTGAAACGCGAAGACCAGCAATCGGTGTTCTCATTCAAGCTGCGCGGTGCCTACAACCGCATGGTGAAACTCGATGCCGCACAGCGCGCGCGCGGCATTATCGCGGCGTCTGCCGGCAATCACGCGCAGGGCGTGGCACTGGCCGCGGCGAAGCTCGGTATCCAGACCACCATCGTGATGCCGGTAACCGCGCCGCAGGTGAAGATCGATGCCGTGCACCGCTTCGGCGGTGACTTTGTGCAGGTCGTGCTGACTGGCGATTCCTACAGCGATGCGCAGGTCGAAGCGGCACAGCTTCAACACACGCACGGCAGCGTGTTTGTGCATCCCTTCGACGATATCGATGTGATCGCAGGACAGGCCACCGTCGGCCTGGAAATCCTTCGTCAGCATCCGGAGGCGCTGCATGCCGTCTTCGTGCCGGTGGGTGGCGGTGGCTTGCTGGCAGGCATCGCAACCTGCATCAAGGCGCTGCGACCCAACGTCAAGGTGATCGGTGTGCAGGCGGCGGACTCCGATGCCATGGCACAGTCGCTGGAAGCCGGCGAACGTGTCGCGCTCGACGAAGTGGGTCCGTTCGCCGACGGCACCACCGTAAAACAGGTTGGCGTGCACACCTTCGAACTGTGTCGCCGCCATGTCGACACCATGCTGCGCGTGGACACCGACGCGATCTGCGCAGCGATCCGCGACATTTATCAGGACACCCGCAGCGTGGCGGAGCCCTCTGGCGCGCTGGCCCTGGCTGGGCTCAAGCAGTATGTAGCAGTGCACGGTCCCTGCGAGGGCGCACTGGTGGCGGTGGTATCCGGCGCCAACATGAATTTTGATCGCCTCCGTTTCGTTGCCGAGCGCGCCAGCATCGGCGAACAGCGCGAAGCGGTATTTGCGGTCACCGTGCCCGAAGAACGCGGCAGCTTCAAACGCTTCTGCACCGCGCTGGGCCAACACAGTGTCACCGAGTTCAACTACCGCATCGGCGATGCGTCGTCCGCACATATTTTCGTGGGCGTGCAGATCACCAAGCGCGAAGACCGCGACGCACTGCTCGCTGCGTTCAAGGAGCAAGGCTTCGGCGTGCTCGACCTCACCGACGACGAACTGGCCAAACTGCACCTGCGCCACATGATCGGCGGACGATCAACGCTGGCGCACGACGAACAGTTGTATCGCTTCGAATTTCCTGAGCGGCCCGGCGCGCTGCTGCGCTTTCTCGAACACATGCACCCGGACTGGAACATCAGCCTGTTCCACTACCGCAATCACGGCGCCGACTACGGCCGCATTCTGGTCGGCATCCAGGTGCCACCGCACGAGCGGGCGATATTCCAGCAGTTTCTCGGCACGTTGGGTTATCCACATTCCAACGAAAGCGATAATCCGGCCTACCGATTGCTGCTGTGCGATAGCGACTCCGCTTCGGTAGATGCATAGTTCGCCCCTGTAGCGGTCATCACCGCCCTCACTTGGCTATCGCATGCCGTTAACGTCTGCGCCGCCACTCTCGATGCTCACCCGCAAACGTGGAGCATTCCAATGCCAACCAACCCCATGAACCCGCAACCGCCGTTTGCCGAACCCGGCAAAGGCCTGCCCGAACGCGAGATTGAAAGCCCGGGACACGCCCATCCCGCGCGTGATGCAGACCCCGAGCCGCTGCAACCCGATCGCGACGAAGACCTGCTCTGAGACCTGATCGTTTACCAGCTTGATGTTTCGGCCCCCGGTCACAGCCAACGCAATCGACCACGCCGATCCACCGGAACGTGACGCGGCCAACGGCTTGATGTAATCGACAGGTCGAAGGCTCGCGTTAGACTGGTGGCATGTCGCCACCACCTCGCAAACGCCAGCCGCGCAAGACAGCACCTTCACCCTCGGGGCGCTCGCGTGCCGGTGCACCGAGGGTAGCCGAGCAAAAACCGCGACGGCCCGCCGACAGTTCCACCCGCGCAACCCGAGTCCTTGACTGGCTGCTGCAAAACCTGCCGCCACGCTATCGGGAAAAGGCGCTCGACTATCTCGTGCTGACTCGCATGGATCGCCCGATCGGCGCCCTGCTTCTGTTGTGGCCGACCTGGTGGGCGCTGTGGCTGGCTGCCGGTGATTTTCCGCCGTGGAAGCCGCTGATTATTTTCACTCTCGGCGTGTTCGCGATGCGTGCGGCCGGCTGCGCGATCAATGACTACGCCGATCGCAAGCTCGATCCGCAGGTTGCACGCACTGCCGGCCGGCCCATCGCCAGCGGACGGGTGACGCCACGTGAGGCGCTGATCGTCTTCGCCGTGCTGCTCGTATTCGCCTTCTTGCTGGTGCTGTTCACCAACGCACTGACCATCAAACTGTCGTTCATCGGCGCAGCGCTGGCAGCGGCATACCCGTTCAGCAAGCGCTACACGCACATGCCGCAGGTGGTGCTGGGTGCGGCATTTGGTTGGTCGATCCCGATGGCCTTCGCAGCCGTTGGGGGCAACGTGCCGCCGGTGGCGTGGCTGTTGTTTATCGGCAATATCCTGTGGTCGGTGATCTACGACACCGAGTACGCGATGGTCGATCGTGAGGACGACATCAAGGCCGGCGCCAAGTCCACCGCGATCCTGTTCGGTGATGCCGATCTGCCGATCCTCGGCGTGCTGATGGGCACCTTTCTGCTGACCATGCTGTTCGTTGGCCAACGTGCCACGCTGGGCTGGCCATACTGGATCGGGGTGCTGATAGCCGCCGCCCTGTTCGGCTATCAGCTATGGCTGATCCGCCATCGCGCCAAGGACGCCTGCCTCACCGCCTTCCGCCACAACAACTGGCTCGGCCTGACGCTCTGGATAGGCATCGTGCTGGCACTGGCAGTTCGCTAACCAGGTTTTATGGCGAATGCTGGCGTCGCGTCGCCCAGCTTGGCCGGCATTTCATAGGGCTGTCATAAAGGCTGACTACAGTCGGGCGCGGATTCAAGAACTTTCCGTTGCTGCACGCCGCCCATGTGGACATGCCAGTGAAACCCGACCATGCCCACGGGCTGCTGCGCCTGTTTTCCGAGCAGCGTGCTCCGCTCAACAGCTATTTCCTGAAGCGGACCGCGCATGCCTGGGACGCGCAGGATCTGGTGCAGGAAACCTATCTGCGGCTGCTTGCCGCCGATCAGCACGGTGCGGATGACATCCGTAATCCGGAAGCTTACCTCTACACCATCGCCGCCAACCTGATGAAGAAGCACGCCGTGATGCGGCGCAATGCACCTGTCGGAAGTGACGGTCTGGAGGAAATCATCGAGCGGCTCACCACGCCATGCGATGCGGCGGCCGGGGTTGATCGCGAGGTGCGCCGCCAGCGGCTGGGCCAGCTGATTGGCCGACTGTCGCCCAAGTGCCGCGCGGTGCTGGTGATGCATTACCGCGACGAGCTGAGCTATCGCGAGATCAGCGAGCAATTGCTCATTTCCGCCAGCATGGTGAAGAAGTACATCGTCAAGGCACTCACCGTCTGCCGCCAGGGAATGGGTCGCTATGACTGATCGACCGAACCGGGATTTTTCCAACGCCGACGCGCGCCGCGCGACCGAGCAGGCAGCCAGCTGGTATCTCGACCAGCGCGAAGGATTGTCGGCGACTGACCAGGAAGCGTTTCTGATCTGGCTAAAGCAGTCGCCGGTGCATGTGGGCGAGTACCTCGCCATCGCCCGGCTGCACGGTGATCTCAAAGCCGCGACCGCAATGGAGACGATGAGTGCCGAACAGCTACGCACCCTGGCGGCGAGCGAGCCCGCCGTCGTGGCGCTGCATGGCGAGCGTGAGGCACTGTTCGTTCCCACTGCGCGAAGGCAGCGCAACGAGGCACCTCGACGCGGTCGATCGCGGCTCTGGCTGGCGGCGGCCAGCGTCGCCGTAATCGGGCTTTTTGCGGCTGGCGCGCTGCTGTTCACGCCGGACCATCCGCGCTCTGACGTCTATGCCTCGACCATCACCGAGGGGCGCAGCCTCAACCTGCCCGACGGTAGCCTGGTCCAACTGGATCGCGACAGCGCGATTGCAGTGAACTTTGATGCACAATTCCGCCGCATCGAGCTACTGCACGGCAGCGCCCTGTTCGATGTCGGCAAGGATCCGGGCCGGCCGCTGCAGGTGCAGATTGGCGCAAGCATGTTGCGCGATATCGGCACGGTATTCGCGGTACGACGCGACAATGCCGGCGACGAGGTGACCGTGGTCAGCGGCCGGGTCAATGTGCTGTCGCCGACGCATCCGTGGCTGGATGTACTGACGCGCCGGCTGGGCCGTCCATCCACGCCCGACAACGTGGTAGCCGATCTTGGCGCCGGCGAGCAGGTGATAATCGGCGCGGACGGTGCAGTGACCGCATCAAGCAAGCATGCGGATATCGCCCAGGCCACTGTCTGGCTTCCTTCGATTATCCAGTTTCACAACACCACGGTGGGCGAGGTCGCGCGTCGCTTCAACGCGTACACCACCACACCACTGGCAATCGACGATCCACAGATCGCCGCCAAGCGGATCAACGGCCTGTTCCACGCGCACGACGTCGATGCGTTTGTGGCGTATCTGGGCAGTTTGCCCGGCGTGCAAATACAGCGTGGCAATGACCGCGTGCAAGTAATCGCCGCGACGACCGGATCGAAGCCCGCACACCATCGGCTGTAAGAAAAAATTCATCAAATGACCGGTACCCGGTTCGCTCGCCGGGCACTCGTAGATGGTCATGTGGCGGCAAACCGTGCGTACCGCACGGGTCTGTCGCCAGCCATGAATCCAACCATCACAGGTCATCGCCATGCGTAAACAACTCGCCATCCACATCGCGCTGCTGCTCGGCGGCGCCCTGCCCCTGCTTGCCGCAGCGCAGACTGCGCCAGCGTCGCCGCAAGATTCCCGACAGGATCAGGCGATCGGCGCGATGCCATTGACCGAGGCGCTCGATGTACTGGCCCAACGCAGCGGTCTGCAGGTGGTCTATCAGTCCGACGTCGCGAACACCGTGCGCAGCTCAGGCGCGGCCGCCGGCCTGAGCCCGATGCGGCAGCTGCAGCAGTTGCTGCGCGGCACCGGACTGAACTACCGTTTTGTCACACCCACCACGGTGACGATTGTGCCGGACCAACATGCGGGAAACGCCCCCGCCAAGGACACACCGACTTCGCGCGGCATCCCGCCGATTGCAGCAGCGGCCAGTGTGCCGCACGACCTGGCCCCGGTCAGTGTCAGCGCCAATGTGGTGGACACTCTGGCGCCCAGTGCAGCACCGTTGGACGCGATCCAGCCAACCTCGGTGATCGATGAGCGTTTCATCCGCGATGGGCTGCGCTTCAACGCCAACTTCGACGACATCATCAAATACGCGCCCAGCGTGACAGTGACCTCGCCGGAAGGTCCGGGCCTGGGCAAGAACGAGGGCATCAGCATCCGTGGCTTTCAGGATGGCCAGTTCAACATCACCTTCGACGGCATTCCGTTCGGCGATGCCAGCGACCTGCACCACACCACTTCGGCGTACTTCAACAATCACGTGCTGGGGCAAGCCGAGATCGACCGCGGTCCGGGCGGCGGCAGCACCATCGGCAACGCCACTTTCGGCGGCACTGTGGGTCTGCGCTCGCGCGACCCAAGCAGTGTGCCGGGTGTCACCGCCTACCTCACGCTGGGTAGCTGGGGCACACGTGCCGGCGGCGTCAGCGCGGACGGCCAGCTCGGTGCGCATACCCAGGTATTCGCCGATGTCTCCAAGGAAGCCAGCGACACCTATCTCAAGGGCACCGACGATCAGCGCAATCACATCTTCCTGAAGACGATCACCGATCTCGACGCCGACACCACACTGACCTTTGTCACCAGCTACAACGAAGAACACCAGAACACCGTGCAGGGCGCGACAAAAAGCGAAATCGCGCAATTCGGTTGGCGCTATGGGCTGTCCGACAATCCCGCGCTGCAGAGCTACAGCGGCTATAACAACGCGGCGTACTACTCCAGCTTCAACTACCTCGGTCTCACCAGCCGCATCGGCGACTGGGATATCGACAACAAGGTCTACTACAACAGCTTCGACCACTGGGCGCGCAAGACCACCGATGCCAGTGACAACGACCCGGCCGACAACGGCGTGACGTTCTACAACGCAGCCGGCAAAAAGGTCGCCAAGGCCGCCGATGACGTGCCCGGTAAACTGGCCGATTCCGGCTTTCACGCGTTCGGTGACGTACTGCGGCTGAGCAGCGATCTCGGGCCCGGCACACTACAGACAGGTGCGTGGCTGGAACGCAACATCGACGCGCGCTACCAGTATCCGCTCGAGCTCACCACCGACCAGCAGACCGGCACCAAGTACGGCTTTCTCGACAATTACCTGTTCAGTGACCGCACCGACACCGTGCAGCCCTATCTGCAGTACGACTGGAAAGTCAGCGACCAGATCACCGTAAGCCCTGGCATACGCTATTCGGAAGTGACGCGATCGATCGATGCACAGCTGAACAAGACATCGCCGGTGCCATTGAATGCCGAGGCAACTTACCATTCCACTCTGCCATCGCTGAGCGTGCATGATCAGCTGAGCGATCAATGGGCGGCTTACGCGCAGGCAGCAAAAGGCTTTCTGGCTCCGCCGATCGACGTGATCGAGACCAACGCCTCCCGCGGCCTCAAGCCGGAGCAGACCACCAACTACCAGCTCGGCACCAGCTTCGCCTCGCGCAACCTTACTTTCGGTGCGGACGTTTACTACATCGACTTCACCAACTACCTCACCGAAACCGAGGTGGCCACGGCGGAAGGTAACGAGCTGACCTACATCAATGGCGGTGGCGCGATTTACCAGGGGGCCGAGGTGGAAGGCACCTATGCGTTGACGCATCAGTGGAGCCTCTACGGCAACGCCAGCTACAACGAAGCCACCTACAAGCACAGCAGCGTGCAGGTGGCCGCCACACCCAAGGTCACCGCGGCGCTTGGCTTGCTCTACAGCAGCGAGCGCGGCTACTACGGTTCGTTGATGGGCAAGTACATCGGCAAGCAATACGGGGTGGACAACACCACCGACGACAGCGGCAACACCGTCTTCGCCAACAGCGCGCGGCTCGGCGGCTATGTCGCGGTGGACGCGGCGCTGGGCTTCCGCTCCACGCACGGCGGCGTTTCGAACAAGGGCTATTCAATCAGCGTGGACGTCAATAACCTGTTCAACGTGCACAAGCTGACCGGCTATGCGGGCACGCAGTCGGTCAGTGGGGATGCGTTGTATTTCGGCCTGCCGGGACGCGGCGTGTTTCTCGACGTATCGATGAAACTTTAAGGTGCGACGTCATTCGACTTTTCGCATGCTGCTCGCAGCGCCACCCTGATCACCGCAGCTTTCCAAGGAATCATCGTGCCTCATCGCCATATCCGTTCAACTCGTCTGTACTGCGTGGCGCTGGCGTTGGTCGCCGTACTGTCCTCGTCGGCCATAGGCGCCAATCCAGCGCACGCTGCGCAGGACGAGCGGGTTGTACAGCAGATCGTGCTGATCCGTCACGGCATCCGCTCGCCCACCGCGGCGCCGGATGCTTTGGCCGTCTATGCATCCGAACTGTGGCCAGTGTGGCCGGTCGATCCCGGACAACTCACACCGCATGGTGCCGAGCTGATGCGTTCGCTCGGCGCGTGGTATCGCCAGTCGCTGGTGTCATCCGGTATCGTGCCTAGCACCTGCAGCTCAGCAACCAATGTCAAACTGATCGCCGACAGCACGCCGCGCAACCGCGACAGTGCCGCCGCATTCCAGTCTGGTCTGTCGCCGTCATGCCCTCGCAGCTTTTTCGCCTTTGCGCCCAATCAGCCGGACCCACTGTTTCGCGGCAGCGATGACGAGGATGCCGACGCGCCCATCACCCATCCGCCTCCGATGCCTGCACTGACCGATCTGCAGCAGGTGCTGCTCAACTGTCATGACGCCGCGTGTCTGGCAAATGCGCAGGCCAACGGCAAGAAAGTGCTGCTCGGGATGGCGCCAGCCAAGGCGCTGAAAAGCGCCGGCACGCTGTCGGAAAACCTGATGCTGGAATATGCCCAGGGCCTGCCACTGGCACAGGTCGGCTGGGGCAGGCTCGATGCGGCCGGCGTCGGCCATGTCATCACGCTCCACAATCTGCAGTTCGCGCTGGCCAAAAAGACATCCGCCGCCGCCAACGCCCGTGGCGGCAACATGCTGGCCCATATCGCCGCCACCCTGACCGCCGCCGCCGGACAGTCCACGAAGCTGCCGCCGCTGGCACCGGCCAGCGACAAGGCCGTCATCCTGCTCGGTCACGACACCGACCTCGCCAGTCAGGCTGGTCTGCTCGGGCTGAACTGGCACAACACTGAGCAACCCGATGACTATCCGCCCGGTGGCGCATTGATCTACCAGCTGATCGAATCACACGGCCGTTACGCTGTGCGCCTGCAGATCGCCCTGCCCACACTAGCCGCGCTACGCGCCGGCGATGTCAGCACCATCGGTGCCATGCACGTTGCATCACTGCACCTGCCTGGCTGCCAGGGTGCAAACACCTGCCCGCTGGCAGCCTTTCAGGCGCTGGTGGCAAAGACCGTGCAAGCCAATGCTATCGTTTCCGGTACGGGTAACGAGCCGGCGGTGCAATAAGCCGATCACACTTTCATTGAGGTGCTATCGCCTTCCCGGCGAAGGCGCTCGCGCCAGTGCCCATACGTCCACCCGCTGCACGCCGGCACGCTTCAGCACGCGGGTGCATTCGGCGAGCGTGGCACCGGTAGTCATCACGTCGTCGAGGATCGCCACGTGTGCCGGCAGCGATATGCCCGGGCGCAGGGCGAAAGCGCCGCGCATGTTGCGGCGACGGGTAACGGCATCGAGTTCAGTTTGCGCTGGGGTCGCGCGCTGACGCTGCAGGAGATCGTGCTCCAGCGGAACGTTGAAAGCGCGCGCCAGTGGCTTGGCAAGTTCCAGCGCCTGGTTGTAGCCGCGTTGGCGCAGGCGGCTGCGGTGCAGCGGCACGGGAAGAATAAGTTCAGGCAGGACTGCGGCGCGCGGCTCGGTCTGCCATAACGAACTCAGTACCCGCCCAGCAGCCAGATCACGACCGAACTTGTAACGTGACTCCAGCCGGTCCAGCGGCCACGCGTAACGAAACGGCGCCCAGGCGGCATCCCACGGCGGTGCTCGACGTTGGCATTCGCCGCACAGTGCCGCGGGCACTGCCAATGGAAGGGCGCAACGCGCGCAGCAGGAAAGATTGCGTGGCAACTCAGCCGCACAGTCCGCACACAGGTCCATGCCAT
>Ga0302314_10021649_pt1 | contig 10578 bp, 10 predicted proteins | sample III_Palsa_N2_3_FD_200533 | JGI IMG/M metagenome (GOLD analysis project Ga0302314, IMG submission 200533) | Peat permafrost microbial communities from Stordalen Mire near Abisko, Sweden - III_Palsa_N2_3 | ecosystem: Environmental > Terrestrial > Soil > Palsa > Peat permafrost | place: Sweden... | reverse complement strand
GAGCCGATGTTGCCGCCGACTTGGAACAGCGACTGCGCCAGCCCGTGCCGGCCGCCCGACGCCATCCGCGCCACCCGCGAGGACTCCGGATGGAAGGTGGAGGAGCCGACGCCCACCAGCGCCGCCGCCGTCAGCACCATCAGGTAGCTCCGCGCGGAGGAGAGCAGCAGCAGGCCGACCAGGGTGAACACCATGCCGACCGGGAGGGTGAACGGCATGGGCCGGCGGTCCGACACCATGCCCACCACCGGCTGCAGCAGGGAGGCCGTCAGCTGGTAGACCAGGGTCACCATGCCGATCTGGGCGAAGTTCAGGCTGTAGGCGCTCTTCAAAGTCGGGTAGATGGCGGGCAGGAGCGACTGCATCATGTCATTGGACATGTGGCAGAAGCCGATGGCGAACAGCACGGCGAACACGGTGGTCTGTTGCGTCTTGATCCGATCCGGATCGGCGGCGATAGCGCTCACGGGGAAATCCTGGCTGGCGTCGTAGTGAAATAAAGTAACATCAGGGCTTACCAGCTTTGACGCCCTTTGCACCAGTCGTTTGACCGACGAGGGCCTTTTCGGCCAAGGTCGCGGCCTTCGGAGACTCCATCAATGCCGCCGCCCACCTCCCGCTCCGCCCGCCTGTCCAGGCTCGCCGGGCCCCGCAACGGGCTGGAAGCCGCCGTGATGATCATGGCGGCGCTCATGACCGGCTTCACCCTCTGGGCGATCCGGGAGTTCCTGACCCCATTCGCCCTCGCCCTCTTCCTGCTGCTGATGATCGACGGCATCGCGCGGGGCCTGGTGAAGCGGGTGCCGGGCTTTCCGGAACGCGCCGCCCTGCCCGCCGCCATCATCTTCATCGTCGCCGTGTTCGGCTTCGGCATCTGGGCCGTGGCGATCAACGCCGCCCACTTCGTGGGCCAGTCGGCGCTCTACACCCAGAAGCTCAACATGATCCTGCAGCAGGCCTCGGGACGCCTCGGCATCGAGGTGCCGCCGACCATGGACGACGTGCTCGACCAGGTGAACCCCTCCCATTACATCGGCGCCATCGCGCGGGAGTTCCGCCGGGTGGGCGAGGGCGCGATCCTGGTGCTGGTCTACCTCGGCTTCCTGATCGCCTCGCGCCAGGGCTTCTCCGCCAAGGCCGACGCCCTTTTCCCCGGCGTGGGGGAGCGGGGCGAGGCGGACCGGGTGTTCGACCACGTGCGCTCCGGCATCGAGAGTTACATCCTGGTGCAGACCACGGTGGGCTTCATGGGGGCGGCGGCGTCGCTCCTGATCATGACGGTGCTCGGGCTGCACCACGCCTTCTTCTGGGCCTTCCTGAACTTCCAGGCCTGCTACATCCCCGTGGTGGGCGCCGCGGTGGGGGTGCTGATCCCGCCGATCTTCGGCCTGGTGGACTTCGCCGACCCTTGGCATTCGGTGATCCTGCTGGTGCTGCTCGAGGCGCAGCATTTCGTGGTGGCGCAGATCCTGGCGCCCCGGATGCAGGGCGAGAACCTGAACCTCGATCCCCTGGTGGTGCTGCTGTCCCTGGCCTTCTGGACCCTGATCTGGGGGGTGCCCGGCGCCTTCCTGTCGACGCCCCTGACCGTGCTGGCCATGGCGGTGCTGGCGGAATTCTCCCCCACCCACTGGATCGCGGTGCTGCTGTCGCGGGACGGCAAACCCTATTCCAACGCCAAGTCGCCGGCCTCCAAACTCCTTGAGTAACGCCATGCCTGCGCCAGACATGACCGGTGGGCTGAGCATCGGCGACGTGCGCGTGCCGGGCCGGGTGCTGATCGCGCCCATGACCGGCGTCTCCGACCTGCCGTTCCGCCTGGCGGCCTCACGCCTCGGCGCCGCCTATGTGGCGACCGAAATGGTGGCCTGCGAAGCCTTCGCCAGGGGCCGTCCCGACGTGGTGCGCCGCGCGGCGGTGGGGGAGGGTCTGCCGCTGACCGTGATCCAGCTGGTGGGCCGCGAGCCCGCCATGATCGCCGAGGGCGCCAGGATGGCCGAGGCCGCCGGCGCCGACCTCATCGACCTCAACATGGGCTGCCCCGCCAAGGAGGTGACCGGCGGCCTCTGCGGCTCAGCCCTGATGCGCGATCTCGATCTGGCGGTGCGGATCATCGACGCCGCGGTTGGCGCCACCTCCCGTCCCGTGACCCTGAAGATGCGGCTCGGCTGGGACGACGCGTCGCGCAACGCGCCGGCGCTGGCCGCCCGGGCGGAAGCGGCGGGGGTGCAGGCGATCACCGTGCATGGCCGCACCCGCCAGCAGTTCTACAAGGGCGCGGCCGACTGGCGCGCCGTGGCCGAGGTGAAGGCCGCCGTGAGCTTGCCGGTGATCGTGAACGGAGACGTGACCGACCTCGCCTCGGCGCAGACGGCGCTCGCCGAGAGCGGCGCCGACGCCGTGATGCTGGGGCGGGGGATCTACGGGCGGCCCTGGCTGGCGGCGGCGCTGCAGCGGGCGCTGGAGACCGGCGAGCCGATCCGCGAGCCCGAGCTGGAGGCCCGTCTGGGCATCGTGCTGCAGCACTTCCGCGAAAGCCTCGCCTTCTATGGCGAAGGGCTGGGCGTGCGCATGTTCAAGAAGCACCTGGGGTCCTACATCGAGGCTGCGCCCTGGCCGTGCGCGCCCGAAGAGCGCCGAAGCGCCAAGGCGCGCCTGTGCCACCTCGACGACCCGCAGGCGATCGAACAGGGCCTCGCCGCCCTGTGGCGGACCGAGGCCCTGCAGGCGGCCGCCTGAACCCTACTGCTTGACGCTCTTGGCCACCGTGGCCGCAGGGGTCACGGCCGGCTTCTCGGCGGCGGCCATGAACTTCGGCTTGGTCTGCGAGAAGACCTGGGCCGGATACTGCTTCTGCGCCGCCTGCACCGACCCGGCCTTCAGCACGTCGAGCGCGCGGGCCAGCTGGAAGTCGTTCTTGGGGTTCATGCGGGAGATGCCGGTGTTGGCCGGAAGGTTGGCGGCGTCGTCATCGTCGTCCGCGGCGGTCACGGGGGTGGGGCCCGTGGGGCTGGTGACGTTCTTGGCGACGACCTTGCTCTTGCCGGCTTCCTTCAGGGCGTCCTTGGCCTCCTTCTTGGCCAGGGCGATCTTCACCGGATCGGCGGCGTCGGGCGGCACCTCGATGGCGGTGGGCGACTTGCGGGTGCGCCCTTCCTGCGAGTCGAGCGCGCCCTTCAGGGTGCTCTCGGAGAACTGCAGCGCCTCGTCGTAGACGGCTTCGGCCTGGCGATGGGAATAGGCCACTTCCAGGTCGGGGGTGATGCCGGTCTTCTGGATCGAGCCGCCGGATGGGGTGTAGTAGCGCGCCGTGGTCAGGCGAAGCGCGCCGTCGACGCCGCCGCGAAGCGGGATCACCGTCTGCACCGAACCCTTGCCGAAGGTGGTGAGGCCGACGATCGTGGCCCGCTCCCGGTCCTTCAGGGCGCCGGCGACGATCTCCGAGGCCGAGGCCGAGCCGCTGTTGACCAGCACCGTCACCGGCAGGCCGCGCACGATGTCGCCCGCGGGCTTGGCGTTGTAGCGGATGATGTCCTTCGGGTCGCGGCCGCGCTGGGTCACCACCTCGCCGCCGTCGAGGAAGTCGCCGGCCACCTCCACCGCCGCGTCCACAAGGCCGCCGGGGTTGTTGCGCAGGTCCAGCACCACGCCCTTCAGGTGCGGGTTCTTGGCCTTCATGTCCTTCAGGGCCGCGGTGGTCTCCTCGCCGGTCTTCTCGTCGAAGCCGCCGACACGGAGGTAGCCATAATCGCCGATCAGCTGGTGGGCGACGGAGTGGACCACGATCACCTCGCGGGTCAGCTTGACCACGAAGGGATCTTCCTTGTCGCGGGCGATGGTGAGGCTGATCGGGGTGCCGACCGCGCCGCGCATCTGCTTCACCGCCTGGTCGAGGGGCAGGCCGACCACGGACTGGCCGTCGATGGCGGTGATGTAGTCGCCCGACTGCAGCTTGGCCTTCTGCGCGGGGGTGCCGTCCATGGGGGCGATGATCTTCACCGCGCCCTCGTCGGCGGTGACCTGCAGGCCGAGGCCGCCGTAGTCGCCGCGGGTCTGGTCGCGCATCTCGTCGAAGGCGGTGGGATCGGAATAGCCCGAGTGGGGATCCAGCGAGGTGAGCATGCCGTCGATGGCCGCCTGCACCAGCTTCTTGTTGTCCACCGGCACCACATACTGCTGGTCCACGGCGGTCAGGACGTCGCCGAACAGCTCCAGCATCTTGTAGGTTTCGGCGGAGGGCGCGGCGCGCCCCTGCTGGTCGGCATAGGCCATGGCGGCCGCGCCCAGGGCGAAGGTGGAGATGCCGATCAGGAGAAATTTACGCATCAGGTCCTCGAAACCAAATTAATGTCCGCCCCTTAGCACCGTCCGATCGAGCCAGCGCGCGGGGTCCACCGGAGTCTCGCCCTTGCGCACCTCCAGGTAAAGCTCCGGAGACGCGATCGCCTTATCTTTACTCACGGGAATTGCGACCGCCATGTGACCGATCGGCTCGCCGGCGGCGACTTCGGAGCCGATCCGTCCATTTGCGGCGTCGAGGCCCGCAAGAACCAGATGGTATCCCCCAGAAAGTCTTAAAATCAGCACAAGGCCCCAGCCCCGCACCGGCCCGGCGTAGTCGATCCGGCCGTCCGCGGGGCTCAGCACCACGGCGCGCGTCGGGGTTCGCCAGCTCCAGCCTTCGGAGCGGGCCTGCCCCGGCCAGGGGTCGTTGAAGCGGCGCAGCGGCGGCCCGGGCACGGGCGGGGTGAGGGCGAGGTCCGCCGGGGCGGCGCCTGCCTCCCGGGCGTCGAGATCGTTCACCACCTCGCCGAGGGAGCGGGCCTTGGCGGCGAGGCGGCGGACGTCGGCGTCGGCGGCGCTGGCGCCCGCGTCGAGAGCGTGTTCCGACGCGGTCTTCTCGGCGATCAGCCGTTCGATCTCGGCGCGCCGGTCGGCCACGTCGCTCTCGGCGGTGAAGAGGGCGCCGTTGGCCAGCACCACGCTGCGGCGCAGGGTCTGCAGCTGCTTCGCCTCGGCGGAGAAGGCCCTGGCGCGGCGCTCCAGTTCCGGCGTGAGCGCCTTCATCAGGATGGCGGCGTTCACCGCGTCCGTGGCGTTCCGGGGCGAGACAAGCAGGGCCGGCGGGGGATCGCGGCGATAGAGTTCGAGCGCGCCCAGCAGGCGGGCCAGCTCCACCTGGTTCTTGCCCATGCGGGCGGAGAGATCGGCTTCGGCGGCGTTCAGGGCCGCGAGGCGGGCGCCCCGGTCGCTCACCGTCCTCTCCCCCTTCGTCTCGGCGGCGCCGAGGCCGACCAGCTGCTGGCGCAGGCGCACGATCTCGTCTGCGGCGGTGCGGGCCTGGGCGCGGCTCTCGTCCCGGTCCATGGCGCGCTGGCGGGCGGCGTCGGCGGGGGAGGGCGGGGGCCTGGGCGCAGGCGCCGCGCCCGTGAGCGGGATCGCAAGGGCGAAGAGGAGGAGGGCGCGACGCATCAGTCGCGATGATAGGGCGAACCGCCGAGGATGGTCACGGCCCGATAGACCTGTTCGGCCAGCATGGCGCGCACCAGGGCGTGGGGCCAGGTCTGCACCCCGAAGGCCAGGGTCTCCTTCGCGGCGTCGAGGATGCGGGGCGACAGGCCGTCCGCCCCGCCGATCACGATCACCAGGCGCCGCTCGCCGCCGTCCCGGAGCCTGGCGATGCGGGCGGCGAAGGCGCGGGAGGTGTGGGCCGCGCCGTGCTCGTCGCAGGCGATCAGCCAGGCGCCTTCGGGCAGGGCGGCGAGCAGGACGTCGGCCTCGGCGTCCTTGCCGGGCTTCTTCGCCTCGACCTCCAGGATGTCCACCGGACCGAGGCCCAGCGCCCGCCCCGCGGCGGTGGCGCGCTCGGCGTAGTCACGGGCCAGCATCGCTTCAGGGGCGCGGCCGAGCCGGGCCACCGCGAGGACGGTGATCTTCACGGTGCGCCGGCGGTCAGACCCGCAGTTCCGCCGGGGTGCGGTGGGGGCTGTCCACCGACCAGATCTTCTCGAGCTGATAGAAGGATCGCACTTCGGGGCGGAAGATGTGGACGATCACGTCGCCGACGTCGATCAAGACCCAGTCGGCCTGGGGCAGGCCCTCGACCTGCACCTTGCCGAAGCCGCCCTCCTTCAGGGAGCGCTGCACATGGTCGGCCAGGGCGGAGACGTGGCGGGCCGAGCGGCCCGAGGCGACGATGATGGTGTCGGCCAGCGGCGACTTGCCCATCAGGTCGATCACGACCACGTCCTCGGCCTTGTCGTCGTCCAGGCGTGCGAGCACCAGCTCGGCGATCTTCTCGGCCGCGTTCTCGATCACGGGCTTGGGTTTGGGGGCGGCGGCCCTGCGGGTCTTACGCGGGATATCGGGGGACAGGGGGTGGATCCTTACAAACGATTAGCACCTCTCATAGCACGTCCGGGGGACTTCGCCCATGACCCGTTCGAGCCCGGCCCGCATCCGCCTGTGGCGTCTCCCGCGCCGGGCTGCTAGCCATCGTCCAACGATGAGAGGACGCGCCCCATGATCAAGATCCACCACCTGAACGAGTCGCGCTCCCAGCGCATCCTGTGGCTCCTGGAGGAACTCGGCCTGCCCTACGAAATCGTCCCCTACTTCCGGGACGCCGCGACCCGCCTCGCCCCGCCGGAGCTGAAGGCCGTCCGCCCCCTCGGCAAGTCGCCGGTGATGGAGGACGGGGCGGTGAAGATCGCCGAGAGCGGCGCCATCATCGAATACCTCGCCGCCAAATATGGCGACGGCCGCCTCGCCCGCCGGGAGGACAGCCCCGAGTGGCCGGCCTATATCGAGTGGCTGCACTACGCCGAGGGCTCGGCCATGCTGCCCCTGATGCTCGGCATGTACACGGGCCGCCTCGGCGAGGCCGGCGCGCCCCTGAAGCCGCGGATCGACAGCGAGACCCACAACCATATCTCCTACGTGGACGGGGCGCTCCAGGGCCGCCAGTTCTTCGTCGGCGACAGCCTCACCGGGGCGGACATCCAGATGAGCTTCGTCGCCGAGGTGGTGCGCGCCTTCGGCAAGCTGAAGGACTACCCGAACCTCGACGCCTGGATCGACCGCATGCACGCCCGCCCGGCCTGGACGGCGGCGCTGGCCAAGGGCGGAGACTACGCCCTGGGGCGGTAGGGCCGGCGCCTAGCCGAAGGCGGTGTTCTCGACCACGGTGAAGGTCCCGAGGAAGGTGGCGTTCAGCCGGGTGGCGAGGTCGCTCTCCACCACCAGCTCAAGCTGGTCGAACAGGGGGGTGAGCTCGCTCGGGTCTTCGCCGGCCTTCGACGCCCAGTTGCTCCAGCCGAAGGCGTCCTCGGCGCCGTCGCTATAGGCGAGGAGGGCGGCGCGGCGGCCGGTCTCCCAGCCCCAAAGCTGCACCTTCGCCCCGCCGTTGCTCTCCAGCCAGCCATAGACCGGCTCCATCTTCTCGGGTTTGAGGATGAGGCTCAGGGTCATGATTCTACTCGACTATTTCTTCGGCGGGGTGAGGAAGTTGGAGCCGACCACGATGGCGGGCTTGGCCTTCTCGGCCTTGGGCTTGCGGACTTCCTTGTTGCTCTTCTTCTGACCCTTGGCCATGGGGCGGCTCCTGACGAGCAGGGCCGAGGCGGGGCGCCGGGTCCGGTCGTCAGCCATCCTAGCAGAGACCGCAGGGCCGGCGCCTCAGAAAAGCGCGGGCGCCGGATTGCACCCACGCCGGAGGGTGCAATCGGTGCAATCGAGGCGGCCTGGGCAGGGCGAGATTGCATCATCGCCGGCGGTGCAATCCGTGCAATCTGCGCTCGACCCCCTCGGCGAAGCGACGGAAATGGTCGCGATTGCACCCACGCCCGACCGTGCAATGCGTGCAATCCGGCGCGGGCCGGGGTTCAACGATCCGTCGGCGAAACGCGCCTGTCTAGCGATGAGCCTTGGCCATTATACGGCCGTCCGAATCGCCTGTGGATAGATTCGAGCTATTTTCTTAAAGCCGAATAGGGCGCCACCGGCCGGGCCAGCCTTGGCCGCGCGCCGTCGACACGGCGGTCACGCAAATTTCATGGCCCGATCGCGTCACCTCGACCGTGCTCCAACGGTCAAGCCTGGGCTGGACCTTGACGCCCGCGCACGGGCGCGCGTCGGGCCGGCGTCCCGCTGAGGAGAGGGCATGGCGCGATGAGGATCCTGTTGCCGGTTCTGGCCGGACTGCTCGTCTGCGCCCCCGCGTCGGCGGACGATCAATTGGTGATCGGCGGCGAGGTCGAGGCGCCTCTGCGCTACATCCCGGCCCTGGGAGGATTCGTGCAGGGCTACGTCAACGGCCACGGCCCCTTCTGGTTCGGCATCGATCTTGGCGGGCCCACGCGCTTGACGCCCGTCGTCGTCAAGGCCGCCGCGCTGGCGCTCAAGCCGGACGTCGTCGTCCTGAACGGCTCCACCGGCTCCATCGAGCAAGAACCCAAGACCGACGACGCGGATATTCGCGTGGGCGAGGCGGTGTTCCGCGTCACGCCGAACGCCATCCCCGACCGCGACCTCGGCGCCTATGCGCCGATAGACGATTACGGCGGCGCGATCGGGGCCGAGATCCTGCGCAACGGCGTGCTGACCCTCGATTTCGCGCATGGGCGGCTCAGCCTGTCGCCCCATGGACAGGATTATGCGAGCGCCGGCGAGGTCAGCGTGCCCGTGGCCATGGTCGAGGATCGCGGCACGATCCTGGCGCCGATGATCGCGCTCACTGTCGGGTCGCAGACCTCGAACGTCTTCCTGTCGTCACGCGCCGGCGGGATATCCTTCCTGCAGTTTTCCATGGCCGGCGACGCGGTGTTCGCCAGGGCGCCTCATCGCTACAGGCGGCTGAACTGGTCGCCCGACAGCTCCGCCGAAGGCGAGCTCGCCCCTGCCGCCGAGGTTGCGGCCGGCGAAATCCCCCTCGGGGCGCACGGCGTCTACCGGGATGCGGCGCCGCCTCCGCATTCGCCGGAGCCAGGTCTGAGCAAGCGGAACCTTCTCAATCTGCGAAAGATCGGCGTTCCGCGCAGGCTTCCCGTGAATGACGGGATCGCAGGCTTCGAAAGCCTCGCCTCGTCTGTCGTCAGGGTGGACGCCGCCGCGCAGCGCATCTGGCTGCAGCCGCGGCGCGGCGATGCGAGCCCTGCCGCCGCGTCCAGACCTTATGCGACCATCGGATTCATGCCGTGGCCCTATCGCGACCGCGTGGTCGTGCGCAGCCTCGTGCTGGGTTCGCCGGCGGACCGGGCGGGGCTGCGTCCGGGCGACGAAGTCCTCGCGCTCAACGGCGGGGGCGTCAACGCCTACTACAGCCGCTTGACGGTGGACCGTGGCGAGCAGCCGACCACGGTCACGTTCCGGAACCTGTCGGGCGCGCACACGGTGACGCTGACGCCGGCGGCGCCAAGGGATTGACCCACGGATCGGCTTGCACGAACCGCCGGAGGGTGCGTCCAATCTGGGCGTTTTGCGCGGAGCCGGATTGCACCATCGGCGGCGGGTGCAACCCGTGCAATCTGGCGCTTGAGGCCGTCGCAAGGCTGCTGTTGCTCATTGGGTTGAACGGTCAGTATGAGCCCGTCCAAGGCGCCGGGGATAAGGTTCCGTAGCCCCTAACTCCGCCACCGCAGCACCGTCGCCTCCACGGGATTGACGAAGGCCGCGCCCGTCTCGCGGTGGGTCGCCCAGGCCTTCTTCAGCGCCTGATACCACTTGGCCTGGCGGTCGGCGTCGTCGATCCAGATGAAGGTGGGGTCGTACTTCAGGCCCTCATTCTGCAGGTTCACCATGTCGCCGTCCTGCTTCAGGAAGACGCGGGCGCCGGCGCGGATGGCGGGCTTCAAGAGGCTGAAGGCCCAGTGGTCGGACCACATCACCTGGGTGATCCGCGTTCTGGTCTCGGTGACCGGCGTCAGGCAGGTGAGGGCCAGCACCTGCCGCCCGCCCACCTTCACATGCTCCCAGCGATAGCCGGGCAGGCGGAAGGTTATCTCCGTCTCGGGCGCGCCGCCGAGGATACGGTAGGCGCGGGAGTTCTTCGACGGGGCGTGGGCGGCCATGGCGAAGCCCATCGCCCGCGGCTCGAACGGCTTGGCCTTCACCAACTGTTTCGTCGAGGAGCGCCACCACCACTGCTGATGCACATAGGGACCGTGGGTCGGGTCCATCAGGCCCACCACCGCCTGGTCGATGTGGCTGTCGAAGTCCATCCGCTCGACGATCTTGGGGCCGCCGCCGACGACGCCGTCGAAGCGCGGCGGCTCGGCGGCGATCTCGGGGCTTCTCGGGTCGGACGCCATGTAGACGAACATCAGGCCCTGGCTCTCGCGGATCGGATAGGCGCGCACGCGGATGCGCTCGGCCTCGAGCCCCTGGCCCTCCACCAGCGAGGGGATGGAGGCGCAGACCCCGTCCGCCGTGCGGAAGCTCCAGCCGTGGTAGGGACACTGCACCGCCTCCGCGCCCTCGTTGTCGCGGATCAGGGCGCCGGCGGAGAGCGGCGCGGCGCGGTGGGGGCAGATGTCGCGAAGGGCGTAGGCGGCGCCCGCCATCGTCCGCCCGATCAGCACC
>Ga0302314_10021648_pt1 | contig 10578 bp, 12 predicted proteins | sample III_Palsa_N2_3_FD_200533 | JGI IMG/M metagenome (GOLD analysis project Ga0302314, IMG submission 200533) | Peat permafrost microbial communities from Stordalen Mire near Abisko, Sweden - III_Palsa_N2_3 | ecosystem: Environmental > Terrestrial > Soil > Palsa > Peat permafrost | place: Sweden... | reverse complement strand
CTGCGCGCGGCAAGCCGCCGCCGTGGGCTGCGCGCGGCGAGCCGCCGCCGTGGGCTGCGCGCGGCAAGCCGCCGCCGTGGGCTGCGCGCGGCTTCGGCGGCAGTGGCAGAGCCCGCGTGGCAGGAGCTGCCGCCGGCGGCTGGGGGGGGACGCGCCGAGGTGCTGGCGGGACGACCGGAACCGGTTCCCACCGGTCCGGCTCGGGCGGCGCGGGGCGGGGCCTACTGCGAAGGTCGATCACAGGCGAGCTATCGGCAGGGCGACCAGGATCCGTAGGCGGATGTCGGTCAGTCGTGCGCGACCAAATCGCCTAGCGCCGCATACGGAGCCGAGATCGCGTACGCATCCTCGACGCGAGCCCAGGCGTAACGGGCGTCCTCGAGGTCACCGAGCAGGGGCGTGCCGGTGACTATCGCCTTGGCGAAGTGCTCCCATTCGGCCGCCCACGACACGTCCTCGTCGGGGAATGCACGTTCCTCCAGGGCGGGCGGGCCGAGCTCCGGACCCATCTTGTAGATGCGTAGACGCTGCGGCCCGTAGGAACGCACGAGGCCCGCTACCTCGAGCTTCGCGGTGCGGCAGTAGACCTCGAGCGAGAACATGTTCTTCCATTCGGTCCAGGTCACGTGGAGCATCGCCCAGGGCGCCCGGCGATCGTCCCCGTCGCCGAGGATAAGCGCGGCGTTGTCCTCGACGGGCGTGTCCCAGAACTGGGTCCTCAGCAGCGCCGAGTGGAGCGGCAGCGGCCCGGCGATCCAGTGCGTGAGGTCGAGCAGGTGCATGCCCTGGTCGACAAGCTCGCCGCCGCCCGAGCGCTCGGGTCGGGTTCGCCACTCGCGATCGTAGCCGGGCCGGCCGCCGTGGCCGTACCGCGCTCGTAGGTGCATCAGCTCTCCGTGACGCCCCGAGTGCACCTCGGATGCAAGCTGCGCGATCCCAGGATGGAAGCGGTGGTTGAATCCAACTTTGACCATGCGCCCGGCGGCTGTCGCCGCCTGTTCGAGGCGGGCGATCTGGCGGGTGCCGATACCGGCGGGCTTCTCGACCAGGACGTGGGCTCCGGCGCGGAGCGCGCGCTCCGCGATCTGCGCGAGCTGATCATGCGTGACGGCGACGATCACCACGTCGGGGGCGAGCCCGAGCAGCTCTTCGAGGTCGGCGCATGCGCGTCCGCCGTGCTTTGCGGCGAGCTCATGCGCACGGGACGGGATCTCGTCGTGGGTGCCGATGAGCTCGTCGCCCGCCGTGAGCGCCTCGGCGCGCTTGTGTCCGATCAACCCGCAGCCGATGATCGCCACCCTCATGCGTATTCGCTCGACTGGGCGCCCTCGAACTCGAAGTCGAACGGAAGCTCGGGGGCGCCTGCCGCGGCCATCGCCTGCCGCGTGTCGGCTGGGTTGCGGGCGTAGACGAGCAGGAAGCCGCCGCCGCCGGCGCCGACGAGCTTGCCGCCGATGGCGCCGCTGCGCCGCGCCAGCGTGTAAAGCTCGTCGACCCGCTCGCTCGCCATCCCGGGCGAGCGGCGGCGCTTGTTGAGCCAGTGCTCGTGCATCAGCTCGGCGTAGGTCTCTAGGTCGCCCGCGAGCAGGAGGTCGCGGCTGCGCAACCCGAGCTCCTTGGTCAGATGCAGGTTCTCGAGCATCTCGGCGTCGCCGGACTGCGTTCGCGTGTTCTGGTCGGCGAGCACCGACGAAGCGCCGCGTGCCTCGCCGGTGAAGAACAGGAGCAGGTGATCTCGCAGCGAGCGTAGCGTCACGGCATCCAGCTCGAGAGGCTCGACCTCAACCTCACCGTTATTGTCGAAGCTGTAGGCACAGATGCCGCCGTGCGCGGCGACGTATGGATCCTGCTTGCCGACGGGCTCGCCGAGCACATCGATCTCGATCTCGCAGGCGGACTCGGCGAGCACTCCCTGGGTGATCGAGGTGCGCCGCGCGTGGGCGAGGCCCTTCAGCAGACAGACCGTGAACGCTCCGGATGAGCCCATCCCGGTACCGGCGGGCACATCGGCTACAGATGCGATCTCGAGCGGGCTCCCGCGCCAATGGCGCTGAAGCGTCTCGCGCAGGATCGGGTGGCGGATCGAGGCGATCTCCGCGACCTCCTCGGTCTCCGAGTACTTCATCTTGTAGCGGCGCTGGAACACCGTGTGCATCAACATGTAGACGTGCTTGTCGATCGCGCCCGCGACCAGGAAGCCGCCGTGCTGGCTGTAGTAGGAGGGCAGATCGGTGCCGCCGCCGCCAAGCGAGATCCGCAGCGGTGCGCGGCTGAAGATGACGCTCACTGGGTGGTCACCTCCGCCTCTGGGCGCGCCGCCCGCTGCCAGGCATACGGGTTTGCGTCGAGCCACACCAGCGTGCGCAGGATCGCCTCGCGGATCGTCAGTGTTGGTGCCCAACCGAGTGCGCGCATCCGTTCGCAGTCGAGGTGTATCAGCGGGCTGTCGCCTGCCCAGCCCCGAACCCCGCCTGTGTGCTCGATCACCGGCCGCGCGCCCATGTGCTCGCAGATGATCGCGATCGAATCGTCGACGACCACCGTCTCGTCGGTGCCGAGGTTGAAGACGCCGAGCTCACCGGACCGCTGATCGTAGGCCTCGGCGGCGGCTGCGATCGCGGTCACGCAGTCCCCGACGTACAGGTAGGACTTCTCCTGGCGGCCGTCGCCGAGCACCTTCAGTCGCGTCGGGTCGGACTTGAGCGCACGAAAGAAGTCGACCACGTGACCGTGGGTGTATCGCTCGCCAAGGATCGACACGAACCGGAACACGAGACCGGTGAAGCCGTAGCCGTGGACATAGGCGCCGATCATGCCCTCGCCCGCGAGCTTCGAAGCCGCGTATAGCGACGTTTGGGTCGGAAAGGGGGCATCCTCGGGCGTGGGGAAGACCGCCGGCTCACCGTATACGGAGCCGGTGGAGGAGAACGCGATCCGCGAGACGCCGACCGCGCGCATCGCCTCGAGCACGTTCGCGGTCGCGATCGTGTTTTGCTCGAGGTCCCGGCGCGGATGGTCGAGACCGTGCCGGACATCCGCGTTCGCCTGCAGGTGGAACACCCAGTCGCAGCCGATGAAGGCTCCCTCGAGCAGGCTCTGGTCGAGCACATCGCCCTCGTGCAGCGTGACCGCCGGATCGGCGAGCAGGTCATCGATGAACTCGTGCCGACCGGTTCGGAAGTCGTCCACGATCACGACCTCGACGTCGAGGCGGCGCAGCCGATCGGCGAGGTTCGAGCCGATGAAGCCGGCGCCGCCCGTAATGCATGCGCGCCGCATCTACAGAGTGAAGCCCGCGGCGGTCGCGTCGCGGTGGAACATCTGGACCGTCTCCAGCGAGAACTGGAGCAGATCCTTGCCGAGCAGATCGAGCTTGTTCAGCAGGTCGTGCGTCATCGTGATGATGTGACAGCCGACCTGCTCGGCCTGGACGACATTCAGGATCTCGCGTGGCGAGGCCCAGATCAGCTCGGATCGCGGTGCTGCAACCATGATGTTGACCGACCGCGCCATGATCGGCACCGGATCGATCCCCGCGTCGGCGATCCGCCCGGCGAACACGGAGATGTAGGACGGCGCGCCGTCCTTGACCGCCTCGGTGATCAGCTCAACCTGGGCTGTCGTGAACAGTGCGGTCACGTTGACCTTGACGCCGCCCTCTGAGAGCTCGCGAATCAGGGGCGCCATCGACTCGCCCGACGTGGTGCAGACAGGGACCTTGACGTACACGTTCTCGCCCCAGCGGGCGATCATCAGCGCCTGGCGGCGGATCTCATTGACGTCGTCGGCGAACACCTCGAACGAGATCGGGTGCACGGTGATCTGCTCGAGCAGGCGCTTGGCGAACTCCTGATAGTCCGTCAGCCCCGCCTTCCACATCAGCGTCGGGTTGGTGGTGAAGCCCGCGATTCGGCTGTCGGCGGCGAGCGCGAGGATCGCATCGAGGTCAGCGCCGTCGGCGAAGATCTTCACAGTCAGTCCCTCGACCACGGGTCCACTGTAACGCCTGGCGCGACGGGCCTCGCCGGCGGGGGCTTTGGTTTGGCTCCGGCGGTTTGGGGTAAGCTCGCCGTTGTCGGACAGCCGGTGGCCGGGCCGGGATACGTTAGGGAGGAACCGTGGGCAAGATCTTTGTGATCCGGTGGTTGGCGGTCGCTGTGTGCGCTTGCGTCGTGGCAACGGTCGGCGCGTCGAGCGCGGCTGCGGCGGCGAGCCCGCCGGGGATCGCCATTGGTCCGATCAAGGTCCAACATGGCTTCTCGCTGACCCTGTTCGACTCGTCGTGCGCCGGTAAGGGGAGCGATTTGACGATCGAGTTCTCGAAGGGGGGCTCCAAGCTCAGCGCCACCTATGACTACTCGGGGGGCCCTTCGCATTGCAGGGTGTCGAAGACGCTCGGGTCCGGCTCGCTGAGCGGCGCCTGGCCGGGCCTCGCGACAATCAAGCTCGCCGTCGAACAGCCCGGCAAGCTGACTAAACCGAAGGCGCCGCCCGGCTGCCGCGGAAGTGGCGGCTCGGGCCGGTCCGCGGTCGTCACGGGCACGCTGAACGTCGCGATCGATCAGCAGCATTTCGGCAAGGTCAACCTGCACAGCGCGCCGGCGACGCTGGACAAATCCGGAAACTACAGCTGCAACGCGGCCGGGCGCTCCGACGTGACGGTGTTCGGGACTCTCCAGCTGGCCACCATCAGCGCGATCCAGCCTCCGAAGGGCCGGCGCTCGGTCTTCATCAGCGTGCCAGGAGTCGGGTTGCCGGGTGGGATCAAAGACGAATTCGAGCTCTTCGCACAGGGCGGCAAGGCAGTGTTCAACGCGCCGTCGAACCTGGACTCGGCCACGATCGGCCCGGAGCGCCCCTACCTGACCGGGTCGCTCTCGTTCACCGCGCTGCCTCGGTGCTCCGCCACGGTGGCCGCACGCAACGGCTCATTCAGCGGCGTGATTGAGGTGCACGACCCGGTCCTCGGCAACTACGGCCTGATCGGATCCTCGGCGAGCAGCGCGTTCATCGCGCTTGGCAGCGCATTCCCCGGCTCATGCAACGGCATCGGCTCGACGGCGCCGGCGGCGGCATTCACGGACGTCTGCTCGGCTCCGGGCACCTGTTCGGTGTCGACCGGCACGAATACGGACACGTTCTATGACGAGTCGACTCCCGGCTCAGAGACGATCACGAGCGAATCGTGGAATTTCGGCGACGGCTCAGCTCCGGTCAGCGGCCCCGTTGGTGGGCAGGTGAGCCACACCTATGCGAGCCCAGGCACATACCAGGTGACCCTGGCCATTACCACCTCCCAGAACCAGACGTTGACGGCGACCGGCAGCTCTTACATCGGTTCCTGAGCGGCGGGCAGGATCGCCGCGGCCGCGGCTTCGAGATCCGGCGCGATCAGGTCTGGTTGCACGGCGCGATCGCGCTTGTGTGCGCTACCGGGATGCTCGATCAGCACGGTCCGGCAGCCCGCCGCGGTCCCGGCCTGGATGTCGCCGGCGGTGTCGCCGATCATCCACGAGGCTGCCAGGTCGATGTCCAGCTCGCGGGCGGCGTCGAGCAGCATTCCCGGCGCCGGCTTGCGGCAGTCGCAGCCGCCGCTCAGCTCGGGGACGATGCCGTCGGGATGATGCAGGCAGACCCGGAAGGCGTCGAAGCTGACACCGTCTGCGGCGAGCAGCTCGATCACGCGCTCCTGGACCGCGTCGAGCTCCGCAAGCGAGACCGTGCCCTTGGCCGCGGCCGGCTGGTTGGAGACACCGACGAGTAGGAGCCCCGCCGCGGCAAGCTCACGCAGGGCGGCGGCGGCGCCCGGCACGAGCGCGACGTCCTCGGCCCGAAGCGGCGACTCCGGACGCCCGGAGCTGGGATCGGGGGCCAGCTCGTTGATCACGCCGTCGCGGTCGATGAACGCGGCGCGAGCGCTCACGATCCTGGCGATGCGGTGATCGACTCCCAGTGACCCTGGCGCGCCGCGAGCTCCGGATGCGAGACGAGCGCGTGCCAGACGACTGCTTGGAAGGATTCGACCAGCGGTGTCTTCAGGTCCGGCGGCGCTTCTACGACGATCGCCACGTCGGCAAGCTGTGCGAGCGTCCCGTCGGTCGATCCGACGATCCCGTAGATCGCGGTGCCGAGCTCGCGGGCCCGCTCGATCGCATTGACTAGGTTGAGTGAGACGTTGTGCTCGCGTGAGCCGCCGCCGACGCTGAACACGAGCAGCGCGTCGCCGTCGCCGAGCTTCGACACCGCGAGCCAGTCGCTGAACGAGGTCTCCCAGCCGTCGTCGTTGGTGCGCGCGGTGAGCTCGGACACATTGTCGGTCGGCGCGTAGCTCTCGATCAGGCACAGCTTGCGAAAGTCGTTCACCGCGTGCGAGGCGTGTCCCGCGCCGCCGCCGACACCGAGGATGAACAGGCGCCCGCCGCGCTCGCGCAGCACCGCCAGCCCGCGCGCCATCGCGTCGACCTGCTCGGGATCGATCGTCGCAGCGATCGCGGCGACGGAGTCGAAGTAGCGCCGGCTGTGGGAGGGGTCGGACATCGGGGGGAGCTTAGGGTCCTACGGCCGGTAAGGGTCCTACGGGCGGGTAAGGGTCCCACGGCCGGTGAGGGTCCTACGGGCGGGTAAGGGTCCCACGGGCGGTAAGGGTCCTGCGGGCGGGTAAGGGTCCAACGCGCCTTTAGCGCCGCCCGAAAGCCTGGTCGTCGATACGCCGGAGCGTCGCGAGGTCCGGATCGGCGCGCAGGCGCGCCTGGAACTCTTCTTCTCGCCACGGGTCCCACTGCGCGCTCAGCAGGCGTCCAGTGATGCCGGCCGCCGCGTCAGAGAGCAGGAAGCACACGAGCTCCGCCGCTTCGCCGGCGGGGACACCTCCCTCGGCGAGCCCGGTGAGGGTGCGCTCGTGATACGCGGCTCCGGCGGCGTCCGGGCCTGCGCGCACGGTCCCCTCGTGAATGCGCGTGGCGACGAATCCGGGCGCGACGCAGTTGACCTCGATCTCGGACGCCGCCGCGACGTTCTCGGTCAGCCTCACGACGCCGGCCTTCGAGACCGCGTAGGCGTCGTAGCGCGGTAGCGGCGAGGTTGCGCCGCCACCGGAGAACGTGACCGCGCGGCCGGCCGAGCGCTTCAGGCGCGGGAGCGAATAGTGCAGCGCCAGCATCGTCCCGATCAGGTTGACCGCGATCGTCCGCGCGATCGCTGCCGGGGCCACGTCCTCGAGGAGGCCGATGGGACCGAGCTCGCCCGCCGCCGTCACGAGCCCGTGCAGCGGGCCGCCCGCATCGATCGTGCCGATCGCGTCGGGCCAGGCGTCCCGCTCAGAAACGTCGAGTGCAAGCCCCTGGTGGCCCTCGCCGTCGAGCCCGTCGACGGCCGATTGCACGGCGCCGAGGTCGCGGGAGGTGATCACGACCCTGGCACCCCGTCGCGCCAGCTCGCGACTCACCTCGAGGCCGATGCCCGCCGATCCCCCCGTCACGAGGACACGACGTCCGTCGAGGCGCGGCCGGGCGACTGTGGTTGCGCTCGGATCGTCGGCCGGGCGACGCGCTATACCGGAATCCCCCACAGCGGGAACCAGCGCTCGAGCTCCGCCTCGACCGGGAGCTCGCGCCCGATCTGTGCTCGCAGCTGCAGCTCCCGCTCGTTGTCGCGCTGCTGTTGCCCCGATGCGGGCACGAACGGGTAGAAGCTGCCGCGCTTGTAGTTGTAGATCCAATACAGCGGCCTGCCCTTGGCGTCCTTGAAGGCGAACACGGCGCACAGGACGCGGTCACCGTAGCCACCCCCTTCGAGCGCGGTACTGACGGCGTTGATGCCGACGACGAGATCGTCGAAGTCGCTACCGCGCAAGACCAGCCAGCGGAAGCCAAAGGCGTCGTCGGTGCTGGTCACCGTCGTCCCGCTGTCCGCCGCGGTGCTCCGGACGACCTCCTCCATGTCCTTGACGATCGAATCGAAGTCCGCCGTCGCGAGCGGCTGGAAGACGATCGCGGCGGTGCCCCGTGTGGTGATGTCGAGCTGTGTCTGGAGGGTGACGTACGCGGTCGACATCGCAAACAGTCGATCCGGCGCCGGGCCCGCAAGCTTGTGCTTGCCCGTGATCACGTCAAAGAAGCCCATCAGCGGTTTGGTCTCCGTTCCCCTTCACCGGGAGTGCATGCCCACACGCCGGGTGTCGGCCGCGTCCCATCTTGGCAGACCCGTCGCGGGGAGCCCCGGAGTTCGGGTGCTACGTGATCCCTGCTGCTTCGATTCGCTCCGGCCTCCTGCAACCTGAGGTCCACAAGATCCGGCCAGAATCACTACCGTGCACGGGCCCATCACTGGAGGATCTAGCCATGTACGCCACGGTGCGTCTAATGAAATGCAAGTCCGGGAAGGTTGACCAGGTCGCCGATCTGATCGAGAACGAGTACATCCCGAAGCTCGCCGAGCTCGACGGCGTCGTCTCCTACACCGTCGTTCAATCCAGCCTCGAGGAGATCGCGTGCATCGGCATCTTCACCACCGAGACGGGCGCGATCGCGGCTGGCGGCTTGGCCGGGCTGTTTGTCGACGAGCGTCTCGCGCGTCTCGGCGCCTCGCTCGGAGACTTTGACGGTCCGATCCTGGTGCACGCAGGCGCGCCGTCCTGATAGCCGTTTACGCCGCCCCCGGCTACTGATCGCGGTTACCCCGCCGCGGTGCGGATCGCCGTTTACGCCGGCCCGGTGCGCAGGAATTCGCTCGTCTCGGCGAGCGCGGCGGGTGTGCCGATCTCGTAGAACCGCTTGGTGGCGGCGAAGCCGAACAGCGACCGGCGCCGAGCCAGCTCGCCGTACAGCACGGCGACGTCGCTGACCTCGGGTCCGACGGCGTCGAGGGCGGAGGCCTCGAACGCTCCGAGGCCGTAGTCGATCCAGAGCATCGACCCGCCGGGGGAGCTTTTGCTGTATTCGGTCACGAGGGTTCCTTCGAAGCGTACGTTCGAGGTGTCCCACCGGCCCTCGTTGCGTAGCACCGTCATCATCGCCGGGAGACCGCTACGGGCCCAGGCGGCCGCGGCGGCCTGGTAGTCGATCCGAAGGTAGGTGTCGCCGTAGAGCACGAGGAAGCGCGGGCCGAGCAGCCCCGCGGCATGTCTCATCGCCCCGAGCGTCCCGAGCAGGCTCGGTCCGTCATGGCTATAGGCGATCCGGATCCCGAAGCGCTCGCTGCCGGCGTGCTCCACGATCCGCTCGCCGAGATAGCCGACGCACAGCACCACCTCGCGCGCACCGTGCCGTGCGAGCAGACGCAGCTGGTGGTCGATGAACGGCTCGCCCGCGACCTCGATCAGTGCTTTGGGCGTTTCGGCGACTCGCCCACCGAGCCGCGTCGCGAGACCGCCGGCAAGGATGCAGATCGGGGGGAGCGGGCTTGCCACGGCCCTAACGATGCCGTTCCAGGGTGGCGCGGCGCGAGAGCCCGATCCGGTGCAGCCGCACCCATCCGCGCATGCTCGCCCGCCGATACCCGAACCGCTCGGGGTCGCGTCGCGCGAGGACGCTGAACACGACCGCTCGCGCGGCTGCCCCGATCAGGTTCATGACCGCGATCGCGCGGACCGTCGCGAGCCCGCGACGGCGCAGCATCCAGGCGTACGTGCTCCACATCCACTGCTCGGTGCGCGCCTCGCCCCACGCCTGTGAGGTAGACGCCGAGTCCGCATGGCGGACGATCGCCGAGGGCTCGAACCAGGTGCGCCAACCGCCTACCCTAAGCCTCCAGCTGAGGTCAAGGTCCTCGGCGTACATCCACTGGCCGGAGTCGAAGCCGCCCACCGCGTCGAACGCCTCGCGTCGCAGCAGTAAGAACGCGCCGAGCGCCCAGTCGACGTCTCTCGGGCGCGAGGGGTCCCATCGGCCCTCGATCGTAAGCCGGTCTCCGAGCGCCGGGATCGCCTGGGCCAGGCCGAGGTTGAACAGGACCGTCACCGCCGCGGTCGGGAACGGATGCACCGAATGCTGGACCTGACCGTCGCCGAGCACGAGCCGGGGCGCGATCGCCCCCGCACCCGGATGCTGCGACCCCGCCCGCAGCATCGCCGCGAGCGCACCATCGGTGAGCTCGACGTCGGCATTGGCGGCCGCGATCCAGGGCGAGGCGGTGCGGGCGGCGACGCGGTTGACCGCGGCTCCGAAGCCGACGTTCTCGCCCTCGAGCAGATTGGCCCATGGATATCGCGTGTTCACCAGTCCCGCGGAGCCGTCGGTCGAGCCGTTGTCGACCACCCAGACCTCCGCACGGCCGGCGACGGCGTCCCGCTCGAGCGAACGCAGGCAGGCGTCGAGCAGGTCGCGTGTATTCCACGAGACGACGGCGATCGCGACCTCGGCCATTGCTCGCGAGGCTATCGGTGGCGGCGGTGGTGGCGGGGCCTGGAGGGTGCCGGGCGGGCCGGGGGCCTGCGTGCGTGAGTGCGGTGTCTAGGACGGCTCGGATCGGGGACCTGGTCGAGAACCCGTCCATACAACGACGGCGGCCGTCTGAGGTCGGGAATCGCCTTACCGAGCGGTGAACCGGGGAGGGTGTGTTCCTTTGCGAACCTGGAGTTCG
>Ga0302314_10021646_pt1 | contig 10579 bp, 8 predicted proteins | sample III_Palsa_N2_3_FD_200533 | JGI IMG/M metagenome (GOLD analysis project Ga0302314, IMG submission 200533) | Peat permafrost microbial communities from Stordalen Mire near Abisko, Sweden - III_Palsa_N2_3 | ecosystem: Environmental > Terrestrial > Soil > Palsa > Peat permafrost | place: Sweden... | reverse complement strand
GTATGTAGGCCGTTTCGCCCCGACACCTTCGGGTGATCTGCACCTGGGCTCCCTATTTACGGCGGTGGCGAGCTACCTCGATGCGCGGGCGCATGGGGGACGCTGGCTGCTTCGGCTCGAGGATCTCGATCGGCCGCGCGAAGTCGCCGGGGCGGCGGACCGCATCCTCGGTACCTTGGAGGCATTCGGTTTCGAATGGGACGGCGAGATCGTTCGTCAGTGCGATCGTGCCTACCATTACCTTCGCGCCTTGCAAACCCTCCAAGCTCGCAACTTGATCTTCGAGTGTTCCTGCAGCCGCCTGCAGTTGGAGGAGGAGACCTGCTATCCCGGCACTTGCCGCTCCGGCCCGGCGACTTTGGGAGTGCCGACCGCAGCACGATTACGGGTCGAGCCCGGGTTCGTTTTATTCTCCGACCGCATTCAGGGCACCTACCGTCAAGACATCGGCCGAGCCGTGGGCGACTTCATTCTGAAGCGGCGCGATCAAGTGTTCGCCTACCAACTGGCAGTCGTCATCGACGATGCAGAGCAAGGGATCACTCATATCGTGCGCGGCGCGGATTTGCTGGATAACACGCCGCGGCAGATTTATCTGCAACAACTCCTGAATCTGCCGCGGCCCACCTATGCGCATGTGCCGGTGCTCACCGAACCCGACGACACCAAGCTCGCCAAGTCGCGGCGCAGCGTGCGACTGGACATAAAGTCGCCGGCAACACAGCTTTTCGAGACATTCGCAATGCTGGGTCTGGAGCCGCCGTCTTCGTTACGGACCGCCGGTCTCGGGGACAACTGGGCCTGGGCGGTCGAGCAATGGGACATCAAGCGCGTCCCGAAGCGCCTACATATGCGCGTAACCGATTGAAAGATATGAAAACAAATGCAGATTTGCCTTAGCGCTGCATTGCGTTATCCTTAGGTTGTCAGTCTAGGGATTAGTCACGTGGTCAGGCACGAGCCGGGATCTTCCGGCGGCGCGTCGGCCGACACGAGCGAGGAGCCCTAATGAGCGAACCGCGAGTGATAAAAAAATACCCGAATCGCCGTCTGTATGACACGGTGGAAAGCCGTTACATAACATTGGCCGATATCAGGCGCTTGGTCGTGGAGAGGATCGAGTTCGTAGTCGTCGACAAGAAAAACAATGCCGACATTACGCGCAGCATCCTGCTGCAAGTGATTGCCGAACAGGAGCATCTTGCTGAACCCATCCTGAGTCAGGAGTTCATGGTCAATGTGATCCGCGCCTACGGCACCAGCGTGCAGGGCGTGGTGAGCGGTGGTTTGGAACAGACCCTGAAGCAGATCATGAGTCAGCAGCCGCAGATTCGCCCGCCGCGCATACGCACAGCTGCGGACGATTCCTTCAAAGCCCTGTCGGTGATCCGTCCGCGCGAAGGCGACAAAGACCGCGACGAGCACTTCGACACGAAGTGAATTCGGCCGTCTGCTGATCAAGGAGCGGTCGCCGCAGGCACTTGCGTGCGCGGCATATAACGCGCGAAGGCTCTGACTCGGCCCCGGTTACGTACCGTTCGTCGCGGAAGGCACCTGCAACGGGGCCGGTACGCCTGGGGCGACAACTGAATCCGCCAGTTGTCGCCCCAGGCGTACCGGCCCCGCTGCAGGTGCTTTCAGCATCGAGCGGTGCGCCACTCGGTGCGGAGTAAGAGGCGTTCCCGTGTTTAGGCCGCGTCCACGTTGCGCATGGAGAGCCGCACGCGCCCTTGACGGTCCACTTCGAGAACCTTTACGCGCACCACGTCGCCTTCCTTCAATTTATCGCCGACGCGCTCGACGCGCTCTTCGGAAATCTGCGAGATGTGCACCAGGCCGTCGCGGCCGGGCAGAATGGTGACGAAGGCGCCGAAGTCCATCAGGCGTGCGACCTTGCCTTCGTACACTCTGCCGACTTCGACGTCGGCGGTGATCAATTCGATGCGCCGTTGAGCTTCGCGGCCCGCGGCACCCTGCACTGAAGCGATCTTCACCGTCCCGTCGTTTTCGATGTCGATCGAGGTGCCGGTCTCTTCGGTGATCTGCCGGATCACCGCGCCGCCCTTGCCGATCACGTCGCGGATCTTCTCGGGGTCGATTTTCAAAGTGATGATGGTGGGAGCCCACTCGGACATGGCCTCGCGCGGCTTGGACAGCACCTTGTTCATCTCTCCCAGGATGTGCAACCGGCCGTCCCGTGCCTGATCCAGCGCCACCTTCATGATCTCGCGCGTGATGCTCGTGATCTTGATATCCATCTGCAGCGCCGTGATGCCGTCCTTCGTGCCGGCCACTTTGAAATCCATGTCGCCGAGATGATCTTCATCGCCGAGGATGTCGGTCAGAACCTGGAAGCGCTCGCCTTCTTTGACCAGGCCCATGGCGACGCCGGCCACCGGCGCCTTGATCGGCACGCCCGCATCCATCAGGGCGAGACTGGTGCCGCACACGGACGCCATGGAGCTCGAGCCGTTGGATTCGAGAATTTCGGAAACGACGCGGATGACGTACGGAAATTTCTCGACGCCCGGCATCACTGCCTTGACGCCGCGCTTGGCCAGATTGCCGTGGCCGATCTCGCGCCGCTTGGGTGAACCCATCATGCCGGTTTCACCCACGCTGAACGGAGGGAAATTATAATGCAGCATGAACGGCTCTTTGCGCTCGCCCGTGAGGCCGTCGATGATCTGCGCGTCGCGGCCCGTGCCCAAGGTCGTCACCACCAGCGCCTGAGTTTCGCCGCGGGTGAACAACGCCGAACCGTGGGTTCGCGCCAGCACGCCGGTGCGAATATTGATGCCGCGGACAGTTTTGGTGTCACGGCCGTCGATACGCGGGTGCCCTCCGAGGATTCTCTCGCGGACCAGCCGGTATTCCAGATTGAAGAATTCGCCGCCGACCTGATCCGCGGTGAATTTCGCCGAATCGCCCTTGGTCAGCGCCTCGAGTGTCGCGGTCTTGATCTCGCTGATTTTCGCGTGACGCTGCTGCTTCTCGGTCAAGGCATAGGCGGCCGCCAGATTCTTCTCAGCCAACCCGGCCACCGCATCCTTCAATGCCGTGTTCGCTTCCGGCGCGGCCCACGTCCACTTCGGCTTGCCGGCTTCCGCGACGAGTTCGTTGATGGCCTTGATCGCGACCTGCATTTGTTCGTGACCGAACATGACGGCGCCGAGCATGACTTCTTCATTCAAGCCGTCGGCTTCGGATTCGACCATCAGCACGCCTTCCTGGGTGCCGGCGACCACGAGATCAAGCTTGGATTCGGTCAGCTGAGTCGTGGTGGGATTGAGCACATACTTGCCGCCGATGTAACCGACACGCGCTCCGCCGATGGGGCCCAGGAACGGCAAGCCCGAAATAGCCAGGGCCGCCGACGCGCCGAGCAGCGACGCGATGTCAGGATCCACCTCGGCATTGACCGAGATGACGGAAGCGACAACCTGCACGTCATTGATGAAGCCTTCGGGGAACAGCGGCCGTATCGGCCGGTCGATCAGGCGAGACGTGAGCGTCTCCTTCTCCGTCGGACGACCTTCGCGCTTGAAGAAGCCGCCCGGGATGCGGCCCGCCGCGTAGGTCTTTTCCTGGTAATTCACCGTAAGCGGGAAGAAATCGCGGCCAGGCGTCGCCTTCTTCAGGCCCACCGCAGTCACGAGCACCACAGTGTCGCTCATGGTGACGAGCACCGCGCCGTCGGCCTGACGCGCGAGTTCGCCCGTCTCAATGGTTACGGTGTGATCACCATACTTAAAGCTTTTTTTGATAGCGCTCACCTGGAGCCCCTTTGCGTAATCCGAATTGTGTGGACGCAGACGAGCACGTGATTGCCGCCTGCGGCGGCGCCCTCAGCGGCGTAACCCTAAGCGTTCGACCAATTGCGTGTATTTGTCCGGCGTTCTGCTCTTCAGATAATCGAGCAGCTTGCGGCGCTGGTTGACCATCTTGAGCAGCCCGCGACGCGACGCATGGTCGGCTTTGTGCGTGGTGAAATGCTGGCTCAAGCCGTTGATGCGCTCGGACAACAAGGCAATTTGAACTTCGGGTGAACCGGTGTCCTGCGCGCTGCGCTGGAATTTGCCGACGACGCCCGTCTTTTCTTCTCGAGTAAGTGGCATGGGAAATCAAACCTCAATCAATAACTTAGACCTTTTAAGAAGGCGCGCATTGTACGCGTCGCGGCACTCGCCCTCAAGCGCGATTGTTCGCGGCTGAAATAAGCCGCAGCGGAACCAGGCGGCCGGCCGGTTGAACCTGCCCCAAACCCAGAAACCCGAGGCCCGCTGCATAGATTCGCACGGTTTCCGGCGGGGATTGGGGTACTTCTGCGGGAATGGCCAATTCAGTTAGGATCAGGGTCTGCCCCTGTCGAAATGCGGTGACTCCGCTTAGCGAAAGATCCAGCCGCCGCCAACCGGTCAGCGCGGCGTCGACCGGCAGAAGCAGCTCCCGCCGCTGCGTCGGGCTCATCGATTCCAATGCATCGAGGGACCATTGCGGTTCTGCATCAAATGGCGCTACTCCCAGCCGGCGCAGCGCCGCCAAATGCGCAATCGTCCCCAGCCGCGCGGCCAGATCCTCGGCCAGAACCCGTATATAGGTACCCTTCGAACAGAGCACGTCGAAGCAGAAATCCGGGGTCTGCCAATCGACCAGCTGCATATGGTGGATGATTATGGAACGCGCCGCCCGCTCGCGCGTGATGCCGGCGCGCGCGTATTCGTACAGCGGCTTGCCGTCCTGTTTGAGCGCAGAATGCATGGGCGGCACCTGGGCATATTCACGCGGAAATTCGCGCAGCGCGGCGGCGAGCTGCAGCGCTGAATAAGGCGGCAGTTCACGCTTCTCGATCACTTCGGATTCACGATCAGCACTGGGCGTGCGCTCGCCCAGCCGCGCCGTCACGCGATAGGTCTTGTCGGCGTCGAGGAGCTGCGCACCGAATTTGGTGGCTTCGCCGAAGCAGATGGGCAGCAATCCGGACGCCAGTGGATCGAGAGATCCGGTATGTCCTGCCTTGCGCGCATTAAATAGACGCTTGACGCGCGCGACGGCCCCCGCGGAACTCAGCCCCACGGGCTTGTCGAGCAAAAGAATGCCGTCGAGGTCGGTCGGCATCCTAGGCTCCGGACTTCGGACCGGTGTAGTCGCCTTCATCGACGATGTGTCCATCATCGGGTCCGTCATCGGGCCTATCGTCGGGCTCGTGGCCGGCGATGGACTCGCGGTGCGCCTCGCCGGATGCGGCCGCGGGCCGCGGTTCCGGCTTGTTCACGGAGTCGATCAACTGGGTCAGCCGTACGCCGTGCTCGATCGAAGTGTCGAGCTCGAAACTCAAAGTAGGCGTATAGCGGATCATCAGCGACTTCGACAGAGCGTTGCGCAGAAATCCGGCGGCACTTTCCAGCCCTCGCTGCACCTTCGGATCCGGACCGTCCTTGCCGAAGACCAGGTAGTAGACCCGCGCCGTGCGTAAATCCCCCGTAACGCTGACGGCCGTGATCGTCACATTCCCGATGCGTTCGTCCTTGACGTCGCGCCGCAGCATCTCACCCAATTCACGCTGGATCTGCTCTCCCAGCCGCCGCGCCCGCGGATTGTCTTTGTTTGGCATAGCTACTTTTACCGCTCTTTGATTTTGACCCCGCCCCTGCTCGCACAGCGAATATTTCTTAGGCGCTGCGCGCCGGGTTCAACGGGGTCGAAGCGACCCCGTCTGATGGCGCGGCCTAAAGAGTGCGGGCTATTTCCACTCGTGAATAGCACTCGATCTGGTCGTTTTCTTGGACATCATTGTAATTTTTCACGCCGATGCCGCATTCGGTTCCGGCGCGCACTTCGTTGACGTCGTCCTTGAAGCGCTTCAGTGATTCCAGAGCGCCCTCGAAAATGACGACGTTGTTGCGCAGCACGCGAATCGGAAAGTTGCGGCGAACATAGCCGTCGATGACCATGCAGCCCGCGACCGTGCCGAATTTGCTCGAGCGGAATACGCTGCGAACCGCGGCAAGCCCCACGATCTGCTCCTTGACCTCGGGCGACAGCATGCCGGTGAGGACTGCCCTGATGTCGTCGATGGCCTCGTAGATGATGCTGTAGTAGCGGACGTCGACACCGTGATCCTTGATCGCGGTGCGGGCCACCGCGTCGCCGCGCACGTTGAATGCAATGATGCGCGCCTTCGAGGCCGCGGCCAGAGTCACGTCCGATTCGGTCAGCCCGCCCACGCCGGAGGACACGATGTTCACCGCGACCTCGCCCGTGGACAATCCGTTCAGCGCGTCGCGCAATGCTTCCACGCTGCCCTGCACATCCGCCTTCACCAGGAGCTGCACCAAATTCGCCTTGGTTTCGCCCATGGTCGAGAACACGTCCTGCATGTTCGCGCTCTTCTGCGCGAGCTTGACGTCGCGCGACTTGGACTGGCGGTGCATGGCGACTTCGCGTGCCTTGCGCTCGCTCTCGACCACCAGCAGTTCGTCGCCCGCATTCGGCGCGCCGGACAGGCCCAGCACCACCACCGGTATGGAAGGTCCGGCCGCCTCGACGGCCTGACCCGCCTCATCGAACAGCGCACGTACCCGCCCGAATTCCTGGCCGATGAGCAAGGGGTCTCCGAGCTTGAGGGTGCCGCGCAGCACGAGGACGGTCGCGACTGCGCCGCGGCCTTTTTCCAGACTGGACTCGATCACGTAGCCCGCCGCCAGTCCCGTGGTCGGCGCTTTCAACTCGAGCACTTCGGCCTGCAGCAGGATGCTGTCGATCAGCTGATCCACGCCCTGTCCCGTTCGCGCGGATACCGGCACGAATATATTCTCACCGCCCCATTCTTCGGGAATCACACCGTACTTGGTCAGCTCTTGCTTGACCTTCTCCGCATCGGCTTCGGGTTTGTCCATCTTGTTGAGCGCAACCACAATGGGCACTTTGGCCGCCTGCGCATGCTGTATGGCTTCGACCGTCTGCGGCATGACACCGTCGTCGGCGCCGACGACCAGGATCACGATATCCGTGACCTGGGCGCCTCGAGCGCGCATGGAGGTGAACGCCGCATGGCCCGGAGTGTCCAGGAAAGTGACCATGCCTTTGGCGGTTTCCACATGGTACGCGCCGATATGCTGCGTAATGCCGCCCGCCTCGCCCGCTGCCACCTTGGTGCGGCGTATGTAGTCGAGCAATGAAGTCTTGCCGTGATCGACGTGCCCCATCACCGTCACGACCGGCGGACGCGGCAACACCTCGAGCGAGGAGTCGGTTTCGCCCTGCAGATCGTCCTCTATGATGTTTTCCTTGCGCAGCACCGCCGTGTGGCCCATTTCCTCCACGACCAAGACCGCAGTGTCCTGCTCGACCATTTGATTGATCGTGGCCATCACGCCCATGTTCATCATCACCTTGATGACTTCGGTGGCTTTGACCGCCATTTTCTGCGCCAGCTCTCCGACCGTCAGGGCCTCGCCGATCGCCACCTCGCGCACGACGCGCGCGGTCGGCATCTCGAAACCATGCTTTGCGTCCGAGTCGCCGACCGAACGGCGCCGCCCGTCGCGCGACTTCTTCTTCTTGTGCCGCGAACTCACGTCCCCGACGATGTGCAATTCCTGGCGGCCGTAGCGGGTCGCCTTGTCGTCCACCTCGACCCGCGGAGCCTTGCCGGGTTTTGCAGCAGCGGCCGTCGACGACTTTCGCTCGCGCTCGGCTTGATCTCGCGCCAGCTGTTCGGCGACGCGGCGCGCCTCTTCCTCGGCGGTCTTCTTGCGATTCTCTTCATCGCTGCGCCGCCGGCTCTCCTCCTCGAGACGTTCGCGGTCCAGCCGTTCCTTCTCGAGCCGCTCATGCTCTGCCTTCTCGATGGCTGCCTTGGCCTGCTCTTCGGATTCGCGCTGCCGATCCAGCTCCTCTTGCTGATGGCGCGCTTGATCCTCGAGCACCTCTCGCTTCACGTAGGTGCGCTTGCTGCGGACCTCGACGTTCACGGTACGCGCGCGCCCCTGCGGGCTCGCGAGCTTCAGCTCCGACTGTGATTTGCGCCGCAGAGTGATCTTGCGGGGAGCCGCGTCGGCCTGTACGTCGTCGTGGCCGTGGCTGCGCCGCAGGTGCGTCAGCAGTTCGTGCTTCGCGTCCTCGCTGATCATATCTTCGGCGCTCTCGACCCTGATTCCAGCTTGATCGAGCTGCTGCAGCAGCCGATCGACCGGGACCTTCAGCACCTCGGCGAATTGGGCTACGGTAACGTCTGCCATACTTGCTCCTAAACCTTAGCTTCTTCCGCGAACCAGTGCTTGCGGGCATCCATGATCAGTTCCGCGGCCTTCTTCTCATCGACGCCGCCCATCTCGACCAATTCGTCCACGGCCAGATCCGCCAGGTCGTCACGCGTGCGCACCCCTTTGCGCGCCAGTGTTTTGGCCAGGGCGTCGCCGGTGATTTCGACCAGGTCGGCGGCCGGCTCCGCGCCGTCCACCGATTCCTCGCTGGCGATCGCCTGCGTCAGCAAGACGTCGCGCGCGCGGGTTCGCAGCTCTTTGACGATTTCCTCGTCGAACTCTTCGATGCCGTTCAGTTCGCTCGCGGGCACATAGGCGATCTCTTCGATGGTCGAAAAGCCCTCCTGCACCAGGATGCTCGCGACGTCGGCGTCGACATCGAGCTGCTTCATGAAGGTCTCTCGTAGTGCCGTGGATTCGGTCTCGCTCTTCGCCTCGGCCTGCGACTCGCTCATCACGTTCAATTCCCAGCCCGTCAGTTCGCTGGCCAGGCGGATGTTCTGGCCGCCCCTGCCGATGGCCTGCGAGAGCTTGTCCTCGGACACCGCGATGTCCATCGAGTGCGAGTCCTCGTCGACGACGATCGAGGTGACTTCCGCGGGCGCCATGGCGTTGATGACGAATTGCGCGTTGTTCTCGTCGAAGGGAATGATGTCGACGCGCTCGCCGGCAATTTCATTGGATACCGCCTGGACGCGCGAGCCGCGCATGCCGACGCAGGCACCCACCGGATCCACCCGCGGATCGTTGCTGCGCACCGCGATCTTGGCGCGCACGCCCGCGTCCCGGGCCGCCGCCAGGATATTGATGAGCCCCTGCCCCACTTCCGGCACTTCGAGCTTGAACAATTCGATCAGAAATTCCGGCGCCGTGCGCGATAGGAACAGCTGTGGACCGCGCGGTTCGGTGCGCACTTCCTTCAAGTACGCCTTGATCCGGTCCTGGGAACGCACCGGCTCGCGTGGAATCATTTCTTCGCGCGCGATGAACCCTTCGGCATTCGCGCCCAAGTCCACGTACACGCCGTTGCGGTCGACGCGCTTGACGATGCCGCTGACCAGCGTGCCCGCGCGGTCCTTGTAGGCGTCCACCACCTGGGCGCGCTCAGCCTCCCGCACCTTCTGCACGATGACCTGCTTGGCGGTTTGCGCCAGGATTCGGCCGAAAGGCACCGATTCCATCGGCTGTTCCACATAGCCGCCCGGTTCCACGTCCTTGTCGATGTCGCGCGCATCGTCCAGGCGCAGTTCGCGCTCGGGTACTTCGAGCTCGGTGGAATCGTCGGCGAAGACCTTCCAGCGGCGAAAGGTGTCGTACGCGCCGGTCTTGCGGTTGATCGAAACCCGCACGTCGAGCTCTTCGCCGTGTTTCTTTCGGGTTGCCGATGCCAACGCAGCTTCGAGCGCGTCGAAGATGATTTCCTTGTCGACACCCTTCTCGTTGGAGACCGCGTCGACGGCCATCAAGATTTCTTTATTCATGGTCCTATTAGACTCCTCGTCACTCCGGCCGCAATCTCGCCTTCTGAATCCTCTCGAACGGCAGGCTATGCGCCTTGCCGTCTACCTCCACGACAACCGTGTCTCCCGCGATCGACTTCAACACACCGACAAATCGGCGCCGTCCTTCGATGGGCAGCTTCAGCTCGGCGAAGATCCGCTCGCCGACGAACCGCTCGAAATGCGCGCGCGTGCGTAGGATCCGATCGAATCCCGGCGAGGAGACTTCCAGCGTGTAGTGCCCCTTGATCGGATCCTGGATCTCGAGCACCTGGCTCACCGCATGACTCACATTCGCGCAATCGTCCACCGTGATGCCGAGGCTGGAATCCTCGGCACGACGATCGATGAATATACGCAACACCCCGCCGCGCCCCGCCTGCGCGAACTCGACATCGACCAACTCATAATTCAACGCCTCGATCGGCGGCTCTAGTAAGCGCATCAAGGCGTCATGCATGCTGTTAAACCCTGCCCAAACAAAAAAGGGGACCATCGGCCCCCTCTCTATCGACAAAAACCCCCAACGGGGTTCATAACCTTTGAGGCGCGGGTCCGAATGTACTTGGGCCCCCGCCGAGGGGCGCGATTATAGGCAAACCCGCATTAGGCGTAAACCCTGATCGCGCAAAACCAAACTTTAAAATGACTGGGGCCGCATCGCTGCGGCCCCAGTGCTCGCTCGAAACTAAACGCCTTACCAGCGCTTCGGACCGCGCGATCCACCACCACCACCACCGCCACCACCGCCGCCGCCGGTGCGCTCCTGAGCCTCATTCACCTTCAGCGCTCGCCCGTCGACATCGTGGCCAT
>Ga0302314_10021645_pt1 | contig 10579 bp, 9 predicted proteins | sample III_Palsa_N2_3_FD_200533 | JGI IMG/M metagenome (GOLD analysis project Ga0302314, IMG submission 200533) | Peat permafrost microbial communities from Stordalen Mire near Abisko, Sweden - III_Palsa_N2_3 | ecosystem: Environmental > Terrestrial > Soil > Palsa > Peat permafrost | place: Sweden... | reverse complement strand
ACGGCATTTCAATTACCAAACGGGCGAATCACCCTTGTGTCGCAATGGATTCGGCTTTCAGGGAAGAGGTGGAAGCGGGGGGTACCCGCTGTCCAGGTCGTCCACGAAGCGCGCCAACCTCCGTGCAGCCTCCGGGAGATCACGCTTCGCCGCTTCGGTCACCAGGAGCAGAGAACGGGTCAGCGACGCCCGGGTGGTGTCGGACACGTCCAGCGCACGCACTCGGGCGTGTGCCTCCTTGAGTCGCTCGGCCACCAACGCGTAGAGCTCGACCTCGGACCCCTCCCCTGTTTCAGGGTCAGGGAAGGGCTGAACAGCCGGACTCATGGCTTGATTGTGCCACCTGCGAGGAGTTGCGCCCTATTCGGGCTTAGCTCAGGCTTACACAGAGTCACCGGGCCCATGGCAGCGGCCCCCTGGTCAGGTCGGGGGACCGGACCGGGGGGCCGTGGTGACGATGCCTCAAAAGTGCTGCTGGTAACCCCTGGGGGCTACTGACGGTACTCAGCCGACGGGCGTGGTGTCCGGCTTGAAAGTGGGGCGGGTCGCCTCGAAAGACGCGATCTCGGACTCCTGCTGAAGAGTGATGCCGATGTCGTCCAGACCGTTCAGCAGGCGCCAACGGACGTTCTCGTCCAGCTCGAACGAGGCCGTGATGCCCTCGGTCCTGACCTCGCGGGCCTCCAGGTCGACGGTGACCTCGACGGTCGGATCGGCCTCGACCAGGGCCCAGATCTGTTCGACCGTCTCCTGCGGCAGGATCACCGTCAGCAGGCCGTTCTTCAGCGAGTTGCCCCGGAAGATATCGGCGAACCGGGAGGAGAGGACGGCGCGGAATCCGTAGTTCTCCAGCGCCCACACCGCATGTTCGCGGGAGGAACCGGTACCGAATTCGGGCCCGGCGACCAGGATGCTGGCGCCGGCGTACTGCGGCTGGTTCAGGACGAAGTTCTCATCTTTGCGCCAGGATTCGAACAGGCCGTCCTCAAAGCCGGTGCGGGTGACCTTCTTCAGCCAGTGCGCCGGGATGATCTGGTCCGTGTCGACATTGCTGCGGCGCAGCGGGACGACGCGGCCGGTGTGGGTCGTGAACTTCTCCATGATGCTCAGACCTCCACGGTCGTGCGGGCGTCGGCGCCGTCGGCGGGCGCGGGGGACAGATCGGCGGGCGAGGCCAGGCGGCCGAGCACGGCGGTGGCGGCGGCCACCTGCGGGGAGACCAGGTGGGTGCGGCCGCCCTTGCCCTGGCGTCCCTCGAAGTTGCGGTTGGAGGTGGAGGCGCAGCGCTCGCCGGGGGCCAGCTGGTCCGGGTTCATGCCCAGGCACATCGAGCAACCGGCGTGCCGCCACTCGGCTCCGGCGGCGGTGAAGACCTTGTCCAGGCCCTCGTCCATGGCCTGCAGGGCGACCCGGACGGAGCCGGGGACGACCAGCATCCGCACCCCGTCCGCGACCTTGCGGCCCTCGACGACCGCGGCGGCGGCCCGCAGGTCCTCGATCCGGCCGTTGGTGCAGGAGCCGACGAACACGGCGTCCACGGACACCTCACGCAGCGGCGTGCCTGCGGTCAGGCCCATGTAGGCCAGGGCGCTCTCGGCGGCGGCCCGCGCCTGCGGGTCCTCGAAGGAGGCCGGGTCGGGCACGTCCGCGCTCAGCGGCGCACCCTGGCCGGGGTTGGTGCCCCAGGTGACGAACGGGCTCAGCTCGCTCGCGTCGATGAACACCTCGGCGTCGAAGACCGCGTCCTCGTCGGTGACCAGGGTCTTCCAGTAGGCGACCGCGGCGTCCCAGTCCTCGCCCTCGGGGGCGTGCGGACGGCCCTCCAGGTAGGCGAAGGTGGTCTCGTCGGGGGCGATCATGCCCGCGCGGGCGCCGGCCTCGATCGACATGTTGCAGACGGTCATCCGGGCCTCCATGGAGAGGCTGCGGATCGCCGAGCCGCGGTACTCCAGGACGTAGCCCTGGCCCCCGCCGGTGCCGATCTTGGTGATCACGGCCAGGATCAGGTCCTTCGCCGTGACGCCCCCGGGCAGTTCGCCCTCGACGGTGATCGCCATGGTCCTGAACGGGGCCAGCGGCAGGGTCTGGGTCGCCAGCACGTGCTCGACCTGGCTGGTGCCGATGCCGAACGCCAGCGCGCCGAAGGCGCCGTGGGTGGAGGTGTGGGAGTCGCCGCAGACCACGGTGGTCCCGGGCTGGGTCAGTCCCAACTGCGGTCCCACGACGTGGACGACGCCCTGCTCGACGTCGCCCAGGGAGTGCAGCCGGACGCCGAACTCGGCGCAGTTGGCCCGCAGGGTCTCCAGCTGGACCCTGGAGACGGGGTCGGCGATGGGCTTGTCGATGTCCAGGGTGGGGGTGTTGTGGTCCTCGGTGGCGATCGTGAGATCGGTGCGGCGGACCTTGCGACCGGCCAGCCGCAGGCCCTCGAACGCTTGCGGGCTGGTCACCTCGTGCAGCAGGTGCAGATCGATGAAGAGAAGGTCAGGCTCGCCCTCGGCGTGCCTGACGACATGGTCGTCCCAGACCTTCTCCGCGAGTGTGCGTCCCATCACTGTCCCTCCGACCGGCTGCTTTGTCGGTCTAAGTCGTATTTTTGCCACCCGACGGGCGACGTCCCGAGGGCTGCTGACCCCAGGGTGACGCAGTTCCCGGAAGATTGAACTTGCGTCTCGCGATCTGAGACTGCAATATCAGGGCATGGACAACTCTAGTGGCGTCGGCGTTCTCGACAAGGCTGCTCTGGTGCTGAGCGCGCTGGAGTCAGGCCCCGCAACACTCGCCGGCCTCGTGGCCGCGACCGGACTGGCGCGGCCCACCGCGCACCGGCTCGCCGTCGCGCTCGAACACCACCGCCTGGTCACCCGTGACATGCAGGGCCGTTTCATTCTCGGCCCCAGGCTCTCCGAACTCTCGGCGGCAGCCGGCGAGGACCGCCTGCTGGCGACCGCCGGGCCGGTGCTCACGCACCTGCGCGACGTCACCGGCGAGAGCGCCCAGCTCTACCGCCGCCAGGGTGACCTGCGCATCTGCGTCGCGGCGGCGGAGCGGCTCTCCGGGCTGCGGGACACCGTGCCGGTCGGCAGCACCCTGCCGATGAAGGCCGGGTCCGCCGCACAGGTCCTGCTGGCCTGGGAGGAGCCCGAGCGGCTGCACCGCGGCCTGCAGGGGGCGCGGTTCACCGCGACCGCGCTGTCGGGCGTGCGGCGGCGCGGCTGGGCCCAGTCGATCGGCGAGCGCGAGCCCGGCGTGGCCTCGGTGTCCGCGCCGGTGCGCGGCCCGTCCAACCGCGTGGTCGCGGCCGTCTCGGTCTCCGGACCGATCGAGCGGCTGTCGCGCCACCCGGGACGGCTGCACGCGCAGGCCATCATCGAGGCGGCCGGCCGGCTGACCGAGGCCCTGCGCCGCGCCTGACGGACCCGCCTCCGCGCGTCTCGTCCGCAGGTGCGCCCGCTACGCGGGCGCACCTGCGAGGAACACCACGACCACCCCGTAGGCCCCCGACAGCACGGCTGCCGTGCCCAGCAGTGCCAGCAGCACCGACCGGTTGCGGATCTCGGCCAGCCGCTGCGCAAGCGGGAACAGCAGCGGGAAGGCGGGCAGCAGGAACCGGGCCAGCGGCGGGTAGGGCGAGGCGTTGCCCAGGTCCATGACCAGCAGCGCGGTGCTGAAGGCCAGCAGCACCAGCGGCTGCCGGCGGACCACGGTGACCGCGAAGAGCGCCAGGTAGGCCAGGGTGGTGGCGCCCATCACCAGGTTCGCCGTGGTGTGCCCGGAGCCCCCGTGGTGCGGGCCGAGCAGTTCGGAGAACCAGAGCAGCGTGTGCGCGCCGCCGTCGAAGCTGGACCCCCAGGCCTCCTGGATGTGGAAGTACGCCCCCCAGGAGCCCTCCACCCATCCGGTCCACAGGATGTAGCCGGCCCAGCCCAGCGGCGAGAGCAGCCCGCCGACCAGCGGGCGCCACCAGCCGGCGCCGGGGTCCCGCAGCGGGTCGCCGCGCTCCCGCCACCAGCGGCACAGCTCGACCAGCGCGGCCAGGCCGACCGCCGCGGTGAGCGCCATCGCGGTGGGCCGGGTCAGACCGGCCGCCACGGACAGCACCCCGGCCCATATCCACCGGCGGGTCAGCACCGCGTACAGGGCCCAGGCGCAGACCGCCGTGAACAGGCCCTCCGAGTAGGACATGTTCTCGACCGCCGCGAGCGGCAGCACGCCCCACAACACGGCCGCGAACACGCCCGCCCTGCGGCCGAGGACGTGCGCGGCACAGGCGAATATCCCCCAGGCGGCGAGCAGCGAGGCGGGCCAGGAGACCATCAGCAGGGCCGTGCCGGCGCTGACCGGCAGCAGCCGGTGGATCGGCTCGGCGAGCGCGGGGAACAGCGGGAAGAAGGCCCTGGGCGAGAAGGGGATGCCGTCCTTGCCGAGGAGCCCGTTGGAGACGGCGTAGCCGGTCCGGACTATTCGGACGTACCACCCGGCGTCGTAGCCGGTGCCCAGCTGCACGACGGTGCGGCCGACCCCCTTGACGGCCATGAGCAGCACCAGGCCGACGGCCCGCACCGCCGCGTACCCGTACAGCGCCGGAGCCGCGTGGCGCAGGGCCCGGCGCAGCCGGTGGCCCGTCGGGCGAGGGGCTGCCGGGCGCAGGCCGTACGCGCCTGCGGAGGCCCCGGAGGGAACCGATATTCGTTCCTCGGGTGCGGTAGCACGGGTCACATGGCAAGAGCCTAGGCCATGCCACTGGTCCCGGTCCTCGGGATGTCAGTCCTTGGGGCGGTGCCTGCCCGAGAGTTTCTGCGCCCGTCGGTTCGTCCAGGCCAGCAGCACGGCCGCGGCCAGCAGGCACCACAGCACGCCGGTCGCCGGGGCGCCGCCCAGCCCGAGGGCCAGGGCCAGCGCCGGGACCGCGGTCAGCGGACCGGCCGCGTACCAGGCGAGGAACAGGAAGGGACCGGCGCCGCCCGCGCCCTGGGGCGTGTACATCAGCTCCTGCCGGGACGGGCCGCGGCAGGCGTTGACCATGGCCGCCGCCGTCAGCGGCAGCGCCGCCACCGGGGCCAGCCAGACCGCGGGGCTCACCCCGAGCAGGGTCGCCACGGCCGCGCCGACGGACATCAGCAGCACCGAGGCGACGGCGGGGACCACCCCGTGCCGCATCATCAGCTTGGCGTACGGATACGGCGACCAGCCGGCCCGGCGCGGGTCGTCCGCCTCCACCCGGACCGGCTCGGCGAGCTGGGCCACGCCGAGGTAGCCGAGGGCCACGGCCAGGGCGGTCAGCCCGAGCCGGTCCGCGCCGCGCGCCTGGACCGCGGGGACGACCAGCAGCAGGGCCGGGGCGGTGAACAGCACAGCGCGGCCGAACCGCGAGGGTGCGCGGAGCAGCGCGGTCAGGTCGCGCCAGGGGACGATCAGTGCCGGACGCTGCGGCGGCGGGATGCTGAGCCGGACCTTGCGGCCCTTCTGCTCGGCCTGGGCCAGCACCAGCCGGGCGGAGCGCAGCTCGGCGGTGCGCAGCGCGGCCGCGACCCCGGCCGCCGTGCGCGCCCGCAGCCTGAGGCTGCCCAGCGGGACGGTGCCCGCCGCCCGGTACGCCAGCACCGTCGCGGCCGCGGTCACCAGGGCCAGCAGCACCCCGGCCGCCCATCCGCCGGGAACGGCCGCCGTGGTCGGGGAGAGCCCTGCCGCCGCGGCCCAGCCCCACGGGCCCGACCACATCTCGACCCGCTCCAGCGGCACGCTGCGGTGGCCCATGACGGCCAGCACGCTCTGCGCGGCGAGCAGCAGCACGGCCAGGGCCACCACCGGTGTCGCCCGGCGCACCCAGCGGGCGACCCGGCCCGAGCACTCGACGGCGACGGCGCAGGCGGTGGCGAGCAGCGGTACGCACACCCCGCCGATCAGCGCCCAGCCGAGCGCGGTGCCCACCGGGACCCTGCACATCAGACCCAGCGCCACGGCGGCGGCCAGCGCCGCCAGGACGCCGGGGAGCAGGGCGATGGCGCAGGACACCCAGAACCACGGCCGCAGCACCCGGGCCGGCCGCACCGGCTGCATCAGCAGCCAGTCGACAGTGGCACGGGGCGCGACCACCGGGCCGCGCCACAGCGCGTCCCTGGCCACGACCAGCATCAGCCCGAGGCACAGCGCGCAGACCGCGGAGGGCAGCGCGGCCAGCAGCTTGGGGCCGTCGCCGGTGTAGTTCGCGCCCATCGAGGCGTTGGCGAACAGGCCGATCGAGAACAGTCCGCCCCAGGACATGACCAGCAGGACGACGCTGTAGACGGCGTAGCCGATCTGACCGGCCCGTGATCTGCGGTGCGGGGCGCGCAGGGCGCGGAGCAGGGCGAGGGTCTCGTCGGTCCAGTCGCCGACCGCCTCCTGCTCGACCTCCTCGGTCCCGGTCCCGTCGCTCACGTGGCGCTGCCCGCCGGTGCGGCGCTGCCGGGGAAGGCGGTCGGCAGGACGTTCTGCGGGGCGCCCTGGGCGAGCACCGCGCCGTCCTCCAGCAGGACGACCCGGTCGGCGACGGAGAAGGCCAGGTCGGGGTGGTGCGTGGCGAGCAGGACGGCGACGCCGTCGGCGAGCTCGGCCTTGAGCAGGTCGGCGAGGCGCTGGCGCGCACCGGGGTCGAGGCGCTGCTCGGGTTCGTCGAGGATCAGCAGGTCGCGCGGCCGGACCAGCGCGGCGGCGAGCAGCAGCGACTGGAGCTGGCCCGAGGACAGCGAGTCGGGCAGGGCCTCGGCGTGTTCGGCCAGGCCGCGGTCGGCGAGCGAGCGGTCCACCCAGGTCAGCGGCTCCTCGACACCGTGCGCGACGGCGACCAGGGCCAGGTGCTCACGCACCGTCAGATCGGGGTAGCAGGCCGAGACGTCGCCGACGACGGCCAGCCGGGCCCTGACCCTGGGGTCGTTCTCGTCCACGGGTTCGCCGTCGAGCTTCACGGTGCCGCTGGTGGGGGTGTCCCGCCCGGCCGCGAGGCGCAACAGCGTGGACTTGCCCGAGCCGTTGTGGCCGACGAGCGCGACGCACTCCCCCGCGGCGATGCTGAGGTCGATGGGCTGGAGCGCCATCCGCCCGCCGTAGCGGCGGCTGACCTGGCGCAGTGCGAGCAGGGGGGGACGAACGGCCTTCTTGGGCTTGGTCTTAGCCATGCGTAGTGCCGGCCTCTCAAAACACGAAAAGGCCCTCGCGGGCCTTCAACTCTGCTACCTGCTCGCCTTGCTGGGGTACCAGGACTCGAACCTAGACTAAATGAACCAGAATCACTCGTGCTGCCAATTACACCATACCCCAATGCAGGCGGCGCCGATTTCCCGGCGAAACGCTGCGAGGAGAACACTACCTGACCTGCGGGCCTCCGCATGACACAGCGGGGGGACCGGGCCGGGCCCGGAACGGGATCGGGCCCCCGGTGTGCACCGGGGGCCCGATCGTCCTGCTTCCTCTGCTGGTACCCCCGACCGGATTCGAACCGGCGCTACTGCCGTGAGAGGGCAGCGTGCTAGGCCGCTACACAACGGGGGCAAGCTTGGTGATCCCGCTTCTTCGCCTCGGAGAAATCTCGTTCCGATGGTGAGGGAAAAGGATCTGGTACCCCCGACCGGATTCGAACCGGCGCTACTGCCGTGAGAGGGCAGCGTGCTAGGCCGCTACACAACGGGGGCTTGATCTTTCCTGCTGAACTGCTGGTTACTGCGTACCCCCGACCGGATTCGAACCGGCGCTACTGCCGTGAGAGGGCAGCGTGCTAGGCCGCTACACAACGGGGGCATCGAGGATGAACTCGACTTGCAAGCCTCGTTCTGGCGAGGACTTACGCTGGGGTACCAGGACTCGAACCTAGACTAAATGAACCAGAATCACTCGTGCTGCCAATTACACCATACCCCATTGGCTGTCCAGGTGATCTTGGTGAATACCTTCCGGTCTTCACCGTCCCTCCCGGGCGGCGCAACAAGAAGAACACTACCCGATCCTGGGCACCGCTCCAAAATCGATTACGTCCAGCACCTGCGGCAGGTCAGCGAGGGTGTGGATGCGGTGGACGCCCGGCGGGGCAGGCTCCGGGTCGCCGGCCGGGCGGTCGATCCACACCGCGTGCAGCCCGGCGCCGCGGGCACCGAGGGCGTCGGTGGTGAGCTTGTCGCCGACGTAGACGGTCTCCTCCGGCGGGTGGCCGAGGGCCCTGCAGCCGGCGTGGAACGCCTCCCTGGCGGGTTTGGCGGCGCCGATGTCGTCGGAGCAGACCAGGGAGCGGAAGCGCCGGCGCAGGCCGAGGCGCTCGAGCTTGCGCCGCTGGTGCTCGGTCGAGGAGTTGGACAGCAGGCCGTGGGCGCAGCGGGACTGCAGCGCGTCGAGGACGGGCAGCACGTCGGGGAAGACCGACCAGTGCGCCTCGTAGCAGCGGATGTAGCCGTGGAACCAGGCGTCGGCCGCGCGGGTGCCGGCGACGGTCCGGTCGATGTGGGACAGGAAGAGCCGCACGCGTTCGCGGCGGTGCTCGAGGAAGGAGAGCTCGCCGGACAGGAAGCGCTGGTGGACGAGGCCCATGTCGCTGCTCCACAGGCCGAGGGCCTGCTCGGGCGAGTCGAACTCGCCGAGCAGGCCCTCGTCGGTGAGGTGCTGCAGGATGCCTGAGCGTTCCGCTGAGCTGTAGTCGAAGAGAGTGTCGTCGATGTCCCAGAGAACCGCGGCTATCCCCATGTGATCAGTCTCGCACCTGTCCGAGCGCCGCATCCAGACGCCGCAGCGTCTCGTCGCGGCCGAGCAGCTCCATCGACTCGAACAGCGGCGGGGAGATCCGGCGGCCGGTGACGGCGACGCGCAGCGGGGTGAAGGCGAACTTGGGCTTGATGCCCAGGCCGTCGACCAGCGCCGCACGCAGGGCGGCCTGGATGTCGTCCGGGTCGAAGCCGTCGAGCGCGTTCAGCGCCGCGATGCTCGCCTCCAGCACCGGACGGGCGTCGGCGGTGAGGACCTTCTCCGCGTCGGCCGGGTCCAGGGCGAAGTCCTCGGGGGCGACGAAGAGGAAGCCCAGCATGTCGACGACCTCGCCGAGGACGACCATGCGCTCCTGGGTGAGCGGCGCGGCGGCGATCAGCAGGTCCAGCTGGGCGTCGGTCGGGCCCTCGGGGGCGAAGTGGCCGGAGGCGGTGAGGTAGGGGACCAGGCGGCGGACGAACTCGGCCGGGGCGAGCCCGCGCAGGTGCTCGGCGTTGATCGCCTCGGCCTTCTTCAGGTCGAAGCGGGCCGGGTTGGCGTTGACCTTCGACAGGTCGAAGGCGGCGACCATCTCCGCCATGGAGAAGCGGTCGCGGTCCTCGGCCAGGGACCAGCCCAGCAGCGCCAGGTAGTTGAGCAGGCCCTCGGGCAGGAAGCCGCGCTCGCGGTAGAGGTTGAGGGACGCCTGCGGGTCGCGCTTGGACAGCTTCTTGTTGCCCTCCCCCATGACATAGGGGAGGTGGCCGAACTGCGGGGCCGGGCCGGGAATGACGCCGATGGCGGCCAGGGCCTCGTAGAGGGCGATCTGCCGCGGGGTGGAGGAGAGCAGGTCCTCGCCGCGCAGCACGTGGGTGATGCCCATCAGGGCGTCGTCCACCGGGTTGACCAGCGTGTAGAGGGGAGCGCCGTTGGCCCGCAGGATGCCGTAGTCGGTGACGTTCTCCGGGGTGACCGTGATCTCGCCGCGGACCAGGTCGGTGAAGGTGATGGCGCGGTCGGGCATCCGGAAGCGGACGATCGGCCGACGGCCCTCGGCCTCGTAGGCCGCGATCTGCTCGGCGGTGAGGTCGCGGCAGTGGCCGTCGTAGCCGGAGGGCCGGCCGGCGGCGCGGGCCGCCTCGCGGCGGGCGTCGAGCTCCTCGGTGGAGCAGTAGCAGCGGTAGGCGTGGCCGGCGGCCAGCAGCTTCGCGGCGACGTCGGCGTAGATGTCCATGCGCTCGGACTGCCGGTAGGGGGCGTGCGGTCCGCCCACCTCGGGACCCTCGTCCCAGTCGAAGCCGAGCCAGCGCATGGCGTCGAGAAGCTGGTTGTAGGAGTCCTCGGAGTCGCGGGCCGCGTCGGTGTCCTCGATCCGGAAGACCATGGTGCCGCCGTGGTGGCGGGCGAAGGCCCAGTTGAAGAGAGCGGTGCGGACCAGGCCCACGTGCGGGTTGCCGGTCGGCGAGGGACAGAAGCGGACCCGGACGGTGGGGTCGAGGTCTGCGGGAGTGTTAGCCACGCTTGATCACCTTGTTGGTGAGAGTGCCGATGCCTTCAATGGATACGGCGACCTCGTCGCCGATGTTCAGGGGTCCGACGCCCGCGGGGGTGCCGGTGAGGATCACGTCGCCGGGGAGCAGGGTCATGGCCTCGGAGATGTGCACGATCAGGTCCGCGACCGAGCGCACCATCTGCGAGGTGCGGCCCGCCTGCCGCAGTTCACCGTTGACGGTGCAGGTGACGGCGAGGTCGGCCGGGTCCAGCTCGGTCTCGATCCAGGGGCCGAGCGGGCAGGAGGTGTCGAAGCCCTTGGCCCGGGCCCACTGGCCCTCGCGCTGCTGGACGTCGCGCGCGGTGACGTCATTGGCGCAGG
>Ga0302314_10021644_pt1 | contig 10579 bp, 9 predicted proteins | sample III_Palsa_N2_3_FD_200533 | JGI IMG/M metagenome (GOLD analysis project Ga0302314, IMG submission 200533) | Peat permafrost microbial communities from Stordalen Mire near Abisko, Sweden - III_Palsa_N2_3 | ecosystem: Environmental > Terrestrial > Soil > Palsa > Peat permafrost | place: Sweden... | reverse complement strand
TGGCCGCCGTCTGCGCCGAGCTCGGCACGCACGAGCTGCAGCGCCGCGGTGACGAGGCCTCGCGGTTGCTCGAGCAGGACGGTGTCGTCTACAACGCCTACCGCGAATCGCCGATGCCAGGGCGTGCCTGGCGCCTCGATCCGCTACCGACCGTGCTCTCCAGCAGGGAGTGGCAGGACATCGAAAGTGGCGTGATCGAGCGGGCGGAGCTGCTCAGCCTCGTGCTGGAGGACATCTACGGGCCGCGTGAGCTCCTGCGCCGCCGTCTGCTGCCGCCGGAGCTGGTCTACGGACACGCGGGCTTCCTGCGCGCCTGTGACGGCGTGCGCCTGCCGGGAGCGCAGCAGCTGTTTCTCTACGCGGTTGATCTCGGCCGCGATCAGAGCGGCAACGTTGTGGCGCTCGCCGACCGCAGCCAGGCGCCGTCCGGCGCCGGCTACGCGCTTGAGAACCGCACCGTGATCTCGCGCGTGCTGCCGAGCCTTCACCGCGAGGCGCATGTACACCGCCTGGCGCCGTTCTTCCGCTCGCTGCGCACCGCACTCCAGGAGGTCGCATCGGGCACGGTCGAAGATCCGCGGATCGTCGTGCTCACTCCAGGACCGCTGAATGAGACCGCGTTTGAGCACGCGATGCTCGCCTCGACGCTCGGCTATCCGCTGGTGCAGGGCTCCGACCTGACCGTGCGCGGGGATCGCGTCTGGATGCGTTCGGTCGGCCAGTTTGAGCCGGTCGACGTGATCCTGCGACGGATCGATGACTGGTACTCGGATCCGCTCGAGCTCAGGGCTGACTCGCAGCTCGGCGTTCCCGGACTGCTTGAGATGGCACGGGCCGGCACCGTCGCCGTCGTCAACCCGCTCGGGTCGAGCGTGCTCGAGAACCCGGCGCTGATGGCTTTCCTGCCGAAGATCGCGCAGCACCTGCTGGGCCGCGAGCCGCAGCTGCCGAGCGTGCAGACCTGGTGGTGCGGGGAGCCCGAGTCGCTGGCGTACGTGCTTGAACACCTCGACGAGCTGGTCATGCGCCCGGTCAACCACGGCCCCGGCGCCTCGACGCTGCTCGGTTGGGAGCTGCCGGAGCGAGTGCTCGAGGCGCTGCGCGCGCGGATCGAACGCAACCCGCGCGGCTGGGTCGGTCAGGCAGCGCTCTCGCTCGCTTCGGTGCCGGTGGTAACCGGGGACGGGCTCGAGTCACGGCGCAGCGTGCTGCGCACCTTCGCGGTCGCCCGCGGCGACTCATACGCCGTGATGCCGGGCGGTCTCACCCGAGTTCAGGCGACAAGCGGTTCGCGTCAGATGTCCGGCCAGGCCGGCGCGATCACCAAGGACACCTGGGTGCTCGCCTCGGAGCCGGAGACGCTCACCGCCTTCTGGCTGCAGTCCGGCCCGGCCCGCGAGGGCATCGATCCGATGGCCTCGATTCCGTCCCGTGCCGCCGAGAACCTCTGGTGGCTCGGTCGTTATGCCGAACGCTCGGAGGCGCTGACGCGGCTGCTGCGGACGGTGCTCGATCGCAGCAATGAGTTCGGCAACGGCACCAACCCCGCCGGCACCGCCGCGCTTGAAGGCCTGATCGGCGCGCTCGACTGGATCGCCGGTGCCGATACGACGCTCGCCTCGCCGGTCGGGATGCTGCTTGACAACGCCTACGGCGTTCGCGACCAGCTGAGCCGCGACACCTGGCTCGTGATCGGCCCGCTGGAGCGCGTGCTCGAACAGCTGCGGGTGCCACTCGGCTCGCCCAACGGACACAGCCAGTCGGCGCTACAGCAGGTGATCCAGAGCCTGCTGGCGCTCGGCGGCCTCGGTGTTGAGAGCATGGTCAGAGACCTCGGCTGGCGCTTCATGGACGCCGGACGCCGGCTTGAGCGCAGCCTCGAACTGCTGGCGCTGCTGCAGGCGACGGTGCAGACCGCGCGCGACACCGCGACCGACTCAATCGTGCTCGAATCAGTGCTCTCGGCGGCGGAGAGCATCATCACCTACCGCTTCCGCTACCGCTCGCAGGCGCAGCTCGAAACGGTGCTGGAGCTGCTGCTGCTCGACCCCGGCAACCCGCGCTCACTGATCTACCAGCTCGACCGCCTGATCGAGGACCTCGAAGCGCTGCCGCTCGGCAGTCCCAGCCGGCTACGCCCTGAACAGCGGCTGGTGCTCGAGGCCAGCTCGACGCTGCGGCTCGCCGACCTGACCGAGCTGGTCCTTGAGGATGAGGACGGCAGCCGGCCGGCGCTCACGGCTCTGCTCGAGCGGCTGGTCGAGCTGCTGCTGCGGGCTGGTACCGCCGTCGACACCACCCACTTCGTGCACACCGTCCCGACCTTCGCGCTGCTCGGGGCGGCCGGTGCGTCACCTTCGATAATCCGCGGCGGCTGAGCGCCAACACGATGTCGACCGTCTACCGCGTCACCCACCGCACCGACTACTCGTACGAGAAGCCGGTCACGTCCAGTTACGGCCAGCTGCACATGCTGCCGCGCGAACTTCCGACGCAGCGGATCCGCAGCGCCTCCGTCGATATCGAGCCGCAGCCGGAGCTCTACCGCGAGCGCATCGACTTCTTCGGGAACCGTGCCGCCTACTTCGCGCTGCATGAGCCGCACCGGCACCTGTCGGTGTCGGTGACGAGCGTCGTTGAGGTGCAGGCGCGCGCTGCGGAGCTGTCGCTGTTCGGCCAGCAGTCTTGGGAGGACGTGAGGGATGTGGTCGCCGCCGGCGGCGACCACATCCCTCACGAGGCTCTGCAACACCTGCTTGACTCTCCACGCGTCGCTGCGGCCGAGGTCTACCGGGACTACGCGGCCACGGCCATCAGGCCCGGGCAGGGCGCCTTTGAGGCGGTCGCCGCGCTCTGCACCCAGATTCACGCTGACTTCGAGTACAAGCCGGGCTCCACCTCGGTCACGACCACGCTCGAGAAGGCATTCACGGCGCGCCAAGGTGTCTGCCAGGACTTCGCCCATCTCGGCATCGCCTGCCTACGCTCGCTTGGTCTGCCGGCGCGCTATGTCAGCGGCTATCTGGAGACCGACCCGCCGCCCGGGCGGGCCAAGCTGACCGGCGCCGACGGCTCGCACGCCTGGCTATCTATCTTCATCCCGGAAGCCGGTTGGGTCGACGTCGACCCAACCAACGATCAGTTTGTCGGCGACCGCTACATCACCACCGCGATCGGCCGTGACTACGGCGACGTGCCGCCGATGAACGGCGTGATCTACACCACCGGCAAGACCGAGAAGCTCGATGTCGCCGTCGATGTGATCGTGGTCGAGCCTGCTGCGCTGTGAACGCCGAGGAACTCAACAGCTCGCTCGGGCGGCTAGATCACGTCGCCAACGCCCAGCAGTCGCTACTCAGCGCCGGCACTGCCGCCGGTACGCGCGTGATCGACGTGAAGATGTGGGATGGGGTGGACGTGCAGATCCTCCCGGACCGGGGCTTCGACCTCGGTCCTGCTTGGTACCGCGGCGTGCCGGTCTCCTGGGCGTCACGGCTCGGCTACCGCCGGCCGCTATCAACGCCGCTCAGCGGAGCCGAATGGATCACCGCATTCGGCGGAGGCCTGCTGACGACCTGCGGGCTCTCGAATGTCGGCACTCCGGCTGAGGGCGAAGGCCAGCACGGAAACTTCTCGCACCAGCCTGCCGACGACGTGTCGATCACGCGTGAGCTGCGCCCCGACGGTCAGGTGATGCTCACCGCCAGTGCCACGATCCTCGAAGGTTCGGCGCTCGGCCCGCTCTTCGAACTGCGCCGGCGTTGGACTTTCCGCACCGGTGAAGGCGTGATTGAACTCGCCGACACCGTAACCAACCTCGGTGCGCAGGTCGCGCCGGCTCCGATCCTCTACCACGTCAACTTCGGCTCGCCGTTTTGGAGTCAGGGCGCCTGGCTCGAAGGGCCGGGCGACGATGTCTTGCCCCGTGACGCCGATGCCGAGGTGGGTCTCCCCACCTGGGATCGGTCACCCGAGTTGAGGCCGCACGCCCCGGAGTGGGCGTTCGAGCACGTTCTGCCCGAAGCCTCGCCCGACGAGTGGCCGAGCTTCAGGATCTACTCGCCGCATACAGGCGTGCGCTGCACCGTCGCGTGGGACGCTTCGACGCTGCCGCGGGCGCATCAGTGGATTCACCCCGCCAGCACAATCAACGTGCTCGGCATCGAGCCGTGCAACTGCAGCGTCCGCGGGCGCGCATTCGACCGCGCCGAGGGACGGCTACCGGTGCTGGCTCCCGACGAGGCACGCACAACGCGCCTCAAGATCACGTTCGCGCCGGACGTGCGGCGCGTGCGCTCAGACCCCTTCGCCCTGAAGTGATGCCCACTGCGTCTGACGGCGCCGGATCAAGCATGGGGAGAACGCAGTGAGCGAAGCGTGCGAAAGCACGTGAGCGAGCGAGGACGATGCCACGCGCCGATCCCGCGTCGTCAGACCCCTTCGCCCTGAAGTAACTCGTTGGTCGAGGCGTCGGTGACGGCGTTCGGGTTGGCGATCAGCTTGTTGTTGTAGAGCCAGGTGCCGAAGGCGTTCCAGTTCTTCTCGCTCTGCCACCCCCAGATGGTTCCGGTCGGGAAGAAGTGGGGGATCAGCGAGCGTACGGCGGCGAGCAGAGCCCGCTTCTGTGGGGCGAGGCTGGGATCGGCGGCGATCAGGTCGGCAACTCCGGCCGTGGGGTTTCTGCGCACGGCCGCGTAGCCTCGGCGGATCGCCTGGATCAGGCGGCGAGGTACGCCCGCATGGTCGACGATCGTGCCCTTGCGGACGACCACAACCAGCCCGTTGTAGGTCGGCGCCGACGCCTGCGCGAGCAGCGTCTGCAACTGTGCCGGCCAGGCTGAGCCGGTCGGCACCTGCGCGGGGGTCGGCGTGGTGGTGGTCGGCGCCGTGGTTGTCGCACTTGTAGTCGTGCCGGTGGTCGTGCTCGTTGTCGTACCGGTGGTCGTCGTCGTGCTGGTGGTAGTGGCGGTTGTTGTTGTTGTTGTCTTCTTCTTCTTCTTCTTCTTCTTTGCCGCGGCGGTGGTTGCCGTGGTCTTGGTCTTGGTCGTGCTGGTGGTGGTTCCGCCGCCGATACCCTTGCCGCCACTCGGCGGATTTGTCGCCGGCACGGTGATCGGGATCGCGCTCAGCGGGTCCCGGACCAGCGCGCCGATCGCCACCAGCGGCATCTCCTGGTTGCGCGCCAGGAACACGCTCGGCTCAGAAGAGATCGCGGCGAAGGCCTGACCGCCGTGGACCATGGTCAACGGGTCCTGTCCTGCACTCGGGGTCTGGAGGACGACGTTGAGATCAGTCTGCTTGAAGTAGCCAAGCGCCTGTGCGGCGTACAGACCGACGTACTCCGCGCTCGGCGGTCCCGAGAGCTCAACCGTGATGTTGTTTGCCGTGTACGCCTTGGGAGTGACCGTGTTCGCGATCTCGCCACAGCCCGCCAGCGCGACCGTCACCGCGAGCACCAGCGTCGAAACGCGGGCAGCGCGGCGTAGCGTGAGGCCCCGGCCGGCGGCTTTGAGAACCCGGGGAGCCTTGTCGCGGTAGAGGTTCATCGACTTTGGATCTCTTTCATTTGGTACGCCCACGGCAACATCCGCCGTTCGGCCACAGTCAGCAGCACGAACAACAGGATCGCGAAAGCTGAGAGTACGCATACGGTGGCAAAAGCCTCGGCTGGCTCAAGATTGTTGAGGGTTGCGTTCAGCAGATATCCAAGGCCTGAGCCTGAGCCCGAGTCCTGCTCACCGAACACGGCACCGATCACAGAGAAGACAGCAGCCAGCTTGATCCCGGTTAAAAGCCCAGGCATTGCGCTCGGCAGTTCCACCCGTCTGAACCGCTGCCAGCGGGAAGCGTCGAAAGTAACCATCAGCTTCAGTAGTTCGGGGTCGACCGTCTCAAAGCCCGCGAGCGTGGTCACGACGATCGGGAAGAAGCAGACGAGTGCAATCAGGATCAGGACCGGCCGCAGCCCGAAGTTGAGCCACAGCACCAGCACCGGGGCGAGGATCACAACCGGCACCGCCTGCGACGCCACCAGCAGGGGGTACAGTGCCCGTCGCGCGAGCGTTGAGTAGTGGATCAGAACAGCGGCGGCGAATCCAAATGCGACCGCTACGAGGATCCCGCAGACAATTTCAAGCGCCGTGCGGCTGAGGTTGCGCAGCAGCGTGCCGCGGTCGTTCACGAGCGCCCGCAAGACATCGTGCGGTGAGGGCAGCACGAGGCTGCTGACGCCGGTGATCTCGACGTAGAGCTGCCACATCCCCAGCAACAACAGCAGCGCGAGCGCCGGCAGCAGCCAGGACGCGTTTCGGCGTATCGCCCCGCTCATACGGGTGCTCCCAACAGCCCCAGAACCTGCTCGCGCAGCGCCACCACCGCCGGATCGGTCCGCGTTCGCGGCCGCGGCAAGCCCACGGTGATGTCGGCGATCACACGTCCCGGGCGCGGTGACATCACGACGATCCGATCGCCAAGTAGTGCCGCCTCTTCCACATCGTGGGTTACCAGGACGACCGTGCGCGGTTGCTCCTCTGCCGCCAGCGCTGTGCCGAGCCATTGCTGCATCTCAGCGCGCGTCAGCGCGTCAAGCGCCGCGAACGGTTCGTCGAGCGCCAGCACCGGCTTGCCGGCCAGCAGCGTCCGTACAAACGAGACGCGCTGACGCATGCCGCCGGAGAGCTGCGCCGGTCGAGTCTGCTCGAACCCGCTCAGGCCTAAACGTTCAAACCATGGCTTCACAAGCGCGAGCGAGTCGGAGCGGTTGACGCCGCGGACCCTTAGCGCCAGGCAGGCGTTGTCGGCCGCGGAGAGCCACGGCAGCAGCAGGTCACGCTGCGGCATCAGCGCCGCCGGCGCCGACTCAACGCTGCCACTGTCGGGTTTCTGCAGCCCGCAGATCAGTTCAAGCAGCGTCGTCTTGCCGCAACCGCTCGGTCCGACGACCGCGACGATCTCACCGCTGCCGACCTCAAGCGAGACGCTGTCGAGCGCCCGCACGCCCTCATGATCCCGCCGGCCAGTGAAGACCAGCGAGACGTCCTGAACGCTGATCACCTGACGGTCGGCTTGGTCAGCGCCTTGACGAACTCCTCCAGCTGGTCCGTGCGCCAACACTCAAACGCCTGGCAGTACTGCTCGTAGACGGAGATCACGCTGTCACCGTAGTTCCAGTAGAGCCTCGGCTCGGGGTTCAGCCAGAAAGTGCGGCCGGCCTTGGCGGCGATCGCGGCGAACACATCCTCACGTGGTGGTCTGCCGTTGGTGCGCGCATCGCCGAGCACGATCACGGTCGCGCGCGGGTGCAGCTCGGACTCGATCTCAGCCAGGAATTCGGTCCAGACGCGACCGTAATCCGTGTAGCCGGAGATGTCGGCAACGCCGGCATCGCGCGAGACCGCTATCGCCGCGGCACGGAAGTCACGCTCGCGCTGGAAGATCTCGGTGACCTCTGAGATCCGTTCGATGAAGACGAACGAGCGCTGCTTACGGAAGACGTCGTGCAGCGCGTGCAGCACGCTCAGGAAGAACGTTGAGGCGCTGGTCACGGAGGTTGAGACGTCGCAGAGCACGAACAGCTCGGGCCGTCGCGGCCGCTTGGGCCGGAACTTCAGTTCGACCGGCACGCCGCCGGTTTGTAGTGAGGCCCGCATCGTCGCGCGCACGTCGACATGAGCGTGCCGGTTGGCGCCGCGGAGCTCGTGGCCCTGCGTGGCCAACCGCCGGCGCAGCTGTGCCACGACCTTGTGCACAGCCGCCAGATCCTGCACCGGGCCGCCCGGCAGCGAGCGGTCAAGGTCGGTCAGGGGGCGCTTGGGCGGCAGCGCCTGCGTGCGCTCGATCAGCCCGCGCTCGAGCTCGCGCCGCAGATGCTGCTCAAAGCGCCGCAGCTGCTCGCGGGGCAGGCCGTCGTGGCGGGGGTCGTCGCTCGGCAGGTCAGGCTGGGGCTCGGTGCGCAGCCCCAGCGCGCGCCGGATCCGCTGGACGTCGACGCCGAGCACGCCGGAGCCCTCGCCCTTGCCGAAGGCCGCGATCGCGAGCCGTGCGAGATCACGCAGCTCTGATTCCGAGCCATCCTCGAGCGCCTGGGCGATCTGGCGCCGCAGGGCCTCCAGGTCGAGCTCGTCAGAACCAGCCCGTGACTGTGGCTCTGAAACCGAGAGCCGCACCGCCTGTGCCTCGGCGGCACGGAAGAAGAAGCGTTCGAAGACGAGGTCAAAGACGCGCCGGTCCTCCGGGGACTTGGCGATCGTGGTCGCCAGCGTCTCCTTGAAGTCGCTCGATGACTGCCACTCGATCAGCGCCAGCGCGTCAAACGCATCGAGCATCTCAGAGGTCCCGACCGCCATCCCCTCCGAGCGCAGGTCCTCCACAAAAGCCAGCAACTCTCCGTCGAACGAGCCGGGCGCCTTGTCCGGCAACCCGCCGTAAATCGCCTTGACGGGAGGCATCGTCGTACTTACGCAGCGGACCTAGGCCGCGCTCGCCGGCTCCAGCTTCACGCCGACCCGCTCGGCAACGATGTCCAGGTCGGTGCGGTGCTTGATGATCACGCTGAGCGTCTGCCGGAAGACGTCCTGGTCGATCTCGCGTGCGCCCAGCAGCAGCAGCGCGCGCGCCCAGTCGATCGACTCGGCGATGCTCGGTGACTTCTTGAGGTCGAGCTCGCGCACCATGCGGATCACGTCGACCAGCTTGCGGGCGACGGTCTCGGGCAGCTCCGGTGTGTGCATGCGGACGATCTGCAGCTCGTGCTCGAGCTCGGGGTAGTCGAGCCACAGGTAGAGGCAGCGGCGCTTCAGCGCCTCGGTCAGCTCACGGCTGTTGTTTGAGGTCAGGATCACGACCGGGTGTGTGGTCGCCTCGATCCGGCCCAGCTCCGGGATCGTGATCTGGAAGTCTGAGAGCAGCTCCAGCAGCATCGCCTCGAACTCCTGGTCGGTCTTGTCGATCTCGTCGATCAACAAAACCACCGGCTTTTCGGAGGCGATCGCGGTCATCAGCGGCCGCGCCAGCAGGAACTCCTCGCCGAAGATGTCGTCCTGGACCTCATCCCAGCCGGTGCCGCCGACCTCGGCCTGGATCCGCAAGAGCTGCTTGCGGTAGTTCCACTCGTACAGCGCCTTGGCCTCGTCGAGTCCCTCGTAGCACTGCAGACGCACCAGTTCCCGGCCCAGATACTTGGCAAGCGCCTTGGCCAGCTCAGTCTTGCCGACCCCGGCGGGACCCTCCACAAGCACCGGTTTGCCGAGCTTGGCGGCGAGGAATGAGACCAGTGCTGTGGACTCGCCAGGTAGGTAGCCGACGGACTGCAGCCCCTCTGCGACATCCTGCACGGAGATGGGATTCTCTGCCATGAGGGCAACTATAGGGAGCAAAGCCGTGCTGCCAGCTGACGTCACCTCGCACATGGGACTCGCCACGGCACTGCTGCTCGGTGGCTTCGCCGTCGGCATTTACGGCCACATGGCCCACTCACGCACGCTGATCCTGGTCGGTATCGCCGTGATCGCCGTGATCAGCCTATGGCTGGTCGGCGCCGGCGAAATCTCAACGTTCTAGCGCCGGCGGACCGGCGCGTGGCGTTGTCCTCGGTCGCTCGCGTGCGTTCGCACGCCACGCTGGTGGTTGGGGGCGGGCGGTGGGAACCAGTCCTAGCCACGCTTGGTCCGGCGGCGCTAGCTCCAGACGGCGGCGGCTGTGCGGCGCTCAAAGACGCCGTCCTTGCCATACAGGGCCTGGTGCAGCAGCACCCGGAACTGCTGGCGCTGGTCCTCATCGAGCGCCGCGAGCAGGCTGTCCTCGATCTCGGCCATCGCCATTTCGGCCTCGCGCAGGACCTCAAACCCGGTCTCGGTCAGCTCGACCAGGTGTCGGCGCCGGTCGTCAGGGTCGCGCTGGCGTACGACCAGGCCGTCCCGCTCGAGATCGTTCAAAAGCAGCACGGTGTTGTTGGCGTCGAGGCACAACACCGACCCGAAGTACTTCTGTCCGACCGAACCGAGTTCGCGCAGATATGACAGCGCGATCACCTGCTTCAGCTTGAAACTCGACCCGTCGCGCTCGGCCACTGTGCTGTAGACAGACTTGGACAGCATCGTCACCAGCGCCAGCGCGCCGCGGCTGTCTTCCGGGTTCATCTCACTCATCGCAGCAGAGACGCTAGCAACGCTCTCTATGTTCAGGACAATTCCTGACCGCAATCATCACTGGCCCAAGGATCATCTTTGGTACCGTGACGGTTATGTCAGCGACCAAGAACACACCAGTCGTGCCGATCGGCACCCAAGAGAAGACTTCCGCTCCGGTCCACGCCAGCCGCCGCCAATGGTTCGCCCTGGTGGTCGTGTGCTTGGCCCAGCTGATGAACATCCTGGACTCGACGATCGTCAACGTCGCGTTGCCGAAGATCCAGCATGACCTGCATTTCACCCAGGCCGACCTGGCCTGGGTGCTCGACGCGTACCTGATCTCACTGGGCAGCTTCCTGCTGCTGGCGGGGCGCCTCGGCGATCTGCTCGGGCGCAAACAGGTCTTCCTCGTCGGGGTCGCGAGCTTCACCGTGTTCTCGGCGATCTGCGGA
>Ga0302314_10021638_pt1 | contig 10580 bp, 8 predicted proteins | sample III_Palsa_N2_3_FD_200533 | JGI IMG/M metagenome (GOLD analysis project Ga0302314, IMG submission 200533) | Peat permafrost microbial communities from Stordalen Mire near Abisko, Sweden - III_Palsa_N2_3 | ecosystem: Environmental > Terrestrial > Soil > Palsa > Peat permafrost | place: Sweden... | reverse complement strand
TGCGGTTCCAGACCAAGAGCGGGGTGCCGGCCTTGGCCAGGTTCAACGCCATGGCTTCGCCCATCGACCCGAGCCCGATGAAGCCGATCATGATTGTCATGGCTACACTCTGCCGCACACGCTCCGGCGGGAAAAGTACCAATCCGACTGACATGGACCGGCGCCCTGCGCGAGCCTGTTTCGAGCGAGCCATCACCCCCGCATGGGAATGAACAGGTATCGGTACGCCTCATCGGGTGCGGCGTAAGCGGCGGACTGGCCGGTCAATACCGCGGGGTTGGCTGCGGCCGTATACGCGATGCGCGCGAATGGAGTGCCCAGGGCGCCGAGCCCGTCCAGAAGATAGCCGGGGTTCGCCGCGATGGTGGTCAACTCGCCGATGACTGTGGCGTCGAGGGTGGCGCTCGCTCTGGCTTCTTCGCCGCTGCCGGCCTCGATGTCGACCGTCCCGGAACCGAATGCCAGCCGGATCGGGGTGTTGCGCTCGGCGACCAGGGCGATGCCCTTGACCGCCTCGATCAGCGGGGCGGTCTCGACCACCGCGTATCCGGAGTACTCCTCCGGGAAGATCCGTTCGTAGCGGATGAACTCGCCGTCGAGCAGCCGGATCGTCGCGGTCCGGTTCTCGCCGGCCAAGCTCAGCAGGGACTCGCTGCGTACGCCTTCCCGGGGCAGGCTGAGCGTCACTTCGCCGTTCTGCGGCATGGCTTTGACCAGTGAGCTCAGTGTTCTGGCTGGGATCAGGACGCTGGTGTCCAGCGCGGCGTCGGCCGAGTACCAGGGGATCTCGCGCGCGGCGAGCCGGTACCGGTCGGTGGCCACCAGGCGCAGCCGGTCGGGGCGCGCCTCCAGACGGATCGCGGTGAGGAACGGCAGCGTCTCGTCCCGTCCGACGGCGATGACGACCTGCGCGACCGCTTCGGCGAGCTGCCGCACCGCGACCTGCCCGGTGGGAGCCGGCGTCGAGGGCGGAGCCGGGAAGTCGTCCAGCGGCATCAGTTGAAGCGTGTAGCGGTACGGGCCGCAGGTGAGCAGGAGCTTCCCGTCGTCGGCGGACAAGGTGACCGGCTGGTTCGGCAGCGCGCGGACGATCTCTGCCAGCAGTCTGCCCGAAACGAGCACCCGGCCGGGTTCACCGATCTGCGCCGGACTCATGCCGTTGGCTGAGATCTCGTAGTCGAAGGCTGTGATCTCCAGCGATCCGTCCACCGCGGTGAGCTTGAGGCCGCCGAGGACCGGGGCGACCGGCCGGATCGGCAACGACTGCGCGGCCCAGGACACCGCTGCGCTCAACGCAGAGTGCTCTATCGTCAGTTTCATTCCGGCTCCGTCTCCCGTTCGCCCGCATGGTCGGCCACATCATGCCGGAGTCCACTGACAAACGCGGCGCTCGGGGGCGCCGAAGCCGCAAGCGCCAGGCTCCGCAAGACGAGCGGGGAGTCATCGAGCTCTGCCTATGTGGGGGTTTGACCTGATCGCGTTCGAATTCTGATCAGGCTTGCCGTAGATCGTATTTGGCCAGCCGCTCTTCCAGCCGGGCCCGGCAATCCGGCCATTCCGTAGCTATGATCGAGAACATCGCCGAGTCGCGCAGACGGTCGTCCTCGCCCGGCGCCCACGACCGAGACCAGTTCCGCAGCACTCCCTCGAACCGCGCGCCCACGCTCTCGATGGCAGCACGAGAACGACTGTTGCGCGCGTCCGTCTTCAGATCAACCCGTGACGCGCCCCAGTTCTCAAAGGCATTGCGGAACAATAGCAACTTCGACTCGGCATTGATCCCTGTGCCCTGCGCCGACCTGCCAAGCCACGTGAATCCGACCTCGACCGCGTGCAGGACGTCCTCCTTCTCCGGCCACAGTCGCGGATTCAGATAAGCCGTGGCCCCGATCGCCCGCCCCGATGACAACGCCACCTGCGCATACGGCGCGATGAACCCCGTCGCCGCCCGAGCGAGCTGCACCTCAATGTACTGCCCGACCTCGGACGCCGTCGGCACCCAGGTGAAGCCGAACGTTCCCCGGTCCTCTTCCGCCGCCGCGGCCAGATCCGCCGCATGACGGTCGGTCAACGGCTCCAAGCGCACGTGAGCACCTTCGAGGACCGGCGCGGTGAACGTGAAACTCATTGCCCCTCGCTTGTTTGGAGAAGAGTGAATGGTTGCTGATAATTCGTCCGAGTGTAGCGGCTGAGGTGGTCACGCCTGTCCGACTTTCGGATTCCGCCATCTGTAATACCCTGGAGGTATCTCGTGAGTGAGGAGGCACTGGTGGACGTGGATCTGCGCAAGGTGCGCTATTTCATCGCGGTGGCCGAGCAGTTGAACTTCGGCCGGGCCGCCGAGGCGCTGCACATCGCGCAGCCGGTGCTTTCCCGGCAGATCAGGGCGCTTGAGATCGAGCTGAAAGCCCAGCTGTTCGTGCGCGACAAGCGGACCACCGAACTGACCCCGGCCGGACTCCAACTGCTCGCCGACGCCCGACCCCTCCTGGCCGGCGCCGACGCACTGCGCCGCCGAGTGGTCCGCGCCGCGCGGAGCACGGACACGTTCACCGTGGCCTTCATGCCCGGACTGATCGTCACTTCGGCAGTGCGCGCCCTGGTCGCACGGCATCCCGGGCTGAACGTGGAGGTGATCCGCACCGGCTACGACGACCAGACCGACGTGATCCACGACGGCCGCGCCGACGTCAGCTACGTCCGACTGCCGATCGACCGGAGCGGACTGCAGGTTCGGGAACTGACATCCGAACCACGGGTGGTCGTCCTCCCGGCGGATCACCGGCTGGCCGGTAAGGAGAGCATTGAGATCGCCGACCTGGCCGGGGAGCACCTGGTACAGGACCCGGATGCCGTGCCGGAATGGCGCGACATCGCCGAGGAGATCAGCAGCGGGCGCCGCCAGGCCGAGCCCGTGATCCACAGCGTCGAGGAGAAACTGGAGCGGGTGGCCGCCGGCCGCGGCGTCGTGGTCTTCCCGCTGTCCACCGCGACCTACTACACGCGCCCGGACATCGTCCACGTCGCCGTCCGCGACATCGGTCCCAGCCATGTCTGCCTGGCCTGGGACAGCGCCCGACGCAGCTCTTTGATCGCCGAGTTCGCGGTGATCGCCGATGAATCAGTATGCTCATACAATCAGAACGCGACCGAGGCGTAGAAGGCCGAAGTCGACGCGTTGAAGATTGCCGAGTACGACCAGTCCGGTGAATCGCCGCCCTGCTCGTAGCCCCCGATCACGCCGATGACCCGGTTCGTTCCTGCGATGATCCACGGTCCGCCGCTGGTGCCGTCCTGATAGTTCGGGCAGTTGAACCGGGCCCAGGGCGCCCCGGCGTCGGTCTCCTCGAAGGCGAGCGCGCGGCACTCGATCGGCTTGTTGCCGTCGGGGTCGTATTGGAGATCGTTGTATCCCACCACCCGTACGGGCACGGGCAGATGGGTCGTGGCCAGCCGCAGTGCGCCGGTGAACTGCTGGATCGTGCGGCCGGACTTGGGGGCGACGACGAGAAGTGCGTAGTCGTCCGCCGGGTTCCCGTTCGCGAGGTAATCCGGGGCCACGTCAATCTGCGACACGGTCCACACGCCGCCGAGAGCTGCTACCGGGGCGTTGTCGTAGCCGGGCGCGAAGGTGATTGATGAGTGCGTATACGTGTGCGTCGAAGCATTCCAGACGCAGTGCGCGGCCGTGAGGACGAGGTCGCCGTGCGGGCTGGCGATCACCGAGCCGGTGCAGAAGTGCGCGGCATCGGAACCCGTATAGACGGGTGCGCTGAACAGTGCGCCGACCGGGGCGATCCCCTGGAAGTGAACAGTGCGGCCTGAACTGTGGCCCGAACTGGGCAGGCCGCCCGGCGTGGCACTGGCGGCATTGGCGGCGGCCGCAGGCCCGGCGGCGAAGACGAGCGCGGCCAGGATAGTGATGGCGGCCTTTACAGCTAAGGCCCGGCGCGACGACACGGCTATTCGAACGTTCACGGACTCGACCCTCCGGAGAACGGCGTGCGGTTGTCGTCCGTAGTGTCAGCGCTGTGGCCGAGGATGACAAGGGTGGCGGACGATGCGGAAGTCCGACGCCACGAGACGCCACGAATAGCCGAGGTTACTGAGAATAGGCACCGTTCAGATCGTTGGCCATGGTCTGCACAACAGGCGCGGGATCAGTGGCGCGCGTCGTGTAGCCCAGAGCGGCATGCACGAGATCGTCAATGCGTTGTCCCGGCTCGCTGCGTGAGCACCTCGGTCACGAGAGCCAGCGGGGGCCAGCTCAGGCGGCCGTGACGAGCCGCGGCGTACGCCTGGAGAACCACGCGAGGGGAGGTGAGCGGCACGATCCGGACCGTGGGGCCGGTGGCGAAGTTCAGCGGTAGCAGTGCCACGCCCAGACCGGCTGCGATCATCTCCTGGACCAGGTCGAGACTGTCCGCCTTATGGGTGATGCGCGGAGTGAACCCCGCGATCGAAGCGAGGGTGCGGATGACGGTCTCGTCCGCGATGTTCCGGGAGTTGCCGATCCAGTCGTGTGCGGCAAAACGGGTGACGACCTCCAGCGCCGTGCCCGAGCAGTCGTCCATGTGCGCCGGAACACCGAGGCCCCACTGGGTGCTCCACAGCGGGGTGACGCGCACCGTGGGATCCTCGGTGGCCGGGGCCAGGTTGTAGTCGTAGGTCAGCGCCAGGTCCGCTTCATCGGCCGCCAGCAACTCCAGGGCCTCGGCGGGCTCGTGCTCACGGATCACGATGTGGACGCGTGGATGGCTGACGGCGAGGTCGGCGACGATCGGCAGCAGGAACGAGCGGATGGCGGTGGCGAACCCGGCGACCCGCAGGGTGCCGCTGGGCTCCGCCCCGGGGTCGAGGTCGAGGTGGGCCGTCTCGACCGCGGCGAGGATGCCCACGGCGTGCTCGGCCAGCCGGTGCCCGGCGGGGGTGAGCCGGACCCGGCGCCCGTGCGGCTCGATCAGGGCGGTACCCATCTCTCGGGCCAGGACGGCGATCTGCTGCGACACTGTCGAGGTGGTCGCGCCCGTCACCTCGGCGACCGCACGCATGGACCCCAACCGCGACAACTCCACCAGATACTGCAAGCGCTGTGTCTCCATGAGCTGATTGTTCATGATTACCGAACATAATGTCCATGATTAATGCGTGGACGTGAATGGTCCTGAGCCTGTCTACTGGCGTCCATGACTACGCTTCAACTCCTGCGCTCCACGCGGCGGCGTTCGCACGGAGCCGGGGCCGGAGCGCTCATGGCTCTCGGGTCCATGTCCACCGTCCAACTCGGACTCGCCCTCTCGATCGGCGTGCTCGACCGGATCGGCGCCCTGAGCACGGCGGGCCTGCGCATGGCGTGGGGCGGCCTGCTGCTACTCGTCCTCATCCGGCCACGCCTGCGCAACTTCACCGGCCGCGACCTGACGGCATGCGCCGTGCTCGGCGTCGTGACCGGCGGCATGATGATGCTCTTCATGCTCGCCATCGCGCGGATGCCGCTCGGCACGGCCAGCGCGCTGGAGTTCCTCGGGCCGCTGGCCGTCTCCCTCTTCGGCCCCGGAAGCGGACGCAAGCGCTGGGCGGCGATGGCCGCGATCGGCGTCCTGCTGCTGACAGAGCCCTGGCACGGCGGCGCCATCGACCCGGCCGGACTGGGTTTCGCCCTGGCCGCCGCGGTCTGCTGGGCCGCCTACATCCTGCTCACGCAGCGCGTCGGCGAGCGCGTCACCGGTCTGAGCGGGCTGGCCGTGTCCATGCCGGTGGCCGGCGCCCTGGGTCTCCTCGGCGCGCTGGTCGCGGCCCCGTCCCACCTCGGCAACGTGACCTGGCCGCTCCTCATGGCCTCGCTGGGGCTGGCCGGGTTGAGCGTCGTGGCACCCTTCTCGCTCGAATTCCTCGCCCTGCGCCGCCTGACCAGTTCCGCTTTCGGCACCTTGATGGGCCTGGAACCCGCCATCGCGCTGTTGATGGGGTTGCTGGTGCTCGGCCAGATACCCGGCCCGGCCTCGGCCGTCGGCATCGCCTTCGTCGTCGCAGCCGGCATCGGCGCAACCCGCACCGGCGCCCGCGCGGACTCGGACTCAGCCGACGCCAAGACGCCCGAGAGCCGAATCGGCCCATTGCGCGACCAGGGCGACCAGGTCGCCCAGTCTGCGGACGGCGGCGTCCGCGGAGTCGTCCTGTGCATAGCTGGTCCGACCGGTCTCCTCGCGCAACGCGCGGCCGAGGAACGCCGGGCCGAGCCAGCAGTACTTGGCGGCCCCACACGCGGCGATGGCCGAACGCACCTGGTCCTGGGGCCCGCGCCATCCACCATCACGCAGACCACTGATATATGATTCGACGCACGAGTACGTGATCTGTGGCAGCAGGGCCATGTCCATCAGTCCGTCGGCGCAGCTGTCCACGATCAGGTTGGCCACATCCTCGCCGATCGCGCCCTCCCCGATGAAGGACCAGTCCAACAGCACGCTGGTGCCGCCCGCATCGATCAGGTTGGCCGGCCAGACATCCAAATGGCACAGGGTGCGCTCGAAGGACTCGGCCATCGCCAGCACGCGAGCGCGTTCAACCCACAACCGCGCCAGCCCGGCGCGCACCGCTGCCGGCCACACCGCTGCCTGTGCACTGTCCCATGCACCCTCCGGCAACTGGGCGGACCGGCTCGGCCCCTCACACGAGTACTGAGCCAACCAGCCGCGCGAGAGCCACGCGTGATCCGGCACCCGAGCGATCCAGCGGGCCTGTCCCACACCAAGCTCATAGGCAAACCGGGCAAGCCTCGGCACCTCCCAATCGAAGCCCGCGTCGCCGTCGACGTCATCGAGCCATAGTTCGACACTGCCGTCCGCGCGCTCAATCACGTCCAGGACCTTCGGGACGGCGATCCCTGCGTCGCGATAGGCGCTTGCAGCCAGGCCGGTCTCATAGCTGAGCGACTCGCGCCGCCAGTAGTTCCAATGCGCGGGATCCTCGCTGGTCGGCCAGGCCATGTGCGCACGCTCGGGGTGCGGCGGCCTGGCGATCTTGAGGATGGTGCCGGCATTCGCGCCGCGCACGCGCCAGACCCCGCCGGTGGCGGCGTTGCCGAGACCGTGGCGCAACGGCTCAGGCGGGGACACGGGGGCGCCGACCGATGCCGGCGGGTACAAGCCTTCTGTCATGGTTGCCAAGAATAGGGAAGATCCGGCATCCGAAGATCAACCTGGAGACCGATGTTTTCGCGGCGCAGTGATCTGCATAATGGAATCAGGCGCTGCTGGGGTCGCGTGCGCCGCGTGCTCAGACCGGTGGGGCGCTTCTGGGGATGATGGTCGAGGTGAGATGTGTGTAGACGAGGATGTTGTCGAGGTAGCTGTGGGCTTCGGCGTCGAAGGGGCCGCCGCAGGTGATCAGGGTCAGGGCGGGGTAGGCGGCCGGGTGGTAGACGAGGGCTGAGGGGAATTGGTCTTTGGGGACGGTCTGGACGGAGTCGGCGGTGAAGACCGCGACGGTGTGGTCGGCCAGGATCACATCGATCTGGTCGCCGGGGCGCGTGTCGCCGAGGTGGTAGAAGGCTGCCTCGTTGCCGGGGATCTCGGCGGAGTCGACGTGGCCGTCGATGATGGCGGTGCCGGTCTGGCCGGGGCTGGGGCCGTCCTGGAGCCAGCCGGCCAGGAGCGCGTGGTTCAGGGGCGGTGCGTCGATCTGGTGGCGTGAGGTCCAGCCGACGGGGGTGATGTCGGCGTGGACGTTGGCGACGGGGATGTCGATGTGCAGCGGAATGGAATGGTTCAGGAGCGGTTGGGCGAAGCGCGGGTGCACAGGTAGGGCAAGGTCTGCTCGGGCAGGAGGTTGGGGCGGCCCGATGGGTGTCGGGTCTGAGTGGACCAGGGCCAGGGCGCCGGCCGTGGCCAGGAGGAGTGTGGCGGCGGCCAGCAGGCCGTTGGTCAGGGCACGCGGGGGGCGGGGCATTGCGGAGATCTCTCCTGGTGGGCTGGGTACGAGAGGGGGTGTGGCGGCGCCTCGCCGCCCGGCCGCAGTGGGCCGGGCGGCGAGGCGCCGTGGATCAGAAAGTGATTCGGACGGGGGATCAGACAGTGGTCCGCCGGGAGCGGCGGGCCAGCAGGGCTCCGGTGGCCAGGGCGGCGATCAGCAGGCCGTAGCCGAGGTCGCCGGTGCCGGGGAGGGAGCCCTGGGAGGAGCCGTCACCGGTGGCCGGGGCGTCCGGGGCCAGGCGTCCGCCGGGGACGTGGGCCGGGTCGCTGCCGGGGTGGTCACCGGGGGTGTCGGAGGTGGCCGAGGCCGTGTTCACGATCGCCGAGCCGTCGCCGGGCGCGGTCGGGGAGACCCGCACGGTGAACGTCCAGGAGACCTTCGCCCCCACCGCGAGGGTGGGTTGCTTTCCGCAGGTCACGGTTCCGCCGTAGGTGCCGACCGGGCCGGTGCACCCGCTGGCGGAGGAGACGAACGACAAGGTTGCAGGCAGCTTGTCGCTGGTACCGACGTTCAGCGCGGTGGACGGACCCTGGTTGGTGACGGTGACCTGGTAGTCGAAGGTCTGACCGCGTCGCACCGGGGTGTTGGTGGTGGCCGTCTTGACGGTGGTCAAGGTGGCCAGGGGGGTGTTGGGGCCGGGCGGGAAGATCGGGGTGGAGGGGTCCTTCTGCCCAGGCGTGTCGGAGGTGGCGGTGGCGGTGTTGGCCAGGTCCTTGCCGTCACCGGTGTAGGAGGGGCTCAGCATGGCGGTGAACGTCCAGGACGCGGACGCGCCCGGGGCGAGGGTGGCCGTGGTGCCGCAGGTGACCTGCTGGCCGGCCGCGGTGCACCCGTTCGGGGAGGAGACGAAGGACAACGGGGCGGCGAGCAGGTCGCCGGCCCCGACGTTCTCCGCCGTGGACGGACCCTGGTTCGTCGTGGTGATCACGTAGGTGACCGTCTGGCCCGGATGGACCGGGCTGGTGTTGTTGGTCGTCTTGACGGTGGTCAGGTCCGCCTTGGGCGGGGAGATCGGCGGAGGGCCGACCGGACCGGAGGGGTCCTTCGTTCCCGGGGTGCTGGAGGTGGCGGTCGCGATGTTGACGATGTCCGTGCCGTCGCCCTTGTACGAGGGGTTGATGCGCACGGTGAACGTCCACGACGCGGTGTTGCCCGGCGGGGGCGGCGGGGTGAGCGAGGTGGTGCCCCCGCACGTGACCGTCCCGCCGTACTGTCCGACCGGTCCGGTGCACCCGTCCGTGGAGGAGACGAACGCGACCTGCGCGGGCAGCGGGTCCACGGCGCCGGCGTTGACCGCGGTCGAGGGCCCGTTGTTGGTGGTGGTCACCGTGTAGGTGAACGTCTCGCCCGGGTACAGGGGGCTGTTGCCGGCCGAGGACTTCACAGTCGTCAGATCGGCCTTGGGGGTGTTCGGGCCGGGCGGGGGGACCGGGTTGGACGGCGGGCAGGTGCCGTTCGGGCAGGTCGAACTGGTCGCCGAGGCGATGTTGCCCAGGTCCGAGCCGTCCCCGGTATAGGACGGGTCGAGCCGGACGGTGAACGTCCAAGCGTGGTTGGCCCCGACCGCCAGGCTCGCGACAGTCCCGCAGGTCACCGTTCCGCCGTACTGACCGACCGTTCCGGTGCAGCCGTCGGCAGAGGAGACGAACGCCATGGGCGCCGGCAGCGGGTCGCTCGTACCGACCGTGGTCGCGGTGGACGGGCCGTTGTTCGTGCTGGTGAGCGTGTAGTCGAAGGTCTGGCCCGGCAGGACCGGGGCGGTAGCAGAGGTCGACTTGACGGTGGTGATGTTCGCCAGCGGGGTGTTGGGGCCCGGCAGCGGCGTCGGGTTGCTCGGCGGGCAGGTGCCGTTCGGGCAGGTCGCGCTGGTGGCCGTGGCCGTGTTGACCAGGTCGGAGCCGTCCCCGGTGTAGGACGGGTCTAGCTTGGCGGTGAACGTCCAGGACTGGGAGGCGTGCGGAGCCAGGCTCGCGACAGTCCCACAGGTCACCGTCCCGCCGTACTGTCCGACCGTTCCGGTGCAGCCGTCGGCGGAGGAGACGAACGCGATGTGCGCCGGCAGCGGGTCGTGCGCGCCGACGTTGACTGCGGTGGACGGACCCTGGTTGGTCGCGGTCAACTTGTACTCGACCGTCTGTCCGGGGTGCACTGCCGCGGTGCTGACAGTCTCCTTCAGCGTCGTCACGTTAGAAGTGGGCTCCGCCGTGGTGGTGGCCGTGGCCGAGCAGTTCGGGTCGCAGTTCTCGTCGTAGACGCCTGCGGGCGGCGTGACCGTCGCAGTGTTCGTCAGCGTCGCGTTCTGGTCCGGGGGTACGGTGCCGGTGATGGTGTAGGTCACCGTGCCGCCCTTGGCCACGCTCACCGTGTCATGGATGTTGCCCGTGCCCGTCGCGGCACACGAGGAACCGGTGCTGGGCGCGCAGGTCCAGGTCGCGCTGGCCAACGCCGCCGGCAGCGGGTCGGCGACGGTCGCGTTCACCGCGGCGGAAGGACCGGCGTTGTGCACCGTCACCGTGTACGTGAGCGGCGAACCGGGCACGTGCTTCGGGCTCGGGTTGGCGGTCTTGGTCACAGTCAGGTCCACCGCCGTAGTGAACGCCACGTTG
>Ga0302314_10021636_pt1 | contig 10581 bp, 8 predicted proteins | sample III_Palsa_N2_3_FD_200533 | JGI IMG/M metagenome (GOLD analysis project Ga0302314, IMG submission 200533) | Peat permafrost microbial communities from Stordalen Mire near Abisko, Sweden - III_Palsa_N2_3 | ecosystem: Environmental > Terrestrial > Soil > Palsa > Peat permafrost | place: Sweden... | reverse complement strand
TGACCAAGACCTTCGGCTCGACGATCGCCCTTGACCATATGGACGCCGCGTTCGCGCGCGGCACGGTGCACGGGCTGATCGGCGAGAACGGCTCGGGAAAGTCCACCTTCGTCAAGGTCGTCGCCGGCGCCCATCGAGCGGATCTGGGTCAGGTCACGCTCGATGGCGCCGCGATGGCGACGGGCAGCGAGGCGATTGACCCCGCAGCCGGGAAGACACGGGTGGCCTGCGTCTACCAAGACGGCTCCCTGATCGGGGAGCTGACCGTCGGCCAGAACCTCGACCTGATCGTCGGCCCGGAGTTCCGGGTCGGCAAATCGTGGCGGCGGGCGCTGCTGGACGACTTCGGGCTCACCGAGGTCGATCTCGGCAGCCGGGTCGCCGACATACCCAACAATGAGCAGCGTCTGGTCGAGATCGCGGCCGCGCTCGCACGGCGGCCTGACGTCGCCCTGTTCGACGAGTCGACGGCCGCGCTCGACGAGCGCGGCGTCGCTCGCGTCCTCGACAGCATGCGCAGCGCGGCGGCGGCCGGAGTCTGCGTGATCTTCGTGACCCACCGACTCCACGAAGTGCTGGCGGTGGCAGCCGACATCACGGTGCTGCGGGACGGCCGGGTCGTGGGCGAGCTCGCCACCTCCGGCGCGTCGACCGACGAGCTGGTACGGCTGATGGCCGGCCGCGAGGTGGCCGCCTTCACCCGGCGGGAGCTGCCTGAGGCGGCCGCCTCCGCGCCGGTCCTGCAGGCCACCGACCTGCGGGGGCGTGGCCTGGGACCGGTGCAGGTAACGGTCAGGCCCGGGGAGATCGTCGGCATCGGCGGCGCGGCCGGCAACGGCCAGAGCGAGCTGATCCGCGCGCTGTCCGGGGCCGGGGTCACCGGCGGGGAGGTCCTCGTCAACGGCACCCGGCTGCGCCGGGTGGAGCAGGCCGTCGGCCTCGGCGCCGTCTTCGTGAGCGGTGACCGGCGCACCGAGTCGCTGTCGAGCCTGCTGTCCATCAGGGAGAACTACACCCTGGCGGGCCGCGCGGCCACCGAGCGCTGGTGGACCTGGCTGCCGCGGCGGCGCGAAGTGGCCGAGGCGACCCGGCTGGCCGACCAGTTTGACCTGGCCCGCGGCTCGATCGAGCAGCCGGTGAGCTCGCTGTCGGGCGGGAATCAGCAGAAGGTCGCCATCGGCCGCGCGATCGCCCGGCAGCCCGCCGTGCTGCTGGTCGAGGAGCCGACGGCCGGGGTGGACGTGCGCTCCCGGCTGAGCATCTACCGCGCCCTGATAGACGCCGCCCGGCAAGGCGCCGCCGTGATCTTCACCTCCAGCGACGCCAGCGAGCTGCGCATGCTCGCTGACCGGGTGCTCATCCTGGCCCGCGGCCGTCAGGTCGCGGAGCTGGCCGGGGAGCAGGTGACGGAGGAGGCGATCGTGCACGCCTTCTCTACCGCCGCCGACCGGCGCGAGACGGTATCTGCGGCCGACGGCCGCCCGCCGTGGCGCCGGCCGGTGCCGCTGCGCCAGCTCACCTGGAGCCCGGCCACCTTCGCGCTCGTCATCGTCTTGCTGCTGGCGCTGGGCGGGTACGCGACGGGCAAGGACGGCGACTTCGCGACCATGGGCAACGTGGGGTCCATCCTGCAGTTGGCGCTGCCGCTGACGCTGGTGGCGATCGCGCAGATGCCAGTCCTGCTGGTTGGGGAGATCGACGCGTCGCTCGGCTCCATGATGGGCCTGATCGTGGTGCTGCTGTCCTTCCAGCCGAATACCCCGGTCCCCGTGTTGTGCCTGATCGCGGTGGGCGGGGGGATCGCCTGCGGGGTGATCAACGCCGTGCTCGTCGTCGGGTTCAGGATCAACTCGGTCATCGCCACCATCGCCACGCTCGGCGCGTTCCTTGGAATCGGGGAGATACTGCGGCCGACGCCGGCCGGGACCATCAGCCTGCAGCTGTCGACGGCCGTTGACAAGGCGATCGGGCAGATCCCGGACGTCTTCATCGTCGTGGTCGTGCTCGCGCTCGCCATCGATATCTACATCAACGCCACCCGCACCGGCCTGCGCGCCCGGGCGGTCGGCTACTCGGCCGAGCGGGCGGCCCAGCTCGGCGTTCGCTCTCGGGCCTTCAAGGCCGCCATGTTCATCGTCGCCGGGCTGCTGACCGGGCTGGCCGGGGTGGTGCTGGCCGCCCAGACCGGGGTCGGCGACCCCAGCGTCGGCTCCACCTACACGCTGCTGTCCCTGGCGGTGCCGGTGATCGGCGGCGCGATCCTGGCCGGCGGCCGCGGCTCGGCGCTCGGCTGCGTGCTCGGCGCGCTGTTCGTCGCCGAGGTCGAGGACTTCGTCCCGTTCATCAACCTGCCCAACGGCGGCTATCTCATCGCCGTCGGCGCGCTCACCGTCCTCGCGCTCATCGTCGGCAGCTGGCGGTCCGGGCCGTCGGTCAGCAACGCGATGAGCCGCATCGTCTCACTCAGGAAGTAGGTAGCAGCATGGCCGATCTCATCGGGAAGGTGGCGCTCGTCACCGGTGCCGCCCGCGGTCAGGGCCGGGCGCACGCGCTCGCCCTCGCGGCGGCTGGCGCCGACATCGTCGCCACCGACATCTGCAAGCCCATCGCCTCGGCCCCGTACGACCTGGCGACACCGGACGACCTCGCGCAGACCGTCGCCGAGGTGGAGAAGCTGGACCGGCGGGTGGTGAGCATGGAATGCGACATCCGCTCCAGCGCCGCGCTGGACGCCGCCGTCGCGGCCGGGCTCGACCAGTTCGGCAAGATCGACATCCTGATCGCCAACGCAGGCATCTGGGCGCTGGGGCGGCTGTGGGAGCTGACCGACGAGCAGTGGCAGGACGTCGTCGACACCAACCTCACCGGCGCCTGGCGCAGCGTCAAGGCGGTCGTGCCGGCCATGATCGAGAACGGCGGCGGCTCGATCGTCCTGACCTCCTCGGTCAACGGATTCGAGGCCGGCGCCGGGATGGCCCACTACGTCGCGGCCAAGCATGGCGTCCTGGGCCTGATGCGCAATGCGGCCCTCGAGCTCGGGCCCTACAACATCCGCTGCAACGCCGTCTGCCCCGGCATCGTCGACACGAAGATGAACGACTGGCAGGGCGCCTACGACATGATGGCCGGCGCGCCCGGCGGCACCGCCGAGGACCGCCAGCACGCCGCCTACAACTGGTCCGCGTTGGCCGGCCGGGGCCTGCTCAACCCGGCGTCGATCGCCAAGGCGGCCCTGTGGCTGGCGTCCGACGACGCCGCGGACGTGACCGGCGTCGTGCTGCCGGTCGACGGCGGGCACGCCATCTTGCCCGGCAGCAACCCCGACCCGGTTCGCGGGCTCTGAGCTGTCTGCCGATGAGCCGGGCCAGTCACCGCCAGCAGGCGCCATGCCGCTAACCCCGACCTGGCGCTCACCGCGGCCGTTCCCCGAGGCCGACGCGATCAGCGACGCCACGCCTGAACTGCTGCGGCGCTACGTCGCCGCGGATCCGGGTCGACCGGTCGTCGCCGACGCCGAGTACCAGATCACCGCCGACGAGCTGATCTCCGCCATTGCGGCCCAGCAGCGGCGGCTGCGCGCGGCCGGGGTACGGCACGGCGACCTGGTCTGCGCTCAGCTGCCGAACTGGTGGGAGTCGGTGGCGATCGCGCACGCGGTCTGGGGGCTCGGCGCCGTCCTGTGCCCGGTCCCGGTGAACCACCGAACGGCCGAGATAGCGGCCATCCTGACCGCGGCGCCGCCCGCCGCTTACCTAGCGCCGACCCGGTACCGCAGCACCGAGTACGAGCCGCTCGTCACCGAGGCCATGCGGCGGGCCGACGTGGCGGTGCCCTGGCTCGCCATCGGCCGCGGGCCGTTCGCGGCCGACGGCGAGGCAGCGGCCGGCCAGGCGGAGCTGTCGGGGGACCTCGACGCCATCTGCATGCTCATGTTCACCTCCGGCACGACCGGCCGGCCGAAGGGAGTCCTGCACAGTCACCGCAGCCTGCTGGCCGAGGCGCGCAGCATCAGCGACCTGTTCGAGCTGGATGGTGCCCGGGTCTACATGCCGTCGCCGATCGGGCACATCACCGGCCTGGTCTACGGGGTGCTCATGCCGCTGCTGATGGAAGGCAGCGTCGTGCTGCAGGCGGAGTGGGACCCCGCGGTGGGACTGCGGCTGATAGAAGAGCACGGCTGCACGTTCTCCGTCGGCGCGACCCCGTTCCTTCGCGGCCTCACCGACAGCTACCGGCGGGCGGCGCACGAGTCCCGCCTGGCCGCGTTCGTCTGCGGCGGCGCAGACGTCCCGTCGTCGCTGGTACGGGAGGGCCAGCTCGCTCTCGGCGCCGTCGTCGTGCGGGCCTACGGGCTCACCGAGATGCCGACGGTCACCTGCGGCGGTCCCGTCGATCCCCCTGCGGTGCAGGCAGAAACCGATGGCCGGCTGACCGGCACGTCGCGGGCCCGGCTGGCCCGCGAGACCGACGGCGTGGGCGAGCTCGAGGTCTGCGGGCCGGAGCTGTGCCTCGGCTACCTCGACCCGGCCGACACCGCCGCCGCGTTCACGGCCGACGGCTGGTTCCGCACCGGAGACCTGGCCCGGCTCGGCCCGGGCGGGACGGTCACGATCGCCGGCCGGGCGAAGGACATCATCGTGCGCGGCGGCGAGAACATCAGCGTCAAGGAAGTCGAGGACTATTTGATCGATCATCCGCAGATCACGGATGTCGCGATCGTCGGCGTACCCGACCCGGTGCTGGGCGAGCGCGCCTGCGCGTTCATCATCGCGCCCGACGCCGCGCCGTCCCTGGCCGACATCACCGCCTTCCTGATCTCCCGCGACATCGCCCGGCACAAGATCCCCGAGCGCCTCATCGTGGCCTCTGAACTGCCCCGCACGCCGAGCGGGAAGATCCAGAAGTTCGTGCTCCGCGACCGGGCGGTGGCGGCCTTGGCCAGCGGACAGGGCGAGCGCCGGTGAACGCCGACCTGCTGCTGGCGGCGTACGCCAAGATGACCTTGATCCGGCAGCTTGAGGACCGCGTCGCCGTGCTGTACCGGGACGGCGACGTGCCCGGCTTCGTGCACACCTCGGTCGGTCAGGAAGCGGTGGCGGTGGGCGCGCTGTTGCACGCGCGGCCCGATGACGTCATCACCTCGACGCACCGCGGCCACGGCCATGTGCTGGCCAAGGGCCTGGAACCGCGGCGGATGCTGGCTGAGCTCATGGGCCGCGAGACCGGCGCCTGCCACGGCCGCGGCGGCTCGATGCACGTGGCGGACCCCGCCATCGGCATCTTCGGGGCCAACGGCATCGTGGGGGCCGGCCTGCCGATCGCCGTGGGGGCGGCGCATGCGCTCCGGCGGCGCGGGGCCGGGCAGGTCGCGATCGCCTTTTTCGGTGACGGGGCCATCGCGGCGGGCGCGTTCCACGAGGCCGTCAACCTGGCGGCGCTGTGGCAGCTGCCGGTCGCGTTCGTGTGCGAGAACAACGGCTTCTCGGAGTTCTCCCGGGCCAGCGATCAGCATCCGGTGCCGGTGGAGAGCCGGGCGGCCGGCTACGGGATCCCGTTCCGGCGCGCGGCCGGGAACGACGTGGCCGACGTCGCCGACGTGATGGAAGCCGTGCTGGCCGAGATCCGGGCCGGCCGCGGGCCTTATCTGGTCGAGGCGGTGACCGTGCGGGTGCGGGGCCATTACGAGGGCGACCCGCAACGCTACCGGGACCCCTCGGAGGTCGCCGACGCCAAGCTCGAGGACCCGCTGATCATCGCCCGGCGGCGGCTGGCCGATTTCGGCGTCGACCCGGCCCGGGCGGACGAGCTCGACCGCGAGGCGGCCGAGGAGCTGGCGGACGCCGAGCGATTCGCCCGTGCGTCGCCGGCTCCCGATCCCGCGACCCTGCTCGACTTCGTCATCAAGCCGCGCCTGCGGCCGGCCGCAGGCGCGCCGCGAAGCTCACGGGGAGCCGCCGCCGACTCTGGCCCGGGCACCGGTCCGATCGCGCCCGCGCCGCCGCTGTCGGTGGCGAGAATCATCCGCCAGGCCCTGCAGGACGCCATGGCCGACGACGACCGGGTCTTCCTGGCCGGCATCGACGTGGGCGGCGGCAACGTCTTCGGGCTCACCCGCGGCCTCAAGGACCGCTGGCCCGAGCGGGTGCTGGACACGCCCATCTCGGAGACGGCGATCATGGGGCTGGCGGTGGGGTCGGCGATGGCCGGCCTGCGGCCGGTCGTCGAGCTCATGTACCTGGACTTCCTCGGCGTGTGCCTGGACCAGATACTCAATCAGGCGGCCAAGCTCAGGTTCATGACCGGCGGGGCGGTCACGCTGCCCCTCGTCATCAGGACCCAGTTCGGATCCGGCCGGTCCTCGGGCAGCCAGCATTCGCAGAGCCTCGAGGCGCTGCTGGCCCACATTCCCGGCCTGACGGTGGCGATGCCGTGTGATGGCGCGGACTACTACGGCTTGCTGCGGACGGCCATCGAAGATGACAATCCCGTCATCTTCATCGAGAACAGGCTGCTCTACGACGGGAAGACCTCCCCGCCGCCCGCCACCCACCGGGTGCCGTTCGGGCAGGCCCGCATCGCGCGGCCGGGCACGGACCTGACCATCGTGACCTGGTCGAGAATGGTGCAGCAGTCGCTGAAGGCGGCAGACGAACTCGCCGCGGACGGAATTGCCGCCGAAGTCATAGATCTTCGTACTATTGTGCCGCTTGACCGCCAGTGCATTCTGAGTTCCCTCAGCCGGACTAACCGCCTCGTCATTGCGCAGGACGCCGTTAACGATTTCGGGGTCGGAGCGGAGATTGCCGCCCTCGCCGTCGGGGAGGGATTCTGGTCACTGGACGCGCCGGTCGCCCGGGTGGGCGCGCCAAGATCGCCGGCGCCCTATGCGCCGAGCCTCGAGCAGGCGTGGCTCCCGAGTGCGGCCGGCATCGTTAAGGCCGCGCGCGATGTGCTCGGCAGCTGAAAGCAAGTCTTTACACCAGGCCATACGATCGCTACTAAACGCAGGTAAGGGACACTTAGTGACACAGGATGGGAACGCAGACGGCCCGGCCGAGCCTATCGTCGGCATCGGCCAGCAGCTGCGTGAGGCACGGCTGGCCGTGGGCGTGTCGGTGCGCGAACTGGCCCGCCGGGTCGACGTCTCGGCCAGCTTCATCTCCCAGCTCGAGCTCGGCAAGACCATGCCGTCCGTGGGTACTTTGTACTCCATCGCTTCCGAGCTCGGCGTTTCGCTCGATACCCTCATGCGCACCGCTCAGCCGGGCGCAGCGGAGCAGAGCGAGCCCGAGCCTGTTGCCGCCGCGGCGGGCGATGCCCCGGTCGCCGGGAGACGCGCCTCGCAGGTCAGTCCCTTTCAGACTGCCCCGGTGCCACGGAACTTCGGCGCCCGGGCGGTGGATGACTGCCCCGTCCAGCGGGCCGACGGCCGCCAGGAACTGCATATCGGCGACGCGATCTGGGGCAGGCTGACCGCGGATCACGACCGCGCGAACGACTTCCTGCATGTGGTCTACAAACCCGGCGGCGAGTCGTGCCCGCCCCACCACATGATTCACCATCGCGGTTTCGAGTACGGGTACATCATTACCGGCCAGCTCCATGTCCAGGTTGGATTCGCCCACTACGACATGAATCCCGGTGACTCCATCAGCTTTGACTCGGCCACGCCGCACCGGCTGTCAAATCCGTTTGAGCAGGAATCGGCGTCGATCTGGCTCGTCGTGGGCCGGGGCGAGACCCCCGTCCTCTAGGCGAAGGAGCACGAGAATGCCAGCACTCGCAGGGAAGGTCGCGCTGATCACCGGCGCGGCCCGAGGCCAGGGCCGCAGCCACGCCGTCCGGCTCGCGGCCGAAGGCGCCGACATCATCGCCATCGATATCTGCGCGCAGATCGAGTCCGTTCCGTACCCGCTCGCCCGGCCGGCCGACCTGGAGCAGACGGCCGCCGAGGTCCGCGCGCTCGGCGGCAGGATCGTGACCGCCCGCGCGGACGTGCGCAGCCAGGCCGAGCTGCGAGCAGCCGTCGACGCCGCCGTCGGCGAGCTCGGCCGGCTCGACATCGTGTGCGCGAACGCCGGCATCCACAGCTCCGCGCCGGCTCATGAGCTGCCCGAGCAAGCCTGGCAGGATCTCATCGACGTCAACCTCACCGGCGTGTGGCTGACCTGCAAAGTGGCGGTGCCGCACATCATCGCCGGAGGCCGGGGCGGGGTGGTGATCGTGACCGCCTCGGTGGCCGGCCATAAGCCGTACGCCACCATCTCGCACTACGTGGCGGCCAAGCACGGCCTGATCGGCCTGACCAAAACCCTGGCCCAGGAACTGGCCCCGCACGGCATCCGGGTCAACGCGATCAGCCCGACCCAGGTCGACACCGACATGATCCAGAACGACATGATCTACCGGCAGTTCGTGCCGGACGCCGAGCGCCCTACGCGCGAGCAGTTCGCCGAGGCCTCGCAGGCAACGAACCTGCTGCCGGTGCCGTGGGTGGAGCCGAGCGACGTCAGTGACGCCGTGGCGTTCCTGGCCGGCGACGGCGCCCGGTTCATCACCGGCGCTTCCCTTCCAGTCGACGCGGGAGTCCTGGCCAAATGAGCACCAGCACAACGAGCGCCAGCACTGCGAGCGCCAGCCCGTCCGGGGCCGGCCGGCTCGCAGGGAAGGTCGCCTTCATCACCGGCGCCGCCCGCGGCCAGGGGCGCAGCCACGCTCTCCGGCTCGCCCGGGAGGGCGCTGACATCATCGCGATCGACCTGTGCGGCCCGCTGCCCACGGTCGGGTACCCCTTGGGCACGCCCGAAGACCTGGCCATGACGGTCGACCTGGTCGAGGAGCTGGACCGCCGCATCGTCGCCGTCCCGGCTGACGTCAGAGACCTCGCCAGCCTGGAGCAGGCGCTGGCGGTCGGCGTGGCCGAGCTCGGCCGCCTGGACATCGTCTGCGCCAACGCCGGAATCCTGTCCAGCGGCTCGCTGGCCGATCTCACCGAGGAGGCCTGGCGCGAGATGATCGACATCAACCTCAGCGGCGTCTGGCGCACCTGCCGGGCGGCCATCCCGCACCTCATCGCCGGCGGTCGCGGCGGTTCCATCGTCCTGACCAGCTCAGTCGCGGGGCTCAAGTCCTATCCGAACATCGCCCACTACGTATCGGCCAAGCACGGCGTCACCGGTCTCATGCGCACCCTGGCGGTCGAGCTGGCCCCGCACCGGATCCGGGTCAACAGCGTGCACCCCACCCAGGTCGACACCGACATGATCCAGAACGACGTCATGTACCGGCTGTTCTGCCCGGACTCGGAGAACCCGACCAAGGAGGAGTTCGCGGCGGCCTCCCGCGCCACCGGCCTGCTCCCGGTGGACTGGGTAGAGGCGATCGACGTCAGCAACGCGGTGCTGTTCCTCGCCTCAGAAGACGCCCGGTACATCACGGGCACTGCCCTGGCCATCGACGCGGGCGCTCTGATGATCTGAGCGCCGGCCAGGCCCTGTGAACTGTGGATTCGATCGCGACTTCAGTCGTTCCGCCACAGTGCGGGAGCAATAGAGGAGCCAGCAGCGCCCGGGTCCGTTCGAGCGACTGATTTTGATCCTTCGCCCTTTAGCCGCCGACTGCGATCAGGGCGTCGTCGCCGATGGCGGCCCGGACCTGCAGCCGCGCCTGGTGCAGGCGGCTCTTGAAGGCGGCCGGGGTGACGCCGGCGATCTCGGCCGCCTCCTGGGTGGAGAATCCCTCGACGTCGCGCAGCACGATCGCGGTCCGCAGCGGCGGCGGCAGCATGGCGAGGGCATCGGCCAGGGTCCGGCGGAGCTCGTTGTTCTCGGCCTGCCGGGCCGGGTCGTCCGTGCGCGGGGTCGGCAGGTCCAGCTCGTCCGGCCCGATCGAGACGCTGGCCGGGCGGCGCGCCCGCCGCTCGAGCGCGCGGTTGGCCTCGTTGACCGCGATCCGGTAGAGCCAGGTGAAGTAGCTGGACCGGCCTTGGAACCGAGGGATGCCCTGCCAGGCGCGGAGCATGACCTCCTGGGCCACCTCCCCCGCCTCTTCCGGGTTGCCGAGCAGGCGCAGCAGCAGCATGAAGAGGCGATCGGCGTACGCGCCGGACAGCTGCTCGAAGGCGTCGATGTCCCCGGCCTGGGCCCGGGCCAGGAGACTCGCCTCGGTGTCGGTCACCTCGGTTTTTGTCACACCGTCTGCGGGGCCGGCGAGCCGCCGGCCCCGGCCGGGCGGATCCGGTCGAAGATCGTGCCCGGCGCGCGGACGGGGGCCAGCCCGTCGAGCCCCCGGACGAGCCGCGCCAAAGCGCGCATCGCGCGCAGGCCGCGCCCGCACTCCGCGCAGTCCCGCGCGTGGCGGTCCAGGCGGCTGCGGGCGCGGGGGCTCAGATCCCCCTCGACGTAGTGCGAGAGATGACGCTGCGACCACTGGTGGTCATCGGCAAAGCCCATCACGTCTCCCCTCGCGCGCCGCCGTCCTGCTCTTAGTGTGCCGCAGGCTCGAAGGCCAGCGAGCAGGAGTTGATGCAGTACCGATCGCCGGTCGCGGTCGGGCCGTCGTCGAAGACGTGGCCAAGGTGAC
>Ga0302314_10021632_pt1 | contig 10583 bp, 5 predicted proteins | sample III_Palsa_N2_3_FD_200533 | JGI IMG/M metagenome (GOLD analysis project Ga0302314, IMG submission 200533) | Peat permafrost microbial communities from Stordalen Mire near Abisko, Sweden - III_Palsa_N2_3 | ecosystem: Environmental > Terrestrial > Soil > Palsa > Peat permafrost | place: Sweden... | reverse complement strand
TGCATCTCGGCGTTGTTTTTTTCACGGGTCTTTTTGTCAGTCTCGGATTCGCCGGGATGGGGTTCGTGCAGCTTGAGGGGCGGAGCGGGGTCGAATTCGGATTTCAAAAAGCCGATTCGGAGTTTTTTCCAGTCGAGGCCGGGGTCCCAGCGGAAGTCGGCCTGCGCTACGGAGGTGTCTTTGCCGTCGGGGCCGACGATGGCTTCCATGACCAGTGCGCAGTCTTCTGCCGAGCGGCAGATGGGGCCGAGCTTGTCCATGGTCCAACTGAGGGCCATGGCGCCGGTGCGGGGGACGAAGCCGAAGGTGGGGCGCAGGCCGGAGCAGCCGCAGCGCGTGGAGGGCGAGGAGATGGAGCCGAGAGTCTCCGAGCCGATGGCGAAGCCGACGCAGCCGGCGGCGACTGCAGAGGCCGGGCCGGCTGACGAGCCACTGGAGCCCTGATTGAGGTTCCACGGGTTGCGGGTGCGGCCACCGAACCATTTGTCGCCCATGGCGAGCGCGCCGAGGGTGAGCTTGGCGACGAGCACGGCACCGGCTGCGTCCAGGCGCTGGACTATCGTGCCGTCTTCGTCGATGATTTGGTGCTCAAAGCCGCCTGCTCCCCAGGTGGTGGGGTAGCCTTTGACGGCGAGCAGGTCCTTGGCGCCCCACGGGATGCCATGGAGTGGTCCACGATAATTGCCCGCGGCGATATCTTCGTCGGCCTTCTTGGCCTGGGCGAGAGCACGTTCTTCGGTGAGGGTGATGACGCAGTGGAGCTTGGGGTCGAGGCGCTTGAGGCGGGCCAGATACATCTGCGTCAGTGCAAGCGACGTGACCTTGCGGCTGGAGAGCAATGCGGCCAGCTCGGGAATCGTTGCGAATGCAATGGACTCGAGGTTCGGCGGCGCTACGCTGGTCTTGCCCCTTTCTTCGAGATTCAGAGACTTGGACCATGGGCCTCGCTCATTTAGGTTCCCCGGTGGAATGTCAGATTGAGGACTGACGGCGCCCAGAGGCCGAAACACAAACGCCGGCGCGACCGAGTTGGGCAGGTTCAGTTTGCGGATGGCTTTGATGGAGCCATTCTGGTCGACGAGGCCGTCGATCATCATCTGCTTCTGCTCAGCCGTGAAGGGGCCGACGCCGGCGAGGATGGCGGCCTGGTCGATGATCTCGGGAGTGATCTTGGGCGGCTTGGACTGGTCTGAGCCGGACTGGTCGGAGTAGGTCGGGGCCGAATTCGAAGGTTCCTGGGCTTGCACGGCGAGGGTGTAGAGGATGCCGGGGAGCAGGGCCGAGGTGATGCCGGCGCGGCTGCAGGCGGTGAGGAAGCTGCGGCGATCGAGTGTCATGGGTCTCCCAGAGGTGGATGGGTATGATCGCACGATACCACCTGCCACCTGCGGTGGGGCAGCCGGCGCTTGCGCGCCATTAGGATCGTGGTTTCCCTGGTCTCCAAATGCGAGGGACCAGGGGTACCCGGCCGTTGACAGCGGGTTTCGCCGCTCCCTACGGGGCGCGATGGGTATGTGGGGGCGTGTTCCCCGGGTTGCGTTCGCCGCTGACGCGACGAACTTCACCCGGGGCTATTGTCGAGCGCTCCCTCCGGGAGCTTTCTCTGCCGCCCGCCCAACTGCTTTTGGGTGGACGGTGCTGTCGCGCCATTGGAATCGTGCCTTCCCTGGTCCCCAAGTGCGAGGGACCATGGGCACCCAGCCACCTGCGGTGGGGCAGCCGGCGCTTACGCGTCTTTAGGGTCGCGGTTTCCCTGGTCCCCAAAAGCGAGGGACCATGGGCACCCAGCCACCTGCGGTGGGGCAGCCGGCGCTTACGCGTCTTTAGGGTCGCGGTTTCCCTGGTCCCCAAAAGCGAGGGACCAGGGGCACCCAGCTCGTCCCGAAACTACTTGCCGGCGGCGTCGGCTAGTTGTTGGGCTTTGGCGGCGGCGTCGGTGCGGCGCTTGGCTTCGGCTTGGTAGTCGACGGGCGTTGGTGGCTTGTAGGGGCTGTTCTTCATGCGGGTGATGTACGCGTCGACGCGCGCGGCGAAGCCTGCGTTGATCTCCGCGACGCTGGCCTGGGCTTTGGGCAGGATCGCATGGAAGTGGGCGATCTCTTCAACGGCGCGCTCGGGGTGGTAGCCGAGACGGTCGCCGGTCTGCATGGCTTCCACCAGAATGTCGGGCGGCTCGCTGACGGGGTTGGTGAAGTTGAGTGCGTCGTAGGCGCCGCGCAGGCGGGTCATTGCGCCGGCAAAGCCGTCGAGTTCGCTGCGCCTGGCAGTTAAGCCTTCAGCGCGGCGGACTTCGATCACCACCCGCGCAGAAGTTGCATGGCTGGGGACGGGGATGACGGTGGTTAGGGTGTTGCCTTCGTAGCTCCAGCCGCCGTGGCCGGTAACTGTGGCGCGCTTCACGGTTTCGCCGTTGACGGTGATGGAGGCGGGCGGCCAGTCGGCGGGCAGGCGCAGCTCGAGGGCGCGCGTCTTCAGCATGCCGGGGAAGCTGCCTTCGACGGGGCCGACTTCCACCTTGAGGGTGTCGCCGGTCTGCTCGGCCTTGATGGGCGTGCGGGTGAAGACGCCGTGCTGGTACTCAACGGAGACGCCTGAGTCTTCATAGACGGAGTAGCTGGAGGTTTGGCCGGGATGCATGGGCCAGACGTTGACGATGAGCGGGTCGACGGGCTTTTCGCCGGTGTAGCGCATGGGCGGCTGCATGGGGACGATGGCGCCGGCGCGAAGATAGACGGGCGTCTGGTCGATGGTGAAGCTGCGGTCGTACGACGCGCCGCCGGGGAGATGCTTGCCGGTGGGCCATTCGATCCAGTCGCTTTCTGTTTCATTTTTTGGTAGCCAGACTTTTTCCGTAGCCAGGCCGCTCAGCTTGTCGCCGGGAGCGGTGACGGGCGCGGCCAGCATCTGGTCGCCGAAGAGGTATTCGCTCTTGCTGTCGTAGGCTTCCTGGGCTTCGGGGTAGTCGTAGTAGAGCGGGCGCAGGAAGGCGATGCCGGTGTCGTAGGTGCGGCGCGCCTCTGTGTAGAGGTAGGGCTGCATGGCGTAGCGCAGTTGGAAGGTGCTGCGCAGGATGGAGGAGTAGGGCTCGGGGTAGGCCCAGATGCGGCGCTCGGACTCGGGATTCTTGGTGGTGTGGGTGCGCAGGATGGGCGAGAAGGCGCCGAACTGGACCCACCGCGTATAGAGCTCGGGCTCAACGGCGCCGGGCATGTGGCCGCCGATGTCGTGCGACCAGTAGGCGTAGCCGACGTTGGCCGCGGTGGAGGTGAACCAGGGCTGGAAGGCGAGCGAGTCCCAGACGGAAACTGTGTCGCCGGAGAAGCCGATCTGGTAACGGTGATTGCCCAGGCCGCCCCAGCGATGGAAGAGCAGCGGGCGCTTGCCTTCGCGCTGCTGATCGGTGAAGTGAACGTAGTTGAGCCACCAGGTGGGCATCACACCGGGGAGCTCGGTCTTCTGCTCCTGCTGCCAGTCGAGCCACCAGAAGTCGATGCCCTGCTTTTCAAGCGGATGGTGGAGCAGGTTCATGTAGTTCTCGGCGAACTTCTTGTTGGTGATGTTGAAAGGAACGTATTTTTTGGTTGCGGGGTCGATGCCCATTGCTTTGGCCATCGCCGGGTAGGCGTCTTCCCAGGGCTGCACGCCGGAGGCGGGATGCAGGTTGAGGGTGGTCTTCAGGCCCTCGGCGTGCAGGCGGGCGAGGAAGTCTGCGGGATCGGGAAAGAGCGTCTTGTTCCAGGTGTAGCCGCTCCAGCCGAGGCGCTCGCCGGACTGGTCTTTCTCGCCCATGGCTTCAAGCTGCTCGCGGCTGGTGTGCCAGCCCATGTCGATGACGAAGACGTCGAGGGGGACATCGTTTTCATGGAAGCCTTTGACCAGCTCGTCGAGCTCCTGGTCGGTGTAGTCCCAGTAGCGCGACCACCATGCGCCGAAGGCGAAGCGCGGGGGCAGCGGGATGCGGCCGGCGACCTTCACGTAATCCGAGAGCGCCTGGCGGTAGTTGTGGCCGTAGCCGAAGAAGTAGAGGTCTTGACGGTCGCCGGCGGGGCGCTCGATGACCCAGGGCCAGGGACTCTTCTCGCCTTCCTTGAAAGTGAAGTCGTCGGAGTCGAAGAGCGGCCGGGTGGAGTCGTCGACGACGGCCCAGCCGGAGCGCGAGACCAGGCCCGGCTCAATGGGCTCGTGCGTGTGGGAGCCGGCTGCGCCGTCAAGGGTGCGGGTGGTGCCTTGCAGGTTTTCTGGGTCGGCGTCGCCGGGGTGCCAGATGACGGGCTTGCCGTCAACAGTGAGAGCGATGCTGAGGTTGTCGGCGGTGAATTTGCCGTCGCTTGTGCCGGTGTATTGCAGCGTGAGCGCGCTGGTCTTGATGGTGACTGCGGGGCTAGCGGCGTCTTTGTTTACCGTCGACTCAAACTTCGGCACCGGCATGCGGCGGTTGAGGAAGACGAACGAAGCGTGGTCTTCGAACTTGCCGTCGGCAGCCCACTCCATGCGGATCAGTTCGGGCGTGAGCACCGTGAAGCGCGCGTGGCCTGCGGTGACGATGGCCTTGGGATCGGCGATGGGATTGTCGACTTCGCCGGAGGATTGCGGATGTGTGGCCGGGCCGGCCGGGGTTACCGATGCGTTTTGTTTTGCGGGCGCCGCTGGTACACGCGGCGGAGCCTGGGCCTTGAGTCCGGTGGATGTTATTGCGATTGCACTCATTGCGATTGCGAACGGGATTGCAGCAAGTCTTGCAGATGAAAGATGCACAGCTTATCTCCTGTCTCTACTTCAACGGAAGGCTACCACCGCCTGGCAGGGCAGGGAAGCGCAAGTCACGTTGCCGTAAAGCAAGATGAAGCTGGGTGCCGTGGCGATTCGATCAGAACGTGATTTTTCCCAGACTATTGTGAACCTCGTGATCCAGCACCGCCGCGGCTATGCCGATGGCCGCTCCCGCAATGACGACGATGATGATGACCTTCGTCCCGGCGCCCATCTTGTCTTTATGGATTCCCGTCACCTGCGCGTATTGGATCTCCTGCGCCTCGGTGGCGCCCTTGGGCTTTACCGTGAAGGCCTGGTCGCCGATGTTGACGATCACGCCCTTCGACTCCGTCCTGTCGGCCATGGTGACGCGCACGCCTTGCCCCACGCCGCGCGCCAGCACCTTGGCTTTCATCGCCATGGGGTCGACGGGCTTTGAAGCATAAGCGAGGTTGCTGCTGAGCAGCACCGGAATCAACACCACTGCGGTCCAGCGAAGCAATCGAGTAGGGGGCATCGTGTCGTCCTCCGGAGGAAAGAATCTCATCGTATGGACTGGCAACGGCACGTGTATGCGCAGCGTCCGGTGGATGCAATCAGCCCTGCTGGAGGGTGCTGCGGATATCTTCGAGAGCGGCCGATTGGCGGGGAGTGCGGCTATTACCGGTACATTCCGCGCGCCGCAGGACAATTGTCAAGAAAAATGAGTGAATGCAAAATAAGTCGGGCGCCGCGTGGACGCACAAGGGTTGATGGTTTTGCATCTTCAGTCTCAGGGGCGCGAAGCGTAATCCAGCAAGTGCAGATAGGAGCGGTAGACCTTGCCGGTGGCGCGCGTCATGCCGATCTCACAGGTGCGGCTCGAAGAAAAGTAGCCGTCATGACCCTCGGCAGTGGCTTGCTGGGCCTCAGTGCGCGCGGCGGAGGCGGTGAGCTCTTCGAAGAGAAAGCCACGATCGCCGGCGAAGGCGCAACAGCCGGCATCGCGCGGGACGGTGACATTTTCAGCGCAGGCGTTGGAGATCTTCACCAGCTTGGGCGCGATGGCCATCTTGACCGCCGAGCAGACCGGATGCAGCGCTACCGAGTTCACCTTGCGACGAATGGGCAGCGTGGGCAGCAGGCGGTCATGCGCGAACTCGACGGAGTCAATGATGGTGAGCTTGTCGAACCTGGCCTGGTTCTCCGGCGTGAGGTGCGGACGCGCGGTGCGCAGGCCATAGGTGCAGGGGCTGGTGTCGACGACGATGGGCAGCGCGCCGCCATTCGACCAGCGGAAGAAGTTCTCAACCGTGTGATCGACAGCGTGATTGTGCGCGGCTTCAAAGCCCTTGGATGAAAACGGAACGCCACAGCAGTTGCCTTTGATGTCGTTGGGCACGTAGAGCTTGACGCCGGCGCGGTCGGCCACGTTGAGCAGCGCCTGCATCACGCTGGTCTCGCGGTCTTCGCCGGGCAGCGCGCCCATCATGCGTGAGATGCATGCGGGAAAGTAGACGGCCTCAGCGTTGGCTGCGGGGCGCACGGGCAGCTTGCCGCGGCGCGCGTACGGCATCTCCGCGGACCATTGCCAGAAGGGCTCGTCCATCAGGCCGCGCGAGACTTTGTTGAGCAGGCTGGTGACGCCGCGCATGAAGCCGAGACCGAAGACGCTCTGCGTCGCTTGGCCCGCGGTGAGCGCGATGCGCGCTCCGAACTCGACGATGCCCATGTTCTTGGAGATCGCGACGGCGATGCTGTTGGCCGCAGCAGTGTGGCGCAGTTGACGGAAGCGCTTGGTGAGCTTGCCGGTATCGATGCTGACAGGGCAAGCAGTGGCGCAGAGGCCGTCGACGGCGCAGGTGTCGAGAGCCATGTAGGGGAAGTCGGCGTTGAGTGCGTCGAAGTCCTGCTGCTGCGCGTGGTCGTCTTTGAGGCGCTGCATCTCACGGCGCACCACGATGCGTTGGCGCGGCGTGAGCGTGAGGTCGCGGCTGGGACACTTGGGCTCGCAGTAGCCGCACTCGATGCACTTGTCGACTTCGGACTCGACGACGGGCATGCGCTTCAGGTCGGCCATGTGCGCGGCTGGATCGGGATTGATGATGACGCCGGGGTTGAGCAGATTGTGCGGGTCGGCAAGCGTCTTGAGACGCTGCATCACCGCATAGCCCTCCGTGCCCCACTCTGTCTCGACAAACGGCGCCATGTTGCGGCCGGTGCCGTGCTCGGCCTTGAGCGCGCCATCGTATTTCTTCACCACCAGCTCCACGACGTCGTCAATAAAGTCGCGATACTGCGTGGTTTCCTTCTCCGTGTTGAAGCCCTGGGTGATGACGAAGTGCAGGTTGCCGTCCTTCGCATGTCCAAAGATGATGGCGTTGGTATAGCGGTGTTTGGCGAAGAGCCGGATCAGATCGTCGGCTGCATCGGCCAGTTTCGCCACCGGGATGGCGATGTCTTCAATGATGACGGTAGTGCCGCTGGCGCGCACCGCGCCCACCGATGGGAACAGGCCTTTGCGGATGTTCCAGAGCTGGTCTTGTTTTGAAGGATCGGCAGTGAACATGGGCTCGCCGAGCAGCTTGAGTCCGGCTACAGCGGCTTGCGCTTTGGCGGCGTTCTCTGCCACTGCGTTGACGTTGGCGGTTTGGAATTCTACAAGCAGCGCGGCCGCTGTGGGCGAAAGCTGCTTGATCTCCGGCGGAATGCCAGGCTTGTCTTCGACAGAGCTGAGCGATGCGCGGTCCATGAGCTCAAGAGCCGCGGCTCCGGCATCGCGCAGGGGCGCAATGGATTCGCAGGCCGCGTGAATGTCAGGGAACAAGAGCAGGCCGGTGTACTTGACGGGCAGATCCGGCACGGTTTCGAGCACGGCTTCAGCGATGAAGGCCAGCGTGCCTTCGGCGCCGATTAAAAGATGCGAGAAGATTTCGACCGGCGTGTCGTAGTCGAGAAACGCATTGAGCGAGTAGCCGGTGGTGTTCTTCATGCGGTACTTGGACCGAATGCGGGAGGCGAGCGCGGTGTTGGCTTCGAGTTGCGTCTTCAATTTCAACAGGCCTTCGGCCAGAGCAGGCTCGGCGTGGCGGAAACGTGCGTCCGCATCGGGCGCGGCGGTGTCGATTTCTGTGCCACTCGGGAGCATGAAAGTCATCGACCGCAGCGTGTGATAGGCATTCTGCGTAACGCCGCAGCACATGCCGCTGGCGTTGTTGGAGAGAATGCCGCCCAGGCGCGCGGCGGTGATCGATGCTGGATCGGGGCCGATCTTCGACGCGTACTTCTTGAGCATCGCGTTTGCCTGCGCGCCGATGAGTCCCGGCTGCACGCGCAGAAGCTGGCCATCCTGCTCGACGGTCGCGTTGCGGAAGTTGCGGCCGATGTCGACGAGGATGCCGTCGGTGATGGCCTGGCCGGAGAGGCTGGTGCCGCCGGCGCGGAAGGTGAGCGGAATGCGCTTCTCGCGGCTGAACGCGAACAGCTTGCGCACCTCGCTGGAATTGATGGGCTGCACCACGGCTTGCGGAATGAGGCGATAGAGGCTGGCATCCGACGCGAAGGCGATGCGATCGATGGGTCGCGCCAGGATGCGAGGCGCGGGCAGAATGCGGCGCAACTGCTCTTCAAGCTGGCTCACGCTCAACGGGGTCGTATTGTCCGGTGCAGCATTGTTAGCCGCGCCCTTGTTAGCGCTGAGGGATTCAATAGGAACCAAAGTCGTTGTCACAAAAGATCTCCACTCTTGTTCTTCGCGTGTTCGTCTCGCAGCATGCGATCAATGCGGGACCAGCATGGTGAACGGATAGACGTAAGCGATGAGGTAAACCACTCCTCCGGCGAGGCACGCCAGAGCAATGCTGTGGCCGAAGACGAAGCGCAGAATCGCGCCTTCCTTGCCGTAGTTCTGCGTGGCGGTGCTGGCGACGACAATACTCTGCGCGGCCAGCATCTTGGCCATCACGCCGCCGGTCGAGTTGGCCGCCGCCATGAGGATGGGCGAGACGCCGATCTGGTTGGCGGTCATGACCTGCAGACTGCCAAACAGAACATTGGACGAAGTGTCTGAGCCTGTGGATGCGGTGCCCAGCCAGCCCACCAGCGTGCCGAAGAACGGATAGAGCGTGCCGGTGCGCGCGAAGGCCAGCCCCATGGTGGCGTCAAGACCGCAGTAGCGCGTGATGAAGCCGAGACCAAGCATGGCGGCGATGGTGATGGCGGTGAAGCGGATGGAGTAGATGGTCTTGAAGAAGACGCCTGCGATGGTTTTGAGCGAGAGGCCCATCATGAGGCCGGCGAGCACGGCTGCGACAACGATGCCGGTGCCGGTGGCCGTGAACCAGTTTAGGTTGAAGACCGCGGCTTCCTGCGTGGACTTGGCGACCACCGGAGGGACACGCTGCACAAAGTTGTTGAGGCCATTGACGGTGAACTTCATGGTGGTGGCGTGGTCAAACAGATGCGTGAACTGCGGCGTGCCCCACACAAAGACAACGATGCTGAGCGTGAGCCACGGCAGCCACGCTTTGAAGACGGTACCGGCACTGTGCTGATGATGCTTCCGCGCCTGCGTGGTGATATCTTCTTTCACCGCGTTGATGACCTGCTTCGGCTTCCATACCTTCAGGAATCCGATGAGGACGAGGATGGTCAGTACCGATGCGAAGATGTCGACCAGCCAGGGCCCGTGCACGGTGGCCACAAACCACTGCGTGAAGGCGAACGTGCCGCCGGCCACCAGAATCGCCGGCCAGACCTGCAGCATGCGGCGGAAGCCGGCGAACGCCCAGATCAGCCAGAAGGGAACCAGGATGCAGAAGGGAACCAGCATACGGGCAATCATCTTCGAAAGCAGCAGCATGTCGAGGCCGGTGACGCCGTGCATGGCGACGATGGGAATGCCCAGTCCGCCGAAGGCTACCGGTGCGGTGTTGGCCAGCAGCGCGAGGCCCGCGGCCTGCAGCGGTTTGAAGCCCAGGCTGATAAGGATGGCGCCGCAAACGGCCACCGGCGTGCCGAAACCTGCTGCGCCTTCAAAGAATGCGCCGAACGCGAAGGCGATGAGCAGTAGCTGCAGGCGGCTGTCTTCGGTGATGTTGGTCAGGCTCTGCTGCAGCGCTTCAAACTGGCCGGCCTTGATGGTGAGCTGATAGAGAAAGATGACCGGCAGCACGATCCAGCAGATGGGAAACAGGCCGTAGCCCGCGCCGTAGACGGCGGTGGTGAGCGCCAGGCGGCCCGGCATGTGGAACATGATGGTGGCTACGGCGAGGGCGGTCAACAGGCCGAGCATCGCCGACACATGCGCCTTGAGCTTCAGAATGGCCAGTGTGCCTAACAGCACTGCCACGGGCAGCGCGGCGAGGGCGGTGGAGAGCCACCAGTGGCCGGTCGGATCGTAGCCCTGCTGCCAATGCCCGGTAGATGGATTGGTGACCAGCAGCCATGCGGATGCGGCAACCACTAAGACCATAGCCGCGATGGCCGCGCCGGTCTGGAGCGGAGAAGAACTCTTGCCCGTAGCGGGCGCCGAGTTGGTTTGAGAAGCAACGGTAGACATGCCGGTGAGAACCTCGCGAATGGATTGACGTGCCGCTCTCATAGCCAGTGTTACCACAGTTCCAGAGGATTCGGATCGCCGAGCGTGAGCACAATTCTGAATGTGCCTCAATAGGACTGTATGTGATTCACATCACGACCGACTTTTCCCGAAATTGAATCCGCGGGATGCAGGTCACTCAGCGACTCTTCGCGCCGAACGAGCGGCACGCCGGTTGGAGTTGCGTCAGCGCGCAACCTTCGATGCTGCCCGAGGCCTATTCCCATGGGTCTTTTTCGCCTGGTTCCACTCA
>Ga0302314_10021628_pt1 | contig 10584 bp, 7 predicted proteins | sample III_Palsa_N2_3_FD_200533 | JGI IMG/M metagenome (GOLD analysis project Ga0302314, IMG submission 200533) | Peat permafrost microbial communities from Stordalen Mire near Abisko, Sweden - III_Palsa_N2_3 | ecosystem: Environmental > Terrestrial > Soil > Palsa > Peat permafrost | place: Sweden... | reverse complement strand
CCGGCGTGACGGGTCCAGGGGAGAGCCCTGACCTTCCTTCGCCGATACGCGGCAGCTGCCGCGCAGTTCCCCCGCCACACGTGTTTGTGTGCGGAAAACTCGGTGAATAAGGTGCGCAACGCGCAAATTCTCACCGTGCACCCTCTTGAACGCCAAACGCGGCCTCCTCCTGCAAAGCGTCCACATTGACCCGGCGCGCGGCGGCGAGCGCCTGGCGCGCCTGCCCTTCCTCGCCAACGGCCCGGTGAACATCGAACTGCGCGCGCCGCTCACTTTCCTGATCGGCGAAAACGGCTCCGGCAAAACCACCCTGCTCGAGGCGATCGCGGCGCGCTGCGCCATCCGCCCGGGCGGCGGCCGCTCCTACGCCGAAACCGACGACGACCGCGCCGCCACCGCCCTCTCCGCCGCGGTGGACGTCGCCTTCAGCCCCCGCACCAAGGGAATTTTCCTCCGCGCCGACCGCTTTTCCGACACCATGGCCCAAGCCGGCCGCCTGCCCATGCCCGGCTCCGGCGAATGGCGCCTGGCCGACGAGCAAAGCCGCGGCGAGGGCGTGCTTTCGCTGCTCACCGCCCGCGTCGACGCCAGCGAGGCCATGCTCTTTTTGCTCGACGAGCCCGAAACCGGCCTCTCCCCGCAGCGCCAGATGGCCCTGCTCTGCCTGCTCGACGACCTCGCGCGCGACGGCCGCTCCCAGGCCGTGATCGCCACCCACGCCCCGATCCTGATGAGCCACCCCGCCGCCGACCTGCTCTGGATCAACCAATTCGGCATCGAGCGCCGCGCATTGGCGCGCATCCCGCATTGGCGCGACCTGCACCGGTTTATGGTCGACCCGGAGGGGACACTGCGGCGGCTGCTGGATTAGGAAGGAAGCCGGGTGGACCGAGCCGGACCCCCCGTCGCTCATAAGACCAACGCGCGGCCTTGGCCGCGTCGTCCCCCTAGCCATAGCGTGGACACTGGCCGCGAACCCACGACCACATCAGCACCCGCACTCCCCCAACCCACGCAACTACTGCCGCCCCCCGCCCTCCACCTCCGCCAGCCGCTTGGTCTGCCGGGAAAACTGCAAAACACCTCGGTGCCGAGCGGGCTGCCATTGAAGGCAATGCCGCCGTCCGCAAAATCTCCGCCGCCGGAAACCACCGCCAGCTCCGCTTCCACTGCTGGACCGTCCAGCCTCACGGTGGGCCTCAGAATCAGGGGCCAGATCGAAGCTTTCTGCGCAAACCTGCGCAGCGTCCCGGCGCCGGTCGTGCGCCTGCATGTCGGCGCGAGACCCGGAACAGCCAAAATGGGGTCACTGGCCTACGGCCCCAGCGGGTCCCGGGCAGAGCCCTTGCCTTCCTTAACCTGTCGCGCCCTAAGGCGTGCTCCAAGCCGGCGCCGAAAGCGTCCCCGTATTCCGGTACGTGATCCCGGACGCAATATTGCGATAAACCGAAGTTGGCACCGCGAATCCCACGCCGGTTCCCCCGGTTGGCGCCGCGCTGCCGAGAATATCCACCACGCCCCCGGGCCCGATCCGGCATTGATGCAGCCCATCCCAGACATTGATGTTGCACCCCGGAAACGCATGACCACTCGTCGCCGTCACGATCTGCGCCGGCGGTGCAACGCCGTCGATCGTCGGCACCGTATCCAGCGATCCGCGTAGATCGTTGCCGTTATCGACATTGAACCCCAGTTGATAGATCCCCGATGTCGGCAGCGGGGAGGGGGCTCCGCCATATTGCGAGATATTCGAAACGGCAAGATCGATCACGCTGCTGAACAAGTACGAAAGTTGCGCGCACGCCGCCTGCTGACTGGCGGAAACCCCGGTCAGCCCGTGGGAAGCAATCGTCGAGGCCGGCAGCCCGCCCATATTGATGACGGTGAATTTCAGGTCCAGGCAGGAAACCGGAAAGCTCGATGTGCTGACGGACCCGATCAGGAACGCGGCACCCTGCGGATTGATCGCCGGCGCCCCGGTCTTGATATTGCCCTCCTCGTAGAACGCCCGCCCGTGCATCCTGATGCCGTGCGACTGGTCGATCACCATCACGCACCCGCATGTATCGGCGACCGCGTTCGGGCATTCGATCGACCCTGCGGAGCGCGCCCACATGAAAATATTCGATCCGACAAAATTCAACCGCCCGATGCGCGCATCCTGCGCGAAATCCGCCCACAGCCCCACATGCCCGCCCAGCCCCTGGATCGAGTCGATCTCGAACTCCAGGCCCGAGAGCTGCACATTGAAACTCGGCCCGTAGGTCGCGTCGTAAACATCGGGGATCGATCCGGTAATTTGAATGCGCCCCGCCTGGCTGCCGCACGTCAGGCTTGCCCCGGTCAAGTAGCCGCCTTCATTGGTCGCGAAATCAGCCTGCCACGGCGGCGCCAGCGTTGCCCCGGTGCCTGGGCTCGGCGTGCTGAAATTCGACTGGTACGCCTTCGCCATCAGGAAGCAGCCTGCATTGGCGGTGTCGAATACGGTAAACCCGTTGGCCGAAGTCCATTGCTGCGCCTGCAACGACGGCCCGCCTTCATAGGTCATTGGCGGCAACGCATAGGCGCCGCCCAGATAAACGGTGGCTGCGGTGATGCCGCCCGCGCCGTCCACCGAGGTCACCTGCGCCACCCACCCGCTATACGGCGAGACCGACGGATTGACCGCGACCCACAGATCGCCCACGGAATAATTGCTGCCACCGTCGCCGATCGTGACCGCGCCGCCAACCACCGCCTGCCAGTTCTTGCCAAGGCACACACCGCTGCCGCGATGCGCGAACACCCCATCGGTCGTGCAATAGACGTTCAGGTCGCTCAGATGCGCACGCGGCGTCACCACCACCGTCGGCAGATACTGGTTCGTCGCGAACGGCCCCGGCACGCTATCAGTGCCATCGTTGCTCTGATTCCCGGTATAGGGCGCGCGCAAAATGCGGCCGGGCCCGCCGAGCCGCACATTCTCCGGCACGTACAGCGGCTGGCTCACCAGGTAATCGCCCGCCGGCAGCACCAGGTCCACGAAGCGCCGCTCGGCCACATTATCCAGGCTCGTGCCGCACTGCGCGCGGTACATCAGTTGCGCGTACAGCAACGCATTGGTCAGCGCCGGCCACGCATCGAAATTCCGGTTCGGCGCGAACCATTCGGCGAAACTGAAGACGCCGCCAATTTTCCAGCGGTCGCCCATCAGCAGCCCGCTCAGCGCCGCCGGTGGCGTCGGGATCGGGCCGCCGGAGAAAATGGTGCTGCTGGCGGGAATATCGCCAAACACCTGCGACGCCGCAAATGCCGGCTGAAACGACGGCAACGGATTGAGCCCGTCACCGCGCGCCACGCTGACCGCGCCGCCATTGCTCCACACCTTGTTGGCCGCGCCGGCGCCCGGATTTGCGGTCGTCGCGCCAATGATTGGTGCGTACAGCGCCGTGCCGCCCAGATAAAGCTGCTGTGCCGGATTGATCGACAACCCCTGCGTGTTGGTGGCAAGCACGACCAGATTGCCTTCGGTCGCGTTCTGAAAGGTCGGCCACGCCACCGCTCCAGACAGATTCGTGAACGCCGCGAGCCCGCCGCTGACGCCATCGCCCGCCGCCGACAAATACAGATTGCCGCCGGTCGTCTGAATCGTTGCGTTGACCTGGGCATCGCCGCCGGTCGCCAGCAGCAGCGGCGGATTGCTCGCCGTCGCGGCCTCGATTTTCCAGAAATTCGCGGCAGCCTGAATCGATTGCACGCGGAACAGGGTGGTGTTGTCCGGCCCGGCCCAGCGGAAATCCTTGTTGCTGATCAGGCCGGTCGGAAAATTGCTGCCGCCGGGCCCGGGATAATAGATCAGATTGCCATTGCTCGCGCTACTGCCATCGATGATCGCAGTCTCGAGCGGCACGTTCGACAGCCGAAACCCCTCGAACACCGACCCCACGGCACCGTTTGTGCCAACGATCTCCAACACCGTCGCCATATTGGCGAAATGCCCACCATGCATCGAATTGCTGGATCCGTTGCCAAGCACACCGAGCTGAAACTGAATCGCCACGTCGTCGCCGCCCGGCCCGCCATTCCAATCGCAGTTCATAATGTGAAAATCGGAGCTATCGGTCAGGCTGAACAGCACCTGCGCGCTGCCTGGCCCCTGCGGCCGCCGCGTGATGTTCGCCGCCGTCACGAACCCGCCCAGCACACCGGCCACGGCAACATGCCCGATATTGCAATTCAGCTCCCCGCCGAGGATAGCAAGCCCTTGCAGCGAGTATGCGGCTGGGCTGTATCCCGTCCATGCGCTCTGCGCCGACTGCACCAGCACAAAATCGGTACCTACCACGCGCGGCGCGGTGATTCGCAGGCCCTGGCAATAGCCGGTCTGGATCACTAGAGCCTTCCCGTAATAGGCCGAGCAATCGGTGATCTGCGTATCGTTGCTGCCATTCACCTCAATGAAGCACGCGGTCGTGGCACCGGCGGCAGCAGGCGGCCCGAACCAGGAGCAATTCGCGATTTCGCTGGCCCAGCAATTCTGCAGCACAATGCCGCGGCCCCACGTCTGCGGAAACGGCGAGGCACCGTTCGCGCCATTCGGATAGCCGACCACCTCGACATTTTCGATGAGCGTGGTCTGATAGCCAAAACTCGCCGCCGACGGATAGCTGACGCTAATCGCGCACGCGGTCGGGGCCGACACGTTCTCGGCAAACAGCGACATATCGCGGATCGTCACGCGGTTCAGCAATGAACCGGGCGCGATCGAAAGCGCCGTACCGGTATGGCCGAAATGCAGTCTTGTCTGACCCTTGCCATGCCCGCGCAATGTCACCGGCGCGCCATTCAAGGCCACCGGGCTGACAAACCACCAGTCGCCGCCTGGTATAACCACTTCCTCGCACGCCGGCCCGGCCGCCGCGAACGCCGCCGCCAGTGCCGCGGAATTATCCGGCCCCGAGCCGGCCAGCCCCACCACGCCGCCATAATTCACGATCGAGAACGGGTCATCGCCATCCCCCGTGCGCAGCACCGCGAGCACGGTGAAACCCACCTCGCCCGATACGAACTCCTGCGCGTTGTGATCCCGCACCATGATGAAGAAATTGCCCGGCCCGGTGTAGCTCGGTCCATATCCGGACCAATTGCCGTCTGCCAGGGTGTAGCCAAACACCGGCGTCCAGCCATTGCCGCCATCAGTGGAATAATCCAGCGCCGTAGGCGTGCTGCCAAAAGTCTGGCCGCTCAGTGTCACCGGCTGTCCCACCGTCGCCAGCGGCACCAGCACCGTCAGCGCCTCGCCGCCGTTGCCAGCGCTGGAAATCATCGTCCGGGTGACGAACGCGGAATACGGCCCGGCCTCGATCGCGGCGATCGTAGCGGGATCGGTAATGAGGTCGCCGGTCACATAGATCTGGAACGGCGTAACAACCACCAAGGCATACATCGCGTCGTTACCCCCGGACATGAAAAAAGCCGCCCGGAATATCCTGGCGGCGTGGCATTCAGCGGGCGATGTGTTAGCCACCGCCGTAGGTTTGACCTGTTAAAGGCCAGGGGCTCTGCCCCTGGACCAAGCTGGGGCCGTAGGCCCCAGACCCCATTTTATTGATTACGAGACCGGCATCGGCAGCACGCCACGCTCCCCAAGGGGGCCAGGCATAACGATGCCCCGCCGGCGCAGGCACACAGTCCCGCGCGAGGCTAATGCGGCCTCTACCACAGCTTTACAATCGAGGCAAGTTTAATTTCCTATAGGCGGCTTTTTTTCAGACTCAACGTCGCGGGCGGGCGGCCCGGCCGACCACCGCAGTGACCTCCAACACCGAACTACGAAACCGCCACCGCTTCTCCGCCGCCCGCCTGCACCAGCCGCACCGCCTGCCGGTCAAAACTGCAGAATACCTCGCCGCCCAGCCGGCGTCCCTCGAACGCAATGCAGCCGTCGGCGAAGTCCCCGCCGGCAGACAGCATCGCCAGCCCCGCCTCCACCGCCGGACGGTCCAGCCGCACGGTGGCGCTCGCCATCAGCACCCCGATCGCGCGTGCGATCGTCGCATCGTCGTAGCGGTAGCCTCGCTTCAATACCCAAACGAATTCGCACAGCGCGGCCACCGGCACACAAACCAATTCCACCTCGAGCATCGCCGCGCGGGCGGCCCGCGTCTGTGCGGGATCGTCATGCCCGGCCGCGGCGCGCACCAAAATGTTGGTGTCAGCGGCGATCCTCATTCGCCCGCTTCCCACCCCAGAGCCGCGACGTCGCCAATCTCTTCAATCGTCAGCCGCGTCTGGCTCGGCGGCAGGCAATGGAAAAAATCCTCGATCGAGCCGGCCGTGATCGCCGCGCGCAATTCGGCCCGCCCTCCCGGCAGCAGCTCCACCGCCACGCTCGCGCCCTCGCCGATCCCCAGGTGCCGCAGCACCTCCTGCCGCAACGTCACCTGGCCCTTCGCTGTCACCTTCAGCACCCGCCCCATCCGCGCCTCCCGCTCGAAAATCAAGGTAAGGCAAAATTGCCTTACTTTCAATCCCGATCTTGGGTGAACGCACGGGTCCGGCATCGCCGCAGTCACGGCAGCAACCCGGCTACTTGTGCACCCGGCGGCCCGGCAGCTTCGGCACATGCAGCGGCTGTTTTTCCTCCTGCGTCGCGCGCGTGCAGGCGTTGTCGTCGCCCACGCCGAACTGGATCGTCGGCAGCAGCGCGCCGAGCGGCGTGAGCAGAATACCCAGCCCCGTCGCGGCACCCGCCCGCGCCACAACCTCCGCACCCGGCCGGATGGAGGGGCTACCCAGCGGACCCGTAATATTGATCGGCCCAGGCAGCGACCCGATGGAGAAGTGTTTTGATCGCGTCGTCAGGCTGTAATCCAGCGTCTGATCGCGAAAGTCGATCGTTCCCTGCCCGGTAATGCGGCCCTCGTCGGTATCCAGCAGCAGCGGATTGGTAGAGGCAATGCCGCCGCGCATCGGTATATCGGCGACGAAACATTCGATCGTGGCGCGGTTCGGCACCCCCAGGGCAGACAGCAACGCATTGCCGAACTCAAGGCCGGTCAGATCCACCAGCAGCGCGGACAAATTGCCGCCGCCGAGCAGGATCAGCTTGGCCTCGCCGTTGCCCTGCCCCATCATGCTGGCCAGCGAATTGCCCGCGCCATCGATGCGCGCCTCGCCACCGAGCACGCCCTGGCCCTTGAACGTATGCGTCGCCTGCAGCACGCGCGACAAATCGATATGCTGGAAGGCGATGTCCGCGCGCGCCTTCACGATATCGTTCGCGCCAGGCGTCAGATCGATATTACCCACGACATGGCCGCTGCCGACCGCGACGGAAAGCGGATGCACGGTAATTTCCCCGTCCACCACATCCACGACCGCGGAAATATTGTCGAACGGCGTGGCGCGATTCTCGATATGCTCGCCGCGGTATCTCAGGTGAATGTTGGCGGTGCGCAGCTTCGGCAAGTTGATCGGCGTATCTGGCAGCAGTGTTTTCTTGGCCTCGGCGTTGGTCAGCGCGCGTTCCTGCGCCGGCGTCTGGCCGGGCGTGGATTTCTTGCCCGGCGGCGTCCCGACAAATCCGCCCAGATCCGCCAAATCCACGCGGCGCGAGAACAGGTTCATCGTCACGTCGGGCTTGCCGCCGATGCCGGGGTCCTCCTCGATGTCGCCGTTCAGGTCGGAAGATCCGACGGTGCCGGCAAAATTCGTGAAACGGATTTTTGGCCGTGCATAATCGAGATCGCCGGAAATCGAGAACGGTGGCGTCGGCGGGACTGGAATGCCGGTCAGCGGAAACAACGCGCTCATGTCCGGCCCGGAAAGCCGCAACTTTAAGCGTGCGCCCCCGAATTTCATCGGGTCCTGCACGGTTCCCGCTAGCGACACGCGAGTTGGGCCATTGGCAAGCCGCAGATCGACCGGGTAGGGATGCGTCGCATCGCGCAGCGTCAGCAAGGCTCCGCCGACGAACGCGCCGGTCACCTTCTGTCCCGCATAAATCCCTGTTGCCTTCACGATAATCGCGGCCGGCACCGCGCCTTCGGCCTCGCGCGTGGCGATGGCCAGAACGAAGTCGGATTTGTGGCGCGGATCGGCGACATGCGCGTTGCCGTCCTCGATGCGCAAATCGCCGATCTGCGGCGGCGGATTATTATCGGATGCGCTATGCCGCAGGACGATAAAATTGTTGCGCCCGTCCGGCAGCACCGTCGCGGCGATATTCGGGCGATCGATATCGACATAGGGGAACACCACGGTGCCGGCGTTGAAATAGCTCATCACATCCGCCGCGACGGTCAGCCGGTGCAGATGAGCGAGCGGCAGCAGCGGCGGAAAATCGTCCGGATTGGCAATGGTAACGTCATCGGCGCGCACCGTGGTGGTGCGGCCGAGCCGCACATGCAGATGCGTGATCGTCACGCGCCTTCCCAGCATCGCGGAGGCGCGCGCATCGAACAGGGGAATGAACCAGTCCCACTGCCAAAACAGGATCAGCGCCAGGATGGCCAATGCCAGCACGGCAACGCCGATCGCCACAGGATGCCCACGGCGCCTGGCTGGCACGTGCGACTGGATCATCTCCTGGCTAGCATCTGGCATGTGGCCGGAACGCAGAGTTTGCCGGGTTGGTTCCGCGAAGCAAGCAAGGCCAGGGCTCTGCCTTGGACACGCTGGGGCCGTAGGCCCCAGACCCCGAATCTGTTTAGAACCCTGGCCTTCTACCCTTCGTAGCCCTCGATCTCCGTGTTAATCTCCGCCCCCATCAGCACCACGATGGCCGATATCCATATCCACGTCATGAACCCGACCGCCGCGCCCAGTGAGCCGTACGTCTTGTTATAGCTGCCAAAGTTCGCGACATAATACGAAAACCCGAGCGACACGACGATCCAGGCCACCGCGGCGAACACGCTGCCCCAGCTCAACCACTGCAGGTGCGCATGGCGCCTGTCCGGCCCGTAACGATAAACCGGTGCCAAGGTCACGATGACCAGCACCAGCATGCCGGGCCAGCGCGCGAAGCCAATGAGCGATTTGGTAAATTCCTCGAGCCCGAAATAATCCAGCGCCACCGGAACCACAACCACGGCTACCAGCGCCAGCAGCGTCAGCGCGATGATTCCCATCGTGAATGCAAACGAGATCAGTGTCAGGCGAAGATAGTCCCGGGTTTCTCGCGCGCGATAGACGACGTTCAGCGCATCGAATAGCGCCTTCACGCCCGCGTTCGCGCTCCACAACGAAACCACCAGGCCGACCACGAGCCCAACCCCGAGCGTCTGTTTGCTCGATGTCAGCGCCAGCACCTGTGCCCTGATGATATCCTGCCCGCCACCCGGAAGGATACTGTCCAGGGTCTGCACCTGATCGGACAATTTGGTGGGATCGGCCACCAGGCCATAGATTGAAATCAGGCTGGCCAAGGCTGGGAACAACGCCAGCACCGCGTAGAACGTAACGCCGGCGGCCTCCGCCATGACGCGGTCTTCGGAAAATCCCGCGCCGGCGCGCTTGATGATCGGCCACCAATCCTGCCGCAGGGCTATCGCTCGTGGCTGCGCGTCCGCGGGCACGGATCTTGCTTCGCGCGCGACCCTGTACCGCGGCAAAATGTCCTCTGGTGCATCCGCTCCACCCGGCGGCGGCAGGCCGCGGCGGCGCTCCCGGCCGCCTTTGCCCTCCAGCAGCAAACTGGCCAATCCCAGAAAAATGAGCGTCTTGACGAAGAATCGCACACGCACCCTCCGCGGGCAAACACCCGCAACTGTGAACCGTTCGGCGGCGGCAGCGTTGCAGCCCTGACCGAAGAATTTCGCACGCGGACAATCGCTCAGGCCCTAAGCAGGGCCAGCACTGCCTAACAGGTCATTCGCCGCGCCCCGCTGTACGTGGATCGCGTTATTCACAGTCTTGCCCATAAAAAATCCGATCTGGCGCGGGAACCTTTTGCCACAGCAGGCGTTTACGCGTGCTGGTTCGTAGGTTTCTTGCGCTCGCCTGACCTCGATCCGTTCTTCTGTCGGCAGGCTCAACGCCCGGTTGCGCCACCATCTGAGGCGGGCGCATACCGAAGCAACAGCAAATTAGGCGTGATCTCCCGTGCCTCGACCAACGCCAGTTCCCGTCGCCCCGCGCCCTCCCCAAACAGCTTCGTGCCCCGCCCCAGCACCACCGGCGTCAGCCCTAGCCGATATTCATCGAACAAATTCGCGTTCATGAGCGCCATCGAAAGCGCGACACTGCCAAAAACCAAAATGCTCCGCGCCACAAGCCGCTTCAAATCACCCACGAATCCCGCCGGTCGTCCGCCACCACCCGCGTATTGTTCCACGCTGACCCTGTCAGCGTCTGCGAAAACACGATTTTCGGCAGCGCATTAATCAACGCCGCAATCCGCAATATCCCCCGTCGCCTTGAGCCAAAAATCGAACATCCCTTCACACGTCTTCCGCCCAAACACCAGCACGTCCGCGGTCCGCAGCTGATCGAGCGCGAACACTGTCGCGGCCTCGGTAAACCCGCGCTGAAACCACTCCAGTGCCTACGGCGCCTCCCCCTCGAAGCACTTATCCGCCGACACCAGGTTCCACATGATCA
>Ga0302314_10021627_pt1 | contig 10584 bp, 11 predicted proteins | sample III_Palsa_N2_3_FD_200533 | JGI IMG/M metagenome (GOLD analysis project Ga0302314, IMG submission 200533) | Peat permafrost microbial communities from Stordalen Mire near Abisko, Sweden - III_Palsa_N2_3 | ecosystem: Environmental > Terrestrial > Soil > Palsa > Peat permafrost | place: Sweden... | reverse complement strand
AGGGGGAGGGTCGCTCGCGCTTGCGAGCGGGGTGGGGTGAAGCCACACAACGCAGCGTCACGACTTGAAACATCTCCACCCCACCCCGTCTCCCATTCGCTTCGCTCAATGCGAGCCGACCTACGAGCGAGCTTCGCTCGTCTCGGACCCCTCCAGGGGAGGGTAAGAAACTGCGCTCGTTCGAACCTCATCCTGAGGAGGCGCGGAGCGCCGTCTCGAAGGATGCGCCGCACGGGAATGCGCCAGACACACCTCCGCACCCTCGCGACGCCAAACGCCCGAGCTGTGCCAAAATCCTTCGCCCCAACAGAGGGCGCGGCGCGACCCTAAGGAGGGCGCGGGGAATGCCGGGTGCCCGCTGCACCCGCAGCCTCGTGTGTAAAAAGTGGTGACACACGAGTGTCGCCACCACAGGTCCACCGGGATCACCCGGCATTCCCGCACGCAATGGTTTTAACGGTTTCCTTCGCGCTCTCCCCGGTGATCAGGCTTTGTTGTCACCGTCGTCCGCGGGATACTTCCCGCAAACTTGACGCCAGCGTCGAGGCGTCAGGACCACACGACTTCGCCGTCCACCTCAATGCCGTTCGTTATCGGCACTTAAGCGTCCACCGCATCCCGCCCCGCGTCCGTGACGATCGCGAGCCGCCCCTCATGTGGGACGGGACGGCGGGGAATAGGCAGATGATTTGGGTCCGGTGTGAAGGGGAAATATTTTTGCGGAGGGGGCTGGACAGGGGAATCAAGAGCAGCGGACTTTCGACGGGCTCAGCGAAAACCGGCCCACGAACGCCAGCCCTAGCTGTCCAACGCCACGCCGACAAAATCGCCTTCGCGCCAGATCAGGCGGCAGCGCCGGATGGTGCGGAAATTGTCGAAGGAAAGGTCGAAGTCGAGCGGCAGGACGTTGAGGCCGTTGAGGCGGATGCCGGCGCCCTGATTGGTGACGTCGCGGACACAACAGCCACGCACCCCGGTCTGTCCGGTAAAGAACACCAGCGCGTGCCGGTTGATTATCGTCCGCCGCAGCGCGCGTCGTTCAACGCGGCCCTGGTGAAGTATGTCGGAAAGAGTCAGCATTCGCATCACTCTTGATTTGCGCGGTCGGCGCCGGCTTCCTCGCAGGACCACCGCTCATGCCCGCTCGTCGAACTCTACGAAGCGCTTGTAAATCCAGTGCCGGCCATTATGCCGTCGCCATACTTTGCCGTGGAGCAGTTTTCCCGTGATCGATCGACGCGGAATGATCACCCGCCAGAGGTGCCAGGACCCGATCCAGGCCGGTCTTGCGCCGCGCGTCGAAACATCCGAAGCGATGATGTCTTGCTGCATGGTCATGCCGGTGCCTCCTGCGCTCAAAATGAAACCATGGCGTGCTCTCGCTGGCACGCTGATCCGGTTTTGCCACTGCTGCAACGACACTCGCGTGTTAAGCTTGACGTCGGCGCTGCCGGTTGATTCCAGACACCCGTGCTTACCACACGCCGCACGTCCAGCGAGAATCGCGGGCGCCGACTGCATCAAGCGCGTGCATCCGTGACGATCGCGATACGCGTCTTCTGAGGCGAAACATCCTGGGGCAGAACGGCACGCGGTGGTATATGCGGACGTCCTGCTATCTCGCGGGAAACGAAAAAATTGGCGCTTATAACGGCAGCCGACCGCATCGGAGTCGAACACAAGAAACAGGCGTGACAGGAATCCTTGAAGGCAAAGTCGCGCTGATCAGTGTGGACGGCGGCCAGGCGATCGCGATCGGCGGCGACTGACGTGCGAAGCCGAAATCTTCACCATGGTGGCGCGCACGGTTGCAACCTTCGGGCGGCTCGATTGCCGGCTGCTCCAGGGACGTTGATGAAAACATAAGGGCGTATTGTCATTCGCGTTTCCGATGCGCGGGAGGTGTGAGGACATGCGCGTCATTTCACCTTTACGAAACGATGGCTGAATGTAGAATGCAAACGTAGCGGGTTTTCCCGCGCGGGCAGCGAAATCCGGCTATACCTTCGAGGTGATTGTTCCAGCCATTCGGCTGGCGGCGAAACTCATTCCAAGCACAGAGGCGATTGATGGCTTCGTGCGTTTGTCGCAGCTTGGCGCGCCGCTGTCGGATGTCCGCCCGCAATTCCTGACGCTCTGTGGTCTCGCCGTCGGCTATTGTGCGTTGACGCTGCTCATCGCCAGGATCCGAGCCGGTAAGGCGAAGGCCTCACCTCATCTGCCGGCCGCTGCTGTCGACTGAAAGCAATGTCCCGGTAACGATCGACCTCGTCGAGATCAACGACCGAAGATGGCGCGGCGCCATGCCCGGGCCAAGCTTGTGACGCTATCCGCAAAACTGATAGCCTGCCGTGAAGCGCGCGATCGGCGGCGATAAAAACGACAGGGAATGAGACATGGCAGGGATACTCCAAGGAAAAGTCGCGCTGGTGACCGGCGGCGCGTCGGGCATCGGCCGCGCCACGGCGGTGGCGATGGCGCGCGAGGGCGCCCGCGTCGCGGTCGCGGATCGCAGCGAGGACAGTGCCGCCGCGACCGTCGCGCTGATCAACGCTGGCGGCGGACAGGCGATCGCGATCGGCGGCGACGTGACGCGCGAAACCGATGTCGCCGCGATGGTGGCGCGCACGGTCGCGGCCTTCGGGCGGCTCGATTGCGCCTTCAACAATGCCGGCATAGCACCCGGCGCCGTCGGCCCCGGCGGCCAGCGCATCCATGAGCTGAGCCAGACCTCGTTCGACACCATGCTGGCGATCAACCTCACCGGCGTGTTCCTGTGTCTCAAGCACGAAGTGGCGCAGATGCTGGCGCAAGGCGGCGGCGGCGCCATCGTCAACACCGCCTCGATCGCCGGGCTGGTGGGCCTGCGGACGTCGTCGCATTATGTGGCGGCCAAGCATGGCGTCGTCGGCCTGACCAAGACCGCGGCGATGGAATATGCCACAGACGGCATCCGGGTGAACTGCGTCAATCCCGGCTATGTCACCACGCCGATGACCAAGGAGGCGGTGGAAACCCGCGGCGCCGAGATCCTGGCGAAGGTGCCGATGGGCCGCATGGGCCTGCCCGAAGAAATCGCGGAAGCCGTGGTGTGGATGTGCTCCGACAAGGCGTCGTTCATGACCGGCGCCTCGCAGATCGTCGACGGCGGATATTACGCGGCCTAGAGCCTGGTTCTGATTGAATCAGAACCAGGCTCTAGATTTTTTGTTTTGACGCGTTTTCTTCACGCGAACCGGATGCCACTTCGCTCGAAAACGCTATTAAGGTTTTAACTAACGATGGATCTCAAGCAACTGCGAACCTTCCGGGCGGTGGCCGAACTGGGCAGCCTCAGCAAGGCCGCGGACCGGCTGCGCGCCGCGCAACCCGCGCTCAGCCGGCACATCAAGCTGCTGGAGCACGAGCTGCGCGTCGAGCTGTTTGTCCGCAATGGCCGCGGCATGCTCTTGACCAGCGCCGGACGGATGCTGCTCGATCGCACCACGGGGCTGGTGCGCCAGATCGAGCAGGTGCGCGACGATCTGCAATCGGCTGAAGGCAATCCGTCTGGACGCGTCATTCTCGGGCTGGTGCCGACCGTGAGCGCGGTTTTTTCCGGGCGCTTTGCCCGCCGCGTCATCACCGAGTTTCCGCAAATCTCGCTGCGCATCGTCGAAAGCTACGGCGGCCATCTGGTGGAGTGGCTGCATCGCGGCGAGATGGACCTCGCGATCACCTACGGCCCGGCGGTGGATCTGCATCTGACGGTGCAATCGATCGGACGCGAGGACGTCGCCGTGGTCGGACCGCCGGGGTCGGGCCTCGCCAGGAAAAAGCAGGTCGACCTGAAATGGCTGGTGAAGCAGAACCTGATCGTGCCCAGCATCTCGCACGGCATGCGCGCATTGCTGGAAAAGGCGGTCGCGCGCGAACGGCTGACGCTCAAGCCGATGATCGAGGCGGATTCCTACCGCGCCCAGATCAGCCTGATGGAAGAAGGACTCGGCTATACGCTGTTGCCGCCGTCCGCGATCCGGGCCGAACTCGCCGCGCGACGGCTCGAGATGGCCGCCCTGGTCCCGTCGGTGTCACGCGAACTGATCCTGGCGTCGCCGATCGATCGTTCCACCTCGATCGCCACCACCACGATCTCGACGCTGATCATGTCCGAGATCGAGCAGCTTTCGAAGCAAGGCCTGTGGAAGATCAAGATGACGGGGTGAGGCTCGATGTATCGAGCTAGAGTTCGTCATGCCCGGGCTTGTCCCGGGCATCCACGTCTTAACGGTGTAGCAAGTAAGAAAGACGTGGATGGCCGGGACATAGGCGAGCGGAAGCGACGCCGTCCTTCGGACGGCTATGCCCGGTCATGACGAACAATGAGTCAGACGCCTGTTTGGTCACCCGCCTCAATTATAAAGCGAATCATCGCCCAACACCGCCTGGCGGAAGCGCGTGGTCAGGATGCTGCCATCGACCGGCGGCATCACGAAGCCGAGCGCTTCGGGGTTGATCTTGATTTGCGCAAACACCGGTCCGCGCCCTTCATGGGCGAGGTCGCGGATCTCGGTGACCTCGGCCTGGGTCCGGACGATGCGCGAGGTGCGAATGCCCGAAGCGGCCGCGATGCCCGCGAGGTCGACGCCGGCCGCGGTGTGGGTCTTCTGCATGCCGGTCTCACCGTAGCGCTCGTTGTCGAGCACCGCGATGGTGAGATTGGCCGGGGCTTCGACCGCGATCGTCGCGAGCGAGCCTATGCTCATCAGCATCTCGCCGTCGCCGGTAATGACCAGCACCCGGCGCTTGGGCTGCGCCAGCGCGAGGCCGAGCCCGATCATCGAGGCGGCGCCCATTGCGCCCCACAGCGGGAAATTGTTCGGGCTGTCGCCCGCGGCCGAGATATCCCAGTTCGGCGCGCCGAGGCCGGCGATCACCAGCAGTTCGCTGCGGGCGCGCAGCAATTCGTTGACCACGTCGCGGCGGTGCAGAAGCGCATTGGGGTTGTTCATTTGCGGGCAAGCTCCTTGAAGTTCTTGGCGCCGAGCACCCGCTGCCCGATCAGGACGGCGGTGGGTCGCCAGGTGTTGAAAGCCATATTCGCGGCGCCCTGCACCGTCGAGGCGACCAAATGCGGCTCATCCGCGCGCGTCACGATGACGCCAATCGATTCAAGCGCCGCCTTGGTGCCCTGCCCCATCGGAATCTGCCACGGGTTGAACTCGCCCCAATCGCCGCGCATGGTCACGATCATCAACAGCGGCATGTGGCAGATCACCGGCAGCGACAGCATGTTGATGCAGTTGCCGACGCCGCTCGATTGCAGCAGCAGCACGCCGCGCTCGCCGCCCAGCCACGCGCCGGCCAGCATCGCCACGCCTTCTTCTTCCGTGGTCAAGGTGACGACGCGGGTTTCCGGATCGGCCTCGAACGCGCGGATCAGGCGGCTGTGCCCGGCATCCGGCACGATCCCGACCTGCCGCACGCCCGCGTCCTTCAGCGTCTGGTAGACCTCGTCGGGCCACGTCGGCAGGGACGCCTGCCCCTGCGATTTTGCTGCCACATCATTCATCGAGCCGCATTGCCTCCGCGATTATCCGGGTTGATTCCAGCCGACACTAGACCTTTGCGGCGCAGCGCAGCATTTGAATGTCGACATGGCTTCTATTGCAAAATTGAAAGGCTGGGTAGGACAGGCAGGACATGCCTTTTCCTGGGTCTGGCGATCTCCGTCAATGCGGCGACTGACCTAGCCAGCCGGGCAGTAGCGGTCTCCGGCGGCCTCCCGCACATTGCGGGGATGCAACCGGGAGACCATCTATGACCGACATGACCGAAACAGCCCTGACCGCGCTTTCCCAATCCATCTCCGCCGTCGTCGAACGGACCGCGGGCCAAATCGTCTCGGTGATTTCGCATCATTCGCTGGCTTGCGGTTTCGTGTGGCGGCCCGGCCTGATCGTCACCGCGGAGGAAGCGCTGGCGGAAGAAGGTGAAGTGTTCGTTCAGCCGCATGGCGGCGAACGCATCCGCGCCACGCGCGTCGGCCGCGACCATTCCACCGACATTGCGCTGCTGCGGGTCGATCGTTCCGATTTGCCGGTGCTGCCGCTAGCCGGCACCTATCCGCCGGTCGGCGCGCTCTCGATCGTGGTTGGCGCCGCCGAGGGCAGCCCCACGGCAACCCTGGGTGTGGTGTCGCGCGCGGCCGGTTCGTGGCGAAGCATGCGCGGCGGAGATATCGACGCAAGGCTGGAACTCGACGTCTCGTTGCGGCGCGGTGGTCAAGGCGCGGCCGCGCTTGACGCGCAAGGCAATGCCTTCGGCATGGCCGTTCGCGGTCCGCGCCGGACGATCCTGATCCCGGGCAAAACGATCGAGCGCGTCGCCGCCACGCTCGAGAAACATGGGCGCATACCGCGCGGTTATTTCGGGCTCGGCCTTCAGGCGGTTCGCACCTCGGACAACAAGCCGGCCGCCATGGTGATGAGCGTCGATGCCGACGGGCCGGCGGCGAAATCCGGGATACATCAGGGCGATATCATCACCGGGATCAATGGATCCGCGATCGAAGGCGTCAGGAGCCTGATGCGCGCGCTGGGTCCCGACAGCATCGGATCAACGGTCGAACTTCTGGTCACGCGCGGCGGTGCGAGCTCGACAATTACGGTTATGATCGGCGAAAGACCGCAGGTCGGTGAAGGACCGACGGGATGACCGACAAGGATGCCGGCGATCTCGTCATTTCGGTGGAGGTGGACGACGCCGTCATCGCTGAGCGGATCGTGCGCCTGCTCGGGAATGTCAGCGGTATCCGGCTTTCGAGCGGCAGCGACGCGGCCGACCTCACGATTATCCGTCAGTCACCGCCGGAATCCGATCTCGGCCTGACGACGCGCGAAAAGGACGTGCTCGTCCTTTTGGCCGAAGGCGCTTCGAACAAGGCGATTGCCAAGCAATTGGGGATCTCGGTTCACACCGCAAAATTCCACGTCGGCTCGCTGCTGGAAAAGTTCGATGCAACCGGACGCACCGACGTCGTCGCCCACGCCGCCCGGCTAGGTGTGATCCATTTGTAATGGGCGAAGCGCAATTGCGATGCCGATGGATTTCGCTTGGGGCTCCAGCGATCCCACATCGATTGCTTGATGAAAACACCGCCGTAGGTCATCGTCTGCCTTTGGGACGGGCGCGAACCATCGTAGGGAAGGTTCGCCCGCGACCCGAGCTTTGAACTGGTGACCTGATGCCGATCCGTTGCCGTCGAATTCAAATCGCCGCCTCGATTATTGCAGCGTCTCTCGCCCTCTCGTCCGCCGCCTCCGCCCAACAGCCCTTCCCGCCTCCGCTCAAGCCTGCCACCGTCGCGCCGCGCTCCGCCACATCACCCTCGCCCCGCGCCGCCTCCTGCCACGCCGGCCAGCCGTTCGATCGCTTCCTCGCCGAGCTCAAGCAGAAGGCCATCGCGGCCGGCGTGTCGCCGCGCGCGATCGCGGAGGCTTCGCCGGGGCTGGTGTACGATCAAGGCATCGTCAATCGCGACCGCGGCCAGCGCGTGTTCGGGCAGGTGTTCACCGCATTTGCCGGCCGCATGGCGGCACCCTACCGGATGCAGCAGGGCCAGGAGCGGATCCGGACCTATCAGGCGGCGTTCGCCCGCGCCGAGAAGGACTATGGCGTGCCGCCGGCGGTGATCGCGGCGTTCTGGGGACTGGAAAGCGATTTCGGCGCCAACATGGGCAATCTGCCGACGCTGCGCTCGCTGGTGTCGCTGGCCTATGATTGCCGCCGCTCCGAGATGTTCGAGAACGAGACCATCGCCGCGCTGAAGATCATCGATCGCGGCGATCTTGAGCCGGATGAGATGGTCGGCTCATGGGCCGGCGAACTCGGCCAGACGCAATTCCTGCCGACGCATTACGTCAACTATGCCGTGGATTACGACGGCGACGGCCGCCGCGATCTGCTGCGCAGCCCGGCCGACGTGATCGGCTCGACCGCGAACTACATCGCCAACGGATTGAAATGGCGCCGCGGCGAGCCGTGGCTGCAAGAGGTCAAGGTGCCTTCGAATCTACCTTCAAGTTTTCCTTGGGACCAGGCCGACCTGACGATCCGGTTGCCGCGTTCGAAATGGGCCGCACTCGGCGTGCTCTATCCCGACGGCAAGGCGCTGCCGAATGACGACATGCCGGCGTCATTGCTGCTGCCGATGGGCCGCAGCGGGCCGGCGTTCCTGGCCTATGCCAATTTCGCTGCCTATACCGAGTGGAACAACTCGCTGATCTATTCGACCACCGCGGGCTATCTCGCCACCCGCATCGCGGGTGCGGCGCCGCGGCGGCCGGCGGCGCCGGTGGCGCAATTGCCGTTCAACGAGCTGCGCGAATTGCAGCAACTCTTGGTGCGCGCGGGCTTCAATGTCGGCAATGTCGACGGCGTGATGGGTCAGCAGAGCCGCAGCGCGGTGAAGGCGATGCAGATCAAGTACGGCCTGCCGGCGGATTCCTGGCCGACGGCGGAATTGCTGGCGAAGATGCGGGGCGGCACCGCGGCGCGATAGCGAAAGCGGACAGGTTCTGGGAAAACGCAGGGAGGAGCGAGTGGGGCGCGAGAATATTCATCTCCCAGCCACCCCTCCTCGGCAGTTGTATTTCCTTCATCACTGCCCATTTCGTGTAACGAAGTCCCCCTGCCATGATAAAATTCCATCCCAAGGAAAGAACAACACATGTCCTTCTACGACGCCGCGGTCCCCGCTTATCTGCAAATCCTCGGCAGCCTTACCGGCCTCCTCACCAAGGCCGAGGCGCACTGCAAGGCAAAGAATATCGCCCCCGAGGTGCTGCTCACCGCGCGGCTATTCCCGGACATGCTGCCGCTCAGCAAGCAGATCCAGCTCGCGGCCGATTTCGCGGCCAAAGGCTGCGCGCGGCTGACGCATAGCGAGGTGCCGTCGACGCCGGACACCGAAAAGACCTTCGAGGAGCTCAAGCAGCGGCTGGCCAAGACCATCGACTATGTGAAGAGCTACAAGCCGGCGCAATTCGAAGGCGCCGATGTCAAGGACGTCACCTTTCCCGCCGGCCCCGACAAGAGCATCACCCTGAAGGGCCAGCAATTCCTCAGCGCCTTCTCGTTCCCGAACTTCTACTTCCACGCCGCCACCGCCCACGGCATCCTGCGCCACAACGGCGTCGAAATCGGCAAGCGCGATTTTCTCGGCGTGAGCTGATTTGGCAACCTCATTTCGGGTGCGCGCCAAAGCGCGCCCCAGAATGACGAATCTGGAAGTCACTTATGCTGCGCTGTCGCCGATTTAGGAAAGACTATCCTGTGCCAGCGCGGCTACGCGACAGGATGCTGCGCGCGGCAAGCTCTGCGCGATCGTGATAGGCTTGGGGCATTGCCATGCCGCACTGCAATGCCCACCTTCCCCAAACCAGCAATCTTCCGGAACAACAAATATGAGCAAGCCCACCAAACTGTTCGACTCCTACAAGCTTGGCCCCCTGACGCTGCCCAATCGATTTGTGATGGCGCCGTTGACCCGCAACCGCGCGGTCGCGGGCCTGGTGCCGAGCCCGCTGGCGGTCGAGTATTACGGGCAGCGCGCCTCCGCCGGGCTTCTGGTCACCGAGGCCAGTCAGGTCTCGCAACAGGGCCAGGGCTATCAGGACACCCCCGGCATCTACTCAAAGGAACAGGTCGCGGGCTGGCGCAAGGTTACCGCTCGCGTGCATGCGCGCGGCGGCCGCATCTTCCTGCAGGCCTGGCATGTCGGCCGCATTTCGCACACCTCGCTGCAGCCGGGTGACGGCGCGCCGGTGGCGCCCTCCGCGATCCGCGCCAAGGGCAAGACGTTCGTGAACAACACCTTCACCGATATTTCCGAACCCCGCGCGCTGGCGCTGGAGGAAATCCCCGGCATCATCGAGAGCTTCAGGCGCGGTGCGGCGAACGCGATCGAAGCCGGTTTCGACGGCGTCGAGATCCACGGCGCCAACGGCTATCTGCTCGATCAGTTCGCCAAGGACGGCACCAACAAGCGCACCGATGCTTACGGCGGTTCGATCGAGAACCGCGCAAAACTGATGCTGGAAGTCTCCAAAGTGGTCACAGCGGAAATCGGCGCCGAGCGCACCGGCATTCGCATCTCGCCGGTGACGCCAGCCAACGACGTCTCCGATAGCAATCCGCAGCCGCTGTTCGACTACATCGTCGATCACCTCAACGCGCTGAAGCTGGTCTACATTCATGTCATCGAGGGCGCCACCGGCGGCCCGCGCGACGTCGCGCCGTTCGATTACGGCAGCTTGCGCAAGCGCTTCAAGGGCGCCTACATCGCCAATAACGGCTACGACTTCGAGCTCGCCACCAAGGTGCTCGCGGCCGACGAGGCCGACCTGATCGCCTTCGGAAAACCGTTCATCGCCAACCCCGATCTGGTCGAGCGGCTGAAACAGGGCGCGCCGCTCAATGTGCCCGATAAGGCCACCTTCTACGGCGGCGGCGCCAAGGGCTACACCGACTACCCGGCACTCGGCGAAGCGTTGGACGCGGCGCAGTAGGAAACCCGATCTGCTCAGAGGTGAGGGGGCGTAT
>Ga0302314_10021626_pt1 | contig 10584 bp, 9 predicted proteins | sample III_Palsa_N2_3_FD_200533 | JGI IMG/M metagenome (GOLD analysis project Ga0302314, IMG submission 200533) | Peat permafrost microbial communities from Stordalen Mire near Abisko, Sweden - III_Palsa_N2_3 | ecosystem: Environmental > Terrestrial > Soil > Palsa > Peat permafrost | place: Sweden... | reverse complement strand
GGGGTGACATAGGTGTATTTCTCATTTTCGAATTGGACCGCCATCGCTCCGTTCGAGCATGGATTTACCGAGCCGTTGGCAAACACAAACCACTGAATGCCCTTTCCAAAATCTCCCAGCGAATGGCTGAACGCGATCTTGACCGTGGCAAGCGTGCCAACAATGGCTGGTGACATGGCATCCGTGTCGAGCAACTGCAGTCGTTCATTCTTGGCGCCCAAGACCTCCGGTATCCCCGCGCGATCGAAGGTAAGCATCGCCTCCTTGTTCGCATGCGCATGGGCGACGCCAATGACGACGTACTTGTCGAGCAAATCCCGGGCTGCCTGTTGGCCGGCTGAAGCCGGAATCAACGGCGACGCGAGCCAAAACACCAGGACGACTTCGCCATTGCCGCGATTGTCGTTGATGATCAGATAGTCAGCCGCGTTGGGCGCATTCCGTGGCCATGGTCGCGACTGCAAGGCGGGTGCGGCCAAACAGAAGACAGCGAACGCGATCAAAATCCACTTGGCTTGCTTGAGGACCGGATGCATTTCGACCTTCTTTTTCAATTCCATCGGCAAGTCGGTAACGCAGAGGTGGGTGACACCATGCCGGTATTATTAGTAGTCAACCACCGGTGACGCAACCATGACGACGCACCGGCGTTGATCGGCGAGCTCGACCGCGTCGTCGCGCAACGCGACGCCCCGGATTGACGAGCCAGATCCCGTCATTCCCGCTCGAGGAAATTGGATCCGATGTCGGCCTTTTTCTTGATCGGATCGAAATCGCAATAGATACCGTCCGCGACCAGCGTGTAGCTCGAAACGATCCTGAACTTGTCGAGCTTGACCGAGTTCAAGCCGATCACGTTGGTGCGGGCCCCGCCATTCCACCTGAACGGCGTGGTGCTCGGCGCCTTTTCACAGGCCGCTACCGCTTCCGCGAAAACAGAGCCTTCGACAAACGCCTTCACGGTCTGCAGCTGGTTTGCCAATTTCCAGTTCAGATAAAGGGATCCGGCAAGGCCGGCGATGGTCAGAATCAAAAGCCCGACAATGATTCGCTGAAACGTCATTTCCCGTTCTCCAACACGCGCCGATCAAATATGAATCAGAGCGGAATTCCCATCAGCTTCGACAGCCGCTCGACGCTGAGAAGACCCGAATTATAGGCCCATATCGCGACGGCAAAAATGACCGCCGATATGATCGTGGTCCAGATCAGCTTGCGACCCATCTGGCTCGCGACCGGCGCGCCGGGATCGGTGCCGGGGCTGCTCTCGCCGTCCTCGTGCTGGCTGCGGATGCCGAACGGCAGCGTCAGGAACAGCACGATCCACCACATCACGAAGTAGATCGCGAACCCGGTTGAGATGGTGTAGGCCATGGCGGCTCAGGCCTGTTCGATTTCGACGAGCGCGCCGGAAAAATCCTTGGGGTGCAGAAACAGCACCGGCTTGCCATGGGCGCCGATCTTGGGCTGTCCGTCGCCGAGCACCCGCGCGCCCTCTTTGACCAGGGTATCGCGCGCCGCGACGATGTCGGGCACGTCATAGCAAATGTGGTGGATGCCGCCGTCGGCATTGCGCTCGAGGAATTTGGCGATCGGCGAGGATTCGCCGAGCGGCTGGATGAATTCGATCTTGGTATTGGGCAGCGTCACGAACACGGTAATGACGCCGTGCGCGGGCAACGGCACCGCCGCGGAAATATCGGCACCGAACGCCGCGCCGTAAATCCTGGCGGCCTTCTCGGCATCCCTGACCGCGATCGCCACGTGATTGAGCCGGCCCAGCATGACACTCCTCCGTCTTCCTTTACGCGCCGCGCGTATATCCACGGTGACGGAACAGGCGCTATCCTAAACCGTCAGAACGTGAACATAGCACAGCGGCTTCTTGCCCCAGTGCTCGTTGATCGTGGCGCGCACGGCGCGGCGCACCGATTCCGCGATCGCGTCGGGGTCGCGCCGCCGGGCGCGCGGCAACCCCTCCACGGTCGAAACTACAACGTCGAACACGGTCTCGTCGATGATTTCGCCCGCCATGTTCTTCTCGGGTATTCCGACCAGATCAACTTCGGGATCGTCGGCCAATTCGCCCTTGTCGGTCACGGCAATCGCCACGAACGCACAGCCGGCAAAGGCCAGCTTGCGCCGTTCGACGACGGCGCGCGATTTGGAATCCTCCAGGATCGAACCGTCCTTGTAGAGCCGCCCCGACGGCAGCTCCTCGATCACGGAGGGATCGCCCGGTCCCAGTTTGACCAGGTCGCCGTTGCGGCAGATCAGAACCTTCGGCACGCCCGCGGCCCGCGCCAGCTTGGCGTGCTCGAACAGATGCAGCGCCTCGCCGTGGACCGGGATCAGCAGTTGCGGGCGCACCCAGGAGATCATGTCGCGCAGTTCGTCGCGGCGCGGATGGCCGGACACATGGACGAGGTGGGTGCGGTCGGTGATCACCTCGACGCCCTGCGTCACCAGGCCGTTGATGATGGCGCCCACCGCCTTCTCGTTGCCGGGAATGGTGCGCGAGGAGAAGATCACGCAGTCGCCCTTGTTGAGCGTCACCTGCGGATGATCGTCATTGGCGATCCGCGACAGCGCCGCGCGCGGCTCGCCCTGGCTTCCCGTACACAGCGCCAGCACCTTGTCGGGCGGAAAATGGCCATAGAGGTCGGCGCCGCGGAAGTTCTGCACGCCATCGAGATAGCCGGTTTCACGCGCCACCTGCACCACGCGCTCCATGGCGCGGCCGACCACCACCACTTCGCGCCCGGCGATGCGCGCGGCATCCGCGACCGCGCGCAGCCGCGCGACGTTGGACGCAAAGGTGGTCACCGCGACCCGGCCCCTCGCCGACTTCACCAGTTCGGTGATGGTCTTGGCGACTTCGGCCTCCGAGGGCGAGCGCCCTTCCCGCACGGCATTGGTGGAATCCCCGACCAGCGCCAGCACGCCGGCATCGCCCAGCTCGCGCAGCCGCCGCTCGTCGGTCGGCACGCCGATGATCGGCGTCGGATCGATTTTCCAGTCTCCGGTGTGCAGCACCGTGCCGGCCGACGTATGGATCGCCAGCGCATGGGATTCCGGTATCGAATGCGCGACCGGAATGAACTCGACATTGAACGGCCCGAGATCGATGCGGCCGCCCGAGGGGACCACCGTGACCGGAATTTTCGGCGGATTGCGCTCGGAAGCGCATTTGGCCTCGAACAGCGCGGCGCTGAATTTGGTGGCGTAGATCGGGCATTTCAGCCTGGGCCACAGATCGATGATGGCGCCAAAATGGTCCTCATGGGCATGGGTCAGGACCAGGCCGATCAGGTTCTTGCGTTCCTTTTCCAGGAAACGGACGTCGGGCATGATGGTATCGATGCCGGGCAGATGTTCCTCGTCGCCAAAGGAGACGCCGAGATCGACCGCGAGCCAGGAACGTTGATGGCGGTTGCCGAGGCCATAGATCGACAGGTTCATGCCGATCTCGCCGACACCGCCAAGCGGCGCAAAGGTCAGTTCATCCGGTCGCGCCATCAGGCCGCTCCCACCGACGCTGCCGCGCCGAAATAGACGTCGCCCGCCGATATCGGAACCTGCATGCCATCCGCCGTCCTGACCACCATGCAGCCTGACTCGTCGATGGTGTCGAAGGTCCCCTCTATTGTGGAGGCGCCGGTGTGAACAGCGACCGGCTGCCCAATCCCGGCCGCGCGCTCGAGCCAGAGCCGCCGGATTTCGCCAAAGCCGCGTCCGCCGTCCCAGACACCGCGAAACTGCGCCCAGCTATCCGACAGCGCGCCAAACAGTTCCTCCGCGCCGACGTCGATGCCCAGCGCTGCCAGCGACGTGGCGGGCGTTGGCGTGCCCTCGGGGGCCGCGACGACGTTGGTGCCGATGCCGACCACGACCGCCAGGCGATGGTCAGCCAGCGCCTCGGCTTCCAGCAGGATGCCGGCCAGCTTCTGCTGCCCCGCCAGCACGTCGTTGGGCCATTTCAGCGAAAATTGCATGTGCTCCGTTCCCGCCGATCCCGGCGATGCCTTGCCACTTACCGTCCGCAGCGCCGTCTCCAGCGCAATCCCCGCCGCAAATCCCAGGGTGGCGGCTACCGACGGCGAGACGTCGATCACTTCGAGGATGCTGCCGGCGAGATTGCCGCGCGGCGCGATCCATGCACGATTGCGCCGTCCGCGTCCCGCCGTCTGCTCCGATGTCACGAACCACATCGGCCCGCGCTCGCCATCCCGCGCGCGCGACATGGCTTCCGCGTTGGTCGAGCCGATGCTTTCGAAGGCAGCGAGGCGATAACCCGCCGAAATGGCTCGGGGACCGAGCGAAAACGGCATCTAAAAAAGTGACTTCGCCGCAGCCGTTGCCACGCTCACCAGCGGCCCCGGATAGACGAAGAAAAAGATGTTGAAGAGGCCCGCGGCCGCCAGCACCGTGCGCAATTCCATGCGCATCGGATCGAGCCTGGCGAGCGGCTCGTCGAAATACATCACCTTGATGATGGTGAGATAGTAAAACGCGCCGACCACGCTGGCGAGCACGCCGACCACGGCCAGCGTGAACAATCCGGCCTTGATCGCGGCTACGAATACGTAGAATTTCGCAAAAAAGCCCGCGAGCGGCGGAATGCCGGCCAGCGAGAACAGCAGCATGGCGAAGAAGAAGGCCAGCAGCGGGTTGGTGCGCGACAATCCGGCGAAGTCGCTGATGTTCTCGACGTGCTTACCATTGCGCTTCATGGTCAGGATCACCGAGAAGGTGCCGAGCGTCATCGCCACATAGATCGCGATATAGACCAGCACGCCCTGCGCGCCCTCGGCGGTTCCGGCCGCCAGTCCCACCAGCGCGAAGCCCATATGGCCGATCGACGAATAGGCCATCAGCCGCTTGATGTTCTTCTGGCCGATGGCGGCAAACGATCCCAGCACCATCGAGGCGATCGCCACGAACACCACGATCTGCTGCCATTGCGAGACGATGCCTGGAAACGCCGTCAGCGTGACGCGGGTGAACACCGCGAGGGCTGCGACCTTCGGCGCGGAGGCGAAGAACGCGGTCACGGGCGTCGGGGCGCCCTCATAGACGTCGGGCGTCCACATGTGAAACGGCACGGCCGAGACCTTGAAGCACAGCCCCGCCAGCAGGAACACCAGCCCGAACACGATACCAATGCTGCCGGTCTTGGCGGCTGCAGCGATGCCGGCGAAGCTCACGGTGCCGGTAAAGCCGTAGACCAGCGAGGCGCCGTACAGCAGCATGCCCGACGACAGCGCGCCCAGCACGAAATATTTCAGGCCGGCTTCGGTCGATTTCGCATTGTCGCGATTGCTGGCCGCGACCACGTAAAGCGCCAGGCTCATCAGCTCGAGCCCGAGATAGAGCATGATCAGGTCGCCGGCCGAGATCAGCACCATCATGCCGAGCGTCGAGAGCAGCACCAGGATGGCGTATTCGAAGATGCGCCGGGACGGGTCGGCCAGGAATTCCGTCGACAGGATCAACGTCGCGGCCGAGCCGATCAACGCCAGGATTTTCAGGAACCGGGCAAAGTCGTCGACAATGAAGCTGCCATTGAACGTCGTGAGTTTTCCGGCCGGCAACCACAGTTCAAGCGCGCCGACCACCACCAGCAGGCAGACCGCCAAACCCGTGACGAGGCCGGTCGTCTGCTGGCCCCGATAGGCGCCAATCATCAGCAACGCCATGGCGCCGAGGGCCAGCACAAGCTCCGGCAAAACCGGCAGCAACTGATAACCTGCGCTCTCAAAGCTCATCATCGTGCCTTCACTGCAGCAGGGCGGCTGCCTTCGTGGCAGTCACCGCGTGGCCGTAATTGTCAACGAGTTGCTGGACCGATGCCGCCGACATGTCGAGCACCGGCTTCGGATAGACCCCGAACAGGATGGTGAGAACCACCAGCGGCACCAGCAACAGGCCCTCGCGGAACGTGAGATCCTTGATGGTCGCCAGCGAGGGCTTCACCAGCGCGCCGAACACGACTTTCCGGTAGAGCCACAGCGCATAGGCTGCCGAGAGGATTACGCCGGTTGTGGCGAAGGTCGCGGTGGGGATCGACACCTTGAAGGTACCGATCAGGGTCATGAACTCACCGACAAAGCCGGAAGTGCCGGGCAGACCGACATTGGCCATGGTGAAGACCATGAACACCAGCGCATAGAGCGGCATGCGGTTGACCAGGCCGCCATAGGCCGCGATCTCGCGGGTATGCAGGCGGTCATAGACGATGCCGACACAGAGGAACAGCGCGCCCGACACGATGCCGTGCGAGATCATCTGGAACACGCCGCCGGCCACCCCTTGGGTGGTTCCGGCGAAAATTCCCATGGTGACGAAGCCCATATGGGCCACCGAGGAATAGGCGATCAGCTTCTTGATGTCTTCCTGCATCAGCGCCACCAGCGAGGTGTAGATGATGGCGATGGTGGAGAGCGAGAAGATCAGCGGCGCGAAATCATGCGAGGCCATTGGAAACATCGGCAGCGAGAAGCGCAGGAATCCATAGCCGCCCATCTTCAACAGGATTGCGGCCAGGATCACCGATCCCGCGGTCGGCGCCTCGACATGCGCATCCGGCAGCCAGGTGTGAACCGGCCACATCGGCATCTTCACCGCGAAGGAGGCAAAGAACGCCAGCCAGGCCCAGGTCTGCAGCGAACGTGGCACCGCGGTGTGCATCAGGGTCGGAATGTCGGTCGTGCCGGCATTCCAGTACAGCGCCATGATCGCCAGCAGCATCAGCACCGAGCCGAGCAGCGTGTAGAGGAAGAACTTGAAGGAGGCATAGACCCGGCGCGGTCCGCCCCACACCCCGATGATCAGGAACATCGGGATCAGGCCGCCCTCGAAGAACAGATAGAACAGCACCAGATCGAGCGCCGAGAAGGTGCCGATCATCAGCGTTTCCAGGAGCAGGAACGCCATCATGTATTCGCGCACCCGCAGCGTGATCGATTTCCAACTGGCGAGGATGCAGAACGGCATCAGCGCCGCGGTCAGGATCACGAACGGCAGCGAAATGCCGTCGACGCCCATGTGATAGGTGATGGCATTGGCAAGCCACGGCGCCTTTTCGACGAACTGAAAGTCCGGCTGGGTCGGATCGAAGCGCCAGACCAGAATCAACGACACCGCAAACGTGATCAGCGTGGTCCACAGCGCGATCCAGCGCGAATTGCGCCGCGCCGCTTCGTCATCGCCGCGGCTGATATAGACCAGCAGCGCTCCGACCACGGGCAGGAACGTAACGACGGAAAGAATAGGCCAGGTTGTCATCACTGGCCTCCCAAGCCGAACATGAACCAGGTGATCAATCCGGCAACCCCGATCAGCATCGCGAAGGCGTAGTGATAGAGATAGCCGGTCTGGATCTTCACAACATTACGCGTGACGTCCAGCACCCGCGCCGATACGCCGTCGGGGCCGAAGCCGTCAATGATGTAGCCGTCGCCGACTTCCCACAGGAAACGCCCGATCCACTTGGCCGGACGAACGAAGATCAGGTCGTAGAGCTCGTCGAAATACCATTTATTGAGCAGGAACTGGTACAGCAGCGGCTGTTGCCGGGCGAGTTCCACCGGCAGATACGGCCGCCGGATGTAGAACAGCCACGACACCAGGAAGCCCAGCGCCATCATCGCCGTCGGCAGGAATTTCGCCCACTCCGGGATGCCTTCCATATCCTCGATGATATGCGGGTTCATCTTCAGGGATTCGCGGAAGAATTCCTCCACGCTGCCGCCGGCGAACAACTCCTTGAACGGAAAACCGGCAAAGATCGATCCGACCGCGAGAATGCCGATCGGAATCAGCATCCACAGCGGCGCCTCATGCGCGGCTTCATAATGCTCCTGATCGTGCGGCTCGCCATGGAAGGTCTTGAAGATCAGGCGCCACGAATAGAACGAGGTCAGGCCCGCCGCGACCACTGTCATCAGGAAGCCATAGAGCGCCAACGGATTGTGCGAGGCGAAGGCGGACTCGATGATCGCGTCCTTGGAGAAATAGCCTGCCGTGAGCGGGAATCCGGTCAGCGCCAGCGTACCGATCACCATCACGATATAGGTGAAGGGTATCCGGTCCTTCAGCCCGCCCATATTGCGGATGTCCTGCTCGTGATGCATCGCGTAGATCACCGAGCCCGAGCCCAGGAACAACAGCGCCTTGAAGAAGGCGTGCGTGAACAGATGGAACATGCCGACGGAGTAGGCCCCCGCCCCCATCGCCACGAACATGTAGCCGAGCTGCGAGCAGGTCGAATATGCCACGATGCGCTTGATGTCGTTCTGCACCAGACCCACGGTGGCCGCGAAGAAGGCGGTGGTGGCGCCGAAGAACATCACCACGGCCTGCGCGTTGGGCGCCAGTTCGAACAGCGGCGACAACCGTGCCACCATGAAGACACCTGCGGTGACCATGGTCGCGGCGTGGATCAAGGCGGAGACCGGCGTCGGGCCTTCCATGGCATCCGGCAGCCAGGTGTGCAGCAGGAACTGAGCTGATTTTCCCATCGCGCCCATGAACAGCAAGAGGCAGGTCAGCGTCAGCGCGTCGGCATGCCAGCCGAAGAAATCGATAGTCTTGCCGGTCAGGCCCGGCGCGCCGGCAAAAATCGTCTCGAAATCGGTCGAGCCGATCAGCATGAAGATCGCGAAGATACCGAGCGCAAAGCCGAAATCGCCGACGCGATTGACCACGAAGGCCTTGATCGCCGCGGCGTTGGCCGACGGCTTCTGATACCAGAAGCCGATCAGCAGATAGCTCGCCAGGCCCACGCCCTCCCAGCCGAAGAACAGCTGCACGAGATTGTCTGACGTCACCAGCATCAGCATCGCGAAGGTGAACAGCGACAGGTAAGCGAAGAACCGCGGCCGGTTCGGATCCTCATCCATGTAGCCGATCGAATAGAGATGCACGAGCGACGACACGGTGTTGACCACCACCAGCATCACGGCGGTCAGCGTATCGACCCGCAGCGACCACGCGACCTGCAGATCGCCTGAATCGATCCACGGGAACAGCGCGATCCGGACGTCGTGATGCATGAAGCCGACATCGATCAACGCGAACCAGGACAACCCGGCCGAAACCAGCAACAGCCCGGTCGTGATCAGCTCGGCTGCACGCGAGCCCGCCGCCGGCGGCTCGGCAACGTGATGATCGTCATGGCCGTGATCGTCGGCGGCGTGATCGTCATGGGCGTCCGATGCATGAGCATCGCCATGCGCCTCGTCATGGTGCTCAACGGTATCACCGCTCGGATTGCGCGCATGCGCGCCGAATATCGAGATCAGGCCTGCGAGAACAGCGCCGATCAGCGGCAGAAAGACGATTGCCTGAATCATAGGCTAACCTCTTTGCGCATGATCTCAGAACAAACGAAGCCGTTTGTTCGGGAAAACCGGTTCCCACTTTTCCGGATCATGCGATTAACCCTTCATCAGATTGACGTCTTCAACCGCGATCGAGCCGCGGTTGCGGAAATACACCACCAGCACCGCAAGGCCGATCGCCGCTTCCGCCGCCGCCACCGTGAGCACCAAGAGCGCGAACACCTGGCCGACGATGTCGCCGAGGAAGGTCGAGAACGCCACCAGGTTGATGTTGACCGCCAGCAGGATCAGCTCGATCGACATCAGGATGACGATGATATTCTTGCGATTGAGGAAGATGCCGAGGATCCCGAGCGTAAACAGGATGGCGCCGACCGCGAGATAATGCCCAAGACCGATCGTCATTGCACCCACTCCGCCGCGTCCGCATCCTGCAGGCCCTGCCCGGACGCCACCTTGCGCACGCTCATGGCCAGTTCCGGCGTCCGCGCGTTCTGCACGTTGATGTCCTGCCGCTTGACGCTGACCTTGTGGCGCAGCGTCAGCACGATGGCGCCGATCATCGCCACCAGCAGCACCATGCCGGCGATCTGGAAGTAGTGGATGTATTTGGTGTAGAGCACGAGCCCGAGCGCCTCGGTATTGCTGACATTGGCCGGGATCGCCGCCGTGATGGTTTTGGCGACGTTGGGATTGATGACCCAGCCGCCCCCGACCAGCAGCAATTCGGCAAGGAACACCGCGCCTATCACCAGGCCGATCGGCAGGTATTCCAGAAAGCCCTCGCGCAGTTCGGTGAAATCGACATCGAGCATCATGATCACGAACAGAAACAGCACCGCGACCGCGCCGACATAGACCACGACCAGGATCATCGCCAGGAACTCGGCGCCCATCAGGATGAACAGGCCGGAGGCATTGACGAAGGCCAGGATCAGGAACAGCACCGAATGCACGGGATTGCGCGAGACAATCACCATCACCGCCGAGGCCACACAGATGCCGGCGAACAGATAGAAGAACAATGCGGGAAGGATCATGCCCTCACCTCACCGGTACGGCGCGTCGAGTTCGATGGATTTCGCAAGCTCACGCTCCCAGCGGTCGCCGTTGGCGAGCAGTTTCGCCTTGTCATAGTAGAGTTCCTCGCGGGTCTCGGTCGCGAATTCGAAGTTCGGGCCCTCGACGATGGCATCGACCGGACAGGCCTCCTGGCACAACCCGCAATAGATGCATTTCA
>Ga0302314_10021625_pt1 | contig 10584 bp, 6 predicted proteins | sample III_Palsa_N2_3_FD_200533 | JGI IMG/M metagenome (GOLD analysis project Ga0302314, IMG submission 200533) | Peat permafrost microbial communities from Stordalen Mire near Abisko, Sweden - III_Palsa_N2_3 | ecosystem: Environmental > Terrestrial > Soil > Palsa > Peat permafrost | place: Sweden... | reverse complement strand
CCACGTCTCCCCCAGCGGCGTCCTGGTCTCGGTCTCCGGAACCGCCGCCATCCTCGGCAACGCCTTCCACACCACCTTCGCCATCTTTGACCTCGCCAGCGCAACCGGCAACGACGCCGCAACCGGAACCCGCCTCTCCGCCGTCGCCGAACCCTCCATTCCCTCCGCGCTCACGCCGCTGGTCCGCTCCATCCAGGGCCTCGCCGAGGTCTCGCTGCACCCCATGAGCCACGCCACGGCCTTCAAACGCCCCACAACCGCCCCCGGCGTCAGGCCCCAGTACACCAACACCTACCAGGGCTCCACCTCCTACTTCATCATGCCCGATGACTTCGCTGTCATCTACGACATCGCCAGCGTCTACAGCGGCGGCAACACCGGGGCTAAGATCGGCGCCACGACCCAGCGCATCGCCGTCATCGGTGTGTCCGCCGTCGACAACACGGACGTCACCGACTACGAAACCATCGCAGGTCTATCCACGTCCGACCTGCCCACTGTCGTCGTCCCCCCCGGTTCCACCAGCCCCGGCATCACTGGCAACAGTTCCCAGGATGAAGCAACCCTGGACGTCGACCGTGTCATCGGCACCGCGCCCGGCGCCGCCGTCGACCTGATGATCGCGGCAGACACCGCCACCTCTAGCGGGCTCTTTACCGCCGCCCAGTACAACGTCGACACCAAGCTCGACCCCGTCATGACCATCTCCTTCGGCGGTTGCGAAGTCGATAACGGCCTCGCGAACACGGATTACGTAGACAACCTTGCCTCGGCCGGCGCCATGGAAGGCATCACCACCCTCGTCTCCTCCGGCGACTCCGGTGCCGCCGGCTGCGAAACCTCGTTCAAACCCGTCACAGGCACCCAGGTCGCCAGCATCAACTTCATCTGCTCCAGCAGCTACGTCACCTGCGTCGGCGGCACCGAGTTCAACGACACCACCAACCCCACCGCCTACTGGTCCGCCACCAACAGCACACCCGGCTACGAGTCCGCGCTCGGCTACATCCCCGAAGGCGGCTGGAACGAGCCCAGCTCAGTCAACGCCTCCAACGTCACCACCTATGCCCCTGCTGCCAGCGGCGGCGGCGTCAGCACCTTCATCGCCAAGCCCACCTGGCAGACCGGCACCGGCGTCCCCTCCGGCAGCTTCCGTTTCGTTCCCGATGTCGCGTTCTCTGCCTCCGCGCACGACGGCTACTTCGCCTGCCTGGCCTACGCAGGCGGCGACTGTGAGAAGAACTACTTCGAAGACTTCTCCGGGACCTCGGCCGCCGCCCCCGGCATGGCCGGCATCGTCGCCCTCATCAACACCGCGACCGGGGCCGCCTCGGGCAACATCAACCCCACACTCTACGCGCAAGCCACCTCGACGCCCACCGCCTTCCATGACGCCACCATCGCCAGCTCCGGCGTCACCAACTGCACCACGGCCACACCCTCCATGTGCAACAACAGCACCCCCGGCCCCACCGGCCTCACCGGCGGCCTGGCCGGCTTTGAACTCACCACCGGCTACGACGAAGTCACCGGCCTCGGCTCCATCGACGTCGCCAAGCTGATCTCCAGCGTATCCGGAGGCGGTGGTGGGACCCCCAGCTTTACCCTCGCCGCCAACCCCACCACGCTGTCCGCAACTCCTACAGCGAGCTCCACAACTACGGAAATTACGGGAACGGCTACCTCCCAGATCACACTGACCTCGACCAACAGCTTTGCGGGCACAGTGGCCCTCTCCTGCGCCGTCACCCCCGTCACCGTCACACCGCCCACCTGCGCCCTCTCACCCGCCAGCGCGGCCCTTACTGCCAACGGCACAGCCACCTCAACCCTCACGATCACCTACTTCGGATCAAGCCTCGGAGGTTGCGATCCGCCAGTCGCCTCTAACACCGTTCCCTGGCAACCCGTCTCGGGCGTCGTTGTCGCCGGGCTTCTGCTCCTCGTTCTGCCTCTGCGCAAGCGCCGCTCCATCCGCGCGCTGGCAATCGCTTTTCTATTCACCGCCGGCATCGCGTCCCTAAGCGGTTGCGGCGGCGGATCGCAGACCACCCACAACTGCACACCGCCCACCATCCCCGGCACCACCGCCGGAACCTACACCGTCACCATCACCGGAACCAGCGGCACCACCACCGCCACCACCACCGTTGCGCTAACCATCAACTAAACCACCCCCTGACGCCGGCCATGCAACCCGGCGTCACGTTGTTCATTCCTATAAGGATAGACACCAAGTTTGGAAGCATCCTTGAGAAAATGTAAGTAGGATGTACTAGATCGTGGATATTAGACCGTGGACCCCGGTCCGCGGAGTTCCATTCTGCAGCGCAAGCTAGCCGGAACCGACAGGAATGCATTCAGAGTGATTTCAAAGCTAGCCAACAGTCTCTATCGATCCGGCAATCGGCGCGGACACGCGCTCAACCTCACGATTCTGCTGCTCACGGCGGCGCTCGCCGGCCCCGCCTGGTCGCAGGCTGCCGGAGGTGGTGGCGGCGGCGGCGCGGGGGCCGGAGCTGGAGCCGCAGGCGGCGCTCCCGCCACCACCGGAACGACCGGCCAATCCACCGGCCTGGTCGGCAACAATTCGACCTCCCAGAGCAATACAAATAACAACAACAATCAGCAGGACAACAACGGCAACCGCGAGAACAACAATCGCGACAATAACGAGCGCAAGGCCGAAGTCCCAGCCGGCTCCCAGGATGTCCGCACCGAGTTTCAGCAGATGGTCGAGTCCACCACCGGCCGCCGCCTGCCCATCTTCGGCGCCTCGCTCTTCGCCGACGTCCCCAGCACCTTCGCTCCGGTCTCCGACGTCCCCGTTGGTCCCGGCTACATCCTCGGCCCCGGCGACGAGGTCAATCTCCAGGTCTCCGGCCAGGTCAATGACCAGGTACATCTCATCATCGACCGTGCCGGCTCCATCTCCCTGCCCGGCGTCGGTTCCGTCCACCTCGCCGGCCTGCCTTATGCCCAGCTGAATAACTTTCTCACCCAGCAGCTGAACAAGATCTACCGCAACTTCACCGTCAATGCCCAGCTCGGTTCGCTGCGCACCATCCAGGTCTTCGTCGTAGGCCAGGCGCGCCGTCCCGGCACCTACTCCATCAGCTCACTCAGCACGCTCACCAACGCCATCTTCGCCTCGGGCGGTCCGTCGCCGCAGGGCTCCTTGCGCGACTTCCAGGTCAAGCGCGACGGCGTCACCATCGATCACTTCGACCTCTACGATCTGCTCCTGCATGGCGACAAAACCAAGGACATTCCGCTCCAGACCGGCGATGTTCTCTTTATCCCGTTCGTCGGCCCGCAGGTCGCTATCGTGGGCAGCGTCGACTCGCCTGCCATCTATGAACTCAAAAGAGGAGACCCGCCTCCAGTTACGACCGTCGCCGATGCGCTCCAGCTCGCGGGCGGCATGACCGCCGTCGCCGCCGGATCGACCGTGCGCCTCGATCGCATCTTCGAGCACAGCATGCGCAACATCGAAGACGTCAATCTCCAGGCCGCCAGTGTCACCCTGAAAAACGGCGACATCCTCTCGGTCACCTCCGTGATCGACCGCTTCCGCGACGCCGTCACGCTGCGCGGCAACGTCGCCAACCCCGGCCGCTACGTCTGGCACCCAGGCATGCGCATCAGCGACCTGATCCCCAACAAGGAATCCCTCGTCACTCGCAACTACTGGCGAAAGCGCAACCAGTTAGGCCAGCTCGCACAGGACTACCAGCCCGACCGTCCCGACGCCTCCACCCAGCAGGAGGGCGCCCTTGAGGTGCATGGCAACGCCACCGACAAGCTCTCCACTTCGCCGAACCAGGCGGGTAACACCAATCCATCCGACAGCAGCTCCGGCGGCAGCTCCGTCGGTGCCGCTCTCACCGGCAACAATAGCCCTTTTGAAGCCAAGACCGACGTCATCCTCAGTGCTCCCGACATCTACTGGACCTACGCCGTCATCGAGCGCCAAAGCGCCGCCGACCTCACCACCTCCCTCATCCCCTTCAACCTCGGCAAGGTCGTCCTCGATGGCGATGCCTCGCAGAATCTCGAGCTCCTCCCCAACGACGTCGTGACCATCTTCTCCAAGGCCGACCTCCGCGTCCCCACCGCCCTCCAGACCCGTTACGTCCGCCTTGAAGGCGAGTTCGATGCCGCCGGCGTCTACAGCGTCCTTCCCGGCGAAACCCTGCGTGGCCTGCTCCGCCGCGTCGGCGGCTTCACTCCCGACGCCTACCTCTACGCCTCCGAATTCACCCGCGAATCCACCCGCCGCGTCGAGCAGCAACGCCTCCGCGAGTACGCCGATCAGCTCGAGGCCCAGATCCTTGCAACCACCTCCCAGCAGGTTGCCCGCGCCAATACGCCCACCGAGCAGCAGACCGAGACTGCCTCTACGGCCGACGCTCGCTCCGCCGTCGAACGTCTGCGCAGCCTCCAGCCCATCGGACGCATCGTTCTCGATCTCAAGCCCGACAGCAAAGGCGTGGACGATGTTCCCGACATCGCCCTCGAAGACGGCGACCGCTTCGTCGTTCCCCGCGTCCCGGCCAACGTCACCGTTGAAGGCCAGGTCTACAACGCAAATGCCTTCGTCTACACCCCCGGCCAGCATGTCATCGACTACCTCAAGCGCGCCGGCGGTCCGGATCGCGAAGCCGACAAAAAGAGAATGTTCCTTCTCCACGCCGATGGGTCAGTCGTGAGCCGCCAATATGACAACGTTGGCCAATCGCCCATCTATCCGGGCGATACCATCGTCGTTCCGCCTATTCTGGATAAGCGCGCCTTGCTGCAGAAGATTGCCACCATCGCACAGACGATCGCCAACCTCGGCATCGGCATCGCTGCAATTTATATCCTCGCGAGAGAATGAAGACGATGACTCCTGACCTGCTCGAACTTAGTAGAGTGGACGCACCGGTGGCCGGACAGCCGCAGGCGCTGGAGCTCGACCTCTTCGGCCTGGCCCTCATGCTCATCCGCAACGCTTGGTTCATCCTCGGCTGCGGAGCCCTGTTCTTCATCGTCACGGCCGCTTACCTCACCCACGTCAAGCCCAGGTTCGCAGCCACCTCCGTCATGATCGTGCCCCAGGGCAATGTCACCAGTGGCGCCCTGCAGCAGCAGCTCTCTCTCACTACCTCGGATCTGCTTGGCGGCGGCTACGAGATCTATGGCGACATCCTCCAAAGCCGCTCCGTTGCCGACCACCTCATCAGCGACTACGACCTGAAGTCGGTCTACGGTACCTCCAAGCTCGAGAACGCCGAAGACATTCTCGCTGCACTCACCAAGGTCAAGACCTCGCCCGAGGGTATGATCCGCGTCACCGTGCAGGACACCAGCCCGCAACGCGCCGCCGACCTCGCCAACGACTATCTGCGCCAGCTCGATCGACTCAACGGCCAGCTCGTCCTCACCTCGATCGGCCAGCAACGCGCCTACCTTGAGCGCGAAATGATCAATGAGAAGAACGCTCTCGCCGACTCCGAGGTCGCGCTCAAAGAAGTCGAGGAGAGCGGCAGCGGTCTCACCCCCGACGCCGTTGCCAAGTCCGGTCTTACCGCACTCGATCAAACCCGCGCCCAGCTCCGCGCTGAACAGATCAAACTCGCCTCCCTTCTCACCAGCGAGACCGACGCCAATCCCGAGGTCGTCCGCATCCGCTCCGAGATCGCCGGCCTCAACGTCCAGTTGAACTCCCTGCAGAGCGGCACTACCTCCAACGAAAATGGCGTTCCCATCCGCCAGGTTCCGCAGCAGGAGCTGGAATACACCCGCCGCGAGCGCGAAGTCCTCTTCCACGAAACGCTCTTCGATCTCCTCGCCAAACAATTCGAGGAGGCCAAGCAGCAGGAAGCCAGGACGCCCTCCATTGTGCAGGTGCTCGATCCCGCTGTACCTTCCTCCCATAAAGCCTGGCCGCCGCGCACCTACTATTGCGCGCTCGCTGCCGTTGCCGGTTTCCTGGTTGGCATCTTCCTCGTCGCTCTGCGCGGCTTCGCCTCCGCCTACATCGGCAATCCACGCAATGCCGAGAAGCTGCTCATCCTCAAAGCCAGCCTCCGCAACCCCTTCCGCGGTGGACGGCCTTTCAGATCGCCCCGTACACCCGGCAACCCATTCGGATTCTGATCCCCGCACGCCGCTGAAAGGAGGCCGACCATGAAGCTCGTTCATTGGCTCGTCGTGATCTGCCTCTTCACCGCCTCGTTCGATAAACTGCTCAACTTCAATCTCGGCGGTTCGCTCCGCCTCTGCCAGATCCTCATGGTGTTCGTCTGCATCGCTGCCATCGCCCGCATGATCCAGACCGGCTCCGTGCTCTGGCCCCGCGGCTCAACCGCCCTTGCCCTCTGGATCTTCATCCAGGCGCTCTTCATCCCTCTTAGCGGCGTCCTCAGCATCGGCTTCATCTTCTTCGCCATGCTGCTCTTCACCGTCGCCTGCCTCTTCGCCGTGGTCCAGCTCTACGGCCAGGACGACCGCATCGAGTCCCTGATGCGCATGTATCTGCTCTCTTACGTCTTTGTCGCAGGCTTCGGCCTCGTGCAGTTCATCCTTCCGCTGCTCGGTCTGCCCAGCCCCCTCGTCATCCAGTGGATCGTCCATGGACGCATCGCCCGCATCAACGGCTTCAGCTACGAGCCTTCCTACTTCGCCACCTATCTGGTCCTCGGCTGGATCATGCTTATCGAGCTGCGCTTCTCCAACGCCCGCATCACCCAGGGCCGCGGCTGGAAGTGGGCCACCATCCTGGTCACCGCGGCTCTCTTTCTCTCCACCAGCAAGACCGCCTGGGTCTTCATGCTCGTGGAGCTCGCAGCCCGCCTCTTGCCGCCCTTCCTGCGCGCCACCCGCAACGGTGTCCGCCAGCTCCGGCAGGGCCGGATCATGGTCCGCATCCCCGGCCGCAAACTGGTGCTTAGCGCCATCGTGCTCTTCTTCGTCCTGCTGGGCGGAGGTCTCTTCCTCTCCAGGTTCGTCCGCGACCCCGCCATCTTCCTCTCCGGAACCGGTCTCGGCAGACAGCCTGCCCACTCCCTCAACAACCGCCTCGGTGTCGCCAAGCAGACCTTCGAAGCCTACAAAGAGCACCCCTTCATCGGCCGCAGTCTCGGCGGCGTCTCCATCTACATCGCCTCCCGCGACGGCATCGAAGTCACCTCCATGGAAATGGTCCGTCTGTTCTGGGGCTTTCCCGTCATCATGGACGTCCTCGTCGCCAGCGGCCTCTTCGGCTTCATCCCCTTCCTCGTCTTTCTCTGGGCCAATACCTTCGGCGCCCTCCGCCTCGCCAAACGCTGCTGGCCCGAGGAGCGCGCCCGCTGGCTCCGCGCCCTCGCCCGCGCCATGGTCTTCGAGTGGATGCTGCTCATGGTCGACCAGAACCTCCTGCGCGTCTATCTCTGGTTCCACTTCTCCATGGTCGCCGTCGTCGCCTACCACCTCGAGTTCTCTCCAGCCCCTGTCACCGTCCCCCGCTCCACCGTACCCGCAACCAATCTCGGCGATGCGGCGGCGGCTCTATGACCCCAACCCTCGAGTTCGACCACCTCGGCCTCATCGTCCCCAACCTCACCGCCGGCCGCGAATTCCTCGCTGCCACCCTCGGCATTACCCGCTGGACAGCCCTCACCGACGACCCCGGCCTGCGCGTCTCCGTCCAGTTCGGCACTGCTCCCTCAGGTAGTCTGCAAAACGCCGGCCCCACCTATGAACTCGTCGCCCCCCTCGGCGACGACAGCCCTATCGCCAACGCCCTTCGCCAGGGCAAGCACATCCTCAACCACGTCGCCTACCTTACCCCCAGCCTCGACCTCTCCGCCAAGCTCCTCCGAAACCAGGGCTGCTACCCCACCGCCGACCCCCACCCCGCGCTCGCCTACGGCGGCAACCGCGTCCAGTTCTGGCTCTCACCTCTCCGCTTCGTCATCGAACTCGTCGAAAAGCCCAACCACCGCCACATCTTCCAACCGGCGCAAGAGCCGGTAGCATGAGCCGCCTAGCCCAACTCGCCCGCGAAGACGGCTGGACCCAGCTCCTCTGCCGCGTCCCCACGACCCTCCTCCACCGCCTCCGCGACAGCTTCACCGCGCGCAAGCTCCACGCCCCCAACTTCCGCGCCGGCCGCTCGCCGCGCCTCCTCGGCCTCGCCCACATGCGCATTGGCCGTAACTTCAGCGCCGGCGACCACCTCTGGCTCGAAGCCGTCACCACCTACGCCGGCCAACCCCACTCCCCCCAACTCCTCATCGGCGACGACGCCAACCTCTCCGACAGCGTCCACATCGCCTGCCTCCATCGCATCGAAATCGGCCCCGGTCTGCTCGCCGGCAGCCGCATCCTCATCTCCGACCACACCCACGGCGTCTACACCGGTCCCACCCAAACCCCACCTGACACCCTCCCCGCCGCTCGCCCCCTCCACTCCGCCGCCGGCATCACCATCGGCCGCAACGTCTGGCTCGGCGACGGCGTCTGCGTCCTCGCCGGCGCAACCATCGGCGACGGAGCCATCATCGGCGCCAACTCCATCGTCCGCGGCCCCATCCCCCCCGCCACCATCGCCGTAGGCGCCCCCGCCCGAGTAGTCCGCCACTGGGACCAAGCCCTCCAACAGTGGGTCAAGCCCACCCTGCTTGATAGACTCACCTCATGACCCCCGACCAGGTGACCACCTCTTGAACCGTGCCGCCTGCACCATCGTCTCCCCGAACTACATCGCCTTCGCGCGCACCCTCGCGGCCTCCTACCTGGCCCACCACCCCACCCACCAATTCTTCGTCCTCATCGTCGCCGACCTCCACGATCTCGAAGCCTCCGCCCCCTTCGCCCACGAAATATTCACCGCCGTCATGCTCCCCCAAATCGGCATCCCCAACCTCCGCGCCGTCGCCATGATGTACGACATCCTCGAGCTCAACACCAACGTCAAACCCACCTTCCTCAAATTCCTGCTCCAAACCCACTCCCTCGACGCCCTCACCTACCTCGACCCCGACATCTTCGTCTACGCCCCCCTGGACCCCGTCTTCACCGCCCTCGACCGCGGCGCCGCCGCCGTCCTCACCCCCCACATGACCGCCCCCGTCTACGACGGCCATTCCCCCTCCGAGCAGGACATCCTCTACAACGGCACCTACAACCTCGGCTTCATCGCCGTCAGCGCCTCCCCCGAATCCGCCGCCATCCTCACATGGTGGGAAGCCCGCTGCCTCGATCTCGGCTTCTCCGAAGGCCGCACTGGCCTCTTCGTCGACCAGAAATGGATGAACCTCGCCCCCGGCCTCTTCGACCACATCACCATCCTCCGCGACCCCGGCCTAAACATGGCCTACTGGAACCTCCACGAACGCACCCTGAGTTCCCGCGGCATGGATACTGCCCCAGCAGAGAATGCTCCGGCCAGCGAGAATGCGCCCGCCAGTGAGAACGCTTCTGCTTCTGCCCTTGCTTTTCTTGTTGTCATTCCGAGCGCAGCGAGGAACCTGCTTCCTACAGGTGCCAATGCCGCCACAGTCCCCCTCCGCTTTTTCCACTTCTCCGGCATCACCTTAACCGGCCCAACCAGCCTCTCCAAGAACACCGACCGCTTCACCCTCGCCACCCGCCCCGACCTCCACGAAATCTTCGCCGCCTACAAATCCACCGTCCTCGCCAACAAAGACGCCGCCCTGGAATCCCTCCCCTACGGCTACGACACCTTCTCCGACGGCACCACCATCAACCGCCTAACCCGCCGCATCTACGCTGCCCACGCCGCCAGCTTCCCCGCTCAGGACCCCTTCGACGCAACCAGCCCCTTCGCCGCCTTCGCCAAACAACGCGGCCTCCTCGCTCCCAAAACAAAAGAAAAACCCACCAAAACCACCTGGGCCGACTTCAACCCCAACGACCGCCGCGTAACCGCCGTCCACACCCTCCTCAAGCTCGCCCTCCGCCTCCTCGGCCCCATCCGCTACGAGCTCCTCATGCGCTACCTCGGCCACATCTCCGTCCTGCGCAACCAGGGCGTCTTCCTCAAGCCCGACCCCACCAAGCCCGGAGACCCCCGTTGATCCTCACCGCCGATCTCCGGATGTTCCGCCACTCCGGCATCGGCCGTTACCTGCGCAACCTCTTTCCCCTGCTTCTCCCCCAACTCCACGCCGACGAGATCCACATCCTCGCCAGCCGCGAACTCCTGGCCGACGCCCCTTGGGTAACCGACCCCCGCATCCGCTTCATCGAAACCCACGCGGCGATCTACAGCATTCAAGAACAGCGCCTCCTCACCGCCGTCCCCCACAACCACCTCCTCTGGGTCCCGCACTTCAACGCCCCCCTCCTCCGCCACGGCCCCATGGTTGTCACCATCCACGACATCGCCCCGCTAGCCATACCCCAAATCCTCTCCAACCCCCTCAAGCGCGCCTACGCCCAACTCCTCATACGCCGCGCCACCAGCCAGGCCACAGCCATCCTCTGCGCCTCCAACTTCACCCGCTCCGAGCTCTCCACCCGCCTCCACGTCCCCGCCGAAAAAATGACCGTAACTCACCTCGGTCTCGACGCCAACTGGCCCCCCTCCGC
>Ga0302314_10021621_pt1 | contig 10586 bp, 11 predicted proteins | sample III_Palsa_N2_3_FD_200533 | JGI IMG/M metagenome (GOLD analysis project Ga0302314, IMG submission 200533) | Peat permafrost microbial communities from Stordalen Mire near Abisko, Sweden - III_Palsa_N2_3 | ecosystem: Environmental > Terrestrial > Soil > Palsa > Peat permafrost | place: Sweden... | reverse complement strand
CTGAAGGCCACCGTTTTCGCATGGTCCGCCAGCACGCCGGCCTCACTCAGCGCGTCGATCCACAGCGCCCAGTCTTCGCCGCCCATCACGGTGACGGTATCGGCGATTTCCTGTTCGGTGGCTGCCTCCACCGAAACCTCGACCACGGTGTCCTTGTTGGTGTCCACCGTAGTGGCGGTGTAGGTGTCGCCGATCGTCTTCAGCGCGGAGCGCACCACTTCACCGGTGCCGGGCACGCGGCGCACCGGCGAGGCCAGCGAGTAGACCACCAGGTCGATCGGGCCGCCCATCTCCTGTTTGATGATGTCGATCGCCTTGGCGCGAGCCTCGTTGGAAAACGCGTCGCCGTTGATCGACTTGCTGTACAGACCGGCCTGCTTCGCCAGCCGGTCGAACGCGGCGGAGTTGTACCAACCGGCGGTGCCGGGTTTGCTTTCGCTGCCCGTCTTCTCGAAGAACACGCCGAGCGTCGCCGCGCCATAGCCGAAGGCGGCGGTGATGCGTGCGGCCAGACCGTAGCCAGTGGAGGCGCCGATCACCAGCACGCGCTTCGGGCCGTCGCTCGGCTTGCCCAGCGCCTCGGTTACCTGGATCTGGTCGCGCACATTCATCTCGCAGCCGAGCGGATGCGTAGTGATGCAGATGAAGCCTCGTACCCGGGGTTGAATGATCACGCGCGGTTTCCTTGTGGAATGGACCAAAGAGCGCCATTTTAGCCTGCGAGGCGCTCGCGTGCTTCGTCCTGGCCTGGCGCCTATCCAAGGGATCTACCGTACGCATGAGCATGTCCGTCCTTTTCGTGTGCTTGGGGAATATTTGCCGCTCGCCGCTGGTGGCTGCGGTGGCGCGCAGCCGCTTCGCGAGCGCGGGATTGCCCGTCGCGGTGGATTCCTGCGGCACCGGCGGCTGGCATGTCGGCCAGGGCGCCGATCCGCGCGCGATCCAAGTGGCCGAAGCGGCCGGTTATCGGCTGCGCGAGCATCGTGCGCGGCAGCTGCAGGCGGACGACTTCACGCGCTTCGACTGGCTGCTGGCCATGGACGACGACAATCTCGGCGTGCTGCGCCAGCGCTGCCCGGACGAACAAGGCGGTCGCGTGCGGCTGTTTCTCGCTGCCGCGGACATCGCCGCGCCACGCTCCGTGCCCGATCCTTATTACGGCGAGCTCGAGGACTTCGCGCTGGTGTTGCGCCTGGCCGAGCAGGGCGTCGATGGGTTGATCGATCGGCTTCGAGCAGGGCATGCGTCGAACTGACTTCGATCCGATACGCCTCTTGCCTGGCGCGCTAAAATAGCCCGATGCAAAACAACGCAATGCCAAACGATCCTTCGCAGCCCGCGCCAGTACCGTTCGATGGCAAGGCCTTCGTCCATACGCTCACCAACTCGCCCGGCGTGTATCGCTATTTCGACGATGCCGGCGAGCTGCTGTACGTGGGCAAGGCCGGCAACCTCAAGAAACGGGTCGGCAGCTATTTCCTGAAGCCGCGGATGGAGCCGCGCATCGCGTCGATGATTTCGCAGATCGCACGCTGCGAGATCACGGTGACGCGCACCGAGGGCGAGGCGCTGCTGCTTGAATCGCAGCTGATCAAGTCGCTGAAGCCGCGCTACAACATCATGTTGCGCGACGACAAGAGCTACCCGTACATCTACCTGTCCGGTCGCGAGGACTATCCACGGCTGGCCTTCCACCGTGGCGCGCGCAATCAGCCCGGCCGGTATTTCGGGCCGTACCCCAGCACCTATGCGGTGCGCGAAAGCCTCAATCTGATGCAGAAGCTGTTCAAGGTGCGCCAGTGCGAGGACAGCTACTTCCGCAATCGCTCGCGGCCCTGCTTGCAGCACCAGATCGGCCGCTGCAGCGCGCCCTGCGTGCAGCTGGTGACGGCCGAGGACTACCGCAGCGACGTGCGCCATGCCGAGATGTTTCTCGAGGGGCGTAGCAGTGCGGTGATCGACGAACTGGCCAGCGGCATGGAAGAGGCCAGCCGCGCCTTGAATTTCGAGCGCGCGGCGAACCTGCGCGACCAGGTCGCCACGCTGCGTCAGCTGCACGCCGAACACCATGTGCAGGGCGCCAGCGCCGACATGGACGTGATCGCCTGCCGGATCGAGTCCGGCGTGGCCTGCGTCAGCGTGCTGTTCTTCCGCAACGGCATCAGCCTGGGTACCCGTGATTTCTTCCCGCGCCTGCCGCTGGATGCCGAGCCGGCCGACGTGATGGCGCAGTTCATCGCGCAGTACTACCTGGACCGGCCGGTGCCGCGCGAGCTGATTCTCGGCGAGCGAGCGGTTGATCAAGACATCTTGGCCGAGCTGCTGACCCAGCAATCCGGGCATACGGTGGAACTGAAATCCAGCGTGCGCGGCGATCGCGCGCGCTTCCTGCAGATGGCCGAGCGCAACGCGCAGGCCTCGCTGACCTCGCGGCTGGCCAGCCGGCAGACTCTGGGCGCGCGCTTCGACGATCTGCAGCGCCTGCTGGAATTGCCGGAGTCGCCGCGCCGCATCGAGTGCTTCGACATCAGCCACACGGGTGGTGAAGCAACGGTGGCCTCGTGCGTGGTGTTCGGGCCGGAAGGGCCGGAGAAATCACATTACCGCCGTTTCAACATCGCTGGCATCACGCCCGGCGACGATTACGCGGCGATGCATCAGGCGTTGACTCGCCGTTTCCGCAAGCTGGCCGAAGGCGAGGGCGCGCGACCGGACATCCTGCTGATCGACGGCGGCAGCGGTCAGGTGGCGCAGGCGCTGGAAGTGCTCGGTACGCTGGGCGTCACCGGCATCACGGTGGTTGGCGTGGCGAAGGGGCCGGGGCGGCGCGCCGGGGAGGAAACCCTGGTGCTGGCCGCGCAGAAGCCCGGCATCCCTGAGCACAACCTGCATCCGGGCCACGCTTCGCCGGCCCTGCACCTGGTGGCCGCGGTGCGCGACGAGGCACACCGCTTCGCCATCAGCGGCCACCGCCGACGGCGCGAAAAGGCGCGCGAACACAGTTCGCTGGAAGACGTGGCCGGCGTCGGCGCGCGGCGACGTTCGGCGCTGCTCAAGGCTTTCGGCGGGCTGGCCGGTGTCGAGGCGGCGGGCATCGAGGAGCTGATGCGGGTGAAGGGGATTGATCGCGGCCTGGCCGAACGCATCTATGCAGCATTACATGCGTGATCTGTCGACGGTGCCCCCCAGCCACGAACACGGCCGTGCGACACTGACGACGTTCCGCTTCCCGAACACCTGCATGGTGCCGCCGTCATGCAAGCCGACGAGCTATTCTGAATTATGCGCATCAACTTGCCGACCTGGCTGACCCTGTTCCGCATGGCGCTGCTGCCGGTGATGGTGGTGGTGTTCTACCTACCGTTCCGCGGCCACAACATTACCGCCGCGATCGTGTTCGTGCTGGCCGCGTTCACCGACTGGCTGGACGGCTACCTGGCCCGCCGACTCAATCTCACCTCGGCCTTCGGCGCCTTCCTCGATCCGGTGGCCGACAAGCTGATGGTCGCGGTGACCCTGTTCCTGCTGGTGCAATCGGATCGTGGCGGCTGGCCGGGTATCGTGATGGCGGTGACGGCGGCGATCATCGTCGGCCGCGAGATCAGCATCTCCGCGCTGCGCGAATGGATGGCCGAGATCGGCAAGCGCGCCACGGTCAAGGTGGCCTTCATCGGCAAGTTCAAGACGGTGATGCAGATGATCGCGCTGGTGGTGCTGATCGTGCAGCACGATGCCGAGGCCTTGCGCCTTTACCACGTGGGCGAGGGGTTGCTGGTGATTGCCGGCGTGCTCACTATCTGGTCGGGCATTTACTACTTGCGTGCCGCCTGGCCGCTGTTGCGCGGTGACATACCTGCACCGCCGCCAACCGGCGGCGACGTCTGATCAGTCGCCGCGCTTGACGATTCGCGATCACGTATTAAAATGCGCCCTCTTCGATGCGGGAATAGCTCAGTTGGTAGAGCACGACCTTGCCAAGGTCGGGGTCGCGAGTTCGAGTCTCGTTTCCCGCTCCAGATGATGATCCATGGACTTCCATCGGAGTTCATGGGTACTTGATTAAAGGGGCGCAAGCCCCTTTTTTCGTTCCGGGAATCCAGCGAAGCTGGCCGGCAACGGCTCATTCAAGTCTTCAGCCGTCCGCGAAACGGGTAGCACCCAGCGGCACCGGCGGAGCTTCCCTAAGAAGCCAACCTCTCCCATTGCGCTTCCCTTTTCACCGAGGCGGGGGCGGCGCTCAAGTCGATCAATCCCGCATCGAGCGCGGCGCGTGTCGCCTGCGTGCGATTGGCGACATGCAGAGACCTGAAGATGTTCGATACGTGTGCCTTGACGGTTTTCTCGGAAAGGTCGAGGCGATGGCAGATGGCTTTGTTGGAAAGGCCGCCGCTGAGCAGCTGAAGCACCGTGCGTTGCCGGCTGGTAAGCGGTGTCTGCGTTACGGCGGGGCCGCCCCATGGCTTGGATGCGCCGAGTGTGTGTGCGCCACGCAGCAGCAGGGGTGGCACGTAAATGTCACCGCCGAGAATCAAGCGCAGTGCGGATTGGATGGTGTGCGGGCTGGCGGACTTGGGCAGGTAGCCTCGCGCGCCGCAGGTCAATGCGTCGATGACGTCTTCGGGGTTTTCCGATGACGACAGCACGATGACCGGGATGCGCAGCGAGAGTTGCACCAGATCTTGCAGGCTTGCCGCGCCATGCATGCCGGTGGCCTGCAGGTCCACGACGATGGCGGTAAGGTCCGGGTGTTCCTGCGTGAGATGCAGGGCACGGTCGACGTCGTCGGTTTCCAAAACGATGCTGCCGGATTCCAATTGGCTCAGCAGCGTGGTCAAGCCACTGCGCAAGACGGAATCATCATCGACCACGAGCCATTTCATAACTGACCCCCTGAGAAGACGTGAGCCTATGCTTCCAAGCATAAGTTGTGCCTTCTGCTTTTAGCATGGAAAGAGCTCGAGGCCGCCACGGAAGCAGCAGGCCGCGATCTTGAACTGCTCGAGCATTTCTATTTTCGATAGCCGCAGGCCGCGCATCGAGCGGCCTCCTTCGCTACAAGCCTTCGATCGTCCTGCTTTTTATAAAGCTAATGAAATTCGCAAACCCCGACTGTGATGCCCAGCCAGGAACGTTCCGATAAACGTCTTGCCCGTGGCGCAAACCTCGGTAACGCATGATCGTGCATGCGTATGACCTGCACCATCGGCGCGCAACCGATGATGTCTAAGAGGATCTCTTAGGTCTTTGGTCCTGAGCCCTTCGATGCTTTGGTCTCGAGTCTTTCGATACCGTGGTCTTGAGTCTTCTGCTCGATTTACTTGCCTTTCGTAATAGGCCACTTTCTTCAAACGCACTGAGCGGGACGCTGCGGAATCGCAGACAGTCGCAGCCGGCACGAAACCGACGCCAAGGTCATGTCATGCGAATGCACTGTGGTGCGCACTGGCTCGATCGAGCGTGGTGGAAATTTGTCAGAAGCTGCTTAAAAGCGTCGTAGGTTGGCGCGTCATCCATTGAAAAAAGGAGAGTCGAAATGAGCAATGCGGCTGAATCATCCAGAAGCACCATCACTACCCAGTCAGGCCAGACATACAAGTACCAGACGGTCACCCTGTCGATCGGCAATGCCACGCCTGGCATGCCGATCACTGTTTCCATCGCGGGCAAGGACGGCCAGTTGTTGATGTGGAGTTCTGGCAATCCGTCGAAGTCCGGTTCCTCGGGCATGAACATGCAGGTGCTCACCGGCTCGCTGCCCCTGACCGGCTTTCAGCTGACGGCGACCCAGGCCAATTTCGGCACCGCCAGCGGCGGCAGCGCGGTGTCCTTCAATTTCAACGCCTTTCTGTGCGCGGAATCGGATCTGAGCGAGTTCTACGTCACGCTCTCGTCCGCCTCGCCCAACACGCAGGCTTCGTTGCAGTTGCAAGGCCAGACGTCGCAGAACCTGACCCTGAACAGGGCGGTTCCGTTCGACTGGGGCTCCTGAGTCTCGCTGTCCCGCACTGGATCTGCGTGCTTCCGGCCAGCTGGTACTGAAGCACGCTCTTCCTCGCGGTCTGGTGATCAATGTTCACGGATACATGTCGCCGGCCTGGCCGGTGGAGGGATGGCTATGGCGAATACGCCGAAGTACCAGATTGCCTTTCAATTCCAGTTCAAGCAGGACGTCAGCAACGAGATCGTGCAGATCCAGATTACCGATCAGAATAACTTCGTCATTGACGCTAAAGAGTCGCTGCAGCTCAGTCCTTATGCGGGCAGCGCGACGCCGCCGTTGAGCAATATGAGCGTGTCGTCCACGTTGCTGTTTCTCAACATCGCCAGCGCCAAGACCGGCACAGGTGTGGAAGTCATCGCCTGGACGACGTTTGTCGGCAGCGCGCCGTTGAAGATAGACCTGGCCGCCGCTGGCGGTTCGGTGGCGGCGTATTACTCCGTGCTGGGTGGCATGGGTGGCAGCGGCATGCTGACACCGGGACCCAATACCATTGCACTGAACGGCAGTGGTGACAGTCGTGGCTGACAAGAGGCCCAAAAGCGAATCGCAAGCGGCCGATGCGCCATCGATGGCATCTGGCACGCCGGATGATGCCTCTGCTTCAGCGGTGTCTGCCGCCGAACCGGCTCTCGCGCCGGTAGCGACGCCACCCTCGGAGCAAGCGGCCGATGCCGACAACCATGACATCGCGATGAGCGAGGCGATGAAGCAGCATCTGGTTTCGCATCTCAACGAGGCCGCGCTGCATGCCAGCATGGCGGAGAACACGCACGAAGTCGTCTGCAAGCCCTTGCGCATCACCGTGCAGAATTTGCGCGCGAACAGCAAGGCGCTGGTGATCATTCGCGACGATCAGCGCGCCGTGTGGAGCGAGGGGGATGCCACCGGGCTGGTCGGGCTGAGTTTTTCGACTTCGCGCGATCCGGCCCTGTATGTGCGTAACTTCCTGATCAACGCGCGCGAGTTCTACGTGCAGACCTACAACACCTGCCAGGAAATACTGGTCAGTCTGTATGTGCGCACGGGCCAGCCCAGCCTGCGCGGACGCGTGGATCTTCCGCCGGGCGCCATCGTCACGCTGCAGTCGACCACCGAGCGCATCAGCTTGGTGGGGCTGAGCGCATTCGCGATCGATTTCTAAGAGGGGACGAAGGATGACGCCTTCTAACGCCATACCGGTCGTTCTTCAGTTCAGCAACGTCGCGGCCAATTCCTGTCTCAACATCACGCTGACCACGCCAGGCGTGCGCTGGTCGATGGGTCGGCGCATCGGTGACAGCCTGGGCTTTTCGTATAACGTCGTGGCGCAGGATGTGCACGGAAACGTGCCTTTGCTGCAGGGCATTTCGTTCAACGGCGGCATTCTCGAAATACGCACATCGAGCGCGGCGCCCGCGCTGAGCAACTTCACGCTCACGCTGTTTCTCGAACTGGCTCCGGACGTTTCGGTCCTGCAAGGCTATTGCACGCTCAACAACGAAGCGATGGTGCAGGCCTATCTGGGCAGCGAGCAGCCCGCACAGTGGTACGACGGGCGCATCAGCGCGGTGCTGCCGCCGCTTTTCACCAACTGCCGCAGCGTATTGTTGACCATCAGTGGACTCAAGCCGGGCATCAATCTGGTGATCGAGGCCGCTCCGGGAGCGCCGGAGGGTGCGGTGAACTGGACGTTCGGTCCGGAGTTCGTGCAGTCGCTCGGAGTGGCGTTGACCAGCACCGGCGGGGCTATTCCGCTGTCGCTGCTGTCCTACACCAACCGGCAGATCGTCTTGCAGACCAGCAGCGGGCAGGGTGGCACGCTGGCCGATGTGCTGATGATGGCCTATGTGTCGTGGGAGCCGGCCGATCTTCCGTGCATCTATCTGCGCGCGGTGACCGACCCGGCCGTGTCGGTATGGGCGCAGGTCGGCACGCGGCAGCCGCAATGGATCAGTCAAACCTATTCGGTCTTTACGTTTTGAGGATGTTCGATGAGCGTCGGCCCCGCGTTTTCTGTGCAGGACACTCCGCAAGGCAGCGCACCAGCTGCCGAGCCGAGCGGGCAGGTCGTGCGCTGGGTCAGCGAATCGCTACGCACACTGATTTGCAAAAATATTCCCGAGCTGTCGGCGGAAGCATCGGTGGTGTTCGAGTCGCCGGCGGAGATCGAGACGCAGGGTGAAACCAAGCTCTCGTTGTATCTGTACCAGATCGAGCAGAACGCATGGTTGCGCAATACGCCGCCGACCATGGACCGTGCCGGACCGTCGTCCGGCGGATCGAATGCGATGGCCCTCACGCCTGCGCCGATGGCGGTCGATCTGGTCTACATCATGGTGCCGTATGCGAAGACGGCCGAGCTGGAATTGGTGCTGACCGACAAGCTGTTGCGCCTGTTCTACAACGTCGGATGGCTGCAAGGGCCGCTGTTGCACCAGGGCCTGGAGCAAACCGGCAACTCGCGCATCCAGATCGTTCCGCGCGAAACATCGTTCGACATGCTGCGCGACATCTGGGCAGGGTTTCCGGGCAAGCCTTACAAGTTCACCAAGCTTTATACGCTTTCTCCCGTGCGCATTCCGACCGCGCCGGCGTACGACGAATACATGGTGGCCGAGCTCGACATGAGCCTGACCAACACCCGCCCACTCCCTCCGGACTTTGTATGACTGCGAAAGCGCCCCTGCATCGCCTGGCTGCCGTGGTGGAACTGGTCGATGGTTTTCTCGGCCAGCCCGCGCGTGTGCAGGCGCCGCGCTTCCAGTGGGATGCCCTGCCATGCCTGCCCATCGCCAAGCCGCAGGCGCGTTACGTATTCCTGCAGCTCGCGGCCGGCGCACATGTGCTGCAGGTGAATGCGCCGCCGTTCGAGCCGTGCACGATGCGGGTCGAGCTACCGAAAGAAGGCACGATCGGCGAGCGTCTGATCCGCTGTGTGCTGGAGCCAGGTGCGCAGTATGTCTATCCGCCGGACGTCACCCTGGTGTGCGGTCGCGTTCGCGGCATCCAAGGCAAGGTTAGCCTGAGCGCCGACTATTGTTCGGCGCAAGGTCGGGCGCATCGAGCACAGGCGGTCGGCGAGCAGAACCGTGATTACACGCTGGTGCTGAAGGGGCGGCTGGCCGACCCGACCGACGTGATCTTGCGGGTCGAGCTGCCCGACGGCAGCAGCGGACAGCAGGCGATTTCCGTAAAGCCGGGGCGCACGTTGCGCGTCGATATTCAGCCCAGCCAGCGCACATAAGAGGAACAGGACGGTGGCCAATTACCAGCATCCAGGCATCTATATCCAGGAAATTCCTGGTGTCCGCAGCATTCAGGGCGCATCGACATCGGTGGCGGCTTTTATCGGCTTCGCGGAAAGCGGGCCATCTGAAGTACCTACCCTGATCACCAGTTGGAACGCCTACACCCGCCAGTTCGGCAACCTGACCTGGTATGGCTTCATGCCCTGGGCGGTGTACGAGTTTTTCCAGGAAGGCGGCACCAGTTGTTACGTCGTGCGCGCCAACCAGACCGGTTCCGGCCAGGGTGTGGTGGCCACTGCTTCGGTGGGTGGCACCACGATCAACGCGGCCAGCATGGGAATATGGGGCAACAGCCTGCAGGTGTGCATCACCAACGGCAGCGCGGGCGGAGCCGCGGGCGGCAGTTCGGACCAGACGCCGATCTTCAATCTGCTGGTGGTGGTGCCGACTTCGGTGATCAATCCGAGTCAGCCGCCGACCGACCAGGCTACCCAGATGCTGATCGCCTATGTGAATTTGAACGGCATCGCGGCCAGCACCGTCGGCACCGGCAGCTATTACGTGTTGGAGGCGTTCAGCGGCTTCACTGCCGCCGATACCTCGTTCCAGACGCGCATCAATACGCAGTCGATGTTCCTGCGCGTGTCGAAAACGGATGGCACGCGACTGCCCAACACGCCCACGCCGACCGCCTTGAACAACGGCCAGAACCCGACCTGGGATTTCAGCGGCTCGCTGGATACCTTGACGACGGTGCAGGGCCTGAGCCTGCTGGCGATGCCTGACACCGTCGGCACCACCGACAGCAGCGGCGCCACCAACGCGGTTTCGCAGAGCGAGTTGGTGAACCAGGGCCTGAACCTGTGCGAGAAACAGGCCAGCCTGTTCTATGTGATCGATCCGCCGTATGGCCAGAATGTCTCGGGCGTGCTGTCGTTCAAGAACGGCACGCCGCCGCCGGGCGCATCGCTGGGTGGTCAGGCGATCAACTCGAGCTACGGCGCGCTGTATTACCCCTGGGCCTGGATCTTCAATCCGCTCAGCAATACCAATGTGCCGATTCCGCCTTCGGGCCCGACGCTGGGGCGCTATGCCTATACCGATTCGAACATCGGCGTGTGGAAATCGCCGGCCGGCGTCAACGACGGCGCGATGCGTACCGTCACCTCGCTCGCCGCGCAGCTGACCGACGCCGACCAGGACACGCTCAATCCGAACGGCATCAACGCACTGCGCAACCTGATCAATTACGGCAATCTGATCTACGGCGCACGCACGGTGTCGCAGGACACGCAATGGACTTACCTGAGCGTGCGGCGACTGTTTATCTTCGTCGAGCAGAGCCTGAAGAACAGTCT
>Ga0302314_10021620_pt1 | contig 10586 bp, 9 predicted proteins | sample III_Palsa_N2_3_FD_200533 | JGI IMG/M metagenome (GOLD analysis project Ga0302314, IMG submission 200533) | Peat permafrost microbial communities from Stordalen Mire near Abisko, Sweden - III_Palsa_N2_3 | ecosystem: Environmental > Terrestrial > Soil > Palsa > Peat permafrost | place: Sweden... | reverse complement strand
CTCCGCGCCTGCGCCCGTCCCCCTCCGCCTCCGCGCCTGCGCCCGTCCCCCTCCGCCTCCGCGCCTGCGCCCATTCCCGCCCTTCTCGGCGCGAGCTCGCGCCCAACCCCGCGCACGCGGAAGCTTGGAGGTTTCGTTCGAAGGGGTCGAACTTAGTCGCCAAAGTTCACTAAGGCCGTGCCGGCGGAACTCCGAGGCCGTGCCGGCGGAACTCCGGCGAGTTGCTGCGGACGTGCCGCAGCAACTCGTCAAAGAGTCAGCGATAGGCTGGCGGTCGCGATGGTTCCGACCCCCCGGTCGCTCGTACTCGCGACCGACATCGACGTGCTGGCGATCGACCACACGGTCATCCAGCGCGACGGATACATCGTCGTACGCTCACCGAGCAACCCGGCGTTCTGGTTTGGCAACTTCCTGCTGTTCGACGATCCTCCCCAGCAGGGCGACGTGGAGCGCTGGGAGCGGCTGTTCGAGCGCGAGTTCGCCGACGAGCCGGCAGTCCGCCACCGCACGTTTCGCTGGGATCGGAACGATGGCGAGCTCGGCACGGCGACCGAGGAGTTCCTCGGCCGCGGGTATGAGCTCGAATCGCTGGTCGGCCTCGTGGCCCGACCCGACGAGCTGGTCGCCCATGCTCGGGCCAGCCACGACGTCACGATCCGGCCACTCGATCCGGCAACGGGCGGACCCGACGAGCCGCGATGGGCGGCGGTCCACGAGATTCAGGTCGCCGGGCGCGATCGGCAGATCGGCGAGCCTGAGTACCGCGACTTCAGCCGCGCCCGCCAGGGTGAGCTGCGGGCGCTGTTCAGCGCCGGCCGCGGCGCCTGGTACGTGGCGCTCACCCCGGCGGGCGAGCTCGCGGCCTCATGCGGGATCGTCACCACCGGTGACCGTGGCCGCTTCCAGGCCGTCGAGACGGCCGAGCGCCACCGGCGCCGCGGGATCTGCTCACGGCTGGTCGTCGACGCCGCCGCGCACGCCGCCGCCGAGCATTCGCTGCGCACGCTGGTGATCGTCGCCGACGCCGACTACCACGCGCTCGGGCTGTACGAGTCGCTTGGCTTCCGCCCCCGGGAGCGCGTCAGCTCGGTGTGCCGCCGGCCCGCAGGCGAGTAGCCGCGGGCACCGGCCTGCCCGCGGTTGTGCGATATGGGCGTCCACACGTACTTTTCTGCACACGCGGAGCGCCGCGGGCGGAGCGTCGCGCGCCTAGTGGTCGCGATCGAGATCACCTGTCGATACAAAACGAGCGCGCTCGGCGCGCGCCAGCTCCGCGGCCACAGCCCGCGGCCGCCGCGGAGCGCCGCGGGCCCAGCGGGCCCCGCGCGATCAGCGCACGTTCGCGTAGCGGCGGTTGACCGCCCAGCACGCGATCACGAACAGCCCGGCCGCGTACAGGAACGCGACGATGATCGGCCACGTCGTCGCTCCCGTCCCGGCCGCGGACTGGTTGAGCAGCCGCTGGGCGCCCCAGAAGGGCAGGAACTTCGCGACCGGATTGGAGACCGACAGGGTCAGCTGGACGCCGACGACGCCGATCAGGATCAGGACGGATTCGAGCTCGGATGGGACGAGCGCCCCGACCGCGAGCCCGAACGGAACCGCGCACAGGGTCACGAGGAAGACGCCGGCGAGCAGCTCCCCCGGGTCGCCCGGGTCCGAGCCGAGCACGATCACGCCGGCGAACACGAGCGCGACGAGCGCGCCGAGCGACTCCAGCAGCAGCAGCCGGCCGATCATCAGCTCACGCGGCCGGTAGCCCGCGAGCACCAGCCGCGTGTCCAGCCGGCGCGAGCTCATCACGCAGAAGATCGCGGCGCCGGAGATCGAGAAGGCCATCGCGATCCCGCCGAGCACCGGCGCGTAGTCGCTGTCGGATCGCGACGCCGCATAGAACACCAGCGGCAGCAGCGTCAGTAGGCCCAGCGCGGTTCGTCGCCGGCCCAGCTCTCGGCCGGCCATCTCGGCCGGCAGCAGCACGTGCTCGGCCCAGTGGCGGCGGGCCGGTGGTCGCCGTACCGCGGCAGCAGCAGCGGCGTCGCTCATACGGGCTCCTCCTGCTGGACCGCCGTCAGCGAGACGACGCGGTCGACGAGCTCGAGGTCCGCCAGCATGTGGGTCACGACGATCACGGCGATCCCCTGGTTGCTCCACCGTTGCACGTGATCCCAGAAGTTCATGTAGGAGCCGTGATCGAAGCCCTGATAGGGCTCGTCGAGCAGCAGCAACCGGGCGCCGCCGAGCAATGCCAGGGTCAGGTTCAGCTTCTGCTGACAGCCGCCGGACAGGTGGCGGATCTGGGCGCCGTGGTCCTTGACGGGGAACCCGAACTCGGCGAGCAGCTCGCGACCCTTGGCAACCCCCTCGCCGCGGGTCAGTCCCATCGCCGGGCTGAACAGGGCGAGATGCTCGTCGGGCGTCAGCAGCTCGTGCAGGCCCGGAATCTGCGGGCAGTACCCGACGCGGCCGTCGATCCGCAGCGCGCCCGACTGCGGCGTCAGCAGCCGCGCACAGATCTGCATCAGCGTCGTCTTACCGGCACCGTTCTCGCCGACGATCGCGACGCGCTCGCCGCTGTCGACGGTCAGCGACAGCTTGTGCAGCACCTTGCGGTCGCCGTAGCTGTGGCACAACTCGGACGCGGCCAGGACCGGCGCGCCGGTCGATGTCCTGACGCTGTCGGTGGGGCTATCAGACAAGCTGGGACTCGCCGAACGCACTGCCACGCTTATACGCGTGCCACATGAGAACAATCTAAGGGATCGGGCTCGTCGGCCGGTGAGGTTCCGCCGCGCGGCTACGTGAGCGCGGCGGCCTCGGCGTCCGCTTCGTGCCCGGCTGCCGCGGCGGCCGGCGACGCGTGACCGAATCGGAGCACCCCATCATCGACACGGTGGCGTCTGAGCGCCAGCCGATCCAGCGTGTAGTTCTGACGCACCCGCCACGGCGGCGATGGCCCCTGCGCGGGGAACGCCGCGAGCGCGCGCTGCACGTAGCCGGAGCTGAGATCGAGCAGCGGCAGGCGCGGCATGTGATCGCCGGGCGGTGGCGCGACCGCCCACGCATACTCTCGCTCACGCATGTGCTGCAGCAGCCGCGTGACGAAGCTGCAGGTGAGGTCGGCCTTCAACGTCCACGAGGCGTTCGTGTAGCCCATCACGAACGCGAAGTTGGGCACGCCGGACAGCATCGCGCCCATGTATACGGTGGTCTGCGCCGCCGACACCTCGCGTCCGTCGACGAGCAGCTGCATGCCGCCGATCGCCTGTAGCCGCAGGCCGGTGGCGGTCACGATCAGATCCGCGCCGAGCGTCACGCCCGAGCCAAGCTCGATCCCGTACTCGGTGAACGACCTCACCGTATCGGTCACGATCGACGCGCGACCGTCCGACAGCGCGTCGAACAGGTCGCCGTCGGGACAGATGCACAGCCGCTGGTCCCAGGGATCGTAGCTCGGGCTGAAATGGGTGTCGACATCGAATCCGGGGGGCAGCGCGGAGCGGGCGCCGCGGTGGATCAGTGCCTTCATCAGCTGCGGGCGCCGGCGGCTGAGTTGGAAGCTGAATGTCTGCAACGCCACGTTCTTGGCGCGCACGAGGCTGTAGGCGGCCATCTCCGGCAACCATCGCCGTGCACGGTCCGCGAGCCCGTCACGGCTGGGCAGCGAGACGACGTAGCTGGGCGAGCGCTGCAGCATCGTGACGTGCGCGGCGCGGCTCGCCAGCGCCGGCACGAGCGTGATCGCGGTCGCGCCGGAGCCGATCACCACGACTCGCTGGTCCTCGTAGTCGAGGTCCTCGGGCCACCGCTGGGGGTGCACGATCGGCCCGCGGAACCGCTCGGCGCCGGGAAACGACGGCGCGTAGCCGCCGTCATAGTCGTAGTAACCACAGCACGTGAACAAGAACGAGCAGCTCAGCTCCTCGGTTCCGCCGTCGTCGGCGCGTCGCACCTCCACGGTCCAGGCCGCAACGTCTGAGGACCACCGCGCCGACAGCACGCGGCGCCCGAACCGGACCCGCTCGGTGACGCCGTGCTCGTCGGCCGTCTGACGCACGTAGCGGAGGATCGAGGGGCCGTCGGCGATCGCCTGCGACTCGCGCCACGGCGAGAACGAGTAGCCGAGCGTGTGCATGTCGGAGTCCGAGCGGATCCCCGGATAGCGGAACAGGTCCCAGGTGCCGCCGATCGCGTCGCGCGCCTCCAGCAGCGCGAAACTGCGGTCCGGTGCATCGCGCCGCAGATGACAGGCGGCGCCGATCCCCGACAGACCGGCGCCGACGATCAGAACGTCGAAATGCTCAGCATTGGTACGCACGCGTATCAGGGCAAGCGTAGCTGCCGAGCGCGCCGCTACGATCAGCCGCCCGTGCAATACCCGGTCGAGAGCTTCACCGACGCCGAGCGCCAGCTGCTCGAGCCGCACTGCTCGAACCTGGACGGCCCGGTGTTCGCGTTGATGAACCTCCCGGAGACGGTCAAGGGCGCCCTGTTCGCGCGCTACTCACGCCATCCCGGGACGCTGCGGCGGCTGCTGCTCGACGAGTTCGCCGACGATCTCGACGTCCCGGTGGCGAGCGCTGCGGCCAGACGCAGCGAGGGCGCCGGCCGCGCGACGCAACTCTACGAGCGGATCTTCCTCGGCTACGGCGACGACTCGGTCGCACAGCTCGGCGGCGCCCACGTCGCCTGCGAGTGGGTCTCCAACGTGCTGACGAAGATCCTCCAGCGCCCGCGGCTGGGCGCCTACCTGGAGCAGTCGACGCGCTACATCGCCTACGACGCGCCGATGCCGGCCGACGGGGCGGGCCACCGGCGGCGATATCGCTATTACTCGGACCCCGAGCTCGGACTCGACTACGAGCGCGCGATGGACGATCTGTTCTCGATCTACTCGGCGTCGATCCCGGTCGTCAGCGCCTGGGCGGCAGGGGAATTCCCGATCGCCGGCGGCGACTCGCCGGCGGCGCACGCGCGCGCGATCCGGGCCAAGGCGCTCGACCTCCTGCGCGGGCTGCTGCCGGCCGCGTCGCTGTCACATATGGGCATCTACGCCTCCGGTCAGACCTACGAGCAGTTGATCATGCACCTGCTGGCGCATCCCCTGCCCGAGGCCCGCAGCTATGGCGAGATGCTGTTGTCCGAGGTCCAGGCGGTGATCCCGAGCTTCGTCGCGCGCGTACCGCGGCCCGACCGCGGCGGCGAGTGGATCGAGTATCTGCGTGAGCGCGGCCGAGCCGGCGATCGGTGGGCGGCGCGGCTCGATCTCGGGCCTGACCGTGAAACCGCCGTCCGCGGGCCATCGGTGATGCTCACGCACGTCGACGGGACCGAGGATGACCTGCTCTGCGCGCTGCTGTTCGAGGCCGCCGGTACCTCGGAGCAATCGGTCCGTGAGGCGGTGGGGGCGCTGAGCTCCCCGGAGCGGGCGACGATGCTGGCCGACCTGGTGGGCGAGCGCGCCAACCGCCGCTACCGTCCCGGCCGCGGGTTCGAGGCGCTGCGCTACCGGTTCGAGATCGTCGCCGACTACGGCGCATTCCGTGACCTGCAGCGCCATCGGATGCTGACCGTGCAATGGCAGGCGCTGACGCCCGACCTCGGCGCAGGCGTCCCCGGCCAGGTCGAGCTCGCCGGCGCCGGCGACGAGTACCGGCGCGCGCTGGACCTGTCTCGTGACGCGTACGAGCGAATCCGCGACCGGGGCCTTGAGAGCGCCGCCCCGTATGCCCTGTGCCTGGGGTACCGGTTGCGGTTCGTGCTCGACCTCAACGCGCGTGAGGCGATGCAGCTGATCGAGCTGCGCTCCGGGCGCGAGGGCCACCCCAGCTACCGCGCGGTCGCCCACGAGATGCACGCCCAGATCGCCGCCGTGCACCCGGCGGTGGCGGCGACGTTCACGCACGTCGACGACGAAACCGAGCCGCGGCTGGAGCGGATCCTGTCGGAGATGCGCAACCAGACCCGCGTCGAACGAGTGCAGTAGCCGGGCGGGGCGTGGGGGCGGGCGACGCGGACTGAGGATATGCTCCCCCTCGTGCCTGACGCAGAATCGCCGGTTGCCCAAGTGGCGACCCCCGTGGCTTCAGGGCTGGCAGAGGCGGCAGATCCGGAGGCGTTTCGAGAGACCGCGTACGCAATTGAGCGGGAGGTCACGAGGGCGATCGTGGGCCAACGCGAGGCGGTCCGAGGTGTGCTGATCTGCCTGATCGCCAACGGACACGCGCTGCTCGAGGGCGTTCCCGGGCTGGGCAAGACCTCGATGGCACGCGCGTTCGCGGCGGCGCTGGGCGTCTCGCACAACCGCGTTCAGTTCACGCCGGACCTGTTGCCGGCGGACATCACCGGTACGACGGTCTTGTCCGGCAACGCCGCACAGGGCTTGCAGCCGAGGTTCGAGCCAGGGCCGGTGTTCACAAACGTCCTGCTGGCCGATGAGATCAACCGGGCGTCGCCACGCACGCAGAGCGCGCTGCTGGAGGCGATGCAGGAGGGAACGGTGACGGTGGCCGGCGAGACGCATCCGCTGCCGCAGCCGTTCTGTGTGCTGGCGACGCAGAACCCGATCGAGATGCATGGCACCTATCCGTTGCCGGAGGCGCAGCTCGATCGCTTCTTCCTGAAGCTGGGCTTCGAGTATCCCGGCATCGAGGACCTGTTGGCGATCATCGGCAACACTGCCGAGGATTGCGTGATGGGGCTCGAGGCCGTCGCCGACGGGCCGAAGCTGTTGGCGATGAATCAGCTCGCCCGGCAGGTGCCGACCGCCACCCATGCGCTCGATTACATCGGCCGGTTGCTGCTGGCGCTGCAGCCGTCACCTGATGCAGCCCCGCTGGTCCGTGACTACGTGCGGGTGGGGCCGAGCCCCCGCGGCGGCATCGCGCTCAGCCTGGCGGGACGCGTGACGGCCCTGCTGGAGGGGCGCCACAATCTCGCCGTCGAGGACATCCAGGCGGTGGCGCTACCGGCGCTCCGCCACCGCCTCGTCATGAACTTCGACGCCGACCGTGAAGGCGTGGGGCCGGAGGCGGTGGTGACCGAGGCATTGGCGCGCGTGCGCGAGGCCGAATGACGGAGGCCGCCGAGGCGCCGCTGATCACGCGCGAGGATGTCCGGCAGCTCGAACGGCTGACCCTCGAGTCGCTCGAGGCGATCAACGTCGGGATCGTCGGACAACGTGAGGGAGCTGGAAGGGGGGAAGGCGTCGAGTTCGCCGACTATCGGCCGTACACGCCCGGAGACGATCTGCGGCGGATCGACTGGCACGTGTTCGCGCGGCTGCGCGAGCTGGTCATCAAGTCGGCGCCGCGTGAGTCCCGGGCGTCGTTGTCGGTGATGCTTGACGCCAGTCGCTCGATGGATCTCGGCGAGCCGAACAAGCTGCGCTACGGCAGACGCCTGGCGGCCCTGCTGGGCACAGTCGCGCTGCTGCGCTCCGACGAGATCCAGGTCCAAGTGCTGAGCGACGGGAATGCGGTGGCCGGCGGGCAGCTCGACGCGCCCGGGATGTTGGCGGCGCTGGCGTTCGAGGTGGCGCAGTTGCCGAGCGGCCGGACCACCCAGCTTGAGCGGAGCGTGCGCCGGGCGCGGATCTCAAGCGTTCCGCAGGAGGTGGCGGTGCTGATCAGTGACTGTCTGGTCCCGCCCGACGATCTGAACGGGGCACTGCGGCAGCTCAGCCAGTCCGCGACCGCGGCGACCCTGTTGCACGTGCTGGACCCGGCCGAGGCGTCGCCGGCGCTCCGAGGCAGTGTCGAGCTACAGGATCGGGAGACCGGCCAGCGGCTGATCGCGACCATGACCGACGAGCTCGAGCGCCGCTACGTCGAGCACTATCGCGAGTTCCTCGAGGGCACCCAGGCCGCTTGTCGCGCGAACGGCGTCCGCTACCTGCCGGCGTCGACCAGCGTCGACCCGCTTGAGCTGCTGGTCGAAAGCGGCCGGCGCGGAATCGTGATGCGGGCCAGCACCGGCGCGTGACCGAACTGGTCACTCGATCAGTCACCTAATTGCCAGTGGATCGACACGCTCGTTGCCGGTAGAGCCTCGTTGTTGTGTGCGCAACGTTAGGTCGGCGCAACGGCTTCGTTGAAGCTATAGGATTGCGCCGTTCGTAACTGGTTCTGCGTCTCGCTCCGGCTCTGGGAGAGGCGTTGACGGCCTGCAAGAGAGAGGTTGAGATGCGAGGCACGTTGCTGAGAAGGTCAGTTCTGGGATGGGTTCTGGTCGCTGCCGTTGCGGCCAGCTTGGCTCTAGCCGGCTGTGGAGGCAGCAGCAAGAAAACCACGTCGACGACGACGTCATCGACAACAACGTCAACGACGACGACGGCGGCCGCGACCACGTCAGCGACCACGTCAGCGACCACGTCAGCGACCACGACGACGCCCACGACGAGCGCGGCGGCGGCTGGATGGACGCTGCCGGGCGGCAACCTGGACAACACGCGAGACGTGAGCAGCCCGATCAACGCGTCGAACGTGTCGAGCCTGAAGGTCGCCTGGAAGGTGCCGATCAAGGCCACCGGTATCTTCGGTGGGTACGCGACCACGCCGGTCGTGGTCAACGGCGTCGTCTATACGCAGGATCTCGACTCCAACGTCGAGGCGATCAAGCTGAGCACCGGCAAGGTGCTGTGGACCCACGTCTACAACTCGCCGAACGAGGGCCCGGACGGCGTCACCGACGTGGACGGCACGGTGTACGCGACGACGTCGAGCTCGGCCGTCGCGCTGCAGGCAGCGACCGGCGAGCAGCTCTGGAGCCGGAAGCTGATCCGCAACGACCACGAGGGGATCGACATGGCCCCCGGGTACAACAACGGCACGGTGTACGTGTCGACCGTGCCGGGCAACAGCAAGGGCTTTTATCTGGGCAACGGTGAGGCGACGCTGTGGGCGCTGAACGCCAAGACCGGCAAGCCGGACTGGAAGTTTGACGAGGTCGGCGACCTGTGGTCGCACGGCAACAAGAAGCTGCAGGACATCAACTCCGGCGGCGGGCAGTGGGATCCACCGTCGTTTGACAGCGCGGGCGACGTGTACATCGGCGTCGCGAACCCGGCGCCATTCGGGGGCGCGCCCGGCTATCCCTGGGGCAGCAGCCGGCCGGGCAAGGACCTGTACACGGACTCGGTCGTGAAGCTCAGCCCGCAGGGCAAGCTGCTGTGGTACTACCAGCTGACCCCGCACGACGTCCACGACTGGGACATCAACAACTCGCCGGTGCTGACCAGCGCCAACGGTCAGCCAATCGTGATCGCCGCCGGCAAGGCCGGGATCGTGATCGGGCTCAACGAGTCGACTGGCAAGCTGGAGTGGAAGACGCCGGTCGGCGTCCACAACAATGACACGAATTCCGGCTTGCAGACGGAGAACCTGAAGCCGTCGGACAAGTCGGCTCCGTTTGGGAAGGTGCAGACGCCCGAGCCGAGCGAGCTGGGCGGAGTCGAGTCCCAGCTGGCGACCAACGGCTCGACCACCTTCGCGGCGGTCAACGACCTCGCGCTGCCGATCTTCGATCAAGGCTCGGGGGCGGCCGGCAAAGCAGCGTCGGCGAAGCTGTTCGCGTTGATCCCGAAGGGGAAGGGCGAGATGGTCGCGCTCAACAACGCGACCGGGAAGATCGAATGGGACGACAAGCTGCCGTCGTCTGCGTACGGTGCGGCCGCGGTGACGAACAATGTCGTGTTCACGACGACGTTCGACGGCTACATGTACGCCTTCAACACCGCCACCGGCGCGGTGCTGATGAAGAGCAAGTTGCCGGCGGGCACCAATGCGCCGGTGACGATCGACGGTGATTACGTGATCACCGCCGGCAGCTACCCGTCGTCGAAGTCCCAGAAGGCCGAGATCGTGGCGTACAAGCTCGGCAGCGGCACCTAGCAGTGGCCCAGCGCGGGCCGGCCGACCGCATGACCCCCAGGCTGCTGATCGCCGTATCGTCGGCGGCGGTTCTGGTGGGACTTGCGGTCGGCGGCTGCGGCGGCGCGCACGGGACCATCACGCGCGTGACCACCGCGCACACCACCAAGCCGGTGATCAGAACGATCGCGGGGCCTGGAACGGGTAACGCACCTCCCTTCAAGCTGCCGGCCGGCGAGCTGGGCTCGGTTGAGATATCGCCGTTCGGCCAGGTCCTGATCGATCACCAGGGTGACGTCGTATACGTGTTCGAGCGCGATCGACGCAGCCGCGTGACGTGCACCTCCGCCTGCCAGGAGATGTGGACCCCGGTCCGGGCGCCACGCAACACCGCAGCCGTTTCCGACCTGGTCAAGCGATCGCTGGTGGGCAGTGTCTCGAACCCAAGCGGCGGTCGTGCCCTCACCTACGACGGCTGGCCGCTGTATACGTACTCGGCGTCGACGTCCACCGGGTACGCGACCGAGCCGGCGGGCAACACCAGCGGCCAGAGGCTGGACAGCTTCGGAGGCCGCTGGTACATGATCTCGCCGACCGGGGCGATCATCACGAAGTCCGGCAATCCCGGCCCTGGCGTCAGCTATCCATCGGGCATTCCGGACGAGTGAGTCTGCGAGACGCGGTCCGGCAACGGCGCCGGTGGGTCGGGCGCCA
>Ga0302314_10021619_pt1 | contig 10586 bp, 10 predicted proteins | sample III_Palsa_N2_3_FD_200533 | JGI IMG/M metagenome (GOLD analysis project Ga0302314, IMG submission 200533) | Peat permafrost microbial communities from Stordalen Mire near Abisko, Sweden - III_Palsa_N2_3 | ecosystem: Environmental > Terrestrial > Soil > Palsa > Peat permafrost | place: Sweden... | reverse complement strand
ACAATAATGTCGATCAGGCGCTGAAGGCGCTGAAGAAGAAGATGCAGCGTGAAGGCTCGTTCCGCGAAATGAAGCGGCACGTGCATTACGAAAAGCCGTCGGAAAAGCGCGCCCGCCAAAAGGCCGAAGCCGTCCGCCGCGCCCGCAAGCTGGCCCGCAAGCGTCTGCAGCGCGAAGGCCTGCTGCCTGCGCCGAAGAAGGTGGTTCGCCCTTAAGGGTTGCCGCCCCACAAGGCTGGAATTCGAAAGGCCCCGTGAGCGATCACGGGGCCTTTTCGTATGCGCGCGCCGGGTAACCACCAGTCGAAAAAAAGGCCCCGCGATTGCTCGCGGGGCCGGTCTCTCTACATCGGGGAGGATTTAAGAGAGGAAAACGCCACCGCCGGCTTTGGACGGGGTGATCGAGCTGACCTTGGCCGGCGCCGGAGTGGAGGCGTAGGCCGGGCCGTCCATCACTGACTTGAAGGCGACGCGGAACTTGGCCATGTCGTCGGCGGTGCCGACGGTGATCCGAACCGCATTGGGCCACACCGGCCAGATGCGGCCGATATAGACCTTGTGCGCCTGCAGGGCGGCGATGACGCCATGGCCTTCACGGCCGGTGTCGATCATGAAGCAGTTGCTTTGCGAGTCGCCGATCACCTTGTAGCCGCTGGCCTTCAGCCAGGAGATGGTTTCGCGGCGGTTGTCGCCGATGATCTTGCGGCGCTCGGGCACCAGGTTGGGGTCGTCCAGCGAAGCCTGGGCCGCGGCGATCGCGGTGATCGGCAGCGGGTTTTGACCGTAGGTCGACAGCTTGGCGAGCAGGTCCGGACGGCCGATGGCCAGGCCGCAACGGATGCCGGCCATGCCGTACACCTTGGAGAAGGTGCGCAGAACGATCAGTTCCTTGCCGGCGGCGACCTGGTCCAGCACGTCCTGTTGTTCGGACAGGTGGGTGTAGGCTTCGTCAACCAGCAGGACCGAACCGGCGGGCTTGTTCTCCAGCGCCCAGAGGATGTCCTCGCGCGGGGTGATGGTGCCGGTCGGGTTGTTGGGGTTGCAGATGTAGATCACGCCAGCACTCGGATCGGCCGCGACCATCGCCTTGACGTCGTGGGCGTAGTTGCCGTTCAGAGCCACCTTGTGGATTTTCGCGCCCGCGAAGTGCGCCGCCAGCATGGCCGATTCGTAGGACGGGTCGGCGGTGACCAGGCTGCGGGTCGGGCTGGTGTAGGCCAGGGTGGTGTAGTGGAGCGGTTCTGACGATCCAGCGTAGACGATGATGTTTTCCGGCTTCAGGCCATGCTGAGCCGCGAAGGTTTCGATCAGCTTGTCTTGCGAATCGAACCGGTCGTAACGGCCGCCTTGCGAGGCGATGTTGGCGATGGCTTCGCAGGCCGCCTTCGACGGGCCAAGCGGGTTTTCATTGGCGTTGATGAGCACCGCATCCGCCGGCGGCACGCCGATGTTGCTGAGACGGGCTTGGGCCATGGTCGCCTCGGAGACGATCGGGGCCGCGGCCGCGAAGGCCGCCGTCATCAGGAACGAGCGGCGACCAAGGGTCGGGGTGTCGGATTTGCTGTCTGTCATGGGAGTTTCCGTCCTCTAAATGTCCCGAACGGCGGCGCCCCGTCGCTCGCTGGAGCGTCAATGGAACTATTTGACTAATTGCAATTGCACACAACAAAAATTTCACAGCCTGAACGGCTGGAGGTGACGGCGCCTAAACCTCGCGCAGCACTTGACGCCTAAAGGTTCAGGCTTTGGAAGCCTCAAGGTTGAGCGCCTGACCCTGCCGAGTCAGACGTGCGGAAAGCCCCATGATGGGCGCCTACTCGGCTCGCCCCGCGAAGGCCGCCAGAATCGTTTTGCGATCGACCTTGCCGATGGACAGGGCGCCGGCCCTGAACGCCCGGCCGGATAGCCAGACCACGGCCACGGTGGTGGCCAGCATCAACACCAGCGTCCCGGCGATCTGCCAGAGCGGTGGCTCGTTCACGACGCGGGTCACCATGAGGAACGGCGTGAAGAACGGTATCCAGGCCAGGATGCTCAGGATCGGTGCGTCGGGATGGCTGATCGACTGGCCCATGAAGATCATCGGAATGCTGAGCACCACCATCATGGGTCCGAGCAGGGTCTGGGCGTCGCGGTTGGTTTCGCAGAAGGCGCCGACCGCGGTGAAGATGGAGGCGTAGAGGATGTAGCCGACCACGAAATAGAGACCGAAGTAGATGATCAACCCCTTGCCCAGCAACGCGGCGAGGACCTCGGTCAAAAGCCCGGGCGCCAGGACATGGGCCACGACGGCGCCGCCAAGGAACCAGGCGGCCAGCACGGTTCCCGTCAGCCCCATCACGCCCAGAATCTTGCCGCTCATGATTTCCGGCACCGAGGCGGAGGTCAGGAGCAGCTCCAGGATGCGGCTGCTCTTCTCCTCGATCACGCTGTTGAGCAGGATGCTGGCGCCGGTGATGATCACCGACCAGAGCAGAAACCCCAGCACGATGCCGATGAGCTGAGGCATGATCGCGTGCAGCCCTGAATGGGCGGACGGGGCTGCTTCCGGCGCCTGTTGAGGCGAGAGGGCCACGACCTTGGGCGCGGCGGCGCCGATCTGCGACAGCAACGCCGGGCTCACCCCGGCGGCGATCAGACGGCGCTCGCGCGTGATGTTGGAAAGCGCCTCCTGAACCCGGGACTGCAGCTCGCCATCGCGGATGTTGGTGGTCCAGATATGGATTTCGCCGCCGCCATCGCCGATCACCGCCGCGACATCGAAGGCCCGCGCCTGCCGATCGTGCGCCGCCTGGCCGCGCAGAGCGATGCGGACAGCGGCGTCGGCGGATGAAAGATCCGGCGCATTCGCCACAGCCGGCGGCGGGCGGACGATAAGAGGCGGCTTATGGCCCGGATCCGCCTGCAGCGCGGAGATCACCGCCGCGGCCAGGCCCTGATGGCTAACGTCGATGACAAAGAGCCGGGTCGGCGGGCTCGAGCGTTCCATCATGATCGGAATGCTGGAGCTGACAGCGATGACCAGCGGCAGCATCGCCAGCGACAGCCAGAAGCCCACAGTACGGACGTAGCTCAGATATTCGCGGGCGGCGATGCGCAGCAGCCGGCTCATGCTTCGCCTCCGGTCAGGACGATAAAGGCGTCGTGCAGGGTGGGTTCGCGCAGGTCGAAACGGCGCAGATCATGGCCCCTGGAGAAGGCCGCCTTCAGCGCGGCCTGCGCCTCCGCCCCCGGCGCGAGCGTCGCGCTGATGCGCAGTCCGCCCGCCTCGGAGGGCTCGGCCTCGTCGATACTCACGACACCCGGGAGCGCGGCGGCCTCGGCCTGGGTCAGGTTTCCCTCCAGCACCAGCCTGCGGGGCGCCGCGGCCCTTGCCTCGGCGATCGTGCCGTCGAAGGCCTTGCGGCCGCGGGCGAGCAGGACCACCCGGTCGCACAATCGCTCGGCGTGCTGCATGACGTGGGTGGAGAAGACCACCGTCGCGCCGCGCTTGGCCAGATCGCGGATCATGGTCTCGAGCGACTGCTGGTTCACCGGGTCGAGGCCGGAAAAGGGCTCGTCCAGCAGGACAAGATCCGGCTCGTGCGCCAGGGCCGACAACAGCTGGACCTTTTGCGCCATGCCCTTGGACAAGGCCTTGATCGGTCTGTGCGCGGCCTCCGCGAGACCCTGGCTTTCGAGCATCTCGATCGCCCGCTTGCGCGCCACCGCATTGGGCACGCCCTTCAGGCCGGCGAAGAAGACGATGGCGTCGACGGGAGTCATGCGGCGGTAGAGACCGCGCTCCTCAGGCAGAAAACCGATCCGCGAGCGGACCTGACTCGCATCGCGTGCGCCCAAGACGCTGATCGAGCCCGCTGTCGGTTCGATCAAGCCAAGAACCATGCGCAAGGTCGACGTCTTGCCGGCGCCGTTGGGGCCGAGAAAACCGAGGATGCGGCCGGCGGGCGCGGAAAAACTCAGGTCCCGCACAGCCTCGAAGCCGCCATAGCGTTTGGTGACGCCGTCCAGGACCAGGGCGTCGGTCATGCGGCCGCCTTTCGGACGAAGTCGATCGCCTTGACCACCACGTCTGCGTGGCGGCGGCCAACCAGGCTGGCATGGTTGGCCTTGCGGACATTTTCGACATAGCCCTTGCCCGCCTTCCAAGCCGGATCGGCCTGAATCGCGCGGGGTTTCAGGTACATCGGCGCGGGCCCCGCCGTGACCACCACCACCGGCCATTTGGGGTCGAGCGGTCCCGCTTCGGTCGCCTGGGCGACGGTGGCGTCCCACTGGATGACCTCGTCGGCGGCGGCGCGGTTATGAGCGGGATGACCGAAGGCCCAGCGTTTGTGGGGCGCGACCTCCGCCGTCAGGCCGATCTGGTCGCCCAAAGGACTGATGGCGCGCAACAAGCCCTTGGACGCCGCCCAGGCCGCCGCGCGCGACAACCTCACATACTGCGCCGCGCCATGGCGCACGGCGACGTCGGCCGCGACGGTGGGCGTCACCGCGTCCACCAGGACCAGACCGGCGACCTTGGCCGGGTTGCGGCCAGCGAACAGGTGAACATGCAGCCCCGCCATGGAATGACCCACCAGAACAAAGGGACCGTACTCGCCCAGGGTTTCCAACAGCTTCTCAAGATCGGAGACAATCGCCAGGCCGTCGCGCGGGGCGGGTCCGGGATCGGAGAGACCCATGCCGGCGCGGTCGTAGGCCAGGGAGCGGACGCCCAAGGCCGCCAGCTTTTCCTGCACGACGCCCCAGTCGGCCGAGAAGCCGAAGGAGCCGGCCTCAAGCAGGACCAGCGGCGCGGCGCCCGTTGGTCCGGCGCGGACGACATGGAGTCGCCGCCCGCCCAGATCGACGAAGTCGCCTCTCGGGGCTGGCGCGGCGCCGGTGCGGATCATGGCGCCGATTTGGCGCCCGCGTCGCGGACGTGGTCAATCCCTCGCAGGACCGCGTCGCTGTGGGCGAGACCGACCAGGGTCTGGTGTGTGGCCCGCGGGACATTCTCGCTATAGCCGGCGTGCGACGCCCTGGCCGGGGCATAGGTGAGGCCGCTGAGATCGGCGCGGTGGGCGCCGGCGGTGATGACGGCCACCGGCCAGGCCGGGTTCAGCGGTCCGGCGGCCCTGGCCTCGGCGGCGGAGGCCATCCACTGGTCGACCTCGGCGGACGCCCAGCGATTGTGGTCGGGGCTGGCGAAGGCGCGGCGTTTCTCGTCCGAAGCGACCGGCGGCAGGCCGTATTTGTCGCCGAGCCAGGTGCCCTTGAGCGGGGTGAACAGGCCAAGCCGCGCGCCGAAGGCCGCCAGACGAGACGCCTTGCGGAAGGCCTCGGCGAACTGGCGGCCGGAGGGGGTCTCGCTCATGTCCGGGGTCGCCGCGTCGACGAAAACCAGGCCGGCGATCTTGTCCGGATTGCGGGCCGCGAACAGGGGCAGGTAGAGGCCGGCCATCGAGTGGCCGACCAGGATGAAGGGCCCGTCTTCGTGGGCGGCCTTGAGCAGCTTTTCCAGGTCGCCGACCACCGCATTGGCGTCGCGCGGCTCGGGGCCGGGATCGGACAGGCCGAGCCCCGCGCGGTCATAGGCGCAGGCGTGCAGACCCTGGGCGACCACCTTCGGCTGCAAGGCGCCCCAGTCGGCGGAAAAGCCGAAGGCGCCGGCCTCGAACAGGATGGTCGGCGCGGCGGTTCTCGGCCCTTCGCAGATGATGTGCATCCGTCGACCGCCGCCGATATCGACCATTTCCCCGCGCATCGGCAAGGCCCCCGCTGTGGCGACCATGACGCCCCCTATGGCGATATAGGTCAGGACAGTGAGGATTGCAGCGGCGAGGATTTTCAGGGCCAGGCGCATCGGCTCACAGCGCCTTGACGATCCCCTCGACCATCTTCTTGGCGTCGGCGAACAGCATCATGGTGTTGTCGCGGAAGAAGAGTTCGTTCTCGACGCCGGCGTAGCCCGCCGCCATGCCGCGCTTGATGAACAGCACGGTGCGGGCCTTTTCCACGTCCAGGATCGGCATGCCATAGATGGCCGAGGTCGGGTCGGTCTTGGCCGCCGGGTTGGTGACGTCATTGGCGCCGATGACGAAGGCCACGTCGGCCGTGGCGAATTCGGCGTTGATGTCGTCAAGCTCGAACACTTCGTCATAGGGCACGTTGGCTTCGGCCAGCAGGACGTTCATGTGGCCGGGCATGCGGCCGGCGACGGGGTGGATGGCGTACTTCACCTCAACACCCTCCGCCTTCAGCTTGTCAGCCATTTCGCGCAGGGCGTGCTGCGCCTGGGCGACGGCCATGCCGTAGCCGGGGACGATGATCACCTTGGAAGCGTTCTTCATGATGAAGGCGGCGTCTTCGGCGCTGCCCTGTTTGACGGGGCGGGTCTCGACCTTGCCGCTGGCGACCGCCACGTCGCCGCCAAAGCCGCCGAGGATCACCGAGATGAAGCTGCGGTTCATCCCCTTGCACATGATGTAGCTGAGGATGGCGCCGGACGAGCCCACCAGGGCGCCGGTGATGATCAGGGTGGTGTTCTCCAGCGTGAAGCCCAGGGCCGCCGCGGCCCAGCCGGAATAGCTGTTGAGCATCGAGACCACGACCGGCATGTCGGCGCCGCCGATGGGGATGATCAGGGTCACGCCGGCGATCAAGGCCAGGGCGAAGATGCCCCAGAAGGCCAGCTTCAACGAGCCGCCGCTGATCACCAGGATGACGATCAGGCCGACCACGATCACGCCAATGGCGATGTTGAGCAGGTGGCGGGCGGGCAGCAGGATCGAGGCGCCGCTCATATTGCCGTTCAGCTTGGCGAAGGCGATCAGCGAGCCGGTAAAGGTCACCGCGCCGATGGCGACGCCGAGCGACAGCTCGATCAGGCTCTCCAGCTTGATCGATCCATCCGGCAAGGCGATGCCGTAGGCCGACGGGGTGTAGATGGCGGCGATGGCGACCAGGCAGGCGGCCAGGCCGACCAAGGAGTGGAAGGCGGCCACCAGCTGCGGCATCGAGGTCATCGGCACGCGGCGGGCGATCACCGCCCCGACCGTGCCGCCGATGGCGACGCCGCCGATGATCAGGCCAATCGTAACCGGATCTAGCGCGCCCTCGCTCCAAAGGGTGAGCAGGGTCACGCCCACGGCGATGGTCATGCCGACCATGCCGAGCTGATTGCCCCGGCGGCTGGTCACGGGGCTGGACAGCCCGCGCAGCGCCAGGATGAACAGTACGCCCGAGATCAGGTAGGCGATGGCGGCGATGTTGGCGTTCATATGGATGCCCCGAGCCGCCGCTACTTCTGCTTTTTCTTGTACATGGCCAGCATGCGCTGGGTGACCAGGAAGCCGCCGAAGATGTTCACGGCCGCCAGTCCCGCCGCCACCGCGCCGGCGCCCTTGGACACCCAGACGGTCGCGCCAGTTCCAGTCCCCACCGCCCCATGGGCGGCCGCTGCCAGAAGCGCGCCGACGATGATCACCGAGGAGATGGCGTTGGTCACCGCCATCAGCGGCGTGTGCAGGGCGGGCGTCACGCTCCAGACCACATAGTAGCCGACAAAGATCGCCAGCACGAAGATGGCCAGGCGGAAGACGGTGGGGTCGACGGATTCCATGTCAGAGGCTCCGAAGGATAAGGCGAGGCGCGAGAGCGCCGCGATCACGTCCTTCCCCCTTGAGGGGGGAAGGGTAGGGTTGGGGGTGACAGCCCATCCGCCGCGTTTCGTTCAACGGTTGAATCGCAGGCGGCGCGGCGCTTCGAATGGGAGACCTCAGGGGGCGACCTACAGGCGCAGGGGCGCGTCTCCGGCGAATTTGGCGGGCTGTATCACCCCCATCCCCGACCCTTCCCCCCTCAAGGGGGAGGGGAGCGCAACTTTTGACAGCCTCCCTCATCCCTTGAACGCCGGGTGCACGATGGCGCCGTCGTGGGTGATCAGGGCGGCCTTGAGGATTTCGTCCTCGAAGTCCGGCGCGAAGGCGCCCTCCTTGGTCACCAGCAGGCCGGCGAAGGCGAGCAGGTTGCGGGCGTAGAGGCTGGAGGCGTCGGCGGCGATGCGGCCGGCCAGGTTGGTGAAGCCGACGATCTTGACCTCGCCGATCTCGACGATCTCGTCCGGCCTGGCGCCGGCGACATTGCCACCCTGTTCGACAGCCAGGTCGATCAGCACCGAGCCGGGCTTCATCGAGGCCACCTGCTCGGCCGACACCAGCTGCGGCGCGGCCCGGCCCGGGATCAGGGCCGTGGTGATGACGATGTCCTGCTTCTTGATGTGTTCGGTGACCAGGGCCGCCTGTTTGGCGCGGTATTCGGCGCTCATTTCCTTGGCGTAGCCGGCGGCGGTCTCGGCGGCCTTGAATTCTTCGTCCTCGACAGCGACGAACTTGGCGCCCAGGCTTTCCACCTGCTCCTTGGTGGCGGGGCGCACGTCGGTCGCGGTCACCACCGCGCCCAGCCGGCGGGCCGTGGCGATGGCTTGAAGGCCGGCGACGCCGACCCCCATGATGAAGATCTTGGCCGGGGCGATGGTGCCGGCGGCGGTCATCATCATCGGCAGGGCGCGGCCGTAAACTTCCGCCGCCTCGATAACGGCGCGATAGCCGGCCAGGTTGGCCTGGCTGGAGAGGGCGTCCATCACCTGAGCCCGGGTGATCCGCGGCACGAACTCCATGGCGAAGGCCGAGACCTTGCGGTTCGCCAGCGTCGCCAGAAGCGGCTTTTCGTTATGCGGATTGAGCAGGGCGACGACGATCGCGCCCGGCTTGAGAACGGCGACCTCGGCCTCTGACGGGCCGCGCACCTTCAGCGCCACGTCGGCGTCCTTCAGGGCCGCGGCAGCCGTGGGCGCGATGCTCGCGCCAGCGTCGAGATAGGATTGATCGGCGATGGAGGCGCCCAGCCCGGCGCCAGTCTCAATGACGACCGAGAAGCCCAAGCCGATCAATTTCTTGACCGTATCAGGCGTGGCGGCCACGCGGGGTTCGCCCGCGCGTTCCTTAGTGACGGCGATCTGCGCGGTCATACGCCTCTCTCAATCCCCCAACGCGACCTCTAACGGGTCATAGTCCTGACCATCCCTAAGACGATCGTCCCGCCTTTAGTGGGCGGGCGCGGCCCGTTCGCGCAAGGCGAAGATACCGATGGCCAACAGAATGGCCGCGCTGATGAAGGCCGTGCCGAAGCCGGCGCCGGTGCAGAACCAGAGGGTCAGAAACAGCACGCCGGACACGACGGCCAGCGACGCCCACTTGGTCATGACCATGACCATTTGGAAGGTGCTCTTCTGCTCGTGGATGTCCATCTCACCGCGGTGATAGTCTAAAGCCTGACCGGCCATGTCTTAGGTCTCTCAAATTGGCGTCTGCGACTGACCGCCGACTATAGCAATGCGCCGCGCCGCTCAATCCCGGATTCGGCGCAAGACGCCGCGAGCGCGGTTCTGCCGCGGATAGGCGCACTCAGAAGCGCTAGCTGCGTGGCCAGCTGGTCAGCACGCCCCGGATCGCCGAGATCAGCGCCAGCGGCTGGTCGACCATGATGTGGTGCTCGGAATCGGGGATCACGACCTGCTTCAGGCCGCTGAGCAGCTTCTGGCCCGGCGAGTCGTTGGACCGCTTCATCACCATCGAGTTCTCGCCGTAGATGTGCAGCATCGGGCACCAGCTCGGCTCCAGCACCAGGCTGGTCATGGCCGTGCGGTCCAACTTACCCCACAGAAGGGGATCGAACCGCCAGGTCCAACCGTCGGCGCCGTCCTCGGTCTTGGCCGGCTTCAGGGATCGGCGAGCAATAAAGTCGGCGATATAGGGGTTGGCGCAGCCTTGCGGCGGCATGAAGCGGAAGCGGGCCAGGGCGGCCTCGATGGTCGGGTAGACCCGGTTCGGCTGGGTACGGGCCTGCGGCTGGCGAAAGCCCTCTGTCGCCGGCGGCGGGCCACCGAAGCCAGTGTCGATCAGCAGCGCCCCGCTCATCCATTCCGGATAGCTGCGTGCGGCATAGAAGACCTGGGAGCCGCCAAAGGAGTGGCCGCAGAAGATCGGCTTGTGGGGTCCCTCATAGAGACCACCTGCCTCCGCGCCGGCGCGCATTTCCTGGGCGAACACCTCGAAGGAATAGTTCTCGCGCCAATCGGAAGCGCCCATGCCGGACAGGGAGATGGCGGCGACGCGATAATCCTGCGCCAGATAGGGGGCGATGAAGCTCCACCAGTCGGCGTGGGCGCTGTTGCCGTGAATCAGCAGCAGGCCCTGCTTGCCCTTCTCGCCCCAGGTCAGCAGCTCGATATTGGCGCCCGACACCTCGACGAAGGAGCGTTCCGGTTCCTGGGCGATGGCCCATTTGAACCAGGCCGGCGACGGCGGCTCACGGCCCTCGAAGGCGCCGAGCGGAGATTCGATCTGGGCTTGAGCGGTGGGTTTGTCCTGGGCCTGGTCGTCAGCCATGAAGAATCCTCGAAAATAACAGCGTCGCTAAAAATCGGAGTCGCGATGAATGATCGGCGGTGATGGGGTCCTGACTAAACGTGGCTCCGCGAAACGCAACCCGGGGAGCCATCCCAAGTCTTAGCGCCGTCCGTAGAGCGCCCATTGCAAGGCG
>Ga0302314_10021617_pt1 | contig 10586 bp, 6 predicted proteins | sample III_Palsa_N2_3_FD_200533 | JGI IMG/M metagenome (GOLD analysis project Ga0302314, IMG submission 200533) | Peat permafrost microbial communities from Stordalen Mire near Abisko, Sweden - III_Palsa_N2_3 | ecosystem: Environmental > Terrestrial > Soil > Palsa > Peat permafrost | place: Sweden... | reverse complement strand
CCGGTCCGTCGATGACGATCGGCATCGGGTCATGCAGCCTCGGCTGGCTGATGCTGTCGATGGCGCCGGTCGGGCCTGTCGGCGTGGCGATCTTCGCGGCCAACCTGATGTTGTTCGGTCTCGGTGCAGTGATGATGTTCATCAACTTCCTGTCGCTGCGCCAGGCGGTGACGCCGGCGCCCATGCTGGGCCGGATGACCAGCACGATGCGCTGGCTGATCCTGCTGCCCGCGGCGCCGGGTGCGCTGATCGGCGGCTGGCTGGGCGAGCACGTCGATCTGCGGGCGTCGCTCGCGTTCTCGGGCGTGTGCGGGATCCTGTTGACGCTGGTGGCCTGGCGCAGCCCGGTGCTGCGATCGGTGCGCGCGTTGCCGGTGCTCGTGGATGCCGAGGCCGAGGGTGGGGCTGAGCTCGTGCGGCCATGAAGAAAGCCGCCGCTGCGGGAGTGGCCGCGATCTGTGTCAGGTCGCGGCGCGTGCCTCTGCGGCGTAGCGTTCCACCTCGTCGGTGATCACGCCGTCGACGCCGGCGGCCCGCATCGCGGCCAGGTCGGCGCGGTCGTTGACGGTATAGACGAGTGCACGCAGGCCTGCCTGGTGCAGGCGTTGCACTATCTCGGCGTTCATCAGCGTGTAGTGCGTGACCACGGCGCGGCAGGCCAGGCGTTGCGCCGTCTCGAACCAGCCGGACCAGAGTTTGTCCAGCAACAGCGCGCGCGGCAGGGCGGGCGCCGCGGCTGCGGCGGACTCGAGCGACGGCACTTCGAACGAGCTGAGCAAGGGGGGCGGCGCGCTGCCCGTCCACCACTGCGCCGCGGCGCGTGCGACGAGTTCGCCGGTGCGTGTCTCGAGCCCGGGCGTCGGCTTGATCTCGAGATTCACCGCCAGGCCGTTGGCGATCACGAAGCGGGCGATGGCCGCCAGCGTGGGCAGCGCCTCGCCGGCGTGGGCGGCGCCCTGCCAGCTGCCGGCGTCCAGCTGCGAGAGCGCGGCCCACGCGTGGTCGCCGGCCACGCCCAGGCCGGACGTGGTGCGCTCCAGTGCACTGTCGTGTAGCAGGAAGGGCACGTCGTCGGCCGACAGCTTCACGTCGCACTCGAACATTCGGAAGCCTTGAGACGCGCCTTCGCGAAAGGCGGCGAGCGTGTTCTCCGGCGCACGCTTGCCAGCGCCGCGATGGGCGATCCAGAAGGGGTAGGGCCAGGCTGAGGACATGGTTTGCAGAAAGAATTGCTGCGCTGCGGCAGAAGTGACGGGATCGGTGGCAGGGCGGGTCCTTCGTTCCAGGCGAAGCAACATATCGCCGACGCCGAGGGGTCGAAGGCCGCCGACGGTTCGAGTGTAGAACTGCCGCGACACCGGGTGCCGACATCCGTGAGCGTGCTGACCCTACGCGACGCTGCCGCGGGTAGCTGGGTTAGGATTCAACCCCACGCTGCAGGCACTTTCCAGGCGTGGACACGCTCCCCCACGTGCCCAGGCCTCATGAACGCTCCCCTTGCTTCTTCACTGGCCGCTGTCGCGACGCTCGCGCAGGCCCATCCCGCCGCCCCTCGGCTGCGCGAGATTCCGTACAACTACACCTCGTTCTCCGACCGCGAGATCGTGTTGCGGCTGCTCGGCTCCCGGGCCTGGGAAATCCTGAACCGCCTGCGCGAAGAGCGCCAGACGGGGCGCTCGGCCCGCATGCTCTACGAGGTGCTGGGCGACATCTGGGTGGTACAGCGCAATCCGTACCTCGAGGACGACCTGCTCGACAACCCGAAGCGTCGGGGCCTGCTGATCGATGCGTTGAACCACCGCCTGGGCGAGGTGGAGAAGCGCCGCACGCCCGCCGCCGACGCCACGCGTGACGCATTCGTCGCCGAGCTGCTGGTCGGCGCACGCCAGGCCGTCGCCGATTTCGCGAAGCATTTCAGCGACGTCTGGGACCTGCGCCAGCGCACGCGCAAGGTGCTGGGCAAGGTCACGGCCAAGGACAACATCAAGTTCGACGGGCTGTCGCGCGTGTCGCACGTCACCGACGCCACCGACTGGCGCGTCGAGTACCCGTTCGTCGTGCTGACGCCGGACACCGAGGCCGAGATGGCCGCGCTGGTGGCCGGCTGCGTCGAGATGCGCCTCACGATCGTCCCGCGTGGCGGCGGCACCGGCTACACCGGCGGCGCCGTGCCGCTCACGTGGCGCAGCGCCGTCATCAACACCGAGAAGCTCGAGGCGATGACCGAGGTCGAGCACGTCTCGATCCCGGGGCACGACGTGCCCGTGGCCACGGTCTGGACCGAGGCCGGCGTGGTCACTCAGCGCGTGTCCGACGCGGCCGAGCGCGCGGGCTACGTGTTCGCGGTCGACCCGACGTCGGCCGAGGCGAGCTGCATCGGCGGCAACGTCGCGATGAACGCCGGTGGCAAGAAGGCCGTCCTGTGGGGCACCGCGCTCGACAACCTCGTCAGCTGGCGCATGGTCACGCCGGACGCGAAGTGGCTGGAGGTCCTGCGCCTCGACCACAACATGGGCAAGATCCACGATGCCCCGGTGGCGCGCTTCGAGCTCAAGTATTTCGACGCCACCGGCAAGAAGCTGGAGCGCACCGAGATCCTCGAGATCCCGGGCCGCCAGTTCCGCAAGGAAGGCCTGGGCAAGGACGTCACCGACAAGTTCCTCGCCGGCCTGCCCGGCATCCAGAAGGAAGGCACCGACGGCCTGATCACCAGCGCACGCTGGGTCGTGCACAAGATGCCCGCGCACGTGCGCACGGTGTGCCTGGAGTTCTTCGGCAATCCGAAGGACGCCGTGCCGTCCATCGTCGAGATCAAGGACTTCATGTTCGCGCAGGCCAAGCTGCCCAACGGCGCGATCCTGGCCGGCCTGGAGCACCTGGACGACCGCTACCTGCGCGCGGTGGGCTACGCCACCAAGAGCAAGCGTGGCGGCCTGCCCAAGATGGCGCTGTTCGGCGACATCGTGGGCGCCGACGAAGCCGCCGTCGCCCGCGCCACCAGCGAGGTGGTGCGCATGGCCAACCAGCGCTCGGGCGAGGGCTTCATCGCCGTCAGCCCCGAGGCGCGCAAGAAGTTCTGGCTCGACCGCAAGCGCACGGCCGCCATCGCCAAGCACACCAACGCGTTCAAGGTGAACGAGGACGTGGTGATCCCGCTCGAGCGCATGGGCGAGTACACGCTGGGCATCGAGCGCATCAACATCGAGCTGAGCCTGCGCAACAAGCTCGCCCTGCTCGACGCGCTGGAGCAGTTCCTGGCCGGCAGTGCGCTGCCGCTGGGCAAGAGCGAGGACACGCAGAACATCCCGTCCGCCGAACTGCTGGGCGACCGCGTCGCGCGCGCTGTTCGCGTGGTGGGCGAGGTGCGGACGTTGTGGTCGGGCTGGCTGCACGGACTCGACGTCGTCCAGCCTGCAAACGTGGAGGAGCCCGCGCGTTCGTTCTTCGACAAGCTGCAGGACTACAGCCTGCGCTCGTCGTGGAAGACCCAGGTGCTCGCGCCGCTGCAGCAAGTGTTCGCGGGCGCCGAGTTCGCGCCCATCCTCGAGGAGTGCAGGCGCATCCACAAGCAGGTGCTGCGCGGGCGTACCTGGGTGGCGCTGCACATGCATGCCGGCGACGGCAACGTGCACACCAACATCCCGGTCAACTCCGACAACTACGAGATGCTGCAGACGGCGCACGAGGCCGTGGCCCGCATCATGGTGCTGGCGCGCAGCCTCGACGGCGTGATCTCGGGCGAGCACGGCATCGGCATCACCAAGCTCGAATTCCTCACCGACCTCGAGCTGGCCGATTTCACCGCGTACAAGCAACGCGTCGACCCGGAAGGCCGTTTCAACAAGGGCAAGCTGCTGCGCGGCGCGTCGCTGGCGGCGCTCGGCGCCGACGTGCGCCACGCCGACCTGTCGCACGCCTACACGCCCAGCTTCGGGCTGATGGGCCACGAGTCGCTGATCATGCAGCAGAGCGACATCGGCGCGATCAGCGACTCGATCAAGGACTGCTTGCGTTGCGGCAAGTGCAAGCCGGTCTGCGCCACGCATGTGCCGCGCGCCAACCTGCTGTACAGCCCGCGCAACAAGATCCTGGCCACCTCGCTGCTGATCGAGGCCTTCCTCTACGAGGAGCAGACGCGCCGCGGCGTGTCGCTGCGCCACTGGGAGGAGTTCGAGGACGTGGCCGACCACTGCACCGTGTGCCACAAGTGCCTGTCGCCGTGCCCGGTGGACATCGACTTCGGCGAGGTGTCGATGAACATGCGCAACCTGCTGCGCAAGATGGGCCAGAAGACCTTCCGCCCCGGCAACGCCGCGGCGATGTTCATGCTCAACGCCACCAACCCGCAGACGATCAAGTTCGCCCGCGCGGCGATGGTGGGCGTGGGCATGAAGGTGCAGCGCGCCGCCAACGACGTGTTGAAGCTCGCCGCGCGCAAGCAGACCGCAGCGCCGCCGGCCAGCGTCGGCGCCGCGACGGTCAAGGAGCAGGTGATCCACTTCATCAACAAGAAGCTCCCGGGCGGCTTGCCGAAGAAGACGGCACGCGCGCTGCTGGACATCGAGGACAAGAACTACGTCCCGATCATCCGCGACCCCAAGACGACCACGGCCGAGACCGAGGCCGTCTTCTACTTCCCGGGCTGCGGCTCCGAGCGCCTGTTCTCGCAGGTGGGCCTGGCCACGCAGGCGATGCTGTGGCACGCCGGCGTGCAGACGGTGCTGCCGCCGGGCTACCTGTGCTGCGGCTACCCGCAGCGCGGCTCGGGCCAGTTCGACAAGGCCGAGGAGATGATCACCGACAACCGGGTGCTGTTCCACCGCGTGGCCAACACGCTGAACTACCTGGACATCAAGACGGTGGTGGTCAGCTGCGGCACCTGCTACGACCAGTTGCAGGGCTACAAGTTCGAGGACATCTTCCCGGGCTGCCGCATCATCGACATCCACGAGTACCTGCTCGAGAAGAACATCAAGCTCGAGTCCGGCAACGGCTACCTGTTCCACGACCCGTGCCACAGCCCGATGAAGCTGCAGGATCCGATGAAGACGGTCAAGGCGCTGGTGGGCGACGCCGTGGTCAAGAGCGCGCGTTGCTGCGGCGAGTCCGGCACGCTGGGCGTCACGCGCCCCGACATCTCCACGCAGGTGCGCTTCCGCAAGGAAGAGGAGATCCGCAAGGACGAGACCGCGCTGCGCGCGATCCAGGCAGAGAAGGGCCTGGCCGCGCCGGACGCCGACCTGAAGATCCTCACGTCGTGCCCGAGCTGCCTGCAAGGCCTCTCGCGCTATGGCGAAGACCTGCAGAACGGCCTGCTCGAGGCCGACTACATCGTCGTCGAGATGGCGCGCAAGATCCTGGGCGAGAACTGGATGCCGGAGTACGTCAAGCGCGCCAACGCCGGCGGGATCGAGCGCGTGCTCGTCTGAGAAGCTGTGAACGAATCCGACACGCCCGCTCGTCGCGCCCAAACGCGTCCGCTCTGCGTTGCAAATGCTCGCCGTAGCCCGAGCTACGGCTGTGCTTTGCGCCTTGATCGGACACGTTTGGACGCACCGCTCGGACGCGCCGGATTCATTCACAGCTTCTGAGCTGACGCCTGATCGGCACGCGGCGCGCGTTTCGATGCGTTGCCGCTTGCCGGCCTGCGAGCCTGCGTGGGATTGACAGGGGCGGCCCTGGTGCTACCTTCTTCGAGAGCGTTCACCGCATCTCGAGGGTACAAAGGAGCGGGAGCACCGGAGGCACCGATGTACGACGCCCACTTCGGGTTGGCCGAGCTGCCGTTCCCCACGGGACAGGATCCGCGCTACTACGTCGATACGGCACCCCACCGGGCGGCCGTCCTTGCCTTGCTCGCCGGGTTCGAGCGCGGTGACGAGTTCATGCTCCTCACCGGCGAATTCGGGGTCGGCAAGACCACGATCGCGCGGCGCCTGCTGGCGCAGGTCGATCGAGAGCGTCACCGCGTCGTGGAGCTGACCAGCCTGCGCATCGAGGGCGACGAGCTGTTCGATCGCATCGCCGAGGCGCTGGGCGCGCCTGCGGCCGACGCCGGGCACGGGCGGCGCGCGCTCTCGCGCCTGCTCGAAGGCCTTGCCGCCGGCGGACACGATGCCTTGGTGCTGGTCGACGAGGCGCAGCGACTGGACATCGACAGCCTCGACAGGCTGCGCGAGCTCACCGCCGCACGCGCCGAGAGGCGCGGCGTGCTGCACCTGTGCCTGATCGGGCGCGCCGCGCCGCCGGGCATCGAAGCGCTGGGGCGCATGGGCCGGCCGCTGACCCTTGGCGCGACCGTGAATGTCGGCCCGCTCGATGCCGCGGGCACGCGCGACTACCTGCTGGCGCGGCTGAACCGCGTCGGCTGGATGGGGCGGCCGTCCTTCGACGAAGGCGCGTTCGCGGAGATCCATGCGCGCTGCGGCGGCATCCCCGGGCGCATCAACCGCCTGTGCGGGCACATCTTGCTGCAGCTCTACATGCTGCACCACGATGACGTGGACGCCGGGGTCGTGCGCGCCGTCGACGACCTGCTGCAATCCGAGCTCGGCGGCCGGCCCTCGACGCTGGAGCTTCAACCCATCGTCGCCAAGATGCCGATGCCGGAGACACCGGCGCTGCCGGCGGTGCAGGACCTGCCTGAACGGCGCGGGCCGGGCGGCGCGCTGGCGACGCTGCCGGGCTTCGCTGCCCCGGGCTCGAACCGGGGGCGTTGGCGTTGGATCCATGGCGCCGCCTTGACCGTGGCGTTATCGAGCGGCGTCGTCGGCTGGTACGCGATGTCGGGCCACGGGTTGTCGCGCGCCGAGGAAGCCCGGATCGTGGCCGCCTGGGCAATGACGGCGAGTGCGGGAACACCAGGGGCCCTTCCGGTCGCGGCGGCGCCGCTGCCGCGGCCCGCCTTGCCGGTACCCGCCGCGGCGTCGCTGCCCGCCGCTGCGACGGTCGCCGCAGCGCTCGAGTCGACGGCAGCCCAGACGATCGCTCAGTCGCCGCCGGGGGCTGGACCGGCGGGAATCGCCCGTGAACCGCCGACGACGGGCGCACCGGAAACGATGGCAACGCCCGACAGTGCGAGTACGGCGCTGACGGTCGCTGCGCTCGCGCCGCAACGACTGCGCAGCGGGACGGCCGGGGAAGGGTTCCGGACCCGTCGGGTACAGGCGCAGGGCCCGCGGCCGGCAGGATCGACGACGATGCCCGCGGCGCCCGCGGGCTGCAGCCTCGAAGGCGAGACCCTGGGACTGTGCCGCGCGCCGCGCGTGCCAGTACCGGTGCGCGACGCGGCGCGCGAACCCACGGGTGATGCGTCGCGGCGCGCCCCTCCCGCCGGCCCATTGCGACCGCCCTGCGAGCCGACGCAGGCCGCGCTCGGGCTGTGTCCCGAACGCTGACCGACGGCGTCGCCACAACCCCCGTCGCGCCGATCCGCCTATCGACCACGACCTGCCAAGGAGATTCGCATGCGCTCTTGCCAATTCGCCCGGACGGGCGCCGTCGTTCGACGCGCTCGATGGCTGCAACGGTGCCTGATCGGCCTGCTCTGCCTGCTCGGGCTCGCCGCCCCGGTCCGGGCGCAGACGCCGTCGCCGACGGTGATGTACAAGATCGTCACGGCCTCCGAGCGCGGCACGTACATCCAGATCGGGCGCGACCTGGCGCGTTTCGTCGCGCCGCAGGCCAGCATCCAGCTCGTGGCGCTGCCTTCGAAGGGCTCGGCCGACAACGTGAGCCGGCTGCGCTACGACACCGACGTGAAGCTGGCGATCGTGCAGTCGGACGTCTACCAGGCCTTCCTCGACTACGCGGCGCGCGGGAACGCGGAAGCCGGCGACCTGATCCGGCCGCTGCGAGTGGTGCTGCCGCTCTACGACGAGGAAATCTATTTCGTCGTGCGCGCGGATTCGCCGTTGCAGTTCGTGCATGAGATCCGCAACCTGCGCATCAACATCGGGCCGCTGCAGAGCGGTACGGCGATGAGCGCGTCGACCATCTACCGCCTGATGTTCAACGAGCCCATTCCCGACCAGCTCGTCAGCACCCTCACCAACGAGGAGGCGCTGCTGAAGCTGTCGTCGGACAAGAGCATCGACGTGGTCGTGATCGTGGCCGGCCAGCCCGCCAAGCTGCTCGCGGACATGAAGCCGGAGGCCAAGCAGCTCGTGCGTCTGCTGAAGATCGACCCCGACAACCCGACGACCCGGGCGGAGCTGCAGACCTACGTGCCGGCGACGATCCGTTCGGCGAGCTACCCGAACTTGCTGGATCAGGATGTGAGCGGCCTGGCGGTCAAGTCCTATCTGGTGACCTACGACTACTCGTACCGGACGACGATCGATCACCTGACGCAATTCGCGCAGTCGCTGTGCCAGAACTTCGCGGTGTTGCAGACCGAGGGCCATCCCAAGTGGCGCGACGTGAGGCTGTCGCTGCCGCCCCTCGCCAAGGGGTGGACGTACTACGCGCCGACGGCGCGCGTGTTGAACGCCTGCGGCAACGCATCGGCCAGCGCGCCGCCGCCGCCGACGCCGGCCTCGGCACCCGGGCACCGGGCGTGCTCGCAACAGGAGAAGATCCTGGGGTTGTGCCCGGCGCAGTAGGCGCTTGCGGGCAGGCGATCACAGCTTACTCAGGGAAACCGGCGCTCGATCTCCGCCAGGAACGCTGCGCACAAGGTCTCGAAGTCGTCGGCGTTCAATGCGATGCGCTCGCCGACGTCGATCTTCAGCACGGTCTTCTCGGACTGGTACGCGATGGTGTCGCTGCTGGCGAGCACGCCGCCGTTGGCCGTCAGCGAGGCGGCCAGCAGGCGCACCTCGGCCAGCGGATGGCTGTCCTTGCCTTCGGCAGCGCGCAGTCGATGCGCGAAGCGCGCCTCCAGCGCGATCAGCAGGTTGTTGAAGAAGGCGGGCTCGAAGGCGGCGAGCGCGGCGTCGATGCGCGTCAGGCTCATGCCCGAGGCCTTGGAGGCGGCACCCACGAGATCGCGATAGGCCTTGATCTGGCCGGCGATCTCGTCGCGGCAGGCCTGCACATGGGCGGCGGGGTAGCTGTCGGTGCCGGAGTCGGCCATGGGGTGACTCTGCTCAGTCCAGCGACAGGTGCCGATCGTTGATCAGCTTGTGCCAGAACAGCGTTTCCTTCCGGATGAAGGCCGCCAGCTGTGGGCCGTCGGTGGGCGCCACCTCGAGGCCGAAGGCCTCGAGGCGCGCCTTGACGTCCGGCGTCAGGATGGCCTTGCGCATCTCGGCGGTCAGACGTTGGGCGATGTCGGGCGGCGTGCCCTTGGGCGCGAACAGGCCTTGCCATGCGCCGGCTTCGAAATCCTTCAGCGACCCGTTGGGGCCCACCTCCGCGAGCGTGGGCACGTCGGGCAACAGCGCGATGCGATGCTGGGACAGCACGGCCAGCGCCTTCAACTTGCCGCTGCGGATCTGCGCGAGGCCGGCGGCGGTGTCGACCACCATCATCGGCACCTGCCCGGTCATCACGTCCTGCATCGCCGGCGCGGTTCCGCGATAGGGCACGTGCACGATGAAGCTGCCGGTGCGCTGCTTGAGCAGCTCCATCGCCAGGTGATGCGGGCTGCCGGCGCCCGGCGACGCGTAGCTGTACTTGCCGGGATTGCGCTTGACCATGTCCAGGAACTGCGCCGCGCTGGTGAAGCCCGCGTTCGGGTTCACGACCAGGATCAGCGGGAAGCTGGCCATGAAGCCGATCGGCACGAAGTCGGTCGGGTTGTACGGCAGCGTCTTGTAGAGCGCGGTGTGGAACACCATCGCGCCGTTGTCGCCGGTGAGCAGCGTGTAGCCGTCGCCCGGCTGCTTGGACGCCGCCTCGGTGCCGATGATGCCGGCCGCGCCGGGGCGGTTGTCGACGACGATCGTCTGGCCCATCTGCTTGCCCATCTGCGGCGCGATCTGGCGGGCGAGGAAGTCGGAGCCTCCGGCGGCCGGGTAGGCCACGATCCAGCGCAGCGCCCGATCGGGGTACGCGTCGGCGGCACGGGCGCCCGTGCTCAGGAGGGCGGCCGAAGGGCCGAGGGCGCCCGCGGCGAGCGCGAGCAGGGAACGGCGGTGCAACGTCATCTTGGGGTGATCCGGCGGTGTGACGAGAAGGGATTGGAGGGGGCGACCGGGATGCGGCGTGCGCGTCGGCTGGCACACAATACCGCATCGCGCGGCGGCTTCGCACCCGGGGCCGCCCGCCCCCGAAACCCGTTTTTCGCGTCGTCACCATGTCCGTCTTCCAGCTTCTCGAATCGCCGTCGTTCCTGCCCGCCTGCGAACTGTGCCGCGAGGCCGGTGGCGTGCTGGTGTTCCAGTCGGCCCGGTGGCGCGTGATCCGCGCGGAGGACGCGGCGTTTCCCGCCTTCTACCGCGTCGTCTGGCGCGCCCACGTGGCCGAGTGGAGCGATCTGTCGCTCGCGGACCAGGCCGCGATGATGGGTGCTGTGGGCACCGTCGAACGTGTGTTGCGCGACGCGCTCGCGCCCACCAAGATCAACCTGGCCAGCCTCGGCAACGTGGTGCCGCACCTGCATTGGCACGTGATCGCCCGCTTCGACTGGGACAGCCACTTCC
>Ga0302314_10021613_pt1 | contig 10587 bp, 6 predicted proteins | sample III_Palsa_N2_3_FD_200533 | JGI IMG/M metagenome (GOLD analysis project Ga0302314, IMG submission 200533) | Peat permafrost microbial communities from Stordalen Mire near Abisko, Sweden - III_Palsa_N2_3 | ecosystem: Environmental > Terrestrial > Soil > Palsa > Peat permafrost | place: Sweden... | reverse complement strand
CAGCGGCGCGGCCACCGCGTCGAAGCTGAACACCCCCTACGGGGTCGCGATCGACTCCAGCACCGACGACCTGTACATCGCCGACACCAGCAACAGCGCGATCGCCGAGGTCACCGGCCTGGCCCAGCCGGGCAAGGCGGCCGGCCCGGTCGCCGCGGCTCACTCCTGACGCGCCCGCCACGAGACGAAGAAGAGACCTCCATGACTGACAAGCACAACCGTTCGTTCGGCCCGCGGGTGAACCGGCGCACGTTCGTGGCCAGCGCGGCGGCCGTCGCCGGCGCGGCCGGGCTGGCCGGCGTCCTGCCCGAGAACCTGGCCCGGGCGGCGACCAGGAGCGCGGCCGACTTCGACCTGTCCCAGGTCAAGCACCTGGTCTTCCAGATGCAGGAGAACCGCAGCTTCGACCACTACTTCGGCACCTTCCCGGGCGCGCGGGGATTCAACGACCCGACCGCGATCAAGCTGCCCACCGGCCGGTCGGTCTTCCAGCAGCCCGACCCGGCCAACCCCGACGGCTACCTCGAGCCGTGGCACATGTCCACCCTCACCACCGGCGCCGCCGCCGTGCCGTCGCTGTCGCACGACTGGCGCGAGCAGCATGCCTCCTGGAACCAGGGCGCGATGGACGGCTGGCTGCTCACCCACATCGCCTCCGACGGCGCGGCCAACGGTTCGTTCACCATGGGCTATTACGAGCAGGAAGACCTCCCCTTCCACTGGGCGCTGGCCAAGGCCTTCTCGCTGGCCGACAACTACCACTGCTCGGTGATGGGCCCCACCGACGTGAACCGGCTCTTCTGGGAAGAGGGCGGCAACGACCCGCAGGGGAAGGCGGGCGGACCGGTCCTCGAGACCGGCGGCGTGCGCGACCTGACCTACGCGAGCGGTCCCGAGACCCTCTACAACGCCGGGATCAGCTACAAGTTCTACCAGGGGGTCGGCTGGCCGCAGGACACGATCACCTCCTACTTCACCAAGTTCCAGGCCCCCGGCCAGGTGCCGCTCGCCCTCTACAACGCGGTCACGTCGACCGGCACGCTGTGGGGCAACGGCAAGCCGGGCGGGATCGGCGACCAGGAGGACCCGACGCCGGCCAGCAACACGGAGATGGGCTTCGAGGAGGACTGCGCCAACGGCGTGCTGCCCGACGTGTCGTTCATCGGGTCCAAGTCCGGCTACGACGAGCACCCGGCGGCCCTCCCGGCGGCCGGTGCCCAGTTCCTGGCGACCAAGCTGGAGGCCCTGGCGGCCAACGAGGAGCTGTGGAACACCACCGTGTTCATCATCAACTACGACGAGAACGACGGGTTCTTCGACCACGTCGTGCCGCCGACGCCGAACATCAACGAGTACCCCGAGGAGTTCGTCACGCTGGCCTCGCCGGCCGGCACCCCCGGCGGCGGCCTGCCCATCGGTGCCGGCTTCCGGGTCCCGGCCTTCGTCATCTCGCCCTGGTCGGTCGGCGGCCGGATCTTCTCCGAGGTCTCCGACCACACCTCCGGCCTGCGCCTGATCGAGGCGGTCGCGGCGGCCGGCGGCCTGTCCGGCAAGGGACCGGTCACCTTCCCCAACGTCAGCCGGTGGCGGCGGGCGACCTTCAGCGACTGGACCGGGGCGCTGCGCCCGGGCACGCCGCAGGCGGCCCCGGCCAGCACCCAGTTCGACGCCAGCACCACGGCGGCCAACCTGGCGGCTCAGCAGACGGCCGCCCTCCTGCCGCTGCCGCCGCGGCCGGGCGCGGCCCAGTAGTTCAGCGGGGCGACCAAGGTAAGCGGGGGCCGGGAGTTCTCCCCCGGCCCCCGCCCGCGGGAAGACCGACCGGGAGGCATCGTGATACCGGAGACCGTCAGCCACTTCATCGGCGGGCGGTACGTGCACAGCACGCTCAGGAAGACCTACGGCGTGACCGACCCGGCCACCGGGAAGGAGTACGCGCAGGTCGAGGTGGGCGTCGCCGCCGACGTCAACCAGGCGGTGCTAGCGGCACGGACCGCGCTTGAGACCGGCCCGTGGCCCGGGATGACGGCGCTGGAGCGGGCCCGGGTCCTGCGCGGTATCGCGGACGCGATCGACGCCCGGGCCGGCGACATCGCCGCCGCCGAGGCGCTGGGACCCGGCCTGCCGGTCACCCAGGCCACCGAGCAGGCCGCCCGGGCGGGCGGCCTCTTCCGCCTCGCCGCCGACCTGATCACGGTGCGGGCGACGGGCGCGCCCAGCGGCGTGGTGACGCGCCCGGCCGGCGTCGCCGGGCTGATCACGTCATGGCGCACGCCGTTCCTCGCGCAGGCGCGAGCGGTTGCCCCCGCCCTGGCCGCGGGCTGCCCGGTCGTGCTCAAGCCGGACGAGTGGGCGCCGCTGCCGGCCGCGGTGCTGGCCGAGATCGCGGTCGCGGCCGGCCTGCCGGACGGCGTGATCAACATCGTGCACGGTTCCCTCCACCGCAAGGCCCTCGGCCCCCAGGCGCGGGACGCCCTGATCGCCCACCCCGCCGTGGCCCGGCTGTCGTTCGACGGCGAGGCCGAGGCTGGACAGCAGGTCATGCTCGAGGCGGTCACCCGCAGCACGACCTTGTCCGCCGAGGTGACCGGGAACTCCCCCTGCCTCATCTTCGCCGACGCCGACCTCGACCAGGCGACCGACAGCGCGCTGTTCGGCGCGTTCGCGCTCAACGGCCAGCGGCGCACGGCCACCTCGACGATCCTCGTGGAGCGCCCGGTCTACGAGACCCTCGTCAGCCGTCTCGCCCAGCGGGCGGGGCGCATCCGCGTCGGCGACCCGTCCGACCCGGCTACCGCGCTCGGCCCGCTGCCGCACGCTGAGCACTACGACAAGCTCACCGCCTGCCTGCGGCTCGGGATCAGGGAAGGCGCGCGGCTGGCGGCCGGCGGGCGGCGGCCGCCCGGCCTGCCGGAGGGAAACTACCTCGCCGCGACCGTGGTCGCCGACGTCACTCCCGCTCTGCGGCTCTTCACCGAGGAGGTCGGCGGGCCGGTGGTGCGGGTCACGCCGTTCGACACCGACGAGGAAGCGGTCGCGCTCGCCAACTCCGCCGCCGGCCCGCGTCCGGCGGCGGCCTATGCCTGGACTTCCGACCGGGAGCGAGCGCGCCGGCTGGCGCCGGCCATCGAGGCGGCGACCATCTGGGTGAACTCCCACAACCGGCACGACCTGGTCCGGGCGGACGCGGAAGCCGGGCACGTCGGCTTCTTCACGCGGTCCCGGACCGTGCTCACCGCGGGCGACGACACGCCCGCGCCGTTGTTCGGAGCCGCAGGCGCGCGTGTCCAGCGAAAGGACCCTTGTTGACAACACGACCGAGGCTGCTCACGACACTCGCGCTGGCCGTGCCCCTGGCCCTAGCGGCGGCCGGCTGCGGCGGGAGCGGGACCGCGTCGACGGTCGCCGGGGCTAAGCTCGCGAGCTCGAGCGCGGCGATCGCGATCGGCGCCACCTTGTCGCTCACCGGTTCCCTGAGCGCGCTCGCCCCGCCGCTTGAAGCCGGATACCAGCAGGAGATCGCGGACGTGAACGCGGCCGGCGGCATCGCCATCGGCGGCACGAAGGAGAAGCTCAGGCTCGTCGTCATGAACAACGGCAGCGACCCGAGCACGGCCGCCGCGCAGGCCCGCGAACTGGTGCGGCGGGATCACGCGGCGGCGCTGCTCGGGTTCGCCACCCCGCAGATCGTCACGCCCACCGCGCTGGTGGCCGAGCAGCTGCACGTCCCGTTCCTGACATCGCTGATGCCGGTCGAGGCGTTCGCCAACGGAGACAAGAGCGGCTGGACCTACTCCTGGGACCTCTTCTACGACGAGCGGCAGCAGGCCGCCGACGCGGCCAAGGCCCTGGCGTCGGTGCCGGGCGGCAAGAAGATCGCGCTGTTCACCGACAGCGACCCGGACAGCGTGGTCGAGCGGCCCCTGTACAAGGCCGCGTTCACGGCCGACGGCCTGGACGTGGTCGGCGACTACACCTTCCCGGTCGGCACGACTGACTTCTCCGCGTTCATCGCCGACGCCAAGCGGGCAGGAGCGCAGCTGCTGGCCGGGCAGCTGGCCCCGGCCGACGGGGTCGCGCTGTGGAAGCAGCTGGCCACCTCCGGGTTCCGCCCGAAGGCCGCGTTCCTGCCTGAGGCGCCCGACGCCGGCTCCTGGTGGCAGTCCCTCGGCCGCCTCGCCCAGGGCACCCTGTCCGATGGTTACTGGAGCCCCGGCCAGGCATCGCCGGGACAGCTCGCCGCCGTCGCGTCCACGCTCGGCCAGAAGTACGCGGGCAGCCCCGGCTACGCCACGGCGGCGGTGGCCTACGCGGTGGCCCAGGTGCTGACCGACGCGCTGGACAGGGCCGGGAGCGCCAGCCCGGGCACGCTCAACGCCGCGATCGCCCGGACCGACGCGCCGACCGCCGCCGGCCTGATCACGTTCAGCCCGTCCACGCACACGGCGATCACGCCGTACTACATCACCCAGTGGCGGAACGGAAAGCTCGACCAGGTTCAGCCGCGTGTCTCCGGCGTGATAAACGACGGTTCCGTCGTGAGGCTGGGCGGGCCGCGGGGACCCTCGAGGAAGGCCGCTACCCAGACCCCTCGTGATCACGACGCTGGACGAGGATAGGGCAAGAGAGGGCGGGGGCGGAGCATGCGTCGTTCGCGCCGGGCCTGGTCCGGGCGAGGCCGCCCGGCCCCCGGCCCGGGCGGCCCAGGACGTGATCACGAAGGGTTTGTGCACTTATATAAGATGTTTTTCCTTCGTCAGGAATTAAGTCTTCGTGATCATGACGGCGGGCGGGCGGCCGGATGCGACCTGGCGTCACGCGAGCACGCCGGGCACCAGGAGACCCCGGGCCGGGCGGCACTGAGCCTTGACCACAGACCGTAACCCCAGCCTTGAATGATCGTTAAAGCGGGAGCGGCGTGAAGTCGATCTCGATGAGCTGACCCGAGGTGAACAGCACCAGGTCGGGATGGGCGCTGCCCGCCGCGGCCGCGTAGCGGGCGACGAGGTCCTCGGCGACCGGCTCATTCCCCAGCCTGGACTGGATGGTGGCGGTATTGGCCTCGATCATGAGCGCAGCTGGGTGGTCGGGGCCATGAAGGGCCTGGAGACCGGCTAGCGCCTCGTGCCCGTGCTTGAGCGCGCGGTCGAGCTCGCCCGCATGGGCCAGCGCGTTAGCCAGCGCGCCCGCGGCCGCGAGCGAAAGGGGGTGGGCCGCTCCTACCGCGTTGGTCAGCCGCTCCACCGCGTCCTGGATATCGGGGACTGCTCGTGCCGCGGCCCGCCCGGGATCGCCATTCGCGGCCTGGTAGCGCACAGTGGCCAGGAATGCGCTGCAGGCGTGGCTATACGGGTGGTCAGGCAGCGCCGACTGGTAGCGCCTGGCGGCTTCCTCAAGCAACCGCGCAGCCTCGCCGGCCCGTCCGCTGGCCCGCCGCAGGAGGCTCCCCAGGGTGACGGTCGCGGCGAGCGTCTGCGGGTGATCGCCGCCGAGCGTCCGCCAGCAGCGGCGACGAACCTCCTGCACATCGTCGGCGAGAACGCGGAGATCGGCGGGCATTAAACCCTTGTCTCGGCGCGCGATGGCGTAGTCGATTTCATGGCCGAGACGCCACGGGTGATTCTCGCCTAGCGTTCCGCTGCCGGCTACCGCGTTGTATCCGGCACTCACGTCAGCGAGGACGCTGACCGCCTCGCCGTGCTGGCCAGACAGCCAGAGGCAGCGGCCGAGGACGTTCCGCGCGGCCAGCACGGCCGGGTGGCCGGCATCGCTGTAGTACGCGAGGCAGTTGCGGTACCCGCGGCCTGCGGCGCGCGTCGCCTCCCCGGCCTCGCCCCCTAGCGCGAGGTCAGCGATGAGGCTATTAACCGCGGTGAACGTGCGCGGATCGTCGTTGCCGAATTCCTCGACGTGCGCGCGCACGGATTCCTGGTCAGCCTCCTGTGCTCCGCGGAACTTCCCCATCATCCTCAGGTGCGTACCGGACAGGCCCTCGATGGAGATGATTTCCGCTGCCCACCGGCGCGGGTCGGAGCGCATCGCGGCCAGTGCCCGCTGCCGCAACCGGAACGCCTCCCCCCAGTCGCCCTGGGCGAACAACGCTTCCGCCCTGGCCACCTGCATCGCCAGGTGGCTGCTGGCAGCCTCGGTTCTGGCGCCGCTCGTCCTGTCGTCCGCCCGGCCCGCATCCCAGCGCGCAAGCGCCGCGTCGGCCATGCTCAGCGCGGCGCGCGGGTCCCCGGCCGCGGTCAGGAAACGCACCAGGTTGACGACGAGCGTTCTGACCATCTGGTGAGAACAGGCCGCCAGGCCTGACTCGGCCGCATGGCCGCCTAGCTCGTCGTAGCTTCGCCAGGTGGCGGGGTCGTCCGGCGCGAGCGGGTCCGCTGCGGCCAGCAGCAGATGAACATCGTGCCTGGCCCGCTCCTCGCCGGCCGCGCCCGACTTGACGACCAGATTCCGCACGACGCACCGGGTGACCCGGTGCACCTCAAAGCTCCCGGTACCAGCCTGGACGCGGAGCAGGCCCGCACGGCGCAGCTTAGTGATCGCCCCGATACGCCGGAAGCGATCATGGAGCATCGCGTGAATCGAGACCTCTGGGAGGTAGCTTCCCCGCTCCAGTGACTCGCGAGGGACCCGATCACTCCCGAAGAAGGCCAGGCAGCGCAGTAGGTCCAGCGCGTCAGGGGTGTCCGCACCCAGCGTGTCAAGGGCCGTCCGCCATACGCCCGCGATGGGTGCCTGGTAGTCCGCCAGCTGTTCATCAAGCAAGTCGAGCGGATCTTCGTCCAGTCGCGACAGGTACGCGTCGACCGCTACGTGCGATTCGACGGCATGCTCGAGGAGCAAGGGCAGATCTCCCACCCCTTCCGCCAGCCGATGCGCGGTGACGGCACTGATCTTCCTGATCCGGCGACGCAGGAACTCGAGGCTCTCGCCCCGGTCGAATACGTCGAGCTCGAGCAGATCGCCTGACGCCTCCCAGCGACTGCTGCGCGTCGTGACGAGAACATGACCGCTGGCCGGCGGGATCAGGTTCTTGATGTCCTCTGGCTCATTGGCGTTGTCGAAGATCAGCAGCCAGCGCTCATATCGCTGGCCGCGCCGCAGCACATCGAACAGCTCGGTGTAATTCCGCTCGTCGAGCGCGCGCGACACGTCCGCCAGCCCAAGCCCGGTCGCGAGGTCGGCCATCGCCCCATGGGCGGATTCCTTGTCGTCGCAGGGAACCCACCACACCAGGTCGTATTCATGCGAATACCGGTTCGCATACTCAATGGCCAGCTGGGTCTTGCCCACTCCGAACAGGCCCTGGATGGCGACCACGCCCGCATGCTCATCCTGGACCAGGATGTGGCGAAGCGTTGCCAGCCACTCCTCCCGTCCCACGAAGTCGGGCAAGCGCGATGGGGCCGGCCCCCGGATCGAAGACCCGCCCGGCGGGCCGCTTCCGACCTCCTCCGCAGGCCGGCCGACGGCCGCGGGTGCCATCCGCGGTTCTCCCCGCGGCGTGTTCTCCGTGTCATTCCTTAGGAAGGACTGGTACCCGTGTCCCGAGAAGCGAGCGTCGATGACACCGTGCAAAGCGCTGTCCCAGTGCCGTTTCCACTCGGCGACCGTACCGAGCTCATTCGCGTCAAGCCCGCCTTCCTCCGCGGCAGCCCGACAGGCAGCCACAAAGACGGCGACAAACTTCCAGTCGGGCAGCTTTACCCGGTTGCCGTTGAGAATGTCACTCATGGTCGCGCGCCTGAGGCCGTGCCGGCTTAGCCGCTCCAGGGTGGAGTAACTAGGCCGGCCAGCACGCTGGCGCAACTGGCTCAGGTCTTCCACGAAACGCCGCACGGCGCTCGGTTGATCTGATTCCACGAAGCTCCCCTGGCCGTGCTCCCGTAGGACCGTGCTCAGTCAGTGAGTCTAAGCCTGTCGGACGAAGGTCTTCCATTACTTCCGGAATCCTCCGGACTCTTCCCAGAGCTAGCCGAATGTGCTTATGTCGCGCATTCAGAACGCCCACCCAGGAACTTATAATCTTACATTTTCGCAGTTCAGCGACTTCCGTAAGATTATCGACCATAGTCGACCATTTTCATTTGATGCGAAACCTCGCACTGGCCGTTGACGACATTTCGCTCTTGGTCGTCGATGGCGGAATTCGGCGCATTGTCGACAAGCTCCGCGCCATTACTTCCGGTATCGGAAAGCTCGGCCGGCAACTGCTACGGTGGTGCTGCCAACTGCCGAGCGCGCGGCGTGAAGAAAGAAGAGAAGGCCAACAGCAGCACAATATAGAGAAGAATATGAACGGCGTCTTTAACTCCGTAACGTTGGACAGCAAACCCACCGAGGACCGGACCGAATGCGCAAGCACCGATCGCCATCATCTGGCCGATGCCGGTTATCTTAGCGATCATGTCGTCAGCGACGCTGGCCAGGATATAAGTCCCGAACTCAATATTTCCTATTGCCCCGGTAAAGCCGAGTACAAACATCGCGAGTACGCTCCAGAAAACCGACAGGCCATCTGCATGCGCGTGCAACGCGAGGGAAAAGAGCGCCACACTCCACGTGACCATCTGAATCGGCAACCAGGATTTCCTGACCTTACTGGGGAGAATCTTGAAGAAGAATGAACCGGCCGCACCACCGGCTCCAGATGCCGCGAGCACGGAACCGACCTCGAGCGTTGACAATTCCTTCGAGTGCGCCTGGGCGAGGAACATGAGAATCAGTGCCTGCGCCACTAGCGAAGTGACGGCCATGAGAACGATCGTCATCAGGGCTCTATGATCCTTCCGCAGCAATCCAATCCCTCCTCGAAGGTCATCGAACAATCGTTTCGGAGGCAATCGCTGCCGTTCTCTAACCGGCTCGTCGCTTCTCCGGATCACCAAGAGGCTGGCCGCTGAGACCACGAAGGAAACCGCATCGGCCAAGAACGGGACAACCGGCTGGATCTCGAACAGAAATGGCCCGATCGGCCGACCGGCGAGGACTACCGCATGCGTCCTGACCTCGACGTATGCCTGACGGGTGGCCATCTTGTCGCGTTCCATCAGCATGCTCAGATATCGACGTTCAGAAAGCGTAGAGAATATTTCAAGTATCTCTTCTGCAATCATGGCAAATATCAGGAACACTATGTTAGTACGCTGCCCGCATACTATGAGCAAAATGACAACCGATGCTATCGCTACGCCGCGGAGAAGCTCGCTGGAAAGCATCACCCGCCGCGGATTCCAGCGATCGACGAGCACGCCGGCCGGCACGTAGGCCAGCATGCTTGGGGCGATGGCGGCGAAGGCTACGAGACCGGTAATCAACGGCGAGTGGTTGAGATGGAGGACTAGCATCGGAAAGGCAACCGTCGAGATCCTGCTCCCGAACATCGATATCGATGAACCGGCCATCAAAATCCGGAAGGCGGGAGAACCGGATGTCAGATAACGAACGATACGCGATCTCTTGATCAATCTGGTAACGAAACGCCGCTGCAGGACGGGAAAGTTCTGTATGTCCGGCTTTCCGGAGATGCGGTGGTCTTCATCGACGACTGCCTTTGCAGCCTCTGCTGCGTGCGTCTCGCACATCGGAGCGCAGATCCCCCAAGCCGTCTCGTCGCATCCAGTCCGCCGGCGAAACGGCGCGCTTCGCGCAGCGGCGACATTGCCGAAACGTGAATCTATCCGATCTGCGGGCGTAGTGCGGGCGTTGTGCGCGTTTCGATACAGACTGGTACGTTCGTCCAATTCCCCCCGTGGGGCCCCCAGGAAGCTTACCCTAAGCCATCAAATGCCTACCCTCCGTGAGGGCATTTACTTTAGCCACGAGAATCACGGTCGGCAATTCAGCCCGCAGGCCCAGGACATGCCGCAAGACTTTCTCCGCATTTACCTGATATCCGGAAAATTGCCCATCATAAAGCCCTGGACGGCCAGTCACGTTGACTAGCGATCCTGGAGCGAGACGTGATACGGGTGGGGAATCTGGGCCGGACCGGAATAAGAAAGATTACTGCTGCGAGAACGCCTATGCTTTAATTTCCTTTATGGGGACCACGCCAGTGGGTGAATGGCCAGCAAGCCTTGATGTTTCTTCCTTGTCGGGAACCGGCTGGCGACCGCTTCCGTTTCGTGAGTTCATCGTCAAGGTGCATAGCAGATGCGATCTGTCGTGTGACTACTGCTACATGTACGAAATGGCGGACCAGTCCTGGCGCGGCCAGCCGCGCGGGATGTCCGCGGAGACCGCCGAGCTGACCGCCCGGCGCATCGGCGAGCATGCCGTGGCGCACCGCCTGCCGCGCGTCACGCTGATCCTGCACGGCGGCGAGCCGCTGCTGGCCGGCCGGCCGTTGCTCTCGCGACTGGTCACGGCGACCCGCGCCGCGGCCGGACCGATGACCTCCGTGGATGCCGTCGTGCAGACCAACGGCGTCGGACTCAGCGACGCCTACCTGCGTTTCTTTGCTGAGCTCGGCGTCCGGATCGGAGTCAGTCTCGACGGGGACGCCGACGGGCACGACCGGCACCGGCGGTTCGCGAGCGGCCGTGGCAGCTATCAGGCGGTCGCGGCGGCGCTGCG
>Ga0302314_10021610_pt1 | contig 10588 bp, 11 predicted proteins | sample III_Palsa_N2_3_FD_200533 | JGI IMG/M metagenome (GOLD analysis project Ga0302314, IMG submission 200533) | Peat permafrost microbial communities from Stordalen Mire near Abisko, Sweden - III_Palsa_N2_3 | ecosystem: Environmental > Terrestrial > Soil > Palsa > Peat permafrost | place: Sweden... | reverse complement strand
GCTCATCGTCACGTTCGCCGAGCGCCGCGCGCTGCGCTGGCACGAGAGTTCCGCCGACCGGGCAAAGTAGCCCTTTCCGTCTACACCTTCATTTTCAGGAGTGAAATAAATGCGATTTTCCCGAACGGACGCGTGCTCCGCCCTCACCGCAGCCGTCTTGGTGCTCGGTGTGGCGGCGTGCGGCTCCGGCGGCTCTTCATCGTCGGCTGGTTCGGCGGGCGCGGGCGGCGCGGCCGCGTCCGCCGCCACGATCTCCGCCGCGCGCTGCGCGGAGAACAGGGCCGCGGGCAAGATCACCTATATATCCGGCTACTACTTCCAGTCGTCGGCGTCGATCCTGGAATACGTGGCCGCGAGCAAGCTCGGCTACTTCGGCGACGAGTGCCTGAACGTGGCGCTTGTGCCCGGCAACGGCGACACCGCGCAGGAGAGCAAGCTGCTGGCGAGCGGCCAGGCCGACGTCGGGGCCCTCGCGGAGCAGGACCTGATCCAGGCGCGCGCGAACGGCATCGACGTCGACGGCATCTCGTCGTACTCGAACGCCGGGCTCGACGTGCTGATGACCAACCCCGACATCACGAAGCTGACCCAGCTCGACGGCAAGATCGTCGGCGACAAGGGGTACTTCCCCGCCGCGGTCGAGGCGATGCTGATCAAGGCGGGCGTGTCGTTCAGCTCGCTGCATGTGGTCAAGGAGGGCTACGACCCCACGGTGCTGCCGCGGCACGCGGGCGGGCTCGAGGCGCTCACCGGGTTCGTGTCCAACGAGCCGAACCAGCTCAAGGCGGCCGGCTACCAGGTGACCGTCTGGCAGCCGGTGAAGTACGGCATCCCGAGCTCGCTCGGCGCGATGGCCGTCAACCCGGCGTTCGCCACGGCGCACCCGACGGCGGTGCAGGACATCCTGCGCGCGGCGCTGCATGCCTATGCGTACTGCTCGTCAAGCGCCGCGCATGTTTCTCAATGCGTGGGGTATGCCGCCGCAGCGTCGGGCGGCGCGACCTATGACACGAAGCTGAACACCGCCATCTGGAACACCGAGACGTCGGTCGTCGCGGCCAACCCCACGCCTGGCCAGCCGCTCGGCGGTATCGACCTGGCGAACGTCGGGGCGATCACCGACATGCTGCACCAGTTCAAGATCGTCCCGGCGAGCGTCACTCTCGCGACGGCGGAGAGCTGGTTCGGCGACTCCTACATCAAGGCGATCTACCACGGCGACACGCTCAGCTGGCCGGCACCATAATCGGCCTGTCCGCGGAAAGGCCCGCATCATGCCCGTGAAAGAGTACGGAATCTTCCTCCCCATCGGAAACGGTGGCTGGATGCTGTCCACCACCGCTCCGCACCCGGAGGCGACCTACGCCTGGAACCGGCGCGCGGCGGTCTACGCCGAGGACATCGGCCTTGACTTCATCATGTCGATGGCGAAGTGGCGCGGCTTCGGCGGCAGCACCGACCACTGGGGCCGCTCGCTCGAGTCGATGACGATGATGTCCGCCCTGGCCGAGGCGACCAGCCGAGTGCAGATCTGGGCGACCACGCATGCCAACGTGCACAACCCGGCGGTCGCGGCGAAGATGTACGCCACCTTGCAGGACGTCTCCGACGGGCGAGCCGGGATGAACATCGTCAACGGCGCCTACGCCGACGAGTTCCGGCAGTTCGGCCTCTGGGACGCGTCGCTGAGCCACGCGGACCGGTATGTCATGACCGAGTTGTGGGCCGAGGCCGTCATCCGGCTGTGGACGGAGGACTCGGTGACGATGCACACACCGTTCTTCGACCTGGAGGACTGCGAGTCCCGGCCGCATCCGGCAAGCAAGCCCGCGATCATCAGCGCGGGCAGCTCCGAGGATGCCCGCAGGTTCCAGGCCAGGTACGCCGACGGCGCGTTCCTCTCCGCGGACAGCCTGGACGAGATGCGCTCGCTGTCGCGGGACGTGCATTCGCGCGCCTTGTCTAACGGGCGGGTCTGCAAGACCTACTCGATGCTGATGGTCGTGCAGGACTCGACCGACGAACTCGCGGCCGCGAAGGTCCGCGAGTGGAGCGCCGGGATCGACAGGGAGGCGCTCGCGCTGATGCGTACCTCCTGGGGGGTACCCGCCGATCAGGCCCGTGCCTGGGCCGCGGGCGCCGTCGGCTCGGACGCGTTCCAGACCGCGTACGTGGCGGGCTCGGCTCAGACGCTCTTCGAGCACATCACCTACATCGTCGGCGAGGCTGACCTGGACGGGCTGATGCTGGTCTTCCCCTCCTACGACGAGGACCTGCTGCTGTTCGGCGAGACCGTGCTTCCCGCGCTGCGGGCGCACGATGCCGGCGCACCCGGTGCCGGCGCGCGCGACGGGGTGAGCGGCTGATGCCGGAGCTCAGGCAGGCGCAGCTTGGGCAACTCGGCCGGCTCGGCGGGCCGGCGCTTGTCGTGGTCGACGTGCAGCGCGACTTCGGCGACCCGGCGTGCCTGGGCTCGTACGGGCTGTCGGAGTCGGCGCTCGCGGCTCTCGACCTGGGTGATCCCAAGGGACGCCACCGCCGCCTACGAAATCGCCGTCCATAATGCGGCGCTCGCTCAGCTCCAGCTGAACGTGGCCGTGCTGTCGGACGCCGACGAGGTCGTCGAGCTGTGGTCGCCGTCCTCGTCTGGACAGCTGACCGGCCGGTGAGCGGGACGTGGGCGGAAGCCGCGGTTAGCGCCGCGACGATCAGCGAAGTCTTTCAGTAATCACGGCAGCGGATTTTCGCCGTCGGCACCATGCATACCGTGGTGGTCGTGACCGGCGTGCCCGTCCGCCATGCCACCCGGGTCCGGCGGGCCGCCCATCATCCGCAGCATCGCGACACCGCCGGTGCGCGTGAACCTGGCGATCAGCGCGGCGGCCAGGAGCAGGAAGACGATGTTGAGCCAGGTGGTGTAATCCCAGGACACGCCCTGGTCGGGGATCCTCGCGCCGGCCCGGTCGGGGACTAGCCCCAGGCCACCGAAGATCAGCTCGATGGCGTAGCCTGCCGCGGCCATGGCCGTGAAGAAGGTCCCGAGCAGGAACATCGCCATCCGGGTGCCGTAGTACCGGCGGTAGATGTTCAGGATCGGGGCGATGATCAGGTCGGCGAAGATGAACGCGACCACCCCGCCGAAGCTGATCCCGCCCTTCCACAGCACGACCGCAAGCGGCACGTTGCCGATCGAGCAGACGAAGGAGACGACCGCGACCAGCGGGCCGATCAGCGGACCCCACAGCCTGGCGGCGAGTGGGTGCCCGGCGAAGAAGAACGACCGCCAGAACGAGTCCGGCACCCAGGCCGCGATCGCCCCCGCCACGATCAAGCCGATCACCAGGTCCCTGATGATCGCCGCCCACTCCATGACGAACACGTGGCTGACGGAGGTGAAGCCCGCGCGGGAGAACAGCCGCCGGGCGAACGAGCCTTCCCCCGCGATGGACATGTCCATCGCGGCGTGCCCCTCCATCGAGCCGGCCAGGCCCCTGTCGGCCTGCTGCCGCGCCTGGGTGAGCAGCTCGCCGCGCGGGAAGATCCGGAACAGCACCGCCAGGATGACGATCATCAGCGGGCCGCCGGTGAACTCGGCCAGCGTGAACTGCCAGCCCATCAGCAGCGCCAGGATCACGCCGAGCTCGATCACCAGGTTCGTCGAGGCGATCTCGAACGCCATCGCCGCGGTGAAGTCCGCGCCCCTGCGGAACAGCGCGCGGGCCAGCGCGACCGCCGCGTAGGAGCACGACGACGATGCGGCGCCAAGTCCGGCGGCGACCAGCAGCGTGCGCGGCCGGGCATCGCCGAGCAGCCGGACGACCGTGGACCGGCGCACCACCGCCTGGATCACCGCCGACAACGCGAACCCAAGGATCAGCGCCCAGGTGATCTCCCACGTCATCGACCCCGTGACGGACAGCGCATGGCCTATAGCATGCATCCAGTCACCCTCCCTGCCGACCTCAGGGCACGTCAACACTTATACCCCGTGGGGTATTTCAAGTATGGCGGACACGCCCCAAGACCCGGTCGACGCGGTGCCGTTCGCCGATCACGAATACGCCGCCACCCCACCGAATCCTAGGCCGTCGTTCCGCCTGACGCGACGGTGGTTGGCGCCGTGGGACGGCTCACCTACCAGAAGGCACCAGAGGACTTCCTCGCGGCGATGCGAGAACTCGGCAGGCTGCGCCGGCTCGGCGGACTGCGCCGGCCCGACGTGGTTGGCGTCTGGGTCGGTGACGGGGAACTGGCCGAGCGGGTCGGCCGCCTCACCCGTTCGGCATCGGGACCTCGGGTGGTGCTGGCCGGCGAGCGCGCGGATATCCCGGATATCTTGCCCGCCTTCGACGTCTTCGCGCTGCCCAGCAGGTACGAGGGGCTGCCCACGGTCGTGGTGGAGGCGATGGTGTGCGGTATCCCGGTCGTGGCCACCGCGGTGAACGCCGTCGGCGATGTGGTGGTGCCGGGCGAGACCGGGCTGCTTGTCCCGCCGCACCGACCAGAACTGCTGGCGGAGGCGGTCAACTACCTGCTCGACTCTCCCGACGCCGCGGCCCGCATGGCGACGACCGCGCGGGAACGGCTCGGCACCAGGTTCAACGTCGCCGCACTGCGCGAGGCCCTGGTGGCCGCCTACACCGGGCAGCACTGACTCGTTCCGTTAGAAATATTGTGAAGTTTTTTCATAAGGTCGGGGAAGCGCTCTTCCCAGGGTCTGCCGGATGCACTGTGGGAGGAATATGTGCTGCCATGCCTCACGGAGAAGCGCCCCGTTGAGATAGGCACACAGGTCATCAATCCGAATAGCCTCCCGGATCACACGTTCGTACATCACGTTCCGCTCGGCCGGATCATCCAGGTGAAACTCGGCTCGATCCGACCAGTCCAAGCGCAGCGGCAACTGAACGGCACCAGTCACCGGACCAACCAACTCGCGCAGTGTCTCGGGCAACAGGTAGGGACGGTTCTCGTCGTGCGTAGACCAGCACGCTAGAAAGAGCCAGTTGGCACCCGAGTCGCTGCGGACCGCGCTGGAACGGTCCGTCCCGCGCACCCGCCACGGGATGCCAGCATCGCCGGTGGTTCCTGGCCGGACTGGGGCCTGGCATCGATCAGGATCGGAGAAGCGCGCGACGGGTTGGTGCTCTTATTATTTGCGCAGGGCAGTCACGCCGTCGGAGTTGACAGCCGAGCGCCACGAAAGGAAACGGGATCTGTGAAAACTATGCCATGTAAGCAATTGGGTGGACCATGTGATTTCCTGCTTCATGGGGATACCGCCGATGAGATCATAAAAGCGCAAGATAAGCATTTGAACGAAACCGTCGCGGGAGGCGACGAAGCACACATGAGCGCATTGAAGGAAATGAAGGACCGGTGGAAGCATCCCCTAGCGGGAATGGGGTGGTACAGGAAAACCAAGCGTGATTTTGCTGCTCTTCCCGAAGACTGATCAGTAAGCACGGTCAGGGCGGGGGTGCGCGGCTGTCCAGGGATCGACGATCAGGAGATGGTCGCGTGGGCGGTCGCGCTGTGGCGCGAACCGGTGCACGAACGGCGGATGGCGGCGGTGGAGATCTTGACGCTGGCCGCGCCGCGGCTGTCCCCGGCGGACCCTGGCGACGGTCGAGCGACTGCTGCGCGAGTCGGGCACCTGGGCTCTCGTGGACGGGCTGGCCGGCACCGTGGCGGGCGGAATAGCGCGGCGATCCGACGACTGCCGACGCGCGATGCGGAACGGCTCAAGAACCTTCGCTGAGCAACCCCGGTCCGTTCCTCCCGATTGGTGTTGGGCCTGGCACGGATCAATGGAAGGGGCGGGGTTCCTGTAGGTCGAGGGTGCGGTCGATCGCGCGGCGGACCTCGGCGCTGATCTTGCCGTTGCGGTACAGCTCGTCGAGCTTGTCCCGCTGCGCGCGCAGGAGCTCATGACGGAAGCCGCCGGTGTCGGCGCCGTCCTCGTCATCGTCGCCGAGCGCGCTTCGCACCCGGTCAAGCCGCATCTCGAATAGCTGCCGGTACAGGTTGGCGGTGTCCTCATCCACCTCGCCTGCCTCGGCGAGCTCGTCGAGGCGGGCGAGGCCGGCCTCGGTTACCCAGGCACGCGCGACCACCTCCCGCCGATGCTGCTCCTCGCTCTGCGCCAGGCCAAGCCGCCGCACGAGCGGCGCGAGGGTCAGCGCCTCGCCGAGCAGCGTGACCACCACGACCACCGCGGCGAGCAGGATCAGCGCGGACCGTTCACCGAACGGCCGTCCGTTCACCATCGTTGGCAGGGTGAGCGCGATGGCCAGCGAGATCGCGCCGCGCATGCCGCCCCAGCCGATGACGAGCCGGTACCGCCACGGGTTAAGCACGAACGCGGAGTGCTTGCCGGGCAGGAACCTGATCAGCAGCGGCGACACGGCCAGTTCCCAGGCCAGCCTGATCACGATGACCGCCGCCACCACCGCGGCGGCCGCGCCCGTCAGCGTGGGCGAGCGTGAACGGGTGCGCCATCGCCTCGACGGCCAGCCCGAACGCGGTCAGCGCGACCCCGTCGTTGATCAGGCTCTCGCCCTCAAGGATGGTGACGACGCGCGGCGGCGCCCCCAGCCGGGCCATCACCGCCGTGGCCGCCACGGCGTCGGTGGGTGCCACCGCGGCGGCGAACGCCAGCGCGGGCGCCCAGCCGAGGCCCGGCAGGACGAGGTGGGTCACCCAGCCCACCCCACGATCGTCGCGGTGGTCGCGCCGATCGCAAGCGCGGTGATCGGCACCGCGTTCTCCCTGGTCTCCCTGGGCGCGGAAAGGAACGCGGCGTTATAGATCAGCGGCGGCAGAAACAGCAGCAGCACGAGATCGGGCGGCAGGTCGATGTTCGGCACCTGCGGGATCAGGCTGGCCAGGACGCCGAGCACGACAAGCACGATCGCCTCGGGCACCTCGAGTCGGCTGGCGACCGCCCGCCCGATTATCACCACGACGGCGATCGCCACGGCCAGCGTGAAAAGCTCTTGCTCGCCTATTGGTCTCCTCACTCTCTTTGTTGTGTGCGGCATGCTGGCAGTCATGAGCGATGAGGCCAGCTTCGCCCCCGAATGGTAGAGGCGGTCGCGGCCAAGGCAGCCGCCGTAGGTGGCGCGGGTGCCGTGGGCGCCATGGGCGGGGGGCGCATCCGGGCGGTCGTCTCGAGCGCCGAGGACCTGGGCGTCGGTTCTGGCCACTTCGAGCTGGTTGTCATCGGCAACGCGTTCCACCGACTCCGGCGCGACGTGGTCGCGCGGCTCGCCTATGACTGGCTAACGCCAGGTGGTTTCCTCGCGCTCTGCTGGTCTTCCGGGACACAGGCGGGGCCGCTTGACTGGCAGCGGGCCTTCGGCGACCTGCTCCGGCGGTGGATCGCGACGTCCGATTCCGGTGGGCGCGTGCCGGCGAACTGGGACCGGGCGCGGAAGGAGCGGCCCGACGCCGAGGTCCTGTCCGGTGCCGGGTTTGAGCTGGCTGGCCGCTTCGAGTTTCCGGTCGAGCACCGCTGGACGCTGCCGGAGCTGGCCGGGTTCGCGCGCTCGCTGTCGCTCCTTCCGGCCGCCGTCCTGACGGAGCACGCTGCCGCCTTCGACGCCGACCTTTTCGCCGTGCTCGGCCCGTATGCCAGCGACGGCGTCCTCACCGAGACCGTCAGCTTCGCCTACGAGCTGGCCTGCAAAGTCCTGTCCGGCGCTGCCCGCTGACGGCGGGCCGCCGGTGTCGGCGGCTACGTGCGCGCCGCAGGTCGGCACCGCCGTTGATGGAATTTGAGGCCCGTGGAAGCCTTGGTGAGGGGTATGCGGTTATTCGTCGTACTGGGTGGGGCGGGTGGTGTACGTCCTGCCCGAGGGCGTGGTCCAGGTCATGACGCCTGGCTCGGTCTGCTCAAGCTGCCACCCTGGGGCATGCTTGGCATGGTGGTGCCGGCCGCAGGGCGGGCTGAGGTTACCTTCACACGTTGCCCCGGCGGGGTAGGGCACGGTGTGGTCGATCTCGCCGGTGATCGCCTGGGCGCCGCAGCCGGGTGCGCAGCAGCGGGCCGTGCGGGCGCGGATCAGGTGCTTCAGCTTCCTGCTGGGGGTGTAGCGGTCCTCGCGATGGGCGTGGTCGCAGGTTCCCCTGGCGATGGGCTCGGGGGCGGCGTTCAGCTCGGCCAGCAGGGCGGCGAGCCGCGCGGCCCGGGGCCCGGGGGGGCCGTCGCGGCTGGCCTGGGGCTGGGGCCAGGGGTGGGAGCCGCGGGCGCAGGCGTGCGCGATGGCCTCGCCGGCTGGCCCGGTGAGGGTGTAGCACCAGCGGGTGCGGGGATGGCGGGAGGCGGCCTTGATCAGGTCGCGGACCGTGTCGGCGTCCATCAGGCCCCAGGTCCCGGCGTCGGCGGGCGTCTGCGACCAGCCCAGTAGCGTCCCGGCGGGGATGGTGATGTTGATCAGGGCCGGCATCGGGGTCGTGCCGCCGGGGCGGCCCTCGTCTTCGTCTTCGTCGATGACGTCAGCATCGTCTTCATCGGCGTCGTCTTCATCGGCGTCGTCTTCATCGGCGTCGTCTTCATCGGCGTCGTCTTCATCGGCGTCGCCGTCCGGGGACCGCCCGTCCCGGTACGGATCGTGGCGCGGGTCGTCGCGGGGCGGCCCTGCGGGGCGGCCGGCTTCTTCTTGAGGGTCGGCGGGTTGGCCGGTGTCCGGGCTCGGGGCTGGGCCGCGGTCCTCGCCCGGTTCCGGTTCCGGCTGGGCGGCGAGGCGGTCCCAGGAGCTGCGCTGGTGGATGCGGTCCATCAAGATCATCGCCCGGATCTGGCCCAGGGTGCCTGACAGGCCCGCGTTGCGCAGCCGGACCGCCTCGGCGTCGATCGACGCCTTCCCCGTCAGTGCCTCGGCGGGATCGAGTTCCCGGCCGGCCAGCGACGCCGCACCGGAGTCCTCGCGGCGCAGCTCCACCCGCCGGTCCCGCTTGCGCTCTTCCTTACGCACCCGCACACCCTCGGGGTCCAGGCGGGCCTCAAGCCGGGCCGCCTTCTGCTGCAGGTCCGCGACCCGCAACTCCGGAGCCGCCGCCGCCAGCACCTCATCAGCGACCGCGGCCTTCTCGTCGGGCAGGTGGAGGGTGGCGTTGCTGATGACCCGGGCCCGGTCCCGGTCGATCTCTCCCGCCGCCATCCCCGCCAGGGTGCGCGGCAGCCGGCCGGCTAGGCGGTCGCGGTCATCTCGAAGCCGAGTTCCTCGGCCGGGTACTCACCGTCCCGGGACCGGACCCGGTCACCGCGCGCCTTCGACGCCTCCAGCTGCGCTTCACAGCGCCGGGCGAACTCCGCGACCGCCATCACCTCCAGGTAGCCCGCATGCGCGGCCAGCCGCCGCGCCGCCGACCCCATGCCGAGGAGCTGACCGTCATCCAGCTGGCCGAGGTTCGCGACAGCCGCACTCGTCAACGCGGCAAGCTCCGGGCCGGGCAGCAGCATATCCGCCGTGCCGTCCTGGGAGAACTCATCCCAGGACGGAGTGTGACCGGGACCGCCGTCCGGAGACTGAGACACGAGACACCGCCATCCGCTCGGGGGAAGGTTCTTCTACGTATCCTCAATGCTAGCACACATGTTCGTTTAAATCTAGCCTCAATCGCATACTTCAATGGTTTAATGTTCGAATAATTTCACGTTCGGGAGCGATCCACCGGACCCAATGGCTAGCGCCTCGCGCGGCGCTCGGACAAGATACCGACCAGCTACTCAAGAGCCGGGGAGTAAGCGCCCCCGACAGCAGCCGATCGGAGCCAGTGAGCGTGGCAGATGCCTTCGAGTTCTCTGCCTTCCTTGAGTCGCGCGGGCTGAGCTACCAAGCCCTCCTCGACGAAAGCTTCGACAACCAGCTCGTCCATGCCGAGATCGATTGGAAGGCCGGTCTGCGCTGGCGGGACAACGCCCTGATCTCCGTGTCCACCGCGCGCGTGGGACGGACTAGCTTCGCGATCGACTTCCAGGTCAGCAGGAACGGCACCGAGCTGGCATGCAGCGCACGCATCGTCTACGTCGTCGTGGCGACAGACGGGTCGGGCAAGCGCGAGATCCCGCCCCAACTCGCCGAAGCACTCGGAGCACCGGCGCCCCTCCGGCCGCTCTTAGCCGGTCTTGGGACCGCGAGCTGCCTGATCGGTCACCAGCGCCACTACCCGCGCGTGCGCCTCCGCGGTCGCGTCGGTCACACCATCTCGATCGGCTCCATCGGCCCTGACCAAGCGCTCGGACAGCTCCATGACGCAGACCGGGGCGCCGATGCGCACGATCACCGCGGTGCGCCGGGGCCGACGAGCGGCCCCATCGGGCGGCAGCAGCGTTCCCGTCCCGCTGATGCCCGCGGGCACAAGCGGGACGCCGGCCACCGCGGCGAGGCGGGCCGCCCCCCGGTGAAAATCCTGGGTCTGTCCGTCCCGTGACCGGGTTCCCTCCGGGAAGACGATCACGTCGCGCCCGGTGGCGAGCAGTCGGGCGGCGGCCGCCAGGTCGGCGCTGCCGCCTCCCGTGCGCCGCACCGGGAATGCCGCGCATAGCGCCAGGCAGATCCCCGGCCGCAACCCGCCGCGGAAC
>Ga0302314_10021609_pt1 | contig 10588 bp, 9 predicted proteins | sample III_Palsa_N2_3_FD_200533 | JGI IMG/M metagenome (GOLD analysis project Ga0302314, IMG submission 200533) | Peat permafrost microbial communities from Stordalen Mire near Abisko, Sweden - III_Palsa_N2_3 | ecosystem: Environmental > Terrestrial > Soil > Palsa > Peat permafrost | place: Sweden... | reverse complement strand
CTTCATGGGGCGCTACGACGCCTCGCTCGGCGCCTCCGGCGCCATCTTCGGGCTGCTCGGCGTGCTCGCGGTGATGGCCTACCGGGAGAAGCTGGACATGCGCCCGATCCTGATCGTGATCGTGCTCAACCTGGCCTTCAGCTTCGGCGTGGCCGGGATCGACTGGCACGACCACCTCGGCGGCCTCGGCTGCGGGCTGCTGATGGGCGCGGCCTTCGCCTTCGCGCCCCGGGCCCGCGGCGTGGTGGCCTGGTTCCGCAATCCGCAGAACCTGGTGCCGCTCGGCGTCGGAATCGCCGTCCTCGCGGTGACCGCCGTGCTCGTGGTGATGCACTCGGACACGCTGCAGAACTCGGCCCTCGCCGGGTCCCTCTACGACCTCATCCGCTGACGGAGTCCGCTCCGGCTACCTCGTCCGGTGGCTGAGACGGAATCGGGACACTGTCACGGCTTGTCCACAGAAATTCAGGTTATCCACAGAAGGGCCGGGGGTTCCTCCACAAGTTTTCCACAGTGTGGAAAAGGGGCCCTAGTCTGTGGATAACCTGCTCGTCGAATCTCTCGGTCGTCCGCTGTGCGGCGCGCTCAGCGCCAGCGGGTCGAGATCGCGAAGCCGCCGGCGATGAAGCCGAAGCCGATCACCACGTTCCAGGCGCCGAGGTCGTTTACCCAGGTGATGCTGGAGGCCAGGTAGTACAGCACCATCCAGCCCAGGCCGATCACGAAGAACGCGACCATGAAGCGCGGGACCCAGGCCGAGGACTCGATCTTGATCTTCTGCGGCTTCGGGTCGGTGGGCGGGGTGTAGACCGCCTTGTCCCGGGTCTTGGACTTCGGCACGGATCTCTCCACGTCAGTAGGTCATGGGACGACTGCTTGTCGCTGGTACAGCGTAGCCTCGCATGCTGCTCTAGGACAGTCCGCATTATCCGACCAATACCTGAGAGCGCTACCCCAGGGTCCGGCGTGTCGCGTCCGACCTCATCCCCAGCCTGTGGGAAGTTCGTGTTCGCCTCGGTGCCCGGCGGTCGAAAAGTTATCCACAGCCGGGTGTGGACTGTGCGGAGAGGAGCCCCTCATGTACGGCTGGATCTGGCGCCGTATGCCCGGCCGCCTGTGGATGAAGCTGCTGTGCGCGTTCATCCTTGTTTCCCTGGCGGTCGTCTTACTGTTCGGCTGGGTTTTCCCCTGGGCCGAACCGCACCTGCCGTTCTCCGGCAACGGTTCGATGGGGAACTGACGGACTAGGCCGCGCGCCCCGCGAGAGTGGGAGCGAGGCCGACCGCAGCCTGCCGCGCCCGCGGGTCGCCGCACACGGCGAGCCAGTTGGCCAGCATCCGGTGCCCGCCGTCGGTCAGCACCGACTCCGGGTGGAACTGCACCGCCTCGATCGGCAGCTCGCGATGGCGCACGCCCATGATGACTGCCCCGCCGGTCCTGGCCGTCACCAGCAGTTCCTCCGGCACGGTCGCCGGGTCGATCGCCAGCGAGTGGTAGCGGGTCGCGGTGAACGGGTTCGCCAGGCCCTCGAAGACCCCGAGCCCGTCGTGCGTCACCTCGCTCGTCTTTCCGTGCATCAGCTCCGGCGCCCGGCCCACCGTCGCGCCGAAGGCCACGCCGATGGACTGCAGGCCGAGGCAGACGCCGAACAGCGGTTGCCCGGTCGCGGCGCAGTGCCGGACCATCTCGACGCACACCCCGGCCTCCTCGGGCGTGCCGGGGCCCGGCGAGAGCAGCACCCCGTCGAAGGAGTCCGCGTCGGTCACGGCCACGACGTCGTTGCGCCGCACCTCGCACTCGGCACCGAGCTGGTAGAGGTACTGAACGATGTTGTACACGAACGAGTCGTAGTTATCCACAACCAGGATGCGCGCCATGCCTTACGACTCCCGTCTCGCCGCTCGTCCGCCACCGACGAGGTGTCAGTTGTTGCTGCCGTTGAAGCCCTGGATGAAGCCGCCGTTGGCCGTCGAGCTGTCGGTGGCCGACGCCGAGGTCGAGGTCGAACTGCTGGCGGACGCCGAGGTGGTGGGGGTCGTCGTCCCCGCGCCCGAGGAGCAGGTGATCGTGATCGACGTGCCCCTGGCCTGGCTCGAGCCGGGCGCCGGGCTCGTGGTGATCACGGTGTTCGCCGCGAAGGACTGGTTCGTCTCGTAGGTGAACTGGCTGTTGACGTTGAATCCGTCGTTGGTCAGCTCAGAGTCGGCGGTGCTGCAGGCCTCGTTGACCACGTCCGTCGGCACGGTCACGGCGGTCGGGCCGGACGAGACCACCAGGACCAGCGGGGTGTTCACCGGTTCGGTCTTGCCCATCAGCGAGTTGCCGTTCGCGTCCTGGATGTCGATCGCGTCGCCGCTGGCGATCGTGGCGCTGTTCTCGGTCTTCTGGGTGACGACGAATCCCTTCGCCTCCAGCGCCGTCTGCACGCTGGCGGCCGTGTTCGACGTCACCGCCGCGGCCGACGGAAGCAGGAAGGTCTCCGGACCGGACGAGACGCAGTAGCTCACCGAGGCGCCGGAGGTGGCCGTCGCGCCGGAGGCCGGGTTCTGCGTGAGGATCTCGCCGCTCGGGATGGCGTTGCTCGAGCTGCCATTGCTGCCGCAGTCCGAGGTGCCGAGCTTGTAGTGCTCGCTCTGGAGCGCGGCCTGCGCCTCAGGCAGCGTCAGCCCGGTGATCGTCGGCACGGTGCCGGTGTTGCCGCCGCCGCCGGAGAAGAGCGTCTTGGCCACGAAACCGCCGAGCACCAGGACGATCACCGTGACCACGGCGATGATGATCCAGCCGGTCTTGTCCTTCTTCTCCTTGCCGCGGTTCGCGGGTGTCGCCCCGGCGCGCCGCGTGCGCGGAGTGTCGTCTTCGGGGCCGTCCTCGCCGTAGTTCGAGGACTGGTACGCCGAGGGCTCGTAACGGGTCTGCGCCGCCGGGTCGTACCCGCCGGCGCCCGGGCCGTAGCCGCGGCCGGAGGTGGGGGCCATCACCGAGGTCGCGGCAGCCGCGCCGAAGCCCGCGGCCACCGTCGGCGCCGCGGCCACCGGGCGTCCGTCGAGGGCCCGCTCGAGGTCGGCGCGCATCTCGTCGGCCGACTGGTAGCGCTCGTCCGGGTGCTTGGCCAGCGCCTTCATCACGATCGCGTCGACCACCGGGGGAACCTCGGGGTCGTAGTACGACGGCGGCTGCGCCTGCTCCCTGACGTGCTGGTAGGCCACCGCGACCGGCGAGTCGCCGATGAACGGCGGACGGCCGGTGAGCAGCTCGTAGATCAGGCAGCCGGTGGAGTACAGGTCGGAGCGCGCGTCCACCTGCTCGCCCTTGGCCTGCTCCGGGGAGAGGTACTGCGCGGTGCCGATGACGGCGGCCGTCTGGGTCATCGTCATGCCCGCGTCGCCCATGGCCCGCGCGATGCCGAAGTCCATCACCTTGACCGCGCCGCCGCGGGTGAGCATCACGTTCGCGGGCTTGATGTCCCGGTGCACGATGCCGTTGCGGTGGCTGTAGTCCAAGGCCTGCAGCACCCCGCCGGTGATCTCCAGTGAGCGCTCGGGCAGCAGCTTGCGCCCGGAGTGCAGCAGATCGCGCAGGGTCGAGCCGTCCACGTACTCCATGACGATGAACGGCAGCGAGATCCCGCCGATGTAGTCCTCGCCGGTGTCGTAGACCGCGACGATGGCCGGATGGTTCAGCGAGGCCGCGGACTGCGCCTCACGGCGGAAACGCGCCTGGAAGGTGGCGTCCCTGGCCATGTCGGCGCGCAGCGTCTTGACGGCCACGGCCCGGCCGAGCCGGATGTCCCTGGCCATGTAGACCTCGGCCATCCCGCCCCGGCCCAGGACCGCGCCGAGCTCGTACCTGTTGCCCAGGCGACGCGGCTCTTCCATCATTCAGCCCTTCCCCGGCCCTCAAGGCCATTCCTGCCATCGGGCGAAGTGTACCGGTGCCGGGCGGACCCTGCGGAAGCCTCCGCCCCCGGCCCGACCGGCGAACGGCCCATCCGCCTGCTCGGTTCCTGCTCTCCTGCTCGAACTAGCTGAGCCCGAGCGCGGCCTTGATCACGGAGGCCGCGATCGGGCCGGCCAGGCTGTTGCCGAAGGTGTCGTTGTTCTGGACGCCGTTGTCCGCCACCATCACGGCCACCGCGACCGTCGGGTTGTTCGCCGGCGCGTAGGCCACCATCCATGCCACGGAGTTCTGACCGGTGCCGCGCTGCGCGGTACCGGTCTTCGCCGCTACAGAGACGCCGATGTTCTGCAGGCTGGTTGCGGTGCCCGAGGTGACGACGTCCTGCATCATCGTGCCGAGCTCGCCGGCCACCGTGCTGGAGATCGGGTCGTACAGCTGGGTCGGCGAGGCGCTGGAGATCACGCCGCCGTTGGTGTCCAGCTCCTTGGCGATCAGGTACGGCGCCTCGATCACGCCGCCGTTCGCCACCGCGGAGGCCAGCATCGCGCCCTCCAGCGGGGTCATCGTCACGTTGTACTGGCCGATCGCGGACTGGGCGAGCTGCGCCTGGCTCAGGCCGGACGCGGGGAAGGCCGAGGTCGAGGCCTGCATCGGCACCGTCGGGCCGGTCTTGTTGAAGCCGAAGGACTCGGCCATCGACGTCAGCGCGGACTCGCCGACCTGCATGCCGACGTAGCCGTAGACGGTGTTGCAGGACTGGGCGAAGGCGACCTCGAGCTCGTTGCTCTGGCAGGTCTCGCCGCCCGAGTTGGAGATCGTCGAGGTGGACTGCGGCAGCGTCAGGGTGGTCAGCGGCGCGTTGGTGATCGTCGAGGTCGGCGTGATGGTCTGGCCGCCGATGCCGTTGGTCAGCGCCGTCGCCGAGGTGACGATCTTGAAGGTCGAGCCGGGCGGGTAGGTCTCGTTGAGCGCCTGGTCCAGCTCGGGCTGCAGCGAGTTGTTGCTCAGCGAGGTCGCGTAGCTGTTCTGCACCGAGGCGCTGGAGGAGGCCAGCTGGTTCGGGTCGTAGCTGGGCACCGAGGACAGGGCCAGGATCGCGCCGGTCTTCGGGTTGATCGCGGCCACCGCGCCCGTGCCCACGCCGCCCGCGTTCTGGATCGCGCTGACCAGACCGTTGTACGCGGCGTCCTGCGCGGCGGCGTTGATCGTGGTGACGACCGAGCCGCCGGCCTGGTCCTTGCCCTCGGCCTTGCGCAGGAAGTTCTGCGTGGCCAGGCGGGTGTCCTTGCCGTCCAGCAGCGTGTTCTCCAGCTCCTCCAGGTTGGAGGTGCCGTAGTTCGAGGAGAAGTAGCCGGTGACCGGCGCGTACTCCTCGCCGTTGGAGTAGACCCGCTGGTACTTCATCTGCTTGCTGCTGGTCGCCTTCGAGCTGGCGACGTCGGTGGAGCCGACGACGATGTTGCCGCGGTCGACCTGGTAGTTGTAGATCGTGTTGCGGTAGTTGTCCGCGTGCGCCGAGTACGAGCTCGCCTTGACCACCTGGATCCAGTTGCCTTCCAGGAACAGGGCGGCGAAAAGGGCGAAGCAGAAGATCGCCACTTTCTTGATCGGTCGGTTCACGTTCTTGCCGCCTTGTCCTGGCCGTAGAGCCGGCCGCCGTTGTTTCCGTTTCCAGGAGCGCGTGGGTCGAGCAGGTTGGGCGGAGCCGTCAGCGGTAGCGCCGGAGGCAGCGGCCGGCGTGCCGCGTCGGAGATCCGGATCAGCAGGGCCACCAGGATCCAGTTGGCCAGCAGGGCCGAACCCCCGTACGCCAGGAAGGGCATCGGCAGGCCGGTGAGCGGGATGACCCGCATCACGCCGCCGGCCGTGATGAACACCTGGAGGGCGAAGGTGACCGCGAGCCCGCTGGCGAACAGCTTGCCGTAGGGGTCGCGGACGAGCAGAGCGGTCTTGAGACCGCGGGCGACGAACAGCGCGTAGCCGATCAGCAGGGCGGTCAGGCCGACGAGCCCGAGCTCCTCGCCGACCGTGTCCATGATGTAGTCGGCATTGTTGGCGAAGCCGACCAGGTACGGATAGCCCTGGTCGAGGCCGGTGCCGAACAGGCCGCCGTTGGCGAAGGCGTAGAGCGACTGCGCGGTCTGCCGCGAGTTGCCGTTGACGGAGCCGAAGGGGTTGAGCCAGTTGTCGAAGCGGACCTGCACGTGCGAGAAGGTCATGGCGACCAGCGCCGCGCCGCCGATGAACAGCAGCACGCCGAAGATCAGCCAGCTGGCCCGCTCGGTGGCCAGGTAGAGCATGATCACGAAGGCGCCGAAGAACATCAGCGAGACGCCGAGGTCGGTCTCCCGGATCAGCACCAGCATCGCGAAGACCCAACAGGCGATCAACGGGCCCATGTCCCGGCCGCGCGGGATGTAGATGCCGAGCACCTTCCGGCTGGCCAGGGCGAGGGTGTCCCGCTTGGTGTGCAGGTAGGCGGCGAAGAAGCTCACCATCAGCAGTTTGCCGAACTCGGCCGGCTGGATCGAGAGGCCGGCGAACTTGATCCAGCTGCGGGCGCCGTTGACCTCGGACATCGAGGCGGGCAGCACGGCCGGCAGGGCGATCAGCAGCAGGCCGGCCAGCGCCGAGATGTAGGCGTAGCGCTGCAGCACCTTGTGGTCGCGCACGAAGAAGAGCACGACGATCACCACGACCACGCCGAGCACCGAGAACATCGCCTGCTGGCCGGCCGCGCCGGACTTGGGCGCGAGGCCGTTGGCGATGTTGTACGGGTCGAGCCGGGAGATCAGCACGAGGCCGATGCCGTTGAGGGCGGCAGCGATCGGCAGCAGCAGCGGGTCGGCGTAGGGCGCGAGCCAGCGGACCGCCAGATGCGCGATCAGCAGCACGGCGCCGAACATCAGGCCCATGGTCCAGAAGTTCCCAGGCAGCTTTCCGGCGGCGGCCTCGCCCAGGTTCGCGTAGGCGAACATGCCGAGCACCAGCGCGCCGCCGAGCAGCACGAGCTCGGCGTTGCGCCTCTTGGGGATCTCCGGTTCGGTCGGGGGCGGCGTGGTCGCGCCTCCGGCCGACGGGCTGGCGGCCATCGACATCGCTTCGTCCCTGCTTTCGTGCCGCCGCGCCGTGTGACGGGCGCCGTGCGGCTACCTACTCGGTCTGCGCCACGAGCGCACGGATCAGTTGGTGGTCCCTGGGCACTGAGCCGACAGTTGGCGCAAATCGGCGTCACCGGAGCTTACCGAGCTCGACGGCGTCACGCTCGGCGTGGGCGTCAGGGTGGGGGAGGTTGGCGTGCTCGCGCTCGTCGAGGGGTGGACACCCGACTTCGTGCCGGCCTTGGCGGAGGCGGTGTCTGACGCCTTGTCCGAGGCTTTCGCGGTGCTGCTCGAGGTGGCCGAGGCGGGAGCGCTCGGGGTGCTGCTCGTGCTGGTGACGGGGACGGTGGCCTCGAGGACCGCGCACTCGGTCTCCAGGGCGGAGAGCGTGGAGACGATCGCCTGCGCGTCATTGAGGCTGGTCGCGGTTATCGAGGAGTCCACCTGGGACCGCTGCGAGGTCGGCAGGCCGGCCACCGTGACTGTTTCCGAACTGTAGACATGCGACAGCTTGATCCCGGCGAGCGAGAAGTCGACGCCCTGGTAGATCGCCACGTGCCCGGCGGAGTCGGCGCCGACGTAGTACTGCTGCTGGGTCCAGTAGTAGCCGCCCGCGGCCAGCACGCCGAGCGTGACGACGCAGGTCCCGGCGATGATGGTCGGCCTGACCCACCGTCGGCGGCGGCGCGGCTCCTGCTCGGCGACGACCGCCTCGAGCTCGGCGGTGTCCCCGTGCTGCGTAGGCGGGGGCTGCGGAGCGCCGGGCGGCGTGGCCGCGGCGGTCGGGAGCATCCCGGTGACGCCGGGGTCCGCCGGGTTCGCGCCGGGCGTCGGCACCGAGGAGTACGAGGGCATACCCGAAGCCTGGTTCTCCGCCGCGGCGCCGACCACGACCGGCAGCTCGAGGTACTGCGTCTCGGCTTGGCTCGGCGGACGGGAGCCCGGCGTGGCCGGCTCGTACGCGTCGGCCACGATGCAGGTGATGTTGTCCGCGCCGCCGCCGCGCAGGGCGTGCTGGATCAGCGTCTCCGCGGCGTGGTGCGGATCCCCGTAGCCGGCCAGTGTCGAGGCCAGGGTGTTGAAGGGCACGAAGCCGGAAAGGCCGTCGCTGCACAGCAGGAAGCGGTCGCCCGCCTGCAGATCGAGCACGGTCAGGTCGAGGTCCACCTCGGAGGTGGTGCCGAGGGCGCGCATCAGCAGCGAGCGCTGCGGGTGCCGCTCGGCCTCCTCCGGGGTGATCTGGCCCTCGTCGATCAGCCGCTGCACCCAGGTGTGGTCGGTGGAGATCTGCTCGAGCACCCCGCCGCGCAGCCGGTAGGCGCGCGAGTCGCCGATGTGCGCGAAGGCGAGGTGGTTGCCGCCGGCCAGGAACAGCGCCGTCACCGTGGTGCCCATGCCCTCGAGCTCGGGCTGCTGCGCGATGATCGCGCGGATCTTGGTGTTGGCCAGCTTGACCCGGTCGTCGAGGTCGCGCACCGGGTCGCCGCTCAGGCCGGTGGTGTGCGGGGAGTCGAGCTCTGCCAAGGTCTCCACAGCCACGGCGGAGGCGATCTCCCCGGCGGCCTGTCCGCCCATCCCGTCGGCGATGACCAACAGGCGTGCACTGGCGTAGCCGGAATCCTCGTTGCCGTCGCGAATCAGGCCGACGTGCGAACGCGCGGCATAACGCAGGGACAGGCTCATCGACTCTTCTTCCGCTGCAACCGGGGCTCAGGGCGCGGGCTCGTGCGCCGCGTAGCCGAGAGCTTAGTGGTTCGGCATGAGACGCTCGGAGCCGTTCCCTGGAGCGGCGACCGTGGTCGGGTGGACAGCCTAGTCACTTCTTGAGTTCGAGGGCGGTCTTCCCGATCCGGATGGGCACGCCCAACGGTACCGGGGTCGGCGCGGTGAGCTTGGCGCGGTCCAGGTAGGTGCCGTTCGTCGAACCCAGATCCTCCACGACCCACTGGCCGGAGAGGTCCGGATAGATGCGCGCGTGCCGGCTCGAGGCGAAGTCGTCGTCGAGCACGATCGTCGAGTCGTGCGCGCGTCCGAGGGTGATCTGAACGCCCGTCAGCGGCACGCTGGTGCCCGCCAGGGAGCCGCTGGTGACCTCGAGCCGGGTCGGCACGCCGCGGCGCGGGCGGTTGCCCACCGGGGCGCCGGAGGGGGGCGCGGTGGCGGACTGCTTGGCCTGGTTGCGGCTGCGGCCGGAGCGGGCCCCGGCGCCGAACAGGTCGGTGCGCACCACGCCGAGGGCGAGCAGCACGAAGACCCAGAGTATCGCCAGCAGGCCGAGCTTCATGACGGTGATCGTCAGGCCGGTCATCGTGGTGACTCCCAAGGGGCCGGGCCGCGACGGCGGCCGTTGCGGAACGGGCAGGGGATCGGATCCGCCGGGGCGAGCGGACCGCGGCTAGCGCGTTTCCTGCCGGAAGATGATGGTGGTGTTGCCGAGGTGGATGACCGAGCCGTCGCGCAGTTGGGCCTGGCGCACATGCTGGTCGTCCACCACGATTCCGTTGGTCGAGCCGAGATCCGAGATGACCGAGGGTACCCCGACGCGGATCTCGGCGTGCCGCCGGGACACCGAGGGGTCGTCGATCCGCAGGTCCACGTCCGTGCCGCGGCCGAGGCTGGTGACCGCGCGGGACAGCGGGTGGCGCACGCCGTTGACCTCGATCCAGCAGGTGCCCGGGCCGGCCTGGGCCGGCGACGGGTAGCCAGGGGCGCCGCCGACCGGCGCGCCGAAGCCGGGCGCCGGGGGCTGCTGGCCGAAGCCGGGCGGCTGCTGCGGCGGGAAGGCGGGGGCCGGCTCGGGCATCGGCGGGTAGCCCGGAGGCTGCTGCGGGGCGCCGTAGCCGGGGGCCTGCGGCGGATAGCCGGGCACCTGGACGACGCCGGCGAGGGCCTGCGAGCGGATCCGGAACATGCCGGTGCTCAGGTCCTGGACGCGCTCGAACTTGACCTCGACCGGCCCGACGAACATGTACCGCTGCTCGCGGCCGTGGTCCTGGAGCAGCTCGGCGAGCTCGGCGGACAGCGGCCCCGCGTAGGTGGCAAGCCGCTCGTAGTCGTGCGCGCCGAGCTCGACGGTGAAGTCGTTCGGCACCATCACCCGGCCCTGGCTGACCGGAGCGGCCCGGTCGTCGCACTCGCGCTGGAGCGCGCTGGCGATCTCCACCGGCTGGACCTCGGACTTGAAAGCCTTCGCGAAGGCGCCGTTGACCAGGCCTTCGAGGCGTCGCTCAAAGCGCTGGAGAACTCCCACGGCTACCTACTCCTTCTGTGAAAACCTCGGCTCCCGCCACGCGCCCAGTGTTGCGTCCGGCGGTTGCCATCCCCTCGATCGTATCGAGGTCAAGCACTGCTGTGCGCGCCCATGGGCACCATGGTGACCCGTATCGCGCTGCCGACGCGAGCCGGGCTCTGCCGAAAGAGGTTCCCGGCCTGGGCGGTCGATAATCGATTTGGGGGATGCCCGGGGGGCCGTGCTATCTTTTTCCTCGTTGCGCGAGTGGCGGAATGGCAGACGCGCTGGATTCAGGTTCCAGTGCCCGCAAGGGCGTGGGGGTTCAACTCCCCCCTCGCGCACCAGGGTGCACCGACGG
>Ga0302314_10021608_pt1 | contig 10589 bp, 9 predicted proteins | sample III_Palsa_N2_3_FD_200533 | JGI IMG/M metagenome (GOLD analysis project Ga0302314, IMG submission 200533) | Peat permafrost microbial communities from Stordalen Mire near Abisko, Sweden - III_Palsa_N2_3 | ecosystem: Environmental > Terrestrial > Soil > Palsa > Peat permafrost | place: Sweden... | reverse complement strand
GCCTTGGTCCGCGGCCGCCGGCACGCTTCAGTCCATCCGCTCGACCCATTGGGCGCGGGATAGACCCGGCTCGAACGGTTCGCCGAAGTATTGCGTCTCGCGGACCACCTTGCCGTCCTCGAACTCCATGACGCCCACGACGAATGTGGGTTGTTCGTCATAGGCGACGATGAATTCGCTGATCCAAAGGCTGCCGGCGCCGAGCACACGCCGCACGTCGAACCGCTTGCGGCTCCGCTGCGCCATAGGCGACGCCTGGATGTGGTGCACGACGCGGATGCGCTCGCCCGATGGGAGATATTCCAGGATCGCGTGGTCCGCGTAGATCGCATGCTCGGCCACGAAGGCGTTGGCGTCGGAAGCCGCCCAGTGCCGCTGTAGGGCGGTCCGCAGATCCCGCTCACCCATGAAAGCAAACCGCCTCACCGGCCTTCCGCGATCTCATCGTTTCAGGCTCGCGCGATGTTCCGCCCACCGCTCGTCGCTCCACCCCAGGAGGTCATCCGCGCCAGATGTTCGCAGATGCAGTCCACCGTCGATCACCACCATCTCGCCGATGATGAAACCGGCGGCGTCGGAGACGAGGAAGCTCGCCAACTCGGCCAACTCGGCGTGATCGCCAACCCGACCGAGCGGCGCCGGGGTTGGCCGGTTGCTCTGACGACTGGCGGGATTGAGCTGCGCCTGCGATCCCGGGGTCGGAAACGGTCCCGGTGCGATCGCGACCAGGCGGATATTGCGCGGTCCCCATTCGACCGCCAGGCTTCGCGTCATCGCCAGGACGCCGGCCTTGGCCATCGCCGAGGGCGCCGTGAAGGCCCGTCCGGTGATCGTCGAGGTCGAGAGAATGCTGAGGACCACACCTGGGCGGCCCGTCTCTATCCACCGCCGGCCGACCTCGAGCGTGCAGTAGAGCGTCCCGTGAAGGGTCGGCGCGAGCAGCGCGTCCGCGGCGCGATGCGACAGGCGATGGGTCTGGGCGATGAAGTTGGCGGCGGCGTTGTTGACGAGAATGTCGACACCACCCCCCTGCTCGATCCTCTCGATCATTTCGGCCACGGCGTCCGGGTTGCGGATGTCACAGACCTCGCTTGACACCCGTCGGGCCGGCGCCTCGGCGCGTATGGCCGCTACGGCCTCATCCAGGACGGCCTCGCGGCGGCCGCAGATGACCACGTCGGCGCCGAGGCCGGCGAAACGCTTGGCCATGCCGAGGCCCAGTCCGGTCCCGCCGCCGGTGATCAGGGCGGTGCGGCCGAGCAGGAGACCCGGGTTGAGCGCGTTCAGCATCATGTCCCTCTGCCGCCCGCGGCGTTCCTGGGCACGTCGCGGAAGGGACGGGCGGCGTCGAAACCCGGCTCCTTGGGCATGCGCAGCACGCGCTCGGCGATGATATTGCGCTGGATCTCGTCCGTGCCGCCGGCAATGGAGACCGCCGGGACCGAGACCAGCACTTCGGCGATTACGCCCTGGAGAGGCGCGTCCTCGCCGGCCAGCATGGCGTCCGCGCCACTGATCATTGTGTGCACGCGGGCCGCGGCCCGCGCCACGTGGCTGGCCACCAGCTTGCCGAGCGAGCCTTCGGGGCCGGGGGGCTGACCCTGCGCCTGCGCGGCGCGGGCCCGGCGCGCCGTCCATTCCGCGCTGCGGGCCAGGACCAGCAACTTCGCGATCTCCTGGCGAACCACGGGATCATCCAGCTTGCCCGTCTGCCGCGCCCGTTCGAGGACGAGATCGACCCGGCCGGCACGCTGCGGGTACCACTTGTAAGGCTCCATCGTGATGGCGGCCTCGGCCTGTTCCTCGTCATAGATCGGTCCCTGTCGAGGCGACTCTGCGTTCTGCGCCGCGGCGGTCCCATCGGCGCCGCGTCGCTCGTGCATCAAGGTCGTGTTGGCCACCGCCCAGCCGCCGCCCAGGTCGCCGACCAGATGCTCGGGCGCAACGTCGGCGTCGGTGAAGAACACCTGGTTGAACGAGGCGTGTCCGTTCATCTGCTTGAGTGGCCGCACCTCCACGCCCGGCTGGCGCATGGCGATCAGGAAGACAGACAGGCCCTGGTGCTTGGGCGCGTCCCAGTTGGTGCGGGCGAGGAGCAAGCCCCAGTCGGCATGGTGGGCGCTCGTCGTCCACACCTTTTGGCCGTTGACCACCCAGCGGCTGTTGCGCAACTCCGCCCGGGTCGTCGCGCCGGCGAGGTCGGAGCCGCCGCCGGGTTCGCTGAACAGCTGGCACCAGCTATCCCGACCCGTGAGGGCGGCGCGCAGGAATCTGCGCTTCTGGTCGTCGGAGCCGTGCTCCAGCAACGTCTGGATCACGAGATTGCGGACGCCGGCCCGGGCGACGCCGACCGCGCCGACCCGGCGCATCTCGGCCGCGACCACCGCGGCGAGCGATGCATCCAGATCGCGGCCGTAGAAGGCGCCGGGCCACGCCGGGGCGCCCCAGCCAGCGTCCACGAGCTTCTCCCGCCACTCGATCAGGCCGAGGTCGGGACGCCAATTCGCCTCCAACCAGGCGCGGACCTCGGCCCGCACGCTGTCTTCCGTGGGTTGGATCACCGCCGGCGCCGCCATCAGTAGCCCCAGGCCTGCAGCATCTGCTCGCGGCGCCAGGCTGGATCGCCCAGGAACACCTCCGAGCTTTTTGCGCGCTTGAACCACAGGTGGGTGTCGTTATCCCAGGTGAAGCCTACGCCGCCGTGGATCTGAATCGTGTGGATGGCGGTCTGCACGTAGGCTTCGGAGGCTGCGGCCTTGGCCAGCGAGGCGATCGCGGAGAGGTTCTCGTCGTCCTCCGCCGCGGCCTGGGCGGCCTGGTAGGCCGCAGACTTGGCCAGCTCCACGTCGACCAGCATGTCCGCCTGCTTGTGTTTCATGGACTGAAAGGCGCTGAGGGGCCGGCCGAACTGCATCCGAAGATTGGCGTAGTCTAGCGCGGATTCCCGCAGGCGCTCGGCGCCCCCGACCATCTCGCTGGCCAGCACGGCCGCCGCCTGAGTCAGGGTCTTGGCCATCGGCCCGGCAGCCTGGTCCTCGGCGCCGATGAGCCTGGCCCGCACGTCCCGGAACTCGATCCGGGCCAGCTTGCGCGTCGCGTCCAGAGTCCGCAGCGGCGTGCGGGTCAGGCCGTCCGCCTCGCCGTCAACGGCAAACAGCGACAGGCCCGCCTCGCCGACGGTGCCGGGGCGGCGGGCGAGGACGATCAACAGGTCCGCCGTGTGACCGTCCACGACGAAGCCCTTCACCCCCGCCAGCTGGTAGCCATCGCCCATCCGCGTGGCCGTCGTCTCGACGCCCTGCAGATCCCAGCGGCCGTTCGGCTCGGTGAAGGCCAGGGCGGCGATGGTGTCTCCGGCGGCCAGCGCCGGTAGCAACGCCTGCTTCTCGGCCTCGCTCGCCCCGTTCAGGATGGCCCCGGTCGCGAGGACCGCCGAACTGAAGTAGGGCGCGCAGACTAGGGCGCGGCCCATCTCCTCGAGCACAATGCCGAGTTCGATGAAGCTGAAGCCCTGCCCCCCGTATTGTTCCGGAACATGGACGCCGCAGAGGCCCAGTTCCCGATTGAGGTCCTGCCAGAGCGGTCGCTCCCATCCCGCTTCCGTTTCCATAAGGCGGCGCACCGTCGCCGGCGGCGACCTGTCGCTGAAGTACCGCCTCAGCACGGAGCGGTACTCGCGCTGTTCGGCGGTGAACGTGTACTGCATGACGACCTCCGTCGGCTTGTTCCGCGCTTTCGGCCCTATCGGGCGTCCGGCCCGAGGCCGACCTCGGCCAGGACTTCGTCCGTATGTTCCCCCAGAGCCGGCGCATGCCGCCGCAGTTTGTAGGGCGCACCGCCAAAGCGAACAGGCTGTCGGAGCGCGCGGTAGGCGCCTTCGGTGGGGTGATCGACGACCGGCATCAGGCCGACCGCCCGCACGTGCGGATCCTCCGCCAACTGCTCGACCATCAGCACGGGCATGCAGGGGATATCGGCGCTGTCGCAAAACGCGACCCATGCCGCGGTCGTGAGGCGCGGCGCCTCCTCGCGGATCATGGCGTACAGGGTTTCAATCGCGGCCCCGCGCTTGGCGGGCTCGGCATAGAGTTCTTTCCACTCGCTGCGGCCGACGAAGTCGAAGAAGTCGAACCAGTTCTTCGCGGAGTAGGGCAGGATACAGGCGAACCCATCCGCGGTCCGGAAGGGTCTGCGCTCGCGGGTCTGAATGCGCGGATAGCCGGGCCGGCCCCTGGGCGGCGCGTAGACGACGCCCCCCAGGCCTTCGACCATGTTGAAGTCGATGGCGGTCTCGAACATCGGGACCTCGATCGCTTGGCCGGCCCCGCCGCGGGCGCGCTGCAGCAGGCCGCCCAGGATGGCGTAGGCGATCGCCTGGCCGGCAAGCTTGTCGCAGATGATCGCGGGCGCATAGGCGGGCTCGCCGGTGAGCGGCATGGCCGCGCTGGCGAAGCCGGAGCCGGCCTGAATCAGATCGTCATATGCCGGCTTCTCGCCGTAAGGGCCGTCGCTGCCGAAGCCGGTCGCCGAGCAGTAGATGATGTCAGGCTTGATCGCCTGGACGGTCTCATAGGTGAACCCGAGGCGTTGCATCACTTGCGGGCGCAGATTGTGGACCAGCACGTCGGCGGTGCGCAGGAGGGCTTCGAGCGCGCGCTTGCCGCTCTCCTGCTTGAGGTCGAGCACGACGCTGCGCTTGTTGCGGTAGAGATTGAGCATCATCCCAGACAGCCGCGCGCCACCCGGGGGGCGCAGCATATCGCCTTCCGGGGGCTCGACCTTGATCACGTCGGCGCCCATGTCGCCGAGGATGCGCGTCGCGTAAGGGCCCATCACCACCGAGGTCAGATCGATGATCCGGATCCCCTCGAGCGGGGTCGACGGCGGTTGGGACTGAGCAATGGCCATGGGACTCCCGGAACCGGCCCGTTGAGAGGGATCTCCGCGGACAAGACGTGATCGTAGCCGCTTACCGCAGCCGTTTTAGGATCACTGGAGCACTTGATCGACCTTTTGCGAGCGCAGCAAGTCGCCACCGACCTGTTCGGCGGCCTGAACAAGGGCGGCGGTACGCGATCCGCGAGACCGTGGTCCTCGCCGCGCAGAGCGACGTGCAGGCTCAATCCGCCGGACGGCCGGTCAGAAGCTGCGCGCGGTCACATCTTCCGGGCGCAACTGAACGTTCAAGTTCTCGATCATGATCGTGCGGGACTCGCCTGCCAGCAGGTCGAAGTGGTTGTCGCTGAACCGCGTCCAGCCGTACGGCACGATCAGGTGGGCGAACAGGGCATAGGCGGACGCGGTCAGGGTCGCCTCAAGCGCATGCGGTCCGCGCTGGGTCACACAGACCTCGAGCTTGGTATCAAGAGGCCGTTGCAAGTCCTTGATCGGGGCGAAGAACAGGCGGTTCTCCCAGAATGCGCCAGTCGCCGAGCGGACCTGCAGGACATGGCTGGCGATCGGCTGGGGCCAGGCCGAAGGCAAGGTCCAGACCGGTTCGCTGACGTTGGCCTCGACGCGAACGGTGAGTCTGTCCGTCGTCGCGGCCCCTGAAACCATGTCCACCAGACTCACCGTCACCTCCTCTTCAAGAGCGCCCAGACCCTCATTGGTGATCCACAGTTCCGCCTTACCGCCGCCGAGGTCCTTGAACGACGCCAGCACCGGGGCGTAGGCGCGGCGGGTGTAGAAGTAGCTCGCCTTGCCGAAGCCATTGTAGTCCATCAGGCTCCAACTCACGCAGGGCCAGCAGTCGTTGTACTGCCAGATCAGCGATCCCGAGCAGTGCGGCATGCGTCGGCGGAAATGCTCGATAGCGAACTTCAGGCCCTCGGCCTGGGTGATCTGGGTGAAATCGACATAGGTTTCGAGATCGGTCGGCAGGCCGGTCACCGAGACCAGAAGCCCATTCACCTTGTCCTTCGGCTGGTCCTTGATCCGATGCTCCATCGCCGGGGAATGCAGATAGAGTTCTTCCGGCGGAATGGCGCGTCGCAGCGTCTCCATCGCCGGCGAGGCGTGCAGACCATACTCGCTGACGAACCGGGCCATGTCTTCGGCGTAGCGCGTGTAGGCGATGCTCTCGGGCCCGCGGTCGAACTTGCCGACGGGCTGGTCGTCGGGCACCGGCGGAATGCCGTGCCAAACGGTCCAGTCATGCACGTCGCCGGCGCGCATCGAGTTTGCGTGCGGGCCCCCCGACGGGCTTCCGGGCCAGTAGGGGGTGGTGGGATCCAGCGCCGCCACTCCCTCGGGCATGATCTCGTCGTAGTAGAGGGCGCCCAGGAGCGGCGCCTGTTCGACGCCGGGCTGGCGCATGAAGTCATGCATCGCCTGGTTTTCATTGTTGCCGCACCAGAGCGCCATCGACGGGTGGCTGCGCAGACGCACGATCTGCTGACGGACCTCTTCGCGGACGCTGCCGACGAACGCGGGATCAGCTTCGGGGTAGGGCGCGCAAGCGAACATGAAGTCCTGCCACACCAGCAGGCCCAGCTCATCGCACAGGTCGAAGAAGGCGTCGTGCTCGTAGACCCCGCCGCCCCAGACGCGGACCATATTCATATTGCCCTCGGCCATGGTCTCGAGCAGCGGCCGGTATTCCGCTTCGCCCACGGCGGCGACGAAGGAGGAGGCGGGAATCCAGCACGCGCCGCGGGCGAAGATCGGCCGGCCGTTGAGGACGAAGCGGAAGAAGGTCGTTCCCGGCTCGTCGGGATCGGGAGACTGGTCCAGCCCGATCGTGCGGACGCCGACCCTGGTGATGCGCTGGTCGAGCTGCGCCCCGCCCTCCAGGAGGCGGACCTCCAGCGTGTAGAGGCTCGGCGCGCCGAGATCGTGGGTCCACCACAGGCGCGGCGCCTTGAGGGTGAAGGTCGTGGCGGCGTTCGGACCCTGCACCGGCGCACGGGCCGTCGCCACGACAGCGCCGTCCGGATCGGTCAGAGCGATGTCGGCGACATAGGCGCCGGCGCGGCCGATGTCGGCGGCCACGGCAACGCGAACCTCGGCCCGATCATGTTCGGCTGTCAGGGAGAGGGTCGAGAAATGGACGCTGGTCAGGCTGGCCGCGCCGGTCACGGCGAGCTCAACCGGACGCCACAGGCCGACAGTCGGCAAGCTCGGACCCCAATCCCAGCCCCAACCGAACTGAGCCTTGCGCACGAGGTTGCGCTTGTTGTCCAGCATGCCCGCCGTGAGGAACGGCAGAGGCGGCTGGGCCGTATCCTTCAGCCGGTCGGACGGCGGGTCGAACCGCACGGCCAGCCTGTTGGGGCGACCCCTGCGCACTTTGTCGGTGACGTCGAAGGCGTAGGCGCGGAACATATTGTCGGCCTCGCCCAGCACTTCGCCGTTCAGCCAGATGGTGGCGAAGGTGTCGAGGCCGAGGAAGCGGAGCGTCAGGCGGGCGCCCGCCCTTACGGGAGGCGGGGTGAAGTCGCTGCGCCACCACCACTCCCGCTGGGAAACCCAGGCGCACTCGGCTTCATTCTGGTCGGTAAAGGGGTGCGGCAGCCGACCCGCAGCATGCAGCGCGAGGTAAGTGTCTCCGGGCGCGGAAACTTCCACCCAGTCGGCGGCATAGGCGTCGGCGTCGAACGCGCGCGCGGCAAGCCCCGCGCCCACGTCGAAGTCCTTCATCCGCCATTGCTTAAGCATCGGGCGTCTCCATCTTCGGCGTCCGGCGCGTAGCCGGAACAGTGTTAGCGTGGGACTGACGGCGTGGGCTGAACAGTCAGGTGCAGGGGTGCGGGCCTATTTCGCGGTTGGGTGGCGACGCCCAGTCCTCGGAGAGCGCGCGCAGCCGGTCCCCAAACAGCGCGATCGCCTCATCGAGCCCGGTGTGGCCGTCCAGCGGCGTCATGTCGATAGACAATCCAAGGACCGCTGCGGGAACAGCCAGCGCATATGTTTGCCCAGGGCAATGCGGCCGGGCTATGAAGCCCGCGGGCGGCCGGGAGTTCGGCGATGGTTTTGGTGCGTTGGACGATGCACGGACCACCGCGCTCATGATCCTCGCCCGATTCGCCGGCCAAGCGCTTGCCATCACCCTGACCCTCGCAGCCTCATCCGCCATGGGCGCGGCGCCCGCGGCCCGGCCTATGGCGAGTGTCGCCGCCGGCCGTCTGGCGGGGACGTTGCAGGACGGCGTGGCTGTGTTCCGCGGCGTCCCCTACGCCGCCGCGCCCGTCGGCCCGCTGCGCTGGCGCGCGCCGCGACCGGTCCCCGCCTGGCCGGGGGTGCGGGACGCGACCCGCTTCGGGCCGGCCTGCCCGCAGGGCCACCCGGGCGGCCTGACCGACATCGTGCCGTTCGGCGGGGCGCCGGAACCGACCAGCGAGGACTGCCTGACCTTGAACGTCTGGGCCCCGACGGGCGCGCCGCATGGGGCGCCGGTGATGCTGTTCATCCACGGCGGCTCCGGCGTCATGGGCGCGGGCTCCCTGCCCTACTACGACGGCGCCGGCTTCGCCCGGGACGGCGTGGTGCTGGTGACGATCAACTACCGCCTGGGCGCCCTGGGCGGCTTCACCCATCCGGCCTTGAGCCGAGCGGCGGCGCCGGGCGAGCCGGTCAGCGACTACGCCCTGATGGACCAGATCGCGGCCCTGCGCTGGGTCCGCCGGAACATCGCGGCGTTCGGCGGCGATCCGGGCAACGTCACCGTGTTCGGCGAGAGCGCGGGCGGGATCAGCGCGCTGAAACTGGTATCGGCGCCCTCGGCCTATGGCCTTTTCCAGCGGGCGATCGTCGAGTCCGGCGGGGGCTGGTTTCCCCCGCCGCCCAGCCGCGGCAAGGCCGAGGCGACCGGCGTCGCCTTCGCCGCCGCGCTCGGCGTCCCGGCGAGCGCGCCGGTGGGCCGCCTGCGCCGGATCCCAGCCGCGGCCCTCACCGCCTCGAAGCTGCCCGCCGCCACCTTCGCAGACCCGCGGCTGTCGCCCGAGAATCCGACCGTCGCCATAGCCTCGGGGCGCCATGCGCCGATCCCGCTGATGATCGGCGCCAACAGCGGCGAGGACTCGCTGTTGAACCACGGCGACGGCATGGCCAAGGCGATGGCCGGGGTGAAGCCCGACATGATGAAGCAGCTTCACCATGTCTACGGACCCGGCCTCAGCGACGAGACCGTGGTGCGCGACTATCTGCGCGACGCCCTGGCCACCGCCGCGGCGCGCTGGGTTGCCGACAACTGGTCGCATAAGGCCCCGGCCTACCTCTACCGCTTCGACCACGTCGATGAGCGCGCCCGGGCGCGCACGGACCGCGCCGGCCACGGCTCGGAGCTGTTCTATGTGTTCGAGACTCTGGGCCGACAGCCGGCCGACGCGGTCGAGCCCACGCCGGGCGACGCCCGCCTCGCCGCCGACATGCACGCCCGCTGGATCGCGTTCTCGCGCACCGGCAGCCCCAATCCGGCGGGGTTGCAGCACTGGCCGGCGTACTCCCACACGGCCGATCCTTGGATGGTGTTCGGCCCGGACGGCGCGGCGGTCCAGCAAGGGGTCCTGAAGACGCAACTCGACTGGCACGAGAGTCGGATCACGCCGCTGATCTGGCTCATGCGGATCGAGGCGTTCTTTCAGCGGCTGTTCCGCTGGCTCTAGGTCGCCAGCTTGGTCACTTCCTCGACTTCGCCTGGCGTCAGCTTCCACCCAGCGGTCTTGGCGTTGGCGGCGACCTGCTCGGGTTTGGTAGCCCCAGCGATCACCGAAGAGACCACCGGGTGTCCGAGCAACCAGGCGAAAGCGAGGTCGAGCATGTCGTGCCCGCGCTCCTCGGCCCAGCTGCATAAAGCCTCGAGGCGGTCGAAGTTCTTGTCGTTCAGCGCCGCCGCGGCGCGAGGACCCATAAGCGCGAGGCGAGTGTCCGACGGCGGGGCTTCGCCGCGCTTGTATTTGCCGGTGAGGAGGCCCGAGGCCAGCGGGAAGAACGGCAGCAGACCCAGGCGGAAGCGCTCGCACGCCGGGCTCACCTCCCGCTCCACGCTGCGTTCCAGCAGGCTGTAATTGTTCTGCGCCGAGACGAAGCGGTTCAGGTGCTCGGTGCGCGCCGTCCACTCGGCGTCGGCGATCTGCCAGCCGGCGTAGTTGGAGTTGCCCACGTAGCGCACCTTGCCCTGGGTCACGAGGTCGTCGAGCGCATCCAGCGTCTCCTCGATCGGGGTATCCGGGTCGGGGCGGTGCATCTGATAGAGGTCGAGGTAGTCGGTCTGCAGCCGCGTCAGGCTCGCCTCGACCGCTTCGATGATGTAGCGGCGCGATCCGCCCTGCTTGCCAGGGCCCATCGGCATGGCGAACTTGGTGGCCAGCACCACCTGATGGCGCTTTCCCTTCAGCGCCAGGCCGATCATCTCCTCCGACTTGCCTGCCCCGCCGTAGACGTCGGCGGTGTCGAAGAAGGTGACGCCGTGCTCGATGGCCGCGTCGATCACCGCGCCGGTGGCCGCCTGGTCGATGCGCATGCCGAAGTTGTTGCAGCCAAGGCCGATCTCACTGACCTTCAGGCCGCTGTCGCCCAATCTGCGATAGTCCATGGCTCAAATCCTCGCGTTGAAGGTGGCGGCGTCGACCGCATTGAACACGGCCGGC
>Ga0302314_10021606_pt1 | contig 10589 bp, 14 predicted proteins | sample III_Palsa_N2_3_FD_200533 | JGI IMG/M metagenome (GOLD analysis project Ga0302314, IMG submission 200533) | Peat permafrost microbial communities from Stordalen Mire near Abisko, Sweden - III_Palsa_N2_3 | ecosystem: Environmental > Terrestrial > Soil > Palsa > Peat permafrost | place: Sweden... | reverse complement strand
GGGTGGGTCCGGCGCTCCTCACAGTACAGTCAATCGTTTATGATGGCTGTCGAAACAAGGAAGGCGGATTCCAAGTGGCCCAGAAGATCACGACACTCTTCATAGACGACATTGACGGCGGAGCAGCAGAAGGCACCGTGCGGTTCGCGCTCGACGGTACTGAATACGAGATCGACCTGAACGCGGAGCACACGGAAGAGCTCCGTTCGGCACTCGGAAAGTACGTCAGCCACGCTCGTAAGGTGGGTGGCTCCGCACGTCGCGGCGGTCGCGTTGCAGGTAGGGCAGTCCGAGGGGCTGGCTCGACGCTGAACACGACCGAGATCAGGAACTGGGCGCGCGAGAACGGGTATGACATTAAGGACCGCGGTCGCGTGCCCGCCGACCTGGTTGCCAAGTACCAGGCAGCCACCGGCAAGTAGTCAGCAGAAATACGTAATTTCTGCTCAGCTGCATACCGAGCCCTGCTCGCGCTATTAAGCGGGAAACGCCCCCGGCGACATCGCCGGGGGCGTTTTTTTGCGTCCGTCCGGCGCGGCATCGCGCGCGCCGGCCAGCGGCCGTCAGGCGTACGCGGAATGCTCGCCGTCGCCGGCCCCGCCGTCGTTCGTGGCCGCTTCGCGGTCATCCGCATCGCCGTCGGCTGCCTGACCGTGAGCCGCGCCGCTGAGGTCCTCGTCGGCCGGCCCGTCCGGTCGCAGGCCGGCGTCGGGCCGCAGGCCGGCGTCCGCGCCGGCGGGCGGCATCCACGGCGACATCGGGACGGCCGGCACGGTCGGCTGCCCGGGCGTGGTCATCAGCCAGGCGCACGAGACGACGAGGGCTATCACGAAAACGACGTAGATCCAGAAGATCGGCGCCACCCCCGCGGTGATCGTCACTCCTTCTGCCTTCGCCTGTGCTTGCGTGAGCCCGAACAGGTTGTAGGCCGGCTGGCGGATCTGGATGAGGGCCGAGATGGCCTGCGCCGCGAGCGGGACGATCGCGCCCGCCAGCAGCAGCGCGCCCTGCCGGGCGGGCCGCCAGAGCGCGGCCAGCGCGGCTACCGCGATGACCGCGACCATCACGGCGACGCTGCCGGCGATCATCACGCCCGGGTTGCTGAACGCGTTGCCCTCGAGGTACGTCTTCGTGATGCCGGTCGAGGCCTGGGTCACCGTGTAGCTGTCCCAGGACGGGGCGAAGGCCACGGCCGTGCCGATGCCGGCCAGTATCAGCAGCGCGAGCGGCCCGGCGTGGGCGCGGGTCGGCCGCGCGGGCCAGCCCGGTTCGGCCCGGCCCGGGTCGGCCACGCCGGTCAGCCCGGTGGCTGTCACTCCGGTATCCGTCAGCCCGGCCTGCGCGGGGTCGGCGTCGCGGCACGACGCGGCGAGGGCGAATGCGGCCCCGACCGTGCACGCGAGCCAGCCGAGCAGGCTCACCACCAGGCCGGAACCGAGCGACACGCCGTCCGAAGTCACCTCGCCGAGGTCCGAGAGGAACAGGCCGAAGGTGACCACGCTCAGCCCGAGTGCGAACAGCGCGCCGAGGCGGGCAGTTCTCGGCCGCGAGACGCTCAGCGCGATCACCCCCGCGCTCGCCGCCCACGCGATCACGTAGCACAGGTGCGGCACGACCTGATCGCTCTGCGAGAGCAGGCTCTGCCCCCCGGCGTAGTCAGGGAACAACCCGGCCAGCCCAAGCACCACGCCGAGGACGAGCAGCCCCTCGCCGGCCAGCAGCGCGGACCCGCCACGACGCCGAGCCGCGGCCGGGCCGACCGTTGCCCCGTCGGCCGCGGCGGGGTCGGACGTGCGGCCGCCGCGCCCGAAGTTCAGGACCGACCGCAGCCCGGTCCGCTCCGGCCGAACGGTCGTGATGGTGCCGGGCACCTCGATCGCGGCGAACCGCATCCAGGCCTGCCCCCAGCCGTCGCGCGTCTCCGGCCACCGGTCGACCGGCGCGTCGTAGGGAGCGCCCACCGCCCAGATACCGTAAAACCGCTTTCCCCGCCCGATCTCGTACTTCTCGCCGCGGTGCGAGATGATCGCCTTCTCCGGCACGGTTCCAGCCTCCAAGGTCCAGCTTTAACGTCGCTTACGAGGGTGACGATACGCGGCGGATCTGCAAGATTCCTGAAGGCTAGCTCAATACACGACGCAAACCACAAAGCGGTAGGCCAGGGGGAATGGGAGTCAGCAGCCTCCCATGCCGGAGAGCTGTCCCCCGGCAGAAATACTGTGCAGCGCGTGCACTGGGCCGTCGCCGGCGCCGAGGCCGGCCAGGCCGTGCGCGACCGCGTCGCACGCGACGGCGGCTGCCTGCTCGGCCGCCTCCTTGAGGGAGAGTCCCGCCGCCAGGCCCGCCGCGAGGGCGGCCGAGTGCGTGCAGCCGGCGCCGTGGGTGGCGGCGACGTCGTAGCGCGGGACGGGAATCGAGAGGTGATGGCGCCCGTCGAAGAGGTGATCGGCGGGCTGTGCCCCGTGGCCGCCGGTGACGATCGCCGCGCTCGCGCCCATCGCGACCAGATGCTCGGCCAGCTTGGCCCGGTCCTCGGTGTCGAGGCCGGTGAGCGCCTGCGCCTCCGGCAGGTTCGGGGTGACGACCGTGGCCAGCGGGAACAGCCGTCCGGTGAGCGTCGCCACCGCGTCAGGGAGCAGCAGCCGCGCGCCCGAACTGGCCATCATGACCGGATCGACCACGAGGGGGAGGCCGCGCCCGGCCAGCTCGTCCGCGACCGCCTCGATGATGGGGGAAGAGAAGAGCATGCCGGTCTTGGCCGCCCCCGCCCCGATGTCATCGAGCACCGCTCTTATCTGCTCGCGGACGAACCCGGGCGGCAGCTGCTCGATCGCGGTCACGCCGAGGGTGTTCTGCGCGGTCAGCGCGACGATGGCGGACATCCCGTGTGCGCCGCAGCGGGCGAAGGCCTTCAGGTCGGCCTGGATCCCGGCCCCGCCGCCGGAGTCGGACGAGGCGATCGTCAGCACCCGCGCAATCGCGCTCACGCGGTCTCCCGGGCCGGGCTTGACGCAACCGCGTGCCAGCGGCGCGGGATGCGGCCGGACTCGCTGGCGGCGCGGCCGGCCTCGACCGCCAGCGCCATCGCGACGGCCATCCGCTCGGGGTCGGCGGCCCGGGTGATCGCGGAGGCGACGAGCACGGCGGCGCAGCCGAGCTCCATCGCCAGCGCCGCGTCGCTGGCGGTGCCGATGCCGGCGTCGAGGATCACCGGCACCGTCGCCCCCTCGACGATCATCGAGATGTTGTGCGGGTTCCTGATGCCGAGCCCGGAGCCGATCGGCGCGCCGAGCGGCATCACGGCGGCGCAGCCGGCCTCCTCGAGCCGGCGCGCCAGGATCGGGTCGTCGTTAGTGTAGGGCAGTACGGTGAACCCGTCGGCGACGAGCAGCTGGGCCGCCTCGAGCAGTTCGACCGGGTCGGGCAGGAGGGTGATGTCGTCGGCGACGACCTCGAGCTTGACCCAGTCCGTGTCCAGCGCCTCGCGCGCCAGCCGGGCGACCAGGAGGGCCTCGGTGGCGGTGTGGCAGCCGGCCGTATTGGGCAGGACGGCGACGCCGGCCTGCCGGATGGTGCCGATCAGGGACCCCTCGCCCGAGCCGCCGATCCGCCGCATGGCGACGGTGGTGAGCTCGGCGCCCGACGCCTTCAGCACCTTGCCGAGAACGTCGAGCGACTGCGCTCCGCCGGTGCCGACGATCAGCCGCGACGTCAGCGTCCGCCCGGCCACCTGCCATGGGTCGAGATGGTTGATCATGCGCTTAACCTCCTTGGACCGCGGTCACGACCTCGACCTCGTCGCGCTCGGCCAGCGCGGTGGCCGACCACGCGCGGCGGGGCACGACCTCGCCGTTGACGGCCGCCGCGACCCCCTTCGGTGACTCGGTCAGCTGGCTGACCACGTCCGCCAGGGTGACGCCGGGCGGCAGGTCGCGGGTCTTGCCGTTGACGATGATGGTGACGGTCATCAGAGCCTGCTCGGGTGGAAGGGCGCCCACGCGGGGTGCGGTTGTTCGCCGGCTAGCAGCGCGGCCACCGCGTCCGCGGTGGCCGCGGAGAGCAGGACGCCGTTGCGGAAGTGACCGGTGGCGACGATGAGGGCCCCGGTGCCGATGAGCCCCAGGATCGGCCCGTTGTCGCTGGTGCCCGGCCTGCGGCCGGCGCTCGCCTCGGCCAGGGTGAGCTCGCTGATCGCGGGGACCGCGGTCATGGCGTCGCGGAGCAGGTCGTGCACGGCGCCCGCGGTGACGTCCCGGTCGTCGCGTTCCTCCTGGGTGGCGCCGACGACGAGCTCGCCGTCGGCGCGCGGCACCAGGTAGACGTCACGGCCGCCGACGATCGCGCGGACGGTGTGACCGAGGATGGGCGGCAGATTGCCCGGGTGACGCAGGCGCAGGATCTGCCCCTTAACCGGGCGGACCGCCTTGCGGATCTGGTCGGGGAGGCCGTCGATCTGGCCGGTGGCCCAGCCGGAGGCGATAACGACGTGCCCGGCCGACAGCTCGGTCGTCTCCCCGGCCGCCGCTGGATCGCTCGCCGCGAGGCGGACCCGGACCCGGCCGACGGCGGCGTCGGTCACCTCCGTGACCGATCCGACGACCGCGCGGACGCCCGCCGCGGCCGCGGCGGCGCGGAGGGCGGCCAGGTAACGGCGGTTGTCGACGGACAGGTCGCCGCTGGCGAGGACGCCGCCGCGGATGGACGGGGCGAGGAAGGGCTCGAGCCGGCGGCAGGCCTTCGCGTCGAGGCGCTCGGCCGCCAGCCCGATCGAGTGGCGGAACTCGGTGAGCCGGTCAAGCGCGGCGAGGTCGTCGTTGTTGTAGGCGACCGCGAGGGTGCCCTCCGTCCGCAGGCCGGTCGCGCTGCCCGCGGCCTCTTCGAGCTCGGCGTTGAACGACGGGAAGCGGCCGATCGCGTGCAGGTTCAGGTTAAGCAGGTCCTGCTCGCCGAAGACGGACTCGGAGACCGGGCCGAGCATCCCGGCCGCCACCAGGCTCGCCTTGTCGTTGGTGCCAGGATCGATGATCGTGACCCGGCGGCCCGCGCAGGCTGCGCGCCAGGCGATGGCGGTTCCGATCACGCCGCCGCCGACGACGATGACATCCGCGTCCATGACCGCCTGCCCCTCCCTTCGCCGGCATTACCCGGATCAGGTTCAACGGTCGGAGGCGGGCCGCCTCCCTCTCAGCCCCGCGTAGGGCTCCCGTGGTTGTTAACCCCATAGTAACCGGCGCGTTGTCGGCCCAGCGCGCGGCCGGGCGCGGCCGGCGTAACCCCGACATCCCCTGCCCGGTGCGGCATGATGGCGGCATGACTGACTTGCGTATGCGGCTGGCCGACGCGCGGCTGTACCTGTGCACCGACGCGCGGCGCGCCCAGGGGGACTTGCCTGAGTTCCTCGACGCGGTCCTCGGCGGCGGGGTGGACATCGTCCAGCTGCGGGAGAAGGGCCTCGAGGCGGGCGAGGAGCTGGCGCTGCTTGAGGTGTTCGCGGACGCCTGCGGCCGGCACGGCGCGCTGCTCGCGGTCAACGACCGGGCCGACGTGGCCCTGGCGGCCGGGGCCGACGTGCTCCACCTGGGCCAGGATGACCTGCCGGTCTTGGTCGCGCGGCGGATCCTCGGGCCCGGGCCGATCATCGGGCTGTCAAGCCACAGCCCGGAGCAGGCGGCCGACGCGGCGATCGAGGAGGGCGTGGACTACTTCTGCGCCGGGCCGGTGTGGGCGACCCCGACCAAGCCGGGCCGACCAGGCACCGGGCTGCCGCTGCTGACGCATACCGCGATGCTTGGCGCGCCCCGGCCGTGGTTCGCGATCGGCGGCATCGGCCTGCATCAGCTGAACGACGTGCTGGCGGCGGGGGCGACGCGGGTGGTGGTGGTCCGCGCGCTGACCGAGGCGGCCGACCCGGGTGCGGCCGCCGCGGCCTTCGCCAAGCGGCTGCGCGCCGCCTAGCGGACCGGCCCGGGTTAGAGGCGCGCGCCCAGGATGCGGCGGATGTCCCCGGTCTCGGTGTCGCTGTACCGGTCGAGGATCGCGCCGATCTCGGCCAGGTCCTTCTCGCTCGTGTAGACCGCCAGCTCGTGCTCGAGCCCGCGCTGCTCGGTGCGGTCGGCAAAGAACCCGCGCAGCTGGCGGAGCGCGGTCAACGGCGGGCGGAACAGGGTGGTAGCACTCGACATGATGCGCCTTTCTGTGCGTAGCGCTGCAGGTAGTGATCTGCTGCGCACCCCCAGTCAACCCGACCTCGATCCATGCGTCCAATGAGTAGATCGTAATTGTTCCATGAGCTAGAGTCATAGAACGTGGACGTTGACGTACTGCGCTGGTTCCAGCAGGTGGCCGAGGGCAGGACTGTGACCGAGGTCTCAGACCTCGACGCGGTGACGCAGTCCGGCGTCTCCCGCGCCCTGGCCCGGCTGGAGACGGAGGTGGGCACTCCGCTGCTGCGCCGGTCGGGCCGAACGCTGCGGCTGACCCGGGCCGGGGAGGTGTTCAAGCCGCACGTCGATTCCATGCTGCGCCGCTACGACGACGGCATAGCCGCCGTCAGCCAGTTCGTGTCGCCCGAGACCGGCTCGGTCGCGCTCGCCTTCCAGCAGTCGCTCGGCACCTGGCTCGTGCCCGACCTGGTCCGGAGCTTTCGCGGCAAGCACCCGAACGTCCAGTTCCAGCTGACCCTGGTCCGCGACGAACTGCACGGACTGCCGCTGAACGGCGGCTTCGCGGACCTGGAGATAGGCACCCGCAGGTTCCGCACCAGCCCGGAAGTCATGCGCCCAGGCGATCTGGCGGTGCAGACCGAGCAGATCGGCAGCGAGCCGCTGCGGCTCGCGCTCCCCCGCGACCACCGATTCAGCGGGCGACGGCGCATCCGCCTCACGGACGTCGCCAAGGAGCCGTTCATCGCCCTGCGCACGACTTCCGCACTGCGGGAACTGGTCGATGACCTCTGCCGGCAGGCGGGTTTCCGCCCGACGATCGTCTTCGAGGGCGACGACCTGACCAACCTGCGCGGCCTGGTCGCGGCGGGCCTCGGCGTCGCCGTGGTCCCGGCGCCGCGTGCGGCCTCGCCCGAAGCCGCGGCGGACGGCCCGGTGCGCTACCTGGAGATCGCCGACCGCGGGGCGGAGCGGGCGATCTACCTGACCTGGTCGGCCGAGCGCACCCTGCTCCCCGCCGCCGAACTGTTCCGCGAGCACGTCGTCAGCCGGGTGACGGTCGGGAAGGTGCCCGCCCTCCCGTAGCGCCCGATCGGCGAGCTTCAGACCAGGCCGAGCCCGTAATTCGGGGCCTCGGGACACGTGTCGTTTCCGTTCCAGCCGCTAATATCGACCGCGTACAGATGACTCCAGTAGAGATTGCGGTAGGTGGTCCCGGCCCCGAATTGGGCAAACACTGATTCCCCGCCGTTGACCCCGCCAAGCCATCCGTGGTTATTCCCGCCGCATTCTGCGTTGATGCCTATCCCGGGCGGCGACGAATACGCTCCCTTGAACCCGAAGCAGACGGAGGTGACGTAGGTGTAGTTAGGGCTACCGCCGCGGCTCTCCCCCAGCAGGAAGTTCGTGGACACGTGGAGCCAGGTGCGGTCGACACCACGAGCGCCGCACGCGGAGGCATCGCGAATCGAGCCAATATTGTCTGGATGGAGAGTGTTCCGGACCTGCTTTGAGGCAGGCTTGACGGCAGCGTGCGTAAGATCCTGGGCGTTCGCTACCTGCGTCAGCCCGACCGTACAGGCCGCGACACCCGTGAAGATGGTCGCGACGCGCATCGACTTTCTCGGCTTGCGGCTTCCGGCGTTCATGTCACACTCCCGTCATCCCCGCCCCTGGGCAGAACCTTCGCGACCTACTGTCGCCCACAAGGCGGCAAGGCGCTATCCCTAAGATGAGGGTTACCGGTGGCCTTCCCAATCGGGCCACGTTTGCCCTGGTGGCGCGGTGGTTAGGCGGGCGGGGTGGACGGAGTCACGCGTGCGTTAGGAATGACGACTTTGAATCCCTGCGCCTCGAGGATCTGGGTGCTGATCGCGCCGAGCGAGCGGAGGTCTTCCGGTGTGAGCGTTTCGATGAGGAGCTTCTGTACGGCGGCGACGTGGCCGGGGGCGGTCTCGACGATCTTCTGCCAGCCCGCGTCGGTGAGGACGGCGTTGATGAAGCGGCCGTCGCCGGGGCAGGGTTCGCGGCGGACCCAGCCCTTGGCCTCGAGGCGGGCGACCACGTGGCTCAGTCGCGACAGGGAGCCGCTCGCTATCGCGGCCAGCTCGCTCATGCGCAGCGCGCGGCCGGGGGCCTCCGACAGGTGGGCGAGGACCATGTACTCGAAGTGGCCGATGCCCGCGTCCTTCTGCAGCTGCGCGTCGAGGAGGGAGGGCAGGCGGAAGAGGACCGCGGCGAAGGGGCGCCACGCGGTCTGCTGTTCGTCAGTGAGCCACCGCATGGACGTTATTCTACGCGCTGTTGTTGACGGTTCAAATTATATTGTAGATTTGAAGCGTCAACAAGCTTGCTGGTTTTCATCGCTCTGAGGCAGGTGGTCATGAGTCGTTCTATTTTCGATCCGCTGGTGCCGGCCGGGGCGTATGACGCGTTCCTGGCCGACGGCGCGGCGCGGTCGGCCGCGCAGCGGGCCTGGCAGCCGTCGGATGGGGCGCTGCCCGCGCTCTACATCGGGCACGGGGCGCCGCCGCTGCTCGACGACGCGGAGTGGATGTCCCAGCTCGCGGACTGGACGCTGACCATGCCCAAGCCGCGGGCGGTGCTCATCGTGAGCGCCCACTGGGAGGCGGCGCCGCTGATGCTGTCGGCCCCCGCGGCGGCCACGCCCCTGGTGTACGACTTCGGCGGGTTCGCCGCGCGCTATTACACGCTGACGTACCCGACGCCGGCCGCCCACGCGTTCGCGGCCGAGGTCGCGTCGCTGATGCCGGACACCGCGCCCGCGCACCAGCACCGGAGCCGCGGACTCGATCACGGGGCGTGGGTGCCGCTGAAGGTGATGTACCCGCTGGCCGACGTGCCGGCGCTGCAGCTGTCGCTGCCATCGTCGGACCCGCTGGCGCTGCTCGCGCTCGGGGCCCGGCTGCGGCCGCTGCGCGAGTCCGGGGTGCTGGTGATCGGGTCCGGGTTCCTGACCCAGATGCCGTACGCGCATCCGTCGACGGATCATTTCCTGCCGCTGTTCGTCACGCTGGGGGCGGGCACCGATCCGGGCAAGCCGGTGCAGACGGTGATCGACGGGTACTGGATGGGGCTGGCTAAGCGGTCGTTCCAGGTCAGCTGAGCCGCTTTATCCGGCGTCAGCTCGCTGCCAGGAATGCTTTGACGCGGTCGACGTAGCGGGACTTGTCGTAGGTCGCCTGGTAGGCGATGGCGGTGCGGACGGGGTCGCCGAAGAAATAGTAATGGAAGGTATCCCGGCGCACCGGTACTTGCCAGCGGGGGCGGTCGGATGGTTGCCTGTTGGTCGTGAGGAACCGGTGAGGCGACGATCGACCGCGGAATGGGTCACCTACCTGCTTGAGCCCAAGAACTGGATCATCGCCACCACGCTGGCGGTGGGCTGGCATGCCGACGGCGCGCGCGGGCTGGCCTGGGGGGCGGTGGCGGCGCTGTTCGCCGGGGTGGTGCCGATGGCGTTCATCAACCGCGGCATCAGGCACGGCCAGTGGGACGACCGGAACGTCGGCGCGAAGGGCCCCCGGCTGATCGTGCTCGCGTTCATCATCGCGTCCGTCGCCCTGGGGCTCGCATTGCTGGTGGAGCTGGGGGCGCCGACCGAGCTGTCTGGGTACTTCGCGTGCCTGCTCGGCAGCGTCGCGATGCTCGCCGCCATCACCACGGTGTGGAAGATCTCCATCCACTGCGCGGTCGCCTCCGGCTCGGTGACGATCCTCACGCTGCTGTTCGGCCCCTGGCTGATCCCGGCGTACCTGCTCGTCGCGCTCACCGGCTGGTCCCGGGTGGTGGTCAAGGACCATAGCACCGCCCAGGTGATCACGGGCTCGCTGCTCGGCCTGGTGGCCGCGGTGGCCACCTACGCGATCATCACCCACCATTGACGCTTCTTGCTGTTATCGATCAGAGGGGCCAGACGCGGGCGGTTTCGTCGGTGGAGGCGGTGGCTAGCTGACGGTCGGCGGGGCTGAAGGCGAGGGAGCTGACCGCGCCTGCGTGGCCCTCGAGGATGCGCACCGACTTGCCGGTCGCCGCATCCCAGAGCCGGACCGTGGTGTCCGAGCTCGCGGTGGCGATGAGCCTGCCGTCGGGGCTGAACGCGGCGACGAACGCCGAGTCGGTGTGGCCCTCGAGCGTGCGGATCGGGGTGCCGGTGACGGCGTCCCAGGTCCGGGCGGTCGCGTCCTCGCTCGCGGCGGCGACCACGCGCTCGGTCGGGCTGAAGGCGATCGACCACACCGTGTCGGAGTGGCCGTTCAGGATGCGCAGGCAGTTCCCGCTGGCCACCTCCCACAGCCGGGCCGTCGCGTCGAAGCTCGCCGTGGCCAGCAGCCTGCCGTCGGGGCTGAACGCGACGGCGGACACGATGCCGGTGTGCCCGGTGAGCACGCGCAGGCATTCGCCGGT
>Ga0302314_10021605_pt1 | contig 10589 bp, 7 predicted proteins | sample III_Palsa_N2_3_FD_200533 | JGI IMG/M metagenome (GOLD analysis project Ga0302314, IMG submission 200533) | Peat permafrost microbial communities from Stordalen Mire near Abisko, Sweden - III_Palsa_N2_3 | ecosystem: Environmental > Terrestrial > Soil > Palsa > Peat permafrost | place: Sweden... | reverse complement strand
GACGCAACGGCATCACCTGTCAGTAGTGCGCCGGCTAGGGCAAGGAGGCAAGTTGTTAGGGTTCTGGCGAGCATGGAAGCAGACGGTAGAGGACGCAGATCGCAGAAAGCCGGGGAAAGCGCATTTTGTATTTCCGGATTTATTGCCAGAAAATTGATGACCGGCGGTGCCGCAGTCAACGCCTCACCCACTCAGAGCGTCCCAACTTTTAGGCTTGGCGAGCTGCGGCATAACCATCGGCCTGATTGAATATCGGCTGTGGGAGATGAGTTCTTTAGCGTTCTCGTATTACTCGGCTTCAGTTTGCGATATCAAGGGGAGGTGCTTCCTTACGCAACGCCAGTAGTGCGGCCACCACTATCAACACCAACCAGACAACGGCTTCCCCTCACTGTAATTGGGCAAGTGATGAGTATCGATAGTCCTTCCGCAATGGATGTCCAGCAAGCTGCCAAAGGATTTCTGTCCCGTATGCCTTGTACGCTACACCCGCCTTGTCGGCAATCTGACGTAGCGTCGGGACCACAAAATCGACAGATCGAGGCCCCGATTCTTCGATCTTGCTGGAGAACCATCTGGTTCTGCGTGCGCCGCAGAAGAGCGAGCGCGAGACCACCGACGATCAGTGGCACCGCAATGAGAAGAATTAGCCTGCTCTCGATCATCCACGTGACGGGATTCATCGGATCGACGGGGATGCACGAGCAAAAGCGCGTCGAACGAGGAGGCCATCATCCAGCGGCCCCAGATACGCATTTTTTCGTTTTTCAAACCGTTGTTTCCTTTTGAGGCAGGGGCGAGACCGCGCACAGATACAGGGATTCGACCTGGGGCTCGCGCCAGGCAACCAGCTGTGGTCCGGCACCGCGCATTGCTTCCATCGCAATCGCGAGTGCAATCCAGCCACTGGCCGGCCCGGACTTGCCCAGAGGGCCGTCGAGCAGGCGTTCAGTCGGCATATCAGCGGCATCCGGCGTCAGTGCCGAGCGAATGGCAGTTGATTCGTCTTCGCCACAGCCAGTACTCCACACTTGCCTGATTCGATCTGGCGACATCTGGATCTGCTCGATCTGGGAGAGCCCGGTCTTCAGCGTGTCGCCTGCGCTAATCATGGGACGCAAGATCGAACCTGCCGTCGATGTATCCGGCTCGATCAGAAATGCTGCCGCACCTTCGCTGAACTCGTGCTCGTCCTCTTTGTCTGCCCAGAACTGTGCCGCGATTACGAGCCGCGTAGCAGGATCGACCCTGTCCACCAGTTGGGTAATCCACTGCACACCATCAGTTGCTGACTGCGCTTCGACGCGAAATCTCACACGCGGGGCAAAACAACCCAAAACACGAGCCGCGCACGCCGTCCATGCTCTAGCCTGTCCAAGCGACGTGTCATCGAGCATCAGCGTGACGACGACCTCTTTCCGGGTACGCAAAGCATGGGCGAACCGCACTGCGACGAGGCGCAATAGCCTTGTGCGACGGAACGCTGCCGCGCGGTCCTTCGCCCAATGAAATGCGACGTTTCGTTCCTTGTGCGACGGGAGGTCGATCTTCGATTCGACGAATTTGGCGATCTTGTTTGTGGCTGCCGGGAGTGCCGCAGCATCGACGACGTGCAAATTGCGGCGGCTCCATTCGCGCCACATTCCGCGAAGCCGGTCCTGCTCTCTTTCGGTTTCCTCAGCATCAGTCTGTTCCTCTTCCCAGTCGTCCAGTCTTACGCCAAACGCCAAGGCGCAGGCGACGAGCGGAGCGCCAAACAGCGCAATCCAGAACTGGAACGTGTTGGTCGGTTTGCCGTGCGGCCAGAGCAGCAACACAGCAGTCGCCGCGCCCGATGCGATGGCAATGAGCACTGGAAGCCACACACGCAGGGAGATCGGCTTGGGGTACTCGATCTTGGTGAAAACGGGAATGGGCCAGGTCATCTGAAAAAGTTGCTAGGTGGTCTGGAAAAGCGAGCGCAATTCATTAATTTCGTTTCTCGTTGGCAGTGACCCTGCAATGAGAGTCGGTTATTTCCGCCGGGTCTTCCGCGCTTAGGTACGTCCAAGCCTTCATTTTTAGGTTGAATGCAATTACCAATTTCCCGTCATCGGTCTGATAAAAATAACTACCACCCGTGGCTGCGTGACGAATACCGCCAATGGTTATTGATGCCCCGGGGTCGCGAGTATCTATTTTAATATTCCCACATTTTCAAAAATGACAAATATAAAAATTACTCAACCTAATTTTATTTTCAGAAATAGATGAGGCTAGTGCCGGATACGCCAGTAAAAACAATACGAGAAAAATTGGCTTCACCTATTTTCTCATCGCGTTAATCCCGATCTATTTTTAAGAGTAAGAAATTATTATTTTAGTGATTATAGCGATCTAATGCGACATTATGCCTCTTCCGTGGCAAATTGCTTTGTCGCTATCGCGAAGCGCTTCCATTGTGAATTCATTTCCATCTTGGCGAATCAAGGCATAACGCTTCATATTACTTTTCGTCGAATTCCCGATTAAATCGATTTCTGCTTGGTACATGTTATCGTCTTGCGTAGAAGGTCGAACGGAACCATAGGTAAGCCTCCCGTTCTTGAGACCTGAGTTAATTCTCTGGTGTGCTTCTAGTAAACTGGTGGCATTGTTAGGTTACCTCCACTTCCGTGCGAGATCATCATCCATCTTTAATCATTCGTCGACGAAATCACAACCATTCGTGGCAATTGGCTGAACGCGTTGAACAGATTCTCCGGCGAGGTGATACCTAAAAATTCCATGACGGATCATTACGTTGGAATCGAGTGATCCGACAGTTGCGCGCACTTCGAAACCGATGCATGCCGCCCGTCTTCGTCTACATGTCCAGCAATGTTTTTAGCTCCTCCCGCGCCGCAATCTATCCGGTTTCCGCTTTGCATGATAAAGCAATAGGATCCAGTTACGGCACCGTCGCTGGTCTCGTTGAGCTTTATTTCAAAAGTTGAATACGGTTTGCTCGATCCATCGACATATTCTACGTATTCCCAATTTCCGGACAAATTCCCAGCATCGGCGGCCCATGCATCGAGTGCAAGAACAGACAGCTTACTGCCACTGTAAAAAAGGTAGCGCGTTTCAACATGTTCATACCTGCACCAGCAAGCAATCATCCACTCTGTTTAGCCAACCCGATATAATTATCTGCCTCATTGAGAGAGTGCAGATAACTCATCTAGACGTTTTTTCATCGAAGCAAGAATGCATTTATTATCCGCGCCACACGTATTGCGCGCCGCTAGCCACGTCTTCTGACCGCGCATGAATGAAGCGAAATCGTTGCTTGCATCGCGGTATTGAGATAGAGCCAATTTATACGCCTCCGATACACTGCGATCAAATGAAGACAATTCTATTGAATGACATATCTCATTCTCCACGTCGGTACTCGACTTTAAACAGTCGAAAGAGGGGTTTGGTTTCTGATTGCTCGAAATTCTATCCAAAACAAGGATCGTTTCGTCGTACCATCTCAGCAAAATCCGATTGCCGTCTGTAAGGAACAGCCACGAGCCTTGCATATTTCTTTCTGCCCCCAAATTGCCATTCCACAATTTATCCTTGCAATAAACCTGCATTATCTCGGGGTTTCTATCCCGACCGAGATCAAGCTGATAAGCCTTTGCATCTGCATGTATGGCGGGATATCCATATCCCGCCATACTTTTCTTTATCAACTCATCCGAATCGGTGACGGCTATTTTTATCCACGGTGTCAAACATTCGAAATTTTCCGGAGTGTCGTTCGATATCTGATCTGGCGAAAATGTGAAAATTCGTCCCACTAACCGAGGATCATTCCATGCATAAAAGGGAGCTCGGGATGCCTCCGTGTTTATGTGAACTTCGGCGACTTCCCATTTTCCTTTTATGGAATCAGGTAAATCCTTTGCGAAAACTGGAAGGGCCAAAATTGAAAATACCAGAAAAACAAAAGTAAATTTCATCTTCAACATCCCCGAAAATTAACGATTCCCATATTATTCTATATATTAGAATCAATCACCTCGACGGAAGTGGGTGACCATTGAATTCATATCGGCTATTTTTATACAGGCCAACTTCGTCTGAACGTCGATTTGTAAGCCCTGACATCACGACACCTCCTGAAGTATTTCCCTCCCTGATTTTGGCCATTGCGCTATCAATTTGTCCATTATTTATAAAATTGGCAACACTTTGCCAGCGTCCTGCTGGATTGTAGGCAAAACTTACGAGCGAATCAAATTCATTTTGACGGATTGGAACCTTAATCGATTTCCGTACCATATCTTCGTAGTGTCCAATCGTGTTGCGAAGCAACTGGACCTGTTGATCATCAGTTAAGTTAACTAAATTATGATTCGTGATAGCAAATGTGTTTGCGGCACCCCCTTGTAACCCCGACGCGTGTGAGACGCCCTGTGCCGTTGCATCAGAAAGACCAATTGATTTCATGGCAGCAATGATCTCACTTGGATTTCTTCCTTTCATATCGTATCCCGCACCGAGTGTTACACCGCTAGCGCCGTGAGGCCAATGCAGATGATTAGTAACGTTTGCTTGCGCCTCATGTGCAAATATGAACCATAGTCCGTTGTCTGAGATCGCATTTACGTTTGCACTGGTGCTCCGATAGAAGTTCCCCACCAGTCCGATCGGATGGATATGCCACACATCAGGATCAGTCGGAAAGCCCTTCACGGTCTTCACCTGGTTCCACCACTGGAGCTTCTTGATCCGCTCCATCTCGGTTTTCCAGATGGGCTTTCCGACATCACCCATGATCGGCAGGAGCGTTTCCCACTTGCTCATGTCTCCGCCCCACTCGCTCTCATACCGAACTATGAAATGTGACAGCGCCTCGGCTAGCCACGGCACCGTCAATGCCCTTTTCAAGTCGGCCGGAACAACATTCCCCTTGCCGCTACCCTGGCGCTTTGCGGCAGTCTCAAGTTTTGCGATCAACAGGCCCGCATTCACCTTCGCGGCAACGATACTGAACTCCTGTTCCTCGCCATCAAGCAACTGCTTTTTCTCATAGAGGGTGCGCCGATACAGGTCAAGCAGCGGCACGCTGGTCGTATCAACCGTATCGAACCCAGGCCACGACCATGGGCTTTGCCATTGCGTATTAGGGTGGTTCTTTTCGCAAACCCATCCGAAAATCGTCTTGCCACCACTATCGCCTGCCGCGATTGACCACCATTGCGTGCCTTGATCGTCCATTGCCTTGTCCCCGTCCTGGACCTGATCAAGTTGGGCACGCGAAAGTACCTGCTGGTAGCCGACCGCTGCCCCCGCTGCATTGCCAGGCTGCAACGGAAAATTCGTCCAGGTTTGAATGGCTGCGCCATAAGCCTTACCAGCATCCGTGCGTGCGACCCACAACGGATTGCCTACGGGAGTTCCGTTAGGTTCATTGCGGTGACCATGCCCACTCCCATGGCTGTGGGCGCTGCCCTGCGCGGGGTATTGGGTCGGCTGGACCTTGGCCCAGTAGCCTTTGCCGGGATCGCCATTCGTGCCCTTCGCAAGCATGAGCGCGAGGCCAGAAAGTTGCGCGTTGCTTTGCGAATCGGTGGGATTGACGAACTTTGCTCGCTGCTGAATAACCAGCAACGTTTTTCCACTGTCGGGCAGCTTGTTCGCGCGATCTCTGCTTTTGGTGATGAAATCGTTAATCTGCGCGCCGGTAAAGACCTCGACGTGAAGCAGCGGACGCGTAGGCTTGGGTGGCAGCTTCTGCGCCTGGGATGAGTTCGTATACTCGCCCAGGTAACCGACCACATCGCCCGCATTGACCTTGAATGGTTTGTCGAGCACGACCACGGCATCGAGCGGCTTGGGGTCAATGTTCGTATCAAGCTCGTCAAGATTTATCCATCCCGTTGCGGCGCGCGCGTCCGGCGTTCCACCTGCGATAGCTGAAACTGGCGTGCCCTTGATGATGCCCGCAATCTGCGCCCATCCGGATGTCGCGTTACCGGCCACATCGAGCTCACTCCCGCGCGGCAGCAAACCGATGACCGTCCCGCTCAGTCGATCGAGAATTCGGGCGCCCTGCGCGCTCTCAGGCGCATCTGCAATATTTCCTGCATCTGCCGGCGGCAACGCATACCGGAGCTTCTGGTCGCCTTGCGGCGTAAGTGCTCCAAGGCTGTCTGTCGAAGGGCCTGCCGCAATACTCTCGAGTTGCGAGTCATGGCCGGGCGTTGGTGTACCGGCCCCAGCTGAATCGAGATCGAACCGGAATGGCGTATTGAGCCTGGGAGGTTGCGCCTGGCGATCGTTGGCCTTGCTGCCGACGCTGAAATGCTTGTCGCCCTGCCAGAAAGCCAGGGGATGAATCGATGGCGCCGACTGGCTATTACCGTCGCCCTGCGCCGCTTTGTAGCCTGCCCAGTCGAGCTGGTGCATATACAGGCTGTAAAACTCCAGCACTTCATCTGCGGGCGGTTGATACTCCTGCGGTGTGCTGGCACCCGCTGCGGACGCACCTGATGCTGGTGCAGCCTGCATCGACGATGCACCTGGGGTCGTCGACGCCGGTGTTGCTGACGTCTTTGACTTGTCTGGTGCGGGCGGCAGCACGAGTTTGTGACGGACCAGCACGAATGACGTTGAGTACAGCGCGTAGTGCGGGGGGGGCGATGGATAGGTCAGTTCCGGGTAGACGGAGTCCAGCCGATAAGCCACGACCTCGCCGTCAGCGATGACCTTGACACCTTCGCCCTGTTTCAGATCGCCGCCGGTGCCCGTGTCGAAATGGATACCGCCGTGAAACATGCCGTTTACACCGAGCGGATAGAAGCCACCGTCAGCACCGGCCAGTGCGTTGAGCCAGGTTTGCGGATCGGCTGCGTTGCCGCTCTTGGGGGCAAACGGAAAACTCCAGTTCAGGGGTTGCCATTGCGGCGGAGGCGGAGTGGCCGGTGCTGCTGGCGCCGCCGGAGGATGGGGGCGGGCGTGATGATTCGTCATGGTCTGGTTTGCCCCTGTCAGTTCGAGTAATGGTCCGCGCGACTCAGAGGAATCACGCCAGCGGCGTTTGGCAGTGTAGGATTGCTGTTCATCGACGCCGCGCCCTTCTTCTGGATCGTGATGACCTTGAAGAACAGATCGGCAGGACCACCGAGCGTCACATTGCCGTCCTTGAGCTGGATGAACGCGCCACCGCATTCGAGGACGAGTTCGCTCTTCGCGCTGATGCGGACCGTGCCGTTGACGCTCGATACCGACACGTCCTGATCGGCCAGCAGCGACATCGCATCACTCTGAGCGTGAATCTCGACAGGGCCTCTAGCGGCATAGATCTTGATGCCGAGTTTCTGGGCGAACATCGAAATCAGCTCACCCGCGGCGACAGTGAAGCGCTTCATCACGCTGAAATCAGCATTCTTCCCAGCCACCGCGTTGATGCTGTCCTGCGCCGAAAACTGGACGCCCTGGGCCGCGATAATCCCGGCCGAAGCTGGCGTGCTCATAAGGAGACCTGGCCTCTTCAGACCATCGAAGTCGTTCTTCATCTGCTGCTGCGCATCGGTGTCAGCAGGCTCGGCTTTCGCGCCGCTGGCGGATGCCGCTAGTGCTTTTGCAGTGGCCAGTGCGCTTTCAAGCTGCGCAATGGTCTCCTGCATGTCGAGCTGCTTGCCGTTCGCGCCCGGCCGGTCGTACGCCGTGAGGTGCAGACCCTTGCCCGCGCGTTCGACACCATAGCCCGATGTCCTGAGCTCATAGCCTTCACCCCTGTATTCAAGCTTCTGGTTCACCAGATAGCCGAGATTCAGCTGTGACTTGCCCGAGTGCTCCGTGCTGAGCTTGATGCCCTCCTGGCCGGCCCAGTCTTCCATCCGCAGTTTGTTATTCGACTGCGTACGGATCATGTTGCGCGAGAGCCAGCGACGGTCGTTCGTCACCAGATCGCGCGCCTGGCTATGGTGATGGAAAGCCGTGATTTCTGGCTTATCGGGATCGCCATCTCTAAATGAGATCACTGCTTCGTCATTGTCCAGCGCGACGAAATGCATGCCCGTCTGCAGCTTGCCCGCGAACGGTTTGGCCAGACGCAGCGGCACACTCTCGCCGCCATTGGGCCAGTCAGCAAAATCCACGTCGAAACGGACGACGTAATAGCCGGCAGACGTCAGATAGCCGTATTTGTATTTGTCAGGACTGCAAACCCGTGCACTGAGCGTCCCGGAAATTTTCGGCCAGGTTTGCGGTTTCAGTTCGAGACGGAAGCGCCGGTCGGCGGGGATCGCCTTGTAGCTGTTGGTGTAGGGCTTGTCACGCGCACCACTATGCGTGACCTCGACGATCACCTGGCCCTTGGGCGCATCGGGCAGCACGACGTCGGTTTCCAGAACGCGCGCGCACTGCAGCGTCAGCACGTCGCTCTCGCCCTCGAATACCACCTGCCGCGCGATAGCTGCCTCGTGGCGCAGTTGCGCCTCCCATTTCGCGCCGTCCTGATCGAGATGGTTTGTCCCGTAGATATACGGCTGGCCGTAGGTCGTCGGATCCTGCGGCGCGACGTTGGCGCTATCTCTAAGACGTTCCCAGGCTTGCTCAGGGTTGTAGTCTGCAACCACGAACGACTGCGGCACCGTGACCGTGTGCGTCTTGATGGACTTGACCGCCTCCACACCACCCGCTTCGAGGCCTGCGGCTTCACGGTACGGCACGATCAGTTGCGGGTCGTAGAGATAGTGGTCAATGTCATCGCCAAAGACCACCTGGTCGCCATACTCCGTTTCGACCACGTAGAAGTAGATTCCCGCCTTCTCCATCAGCATTCGCACGTACGCCAGATCGTCGATCCTGTACTGGAATCGGAACAGATGCTTGGCGTACTGGTTCCTCAGGCGAAACGAGTACTGCTCGGGTCTCAGACCGTGACGGCGCATCACCGACGCGATAATGTCAGGGGTAGACTGGTGCTGGTAGGTCTGGGTATTCATGACCGCCGCGAGCCGTCCAACATGGGACCTCAGCACGACGCGGTACTTTGTGTAGTCCACCGTGGTCTGGATCGTCGAGAAGCGCTCGATGTATCCCGAAAACTTTTTCGGTACGCCATCGTCCGGCACGATCGTGAAGGCCGCATCACGGTTCAGGTAGTCGGTGCGCGCGAGCTGTTGCGGATGGGTCAGCTCAATGCACACTTCGATCGGCTCGCCCATCTTCTCGGTTGCATCGAATGACACGACTGACAGTTGCGCGGCGCTGTCGGTGCCAGGCACATCCAGAAAATAGGCTTGCCGTCCTGTAATCGCCGTTACGCTGGACACAGACCTTCTCGCTTCGTCATACAGGCTTGCCATCTTTTGTCGACTCCTCACCTGATCAGCACTACTTAACAACCGTTATGCGTAACAACAGATACAACCACGCAAACGATGCACATTCGGGAGGAGACGATACCCGCCTTCATTCTGCTGGTGAAGGGTCGGAAGCGGTAACTGTTGACGTTTGTTGTTTTTAATCAATCACTGAGATTTAATCTATTTCTGAGATGGCTGCCATGCTAAATATGTCCGATTAATCGATGCTTGGATAGATCAAGTCCAGAGCTGCCTTGCACACCTATGTCCAGGAATACGACACGCCTAGCGCCTACCCCGTCGGGGCCATAACCGCGAACTATGAGCTTGCCCCCCCCCGAAAACGAATCCCTTGTTGCGCAGGTAAACTCAAGCAAGGAGGCGAGCGATGACAAGCAAGGCAAAGCCAGCGTAGTACACGCTTGCTTTCAAGCTGGAAGCGATGCCTGCGTCAAGGCTGGGCAATGCATGGCGGCGGTGGCGGCGACACTGGGTGTAGTTGAACAGACGCTGTACAACTGCGTAAAAGCCGACTGGGTACATCGACCGATCCGTGAACGGCCCTTCCCGTTCAGTCGCGCGCGTCGAACTCATTTACAGCGCGACGTAAGTCCGCCAGTTTTCGACTGCCACGAAACCCAGCGACTCATAGACGGGCTTTCCATCCGGCGAGCGCTTGAGATCCGCCACGCGGGCGCCGCACGCATAGGCATCGCGGAGTACTGCGGTGGTCGCGGTTCGGCCAAGGCCTCGCCGCCGATGCAGCGTCAACATCGAAACGCTGTACTCATCCCACAGCGGACGCCCGCATCAAGGACTAGCCCTCAGGCTGATGGCAAACCACTTCGATATTGTGCCCGTCCGGAGCAATGACAAAAGCCGCATAGTAGTTCGCGTGGTAGTGCGGGCGCAGGCCAGGCGCACCATTGTCCCTGCCACCCGCCTCCAGAGCCGCGCGATAAAAAGCCTCGACTTGCTGGCGATTCTCGGCCGTAAACGCCAGGTGAAGATGCGCCGGCTTCTCCCCGGTTTGATACAAGCACAATGAAGCTTTACCCGGTGGGCTAAGCTCGACGCCGTACGTCGGCTCCCCCTCTGAGATAACAGCTACGCCGAGCGGTTCAAGCGCCTTGAGGAAGAACGTTTTGCTCGCTGCATAATCGCTGACTCCGAATTTGACGTGGTCGAACATGAGTTCTCCTAGGGTGTGTGGGCCGGCGCGAGGCCTAACGTGATTGAGAGATCACCGTGATGTTG
>Ga0302314_10021602_pt1 | contig 10590 bp, 9 predicted proteins | sample III_Palsa_N2_3_FD_200533 | JGI IMG/M metagenome (GOLD analysis project Ga0302314, IMG submission 200533) | Peat permafrost microbial communities from Stordalen Mire near Abisko, Sweden - III_Palsa_N2_3 | ecosystem: Environmental > Terrestrial > Soil > Palsa > Peat permafrost | place: Sweden... | reverse complement strand
GACAGCAGCGGTGCGAGCGCGGTCTGCACCGTGGTCCACAGGCCGGACTTGGTTTCCGGCGGGGTGCGGTAGAGGCCGTCGAGCAACTTTGAACTGCCGTGCGCGGCGTCGCCGTGGTCGCGCAGGAGTTTGACCGGGGTGTCGTCGCGGTCGTTGAGCGACCAGGCGAGCACCTCGCGCATCGAGCGGCCGGCGAGTGCGGCGGCGTGCAGCCAGAGAGTGAGCAGGTTGGTGGCGTTGGCGCCGAAGTATCCGGCGTTGGACGAGTCCTGCTTCTCGCTGCGCCCGACGGTCACCATCACCTCGGCGCGCTGCCTCGCCTTGTCCAAGTTCGTACACCCGGAGGTCGGTGACCAGGCCACCATCGAGGGCCAGGAGGTCATCCCGGTCGGGGCCATCACCGCGACCGGACCGCGCTGCGCACGCAGGGTCGCGGTGGCCAGCAGCACGTCGGTCCGCATCGAGGTGACCAGCGCGGAGCCCGGCCAACGATGCACCCACGGGATCACGACCTGCGAAGATTTTCCCTGTCGGGGGGCTGCGATCACCACGACCGAGTCCTCGGTGGACACCGCCAGACGGACCTTGTCCGGGATCGAGCAGCCGAGTGGCAGCCCGACGTCGGTCAGTTCGACCGCCCGTCTCGCCAGGCTCGGCCGGACCACCGGGCCACGCGCGATCACGGAGGGCACGGCCAGGTGGACCGCGAGATCCTTCCGGGTGGCGAAGCCGTCGTCACGGCGCTTGAACCGCATCCACACCCGAGCCGCGCCGACGACTGATCCGGCTCCGAGGACAAGCAGGAGTACGCCGGCTAAGTAGAACAGCGGCGCACCCGGAAGGGACGAGGCGGTGGCCGAAGGCCAGGCTTCACGTGGGTCTCCGAGGTGGCCGGGCAGGTTTAGGGCGATCGTGATGCTTTGCGTTACCGCCACGCGGGGAAGTGCCCCGTGCGTGAGCAGTCCGGCCGCCTCGCCCCACAACCAGGTGCCGACACCGGCCGTCGCGAACAGGGCGAGGCCGAGCATGATGACCATGTCCTTGCCGTCGTGCACCAGGTGCCGCGCGAGGGACGGTCCATCGGAGTGTGCAGCCATCTTCACCAGCCTCCTTTATTGTTCGTATGAACAGCGGTTCTGCTTAGATCAGGTGCATGACGGACTGGTCGCGGCTCAGCCACGCCTACGGCGATGCTCAGGACGTTCCCGGTCTGCTCGCGCAGGCAGCCTCCTCGAACGCCAACGGGCGCGTTTGGACCGATCTGTGGTCGCGGCTGTGCCACCAGGGCACCGTCTATGCCGCCAGCTACGCGGCCATACCCGCGCTCACCGAACTGGCCGGCAGCCGGCCCGTACCCGAGCGATTCGATCCGCTCCTGCTGGCCGCCGCCATCGTCTCGAGCACCGATACCCCGTGGGAAGCGCCGGACGTGCGCACGACCAACGGCACGCAGATCAACCAGCTCACCGCCCTCGCGGCCGAGGCGCTGCAGCACCCAAGCCTTGCCACGGACTCGACAACCTACGTATACGTCCTCCAGGCCCTGCTCGCCTTCGAGGGCGTCGAAGTCTGGAGCGAACAACTCCAAGGAACCAACGACGAGGAATACGAAGTCCCCTGCCCTCACTGCGACATCGAGAACTTCGTGGCCATCGGCACCTACGGGTACTTCAGCACGCTCGACAGCATGTACATGCGCGACACCGGGACGCGCCGCGAACCGCTCAAGCCGGAACTGCCGGACAACCTTCGAGCCCTGCCACGACGGCTGCGCACGCAAGCTCTCACGGACGGACACGCCGACGTAGCGGAAAAGATCACCTACGTCTTCGGGCAGGCGACCTGCGCCGACTGCGGCCAAGACTTCCGTGTCGATGAGGCAGTGGTGGCCCGATGGAGTTAGCAATCCGCAGAACCGGTTCACCAGGTGAAGGCGCGCCGGCCGAATCGCGCGCGGACCACGACGTCGAGATCGGAAGCACACATGAGCGAAATCACCGTGCCCGCCCCGGAACCCGACTGGGAGGCCGCGCTCCAGTACCAAGGCGGCAAGTGCAACCCGGCACGGCAGTACTTCACATTCGAGGAGGCGATGGGCCACTACCGCGAACTCGCCGGGCTCAGCGTGAACATCACAGACATCGCTCGACGCCTTCGCCTGCTGCTCGAACCCGGCCACTCGGACCAACTCGGACCCGTCGATGCGGCGTTCTTCGCCATCCGCCGGACCGGCTTCGCTGTTCACCGTTACGGCACCGACAACTGGACAATGCTCAGCGTCTTCCGACAGCACGAGACCGGCGAAGTAGATGCCGTGGACATCCTGCTGGAAGCGCTCGGCGTCGACTGGCGCGCCGTCGCGTCGGTCAACTTCGGCAACGGCCGCGATCCGCTGTTCCTGGAACCGGTTCTGGACGACAACCTGCGACCGACGTTCCCGGAAATCCCGAACGACGCCGAGCGATCCGGGACCGGAACCTAAGACCTCAACTACACTCACGAACGTGCCTCGACTCTCGGGTTAGCGCCTTAAAACTCTTCGGAAAACGTGAACCCGTGCAGCTACTAGATCATTCTTTGGTTCGTGTAGAACCAGCCCAGCTCGGCAGGGGTCAGCTCCAGGCGAATAGCTGCCGAGTGGTGGCGGCCGACCTTCCACAGGGCGTGGCCGATGTTTGCTGCGCCCCAGGAGGCGATGTGTGCGCATTCGGGTTCGGTTAGGCCGATCGCGTCGCGGGTCATGGCGAGCGGCGCGGTGTCTTGGGCCAGGCAGACGCGTACGTCGCAGGACGCGATGAGGTTCGCGGCGATCGCCGCCTCAGGGCTCCCGGCCGCGCCGACGGTCTCGAAGTCGGCGAGCCGGTGCGTAGCGAGAATCTGGATCGTGCCGGTGGCGCGGGAGAGGCGCAGGTCGCCGTCGAGTTTGCGGACCATCGCCGGGATGCGCATCGCCCGCCACAACTCGTCGCGCACGACCAGGCGTACGGGGCCGGCCGGGTCGTCGATCGCCGACTGGCCCCAAGACGAGACGCAGGCGAGGGTCATCGCGATCGTCTCGTCCCCGCGCCCGTCGAGCCGGGACAGATCCACGGTCTGGATCGGGGCGGTGAAGTCAAGGGCGACGGTGGTCGGGCCGTCGAACAGGCCAGATAGCGAGCCCTTCACCATGGCGCGCAGCGCGTCAGACACCGGGCGGACCGTCTCGCGCAGTTCCTCGGCATCGCGCATCCGCAGCTCGCGGGCCATCTCGGGGGTCGGATCGCGCAGGACGGCCCACACCTGCGGGAGGGTCGGATCGATCAGCGAGCTCACCCCGGCGGCCTGGCCGGTGGTCTCGTGGATGGCCTGGGAGATCGCGGCCTCCTCGGACGGGGTCAGCGGCCGGCCCAGCTTGGTGCCCAGCAATGCATTGAGGAGGGTGAGGCGCCTGCGGTGGATCTCGGCGAGGCGCTCGTCCAGTTCGACCGGGTCGGTGGGCAGGTCTTCGCCGAGGGGGCCTGAGTCGAGCGGGTTGAGCCGGGCGGGCAGGCCGGGGCCGAGCTGGACCGGCTCGACGCCCAGGGCCTGGGCGAGCTCCTTGTACTCGTTCTTCAGGTCGCCGAGGATCAGCGTCTTGACCCCGTACGACATCAGCCTGAGGGACAGGGCCTTAATGTGTGCGGACTTGCCTGCTCCGGGTATGCCGGTGATCAGCATGTTCGGGTTGGTGATCAGGCCGTGGTGCAGCCACGCGATCGGGTGGCAGGAGAACGCGCCGCCGGTCAGCAGGTTCGTGCCGATGTACGGGCCGAGCGCCGGGACGCCGTCGCCGTACAGGAACGGGTAGAGCCCGGCGAGTTGCGCGGTCGCGGCCCGGTAGACGCGCGGGCCAGGGGCGATCGCAGCCCGGCCGCAGTACGGTCGATTGACTCCGCGCCGGGGCGTGAGTGCCGTACGCGGCTCCGCTGGGGGCGTACAAGCGGGCGTGGAGGCCGCAGCGGGGGCGAGTGGTCGCAGTTCGGCCAGGGGAAGGGCGGGCAGGCGGGTGGCTGCCGCGAGCTGGCGCCGTCGAGAGATCGGAGTGCGCATCGGGCTCACCACCGCTTCGCCGGAAGGCCGAGACCGACCGGCAGCGTCATGGCGAAGCCGGTGTCCTGGGCGCCGTACATCCGCCGCAGCTCGATCCCGACGAGCGCCGCGCCCGCTTCAGCCTGCGCGCACGCCTCGGCGAGCTGATCGGGGGTATCGACGGTGACCGTCAGGTATCCGGTGAACCGGGCCAGGCCCGAGCCCTGGGCGTGCTCCAGGTCCTGCGCATCCGCGCGGCCCAGTTCGACCTGCTCGGTCGCCGAGGCGGCCTGCCCAGTCCTGGCTCGCAGCCGCAGACCCACCTCGCGCTTGGTCTTCTCCGCCATCACCGCCTTCTGCGCGGCGCGCGGGCCGAGCGGCTCGACGACGAACGAGAAGGCACGCCGATGGGTCGCATCCGCCAGCAGCGCGGCCAGCGAGGTCGCGTACACCGGGGACAGCGGCCAGGCGTGCACCGCGTAGGAAACCGAGACCGCGGACTCGTGCCGGTACGAAGACCACGAGGTGGTCGCGGCGGCCGGACCTGCCAGCGACGGATCGACACCCGGCAGCACGGTCGGGTACTGGCCGCGCGCGACCTGCTCGGCCGCCTCCGCGCGCCGCATGTCCAGGAGCACGGCCGCGTGCGGGTCGAAGCCGGTGCGGATCACCTCAGACAGTTCGCGCACATCAAGCCAGTGCTTCACCGTGATCCCGGCCCCGGCCAGCAGCGGACGCAGCGCGCGCACCTGCTGCTCCAGCACCCGGCACGCCCCGGACTCGCCGCCACCTGCCGCGCGGATCGCCGTGGCCGCACGGCGCGTGTCCAGGGTGATCGCCACCCACGTGCGACGTCGGCAGGTCGCGGGAACCGCCGTGTTCAGCAGCATCTCGTTCGCCATCACCGAGGCCAGTGGGGCTGCCGGGTCGAGGTGGTCGGTGTGCCAGGAGCGCAGTCCGGCGGCAGTTTGCGGGACGGTGCGCGAGACGAACTGCACGCGCGCGATCGGCTGGTTCTCCGTGCACAGCGAGGCGAGCACCTCACCCCAGGCCTGCACCATCGACTCGGCTCGGTCCGCATCGAGCAGCCCGAGACCGGCCGGGTCCACGGCGGCGATCGCCGTGTACGTGCGGGCCTGGGGGTGGTGCAGGACGGCGATCTCGAAGCCGCCCCCGTCCTGGGCGGTCAGGATGCGCAGCGGCGCGAGCACGCCGGGCAGGTCCAGTCGGGCCGGCTCGGTGCCGCGCCCGGGGGCGAAGGCGCCGGACAGGAACGTGTTCTTGTGGCGGGGCTTGAGCAGGTAATGGGAGGCCACGGTGATCATCCATTCGTCGAGGGTGCGCCCGGCCACACGCACGTACGCGCACGCGGCGAGAACGATCGCGAGCGGCCAGGTGAGGAACACCCCGGCCAGGTGGCCGGAGGCGATCGGCTGAAGGCCGAGGAAGACGGCCGCACCGAGCAGGGCGGCGCGGCGGCCGGACAGGCCGAGCAGGAAGTGCACCTTCTCGTGCTGCCAACCGGCGTAGGTGCGAGCAGAAGGGGAGTGCGCGGGCATCTCGGATCACGCCTTTCCACGGTGAGTGGCGCCCGATGAGCCATCGGACGGCTTGGACGTCGCACCGGACTGGGCACCGGAACCGGAGGAGCCCCCGGACTGGTTCGAGCCGAACTTGGGCATGCGGACCGGGCCGTAGGAGGGGTAGCCGCCGGGATACGCGGTCGGGTTCGCACCGTCCAGGCCCGCGTTCCCGGCCTGCTGCTCCATCCGGGAAGCGACCGCGTTGATGGTCTTGTGCAGCGTCTGGAGCGCGGCCACCGCGATCCCCGCAGGCCCGGCGGCTGCCCCGGCCGCCGCTTTCGCGGCACTGGCTGCGGCGCCCCCGCCTGCCGCACCGGCAGCCCCATCACCGGCACTACCGGAAGCGGCTGCACCGCCGCCGCGTGCCGCGTTGGCCGCCATCGCCTGGCGTTCGGAGAACTGGCCGAAGGCCGCCGGGTCGATGCCGGGCCCGCCGCCCGCGCTGCGGTTGGCCACCGCGCCGACCAGCGCACCGACTCCCATCGCCCCGCCCATCGCGACCCCGGCGAAGGTGAAGAACCGCGCGACCGCGGGCCACGCGAATACCGCCATGAACAGCACCGCCATCCCGGAGATCAGCCCGGTGATCCCGCTCGCGCTGCCCGCCATGTCGAAACCGATGACGAACACCAACGCGATCACCGGCTTGAGTAGTGCCAACTGCACACCGGCCTTGACGAGCTTGCGCCACCACTCCTGGGTCGAGGCGCCGATCTGCCCGGCCGCGCTGATCGGCGCGGTCGCCACCAGGATGCAGAACACCGCGTTGCGCAACACCAATTCGAACCAGAGCACCAGCACGATGATGATGCCGAGCAATCCGAAGATCAGCAGGAGCACCGAGGGGATCTCGGCATCCTCCGGTCCCGTGATCGCGCTGAGCGCCAGCAAGGTCGTCAGGCGCTGGGTGAAGGCGTTCATGCTCGTACCGCTGGCGGTTACAATCCACTGCGCCAGGCCGTCGGAGGCCGCCATGATCTGCGCGGCCACGGCAAGGGTGAACACCGCGGCCAGTGCTGCCTTCGGCAGACCGGTCAGGGCCTGGACCAGCGGCGCGGCAGAGCGGGTCCAGACGACGGATCCGGCCTGGATCAGTAACAGGACCATCGCGACGATCATGCCGAGGGTCAGGCTGATGGCGTAGACACCGTGGATCGAGCCGAGGTCCGGATCGGGCATCGAGACGAACACCCCGCCGAACCACTGCAACACCGAGGTGAACGCGTCCGCGAAGGAGCGGCAGACCGAATCCCACGCCGAACTGGCCACGTCCGATACCGCGCCGCCGACCGCGGAACTGACAGTTGCAATCGGAGCAGTCGTGCCCGGAGCTGTGCCGGGCAGTTGCAACACGTCCTTGAGGCACTGGCCCAGGTTGCCGTCGAGGCAGCCGGTGCTCGCACCGGTCTGCGCGAGGCCCAGCGCCCCGCTCACGACGCGCCGCCCGTCGCCGCGACCAGGGCCAGCCAGCCCTGACCGGCCGCGGTCTGGGTGTCCGGGGTTGCGTCCAGGCTCGAGTAATTTTCGTTGGCGCCACCGATCGACGCGAGCTTCCAGTCTCCGGCGGTCCAGTGCATCCGGACCGGGAAGACGCCGGTGGTCTGGGCCATCCCGCCGTGCGCGTTGACGAAGGTGCTGTCGGTCAGCAGCAGCACTAAGACGTCGTTCGCCGTGGCGTCGCGCAGCTGGTACATCTCGGCGATCGTCTGGAACGCGATCGGCGCAGCCAGCGGCCCGCCGGTCGGCAGTTGCAGGTCGGCGCGCAGCGTGACGGTGCTGGCGGCGAGGTTCGCGGGCAGGGCCGGGTTCGCCGGGTCACTGGCCACCCGCATCACCGAGGCGGCATAGTCCGGATCGAGGGTCGAGGCCACCGCGTCGAGGTAGTCCGACGCGGCGCTGATCGCGCCGATGATCGTGTGCGGGTAGCCGACCTCGATCCCGTCGGCTAGACGCGCACCCTGGACCAGCATCGCCGCGCCCGACGGGACGGGAACCGGTGAGGCGGTCGGGGAAGGCGAGGTGGTCGCCGGGCCCGCGTCCGGGTGAGTGCGGTGGGTGGCGAGTAGTGGGACGGCGACGAGCGTGGCCACCAGCAGCGCGCCGACGGCGAGGGCTGCCGGGAGAAGACGCCTGGTCCCGATAAAATTACGCACTGTGACTCCAAGGGTTGGCGGAACGCCTGTGAACGGGGGCGGACTCAGCCCAGGCCGTAGGAGGAAGTGATCAGCGTGCCCGCCACCGCGATGATGACGGCGCCGATCACCGAGCAGATCAGCGTGACCTTCCCGCGCTCGGCCATCTCCGCGCGGCGCGAGGTGTTGCCCAGCGCGATCATGCCCCCGGCGCTCACCGCCGCCCCGGCGCAGCACAGCAGCGCGCCCCACTTGATCCACGACAGAAGTGTGACCAGCGCATTCGCACCGGTGGGCGCCGCCGGCGCCGGGTCGGGCACCATGCCTGAGGCGTGGATAACCAGTTGAGTGACGACTTGGTGGATGGATGTCACGATCATGGCTTTCACCTGCTCCTTTAGGTGATCGGGTGATGTCCGGTCGACCCGAGTTGCTAGCTGTGGCGCCCTTCGGCCTCTCGAATTCGGGGCAACTGTTCATCTATGCAAACGGGGTGGAACCACCATAAGATCACCCATACCGAACATGTCAACCCGAGCGAACGAGGTAGACTGAAATGGTCGAGAAGTGTTCACAACAGCCGATGACGTCTTCGCAGTTGGCGCACCGAGAAGGGATGGACGATGAGCGAGCAGACCGCAGGCGCGGCCGAGGAGCCGGCGATTCCTGCTGGGACTGCCGAACCGGCTCCGTCCGACGGGCAGCAGACGCCTACGACTGGGCAGGCCGAGGCGAGTGTTATCGCGCAACGGCTTCGGTACCTGTTCGACAACAAGCGCAAGCCCGACGGCAAGAAGTACTCGTATCGGGAAGTCCTCAGGGCGATCGACGCTCAGGGCGGCCCGTCGATGTCGGTCGGCTACCTCTCCCAGTTGGTCACGGGCGTGAGAACGAACCCGATGATGGACGCGATCCAGGCGTTGGCGAAGTTCTTCGAGGTACCCCTGTCGTACTTCGACGCGCACGAGAACACCGAAGAGACCAACGAGCAGCTCAAGCTCACGGCTGCGCTTCAGCACGCCGGAGTGCAGGACGTTGCGATGCGCACGGTCGGCTTGCCACCCGAGAGCGTCAAGCTGGTGCTGGGCATGATCGACCGGGTGCGGGAGCTCGAAGGGCTGCCCCCGGCCGGGCAACTGCCGGACGCGGGCGAGTAGTTCCAGATCGCGAGTTCACCCGGCTGCGCGATCTTGAACGCTTTCGAGGGCCGGGTGAACTGCGATGAACCGCGAGCAGTCGCGCCTCGAATGTGAGGCGCTCGTTGCAGCGCTCGACCTGCCGGACCCATTCAACCTCGTAGAATTCTGCGCTCGCTTCGGCCGACAGATCGACCGAGACATCATCCTGATGTCGCACTCCATGGTGATCGGCGGCTTGTGCGGCACTTGGATGAGGACGGCCAAGGCCGACTACGTCTTCTACGAAAAGGACACCTCGCAGCTGCATCAGCAGCACATTGTCTTCCACGAGTTCGGGCATATCCTGCGTCGCCACGTCCCCGGCCGGGAGCTGAGCAAGGACCTCGCTCGCACGATGGTGCCCGGCATAAAGGTCAGCGACGTCTTCCGCGTCCTCGGACGCGACTCCTACACCGACGACGATGAGTTCGAAGCCGAACTCATCGCCACGCTGATCCTCCGCCGCATCGGCCGCCAAGTGGCGCGCGAAGCACCGAAGGCCACCGACCCGACGGCTGACGAGATCATCGCCCGTATCAGCAACTCACTGTCGCGAGGTGAGCGATGAACAGCACCTTGTACCCACTCGTCGCGCTCTTCGCCTGGGCAGTCGTGCTCGGCAGCGCCAAGCGGATCCCGGCCATGGCCAAGCAGCCGACGCGCCTGGTCACGTGGACGCTCTATCTCTTCTTCGCCCTGATCTTCACCACAGGGTGGGAAGTCGTCTGGGACAGGCTCGATTCCTGGACAGGCCTGCCCGAGTCGAACACGCTCATCACGATGTGCCTGGTTGTGTCCTACAGCGCGAGCGCGCTCGTGCTGCTGCAACTGTGGTCCTACACCCCGGATCGGGCGCGACGACGCGGCAAAGTCACGGTCTGCGCCGCTGTGGTTGTCCTCATCGTGATGGTGTCGCTCTTCCTGCGCAGCGACACCGTGCACCATCACCAGCAGTCGTTCAAGGCGTGGTACGGCGGATCGGTCGAGTACGAGGCGTACCTGCTGATCTACCTGATGACCTATACGGCAGCCGAAGTCGAAGTCATTCGACTGTGCCGCCGCTACGCGAAGGTGACGACCCGCAGTTGGCTGCGCACCGGTCTGACCACCACGACCGTCGGCGCGGCGATCGGACTGCTCTACGCGATCACCCGCCTGGCGGATATCGCCGCTGCCCATGCCGGTGTGGACATCTCCAGGTTCGAGGACGTGGCCGAAGTCGGGGCTGGGCTTGGCGCTCTGCTCGTGATGATCGGCCTGACGCTGCACTGGTGGGGGCCGCGGATTTCCGCCATCGTCCGCAGGCCGCGTCGGCTGATCGCCTATGCGCGGCTGCGGCCTTTGTGGGCGTGCTTCTACGCACTCGATCCCTCGATCGCGTTCGACGACCAGCGACCGACCGGCTCCTCGCGGATGCTCGGCAGGCTGCGCGCGGCCAAGCGCGTGCTGAAAGACACGGAGTATCACGTCGCCCGTCGCATCGTTGAGATCCGCGATGGCATCCTCACGTTGCGCCCATACCAGGATCCCGACTTCGCCCAGCGCGCTCGGACACACTACGACGACGGCGGACTCATCGGCGACGACCTCGATGCCGCCGTCACCGCCGCGTCGATCCATGCCGCTCTCGACGCGCGCGAAGCCGCACCG
>Ga0302314_10021600_pt1 | contig 10590 bp, 10 predicted proteins | sample III_Palsa_N2_3_FD_200533 | JGI IMG/M metagenome (GOLD analysis project Ga0302314, IMG submission 200533) | Peat permafrost microbial communities from Stordalen Mire near Abisko, Sweden - III_Palsa_N2_3 | ecosystem: Environmental > Terrestrial > Soil > Palsa > Peat permafrost | place: Sweden... | reverse complement strand
CTCCACCAGCAGCACAGTGCCCCGGCCGGCCCAGAACCGCAGCGCCGCCACCTCGGCGGGGAAGCTCTCATCCGGTGCGGTCAGCCGCAACGCGAACTGCTCACCACCGCGTCGGACTGGAAGTACCAATGCGTTCGATCCGTGCCAGGGAATACCGTCGAGCGAGAGGTTCCAAGCCCGGCACTGCTGATCGACCCGCTCAGGCAGGGAGTCCAGCCACGCGCACCTTTCGGGCGACCCGCGCAGCATGGCCCGAAAAGTGGACGGAACGGTAATCACAAAGATGAGTCCATCACACCGCTCCAGCCTCTCACCCGCGCACTGTGCTGCATCTGAACCCAACGGACGCTGCGGCAATCAGACGGCCGTTTCCGAGATCAGACCGCCGCGCAGCGATCAGGAGCTCTCCTGGCCCTTCGCCCCGGACGCGGCAGCGGCTAGCACTGCCGTGCCCGAGCTACCACTGACACAAGTGTTGTAACCGCGGGCCGAGCAGAAAGACGCCACGATACATCGGCTTCAGCGGATGCGTTGGCTCCCCGTTTGGCCCCCAGGTGACGGCCCGCCTCTGCGACACATAGCTGGATCACAGTTCTGCCTGGTGAGCGCGTACTTGGTTGCGTATCCGCATGGTGCGTGTCAGATGGAGTGATTGCCTGCGAGCAGTACATCAGTAGAACGGTCGTAGTTTCGAATATTAAGTTCCACCAGTATTTATTTGCGCCCCGACCGCGACTCGAACGCGGGACCTACTGCTTAGGAGGCACTTTCCAAGTGTGGCCGGGAGGTGCTAGGTATCGCCTGACGTGCCGCTTGGAGGCCGCGCGGATTGGTGTGATCTGCGGGGCTTCGGCGTGTCGTGAGGTGAAACAGGCACAGGTCCCGTGATTATCGGAGTTCTCTACGCTCTGTAATCACGGGAGTCCCCGTGCCTGCCATCCCATCATGGCTGCTGGAGCCCCTCTGGGACCAGTTCGCCGCGCTGCTGCCCGACCGCCCGGTCTATGACCCCTCGCACCCGCTGGGCTGCCACCGGCCCCGGATCGGTGACCGGGTCATCTTCGAGAAACTCATCCAGGTCCTGCGGTTCGGCTGCTCGTATGCCTCGATCGCCGACTGCACCTGCGGTGCCACCACGATCCGGGACCGGCGCGACGAGTGGATCAAGGCAGGGATCTTCGCCCAGCTGAAGCAGATCGCCCGGGAATCCTATGACCGCATGACCGGCCTGGTCCTGGAGGACCTGGCCGTTGACGGCTGCATCACCAAAGCTCCCGGCGGCGGGGAGTGCGCCGGGCCCAGTCCGGTGGACCGCCGCAAGCTGGGCATGAAGCGGTCCCTGCTGGTGGAGGGCTACGGCATCCCGCTGGGCCGGGCGCTGGCCCCGGCGAACCGGCACGACTCCCCGCTGCTGGCACCCACGCTGGACAAACTCAGCGAGACCGGCCCGCTGCCCGAGGACATCACCGTCCACCTGGACGCCGGGTACGACTCGCAGAAGACCCGCGACGAACTCGCCGGCCGCGGCCTGACCGGCGAGATCGCCCATAAAGGCGACAAGGCTCCCATCCAGGCCGGACAGCGCGGGCAGGTCGAGCGCACCAACTCCTGGCACAACGGCTTCAACCGCCTGCAGCGCTGCTACGAGCGCAAGGAAGACGTCATCGACGCCTTCTTCGACCTCGCCGACACCATCATCACCGTACGTAGCATGATCCGCCAGTCATGGACCCTCTACCGGTGGAACAGCCGCCCGGCCAAGAGACCATGATCACCCACCTATCCGCGCGGTCTCTTAGCTGTAGTCGCAATAGCTGGGTGTAGCCTGGCGCGGCCCAGTATCTGTGGTCGTTGGCTCCCAGTCTGGCTCCCAGAAATCTCGTTAGCGGCGCTAGTGTTCGAACGCTAAAGCCCCGCAGTCGATCCCCGTGCGAGCCGAGGCGGCGACCTCATCTGGTCATCGCCCGCTACGTCGAGGCCCTCGGCGGCCGGCTGGACCTCGTCGCCGACTTCGGCGACAGGACCGTCCGGCTGCCCGTCAGCGACACCCCGACCGCCGCATGACGGCAATCGCATGACAGCGCCGACAGGCGGCTGGTGGTGACGCGGTCGGCGAGATCGCTCGCGGTTCCGGCTGCGATCACCGTCACCTTCGACACATCGAGCCGCTCCAGTTCCCTGGCCAGGGTCTGCGCGGCCTGACCCGACCCGAAGCAAACCCGCTGTTGCCTGCTCTCGTACTCGAAACGCATGCTCTCCCTCTCCTTGCCCAGGTCAGCGGATGGCGATGGCGTTGGCGGGCGAGCCGACCCCGCCGACCAGTGACAGCGGGGAGACGGTGAGCAAGACGCTATAGCGGCCGTCGGCGGCGCACGCGGCGGCGAGGCCGTCAAGGTCCCACAGTTCGCCGATGGGCATGCCGAGCAGGCCGATGAGGTTGCGGTGCATGATGCCGCGGTGCGGATCGCCCGTGACGCCGGCCTGTTCCTCGGCGGTGAGGAAGGGCGTGCCCGGCTGGGCGGGCCAGCATTCGAAGGCGAAGTTATCGGCCGCGACCATGCTGATGCGGTTATCCCACAGCCAGGCGAGGGCGTCGTGCCCTTGCAGCAGGCCGGTGTGCCGCTGGTCGCTGACGAGGCCATCCCGCCATCGCTGGTCGCCGTGATGCAGGTAATAGTCGAGCCAGCCGAACCGGACCAGGAGGATGTCGCCCGCGCAGATGACGGTGCCCTGGGAGGCGCGGGCCGCTTCCAGCACGTCGACGGGCACCGGCTGGCCGTTGGCGTGGTCAAGCTGCACCCCGGTGGAGCGCAGGTAGCGGTCGACGTCGATCAGCACGGCCCGCCCGGCGATGGGCAGCTCGGCGAAATGATGGATGCTCAGCAGGTCTGTTCCCGGCAGGAAGACCGCGGGGTCAGCGCCGTTGTAAAACCCGTGATCGGGGTGGCCGATATGTCGCAGCCCGTCGACCTGGGTGCCGTACTGAAGATAGAAACTGTCGACCCAGTCGTCGCGATGGAACGGCGTGCGCTGGAAGATCGTATGGAGGAGCGGCCGCCGGGTCGGGGCGAGGGGCGGGGTGATCGCGTCCGAGCGCAGGTTCAGCGAGTACGCGAGCCCCTCCCGCACCTGCTCCGCAGCGGCGCGCAGGTCGTTGCACCGCAGCAGGTTGAGCGTCCCGAGCTGGTCGCCGGCGCCGAACAGGCCCCAGGCGGATCCAGGCGGGGCGTCCTCGCGGCGCAGCAGTTCAGCGTAGGCCGGCAGCGTTGCAGGGTCGATGCGCCGCGGGCTCATCCCGGCGCCGCCGGGCGTGCGCCGCGCATGGCGTAGCCGCCGTCGCCGAGCGCAGCGCTCATCTTGCCGGCCGCGGCGACCAGCGCGGGGACGCAGGTGTCGATGAGGTCGGCCATGCTGCGGTCGGAGGTACCGCTCGACAAGGACAATGCCGCCACCACCTTGCCGCCGGCGTCGCGCACCGGCGCCGCGGCCGAGCGCCTGCCGATCTCCAGTTCCTGGTCTACGGCAGCCCAGCCGCGCCGGCGCACCAGCTCAAGTCGCTCGACGAGCGCGGAGCGACTGGTGAGGGTGCGTTCGGTCAGCGCACGCAGTTGCGCGGCAGCGAAGTATCGCTCCAGGGCCTGCGCGCCCAGGTCCGCCAGCAGAACTTGTCCCATCGACGTCGCGTGGGCTGGCAGCCGGGTCCCCACCGCGAGGTTGATGCTGGTAATGCGATGGCGCTGGACGCGATTGACGTAAACCACCTCGGTCTGGTCGAGCGTCGCCAGCGACGTGCCCTCCCCAAGCTCCTCAGTCAGGGCCTCCATCACCGGCTGCGCCAGCGCGGGAAGGTTTAGCGACGACAGGTACGCATACCCGAGCGCGAGGACCCGCGGCGTGAGCGCGTACGCCGATCCCTCAGCCCGGACATATTCCAGCTGCTGCAAGGTGAGCAGGATGCGCCGCACCGTCGGCCGGGACAGCCCGGTTGACGTGGCCAGCGCGCTGACAGACAGCAACGGTCCTGTGTCGGTGAAGGCGTTGATGACCAGTAGCGCACGCTCGATCGACTGCACATAGTCGCGCCGGTCCATCTCAGTCATCGCACCCCCTTGACTTAGGTCCCTGGTAGTGGCAAGACTAGCACTTGTCCGCATTGCGATTTAAATGTACGCATAGCGTACATCGAAGGAGTACTGGAGGCGGCGATGCCTGTTGATCCCCGTGAATTCCGCCACTGCCTCGGCCAGTTCCCGACTGGCGTGACCGTGGTCGCCTGCCGGACCGAGAGCGGCGTGCACGGGGCGACGGTCAACGCGTTCACCGCGGTCTCCCTCGACCCGCCGATTGTCCTGGTCTCACTGGACCGGCGCAGCAAGGTCTGCGGCTATCTCGCCGCACGCCCCTTCACGGTCACTGTCCTGGACTGCACCGCGTACGAGACGGCACTGCACTTCGCCGGGCAGCCGAAACCCGGTGCGGATATCGGCTGGATCGACCACGACGTGGCGCCACGCCTGGCCGGCGGTGCCGCCTGGTTCGCCTGCACGCCGTGGGCCGCCTACGACGGCGGTGACCACATGCTCTACCTCGGCCTGGTCGAGGACTACCAGCATCACCCCGGGGCGATGCCGCTGGTGTTCCACGGCGGCCGGTTCCGCTCGGTCGGGGACCATCTCGCCGCGGATCCGTGGCTGGACACCCTCGACTCCCCCACGTGCGACATCGGCTGGTGGCTGCCGGAACTGACCGGCAGCACCCACCGTGTCGACCGCTCACCCCACCTCACAGCGGAGGAAACACGCACATGACCATCACCGATCCGCAGCACACCGGGACGGCGTCCGCCAGCAACCCGGCCACCCGCCCGATGACCGGAGAGGAATACCTCGACAGTCTCCGCGACGGACGTGAGATCTACCTGTACGGTGACCGTGTCGGCGACGTCACCACCCACCCTGCATTCCGCAACCCGGTACGGATGACGGCACGCCTGTACGACGCCCTGCATGACGAGAAAACCCGCGACGTGCTGACCTGCCCGACCGACACCGGGAACGGCGGGTACACCATGCGGTACTTCCGCGCTGCGCGCAGCGCTGCGGACCTGGTCGGCGACAGGGACGCGATCGCGCAGTGGGCCCGGATCACCTACGGCTGGATGGGCCGCAGCCCTGACTACAAGGCCGCGTTCCTCGGCACGCTGGGCGCCAACGCCGACTTCTACGACCCGTACCAGGACAACGCCCGCCGCTGGTACCGGGAATCTCAGGAGAAGGTCCTGTACTGGAACCACGCGATCATCCACCCGCCCGTGGACCGTAACCGGCCGCCGGACGAGGTCGCCGACGTCTTCGTCCACGTGCAGAAGGAAACTGACAACGGCCTGATCGTCAGCGGCGCCAAGGTGGTCGCCACCGGCTCGGCGATCACCAACATGAACTTCATCGCCCACTACGGCATCCCGCTCAAGAAGAAGGAATTCGCGCTGATCTGCACGATCCCCATGGGATCGCCCGGAATGAAGCTGATCTGTCGGCCGTCATACACCGCGGCGGCCGCGGTCATGGGCAGCCCGTTCGACTACCCGCTCTCCAGCCGGCTGGACGAGAACGACACCATATTCGTCCTCGACAACGTGCTCGTGCCATGGGAGAACGTGTTCGTCTACGGGGACCTCGATAAGGCCAGTAACTTCTTCCCCGCCTCCGGTTTCCTGCCCCGGTTCACGTTCCAGGGCTGCACCCGGCTGGCCGTCAAGCTCGACTTCCTCGCCGGGCTGTTGCTCAAGGCGCTCAGCATCACCGGGACCAGGGACTTCCGCGGCGTACAGGCGCGCGTCGGCGAAGTGCTCGCCTGGCGCAACCTGATGTGGGCGCTGACCGATTCCATGGCCCACAACCCCGACCCCTGGATCAATGACACGGTGCTGCCCAACACCAACTCGGGGCTCGCCTACCGCTGGTTCATGACGCAGGGCTACCCGCGGGTCAGGGAAATCATCGAACAGGACCTTGGTTCCGGGCTGATCTACCTCAACTCCCACGCGGCCGACTTCCGCAACCCCGACATCCGCCCCTACCTGGACAAGTACGTCCGCGGGTCTAACGGCTACGACTCGGTCAACCGCGTCAAGGTCATGAAACTGCTCTGGGACGCAATCGGCTCCGAGTTCGGCGCCCGCCACGAACTGTACGAACGCAACTACGGCGGGAACCACGAAGCCATCCGCACCGAGATCCTCGCCGCGCACGACGCCATGGGCCTCACCCGCGCCTACGAGGACTTCGCCGACCTGTGCCTGTCCGAATACGACCTAGACGGATGGACCGTCCCCGACCTGATCAACCCCGATGACGTCAACCGCATCGGCACGTTCTAAAAGCGGCGCACACCGAAGGAGGAGCCGCATGCCTAACGACCGTATCCGCACCGTAGTGGAGGACCTGGAGCAGACCCTGCTCGAGTTCATCCGCAAGCACCACATCACCCACGCCGAATACCGCGCCGCCACCGACATCGTCATCGCGGAGGTCAAGGCCGGCGAGGAGTCTCTGCTCTTCGACGTGTTCCTGGAGGCTGAGGCAACCGACATCGCCAACGTCGGGAGACAGGGCAGCCTGGAGGCCATCGAGGGACCCTTTTACCTGCCCGGCGCTCCCGTGCTGGAACCGCCTTACGTCCTGCCGCAGCGACCGGATGAGGCCGGGGGCCGGCTGGTGTTCCACGGCAGGGTCACCTCGGCCGACGGCACCCCGCTCGCTGGCGCTGAGCTGGACGTCTGGCACGCCGACGCCGCCGGCCTCTACTCCAGCATCCACCCAGGTATCCCGGACTGGAACCTCCGCGGTCGGCTGCGTACCGCGGACGACGGCAGCTTCGAGGTAACCACGATCGTCCCGCCGCCCTACGAGATCCCCAAGGACGGCCCGACAGGCATCGTACTCGGCGCCCTTGGCCGGCACTTCTTCCGGCCCGCCCATCTGCATCTCAAGCTCCGGCATCCCGGCTACGGCGAGATGACCTCGCAGCTGTACATCGCCGACGGCCCGTACCTGGATTCCGACGTGGCGAATGCAGTACGTGACGGGCTGCTCATCGAACTGGTGCAGATCGATGACCCAGCCGAAATCGCCAAACACGGCTTCGGGGGCCCCTACTTCGATGCCGCCTATGACTTCGTCCTGACCCCGGACGAGGACTGGCCGCGGCCGGCATGACAGGCCTGACCATAACATCGGTGGACGCCACGATTCTTGACATCCCGATGCGCCGGCCCCACCGTTTCTCCGTCCTCACCATCGAAGGCCAGAGCGTGGTGCTGGTGCGGGTATTCACCCGTACCGGCCCGGTCGGCATCGGTGAGGGAGTCGTCCCCGGCGGGCCCTGGTGGGGCGGCGAATCGGTCGAAGGCATAAAGGAACTCATCGACCGCTACCTGACGCCGATGCTGACGGGGCAGGACGCCAGCCGGGTGCGATACCTGTCGGCGCTGATGGACCGCATGATCTCCGGCGCCCCGTTCGCCAAGGCCGCGGTCGAGATGGCCCTGTGGGACATCAGCGGGAAGGCTGCCGGGCTGCCCGTCTACCGGCTGCTCGGCGGCCTTCACCGCAATCGGCTGCCGGTCACCTGGGCTCTCGGCGCCGACTGCGCAGATACGGTCGTCGCAGAGGCTAGGGACAAGCTCGACCGGCACCTGCATCGCTCGTTCAAACTCAAGATGGGTGCCGAAGAACCCCCGGACGACGTCAGCCGTGTCACCGAGATCGCCGCGAGACTGGCCGGAGCGGCAAGCATCGCGGTAGATCTCAACGGCACCTGGGACGAGCCGACCGCCAAACGATGGCTGCCCGAACTGGCCGCAGCAGGCATCACACTCGCAGAACAACCCGTGCCCGGATGGAACACCGCAGCCCTCGGCAGGCTCACCGCAGAGCTCACCATAGCGGTCATGGCCGACGAAAGCTTGCGGACCGTCCACGACGGCGCCCAGCTCGCCGCCGCCCACGCCGCAGATATCTTCGCCGTCAAGCTCGCCAAGAGCGGCGGCATCTGCAACGTGCAGACGATCGGCGCCATCGCCGACGCCTACGGCATCCCCTGCTACGGAGGCACCACTATCGAGACCTCTGTCGGCACCGCGGCCGCCGCCCATGCCTTCTGCTCGATGCCCGCCCTGACCGCCGGCACCGAACTGTTCGGGCCCATGCTGCTCGCCGACGACATCGTCAAGCACCCTGTGCGGTACAGCGAAGGACACCTGCACCTGCCACAAGGACCAGGCCTCGGCGTCGAACTCGACGAGGACAAAGTCGCCAAGTACGCACGCGGCTAACACCCGTCGGCCGGTGCCTGCGCAGGGACGTGATCGCCGTCCCTGGCCCTAGTTCGTGCTGCGCCGACACCTAGTCACCAGGACTATGTGGCAGCTCACCAGGCCAGGTGTCAGGCTCGGGTGCGCCCTGGCCCCGAACGCGACTCGAACGCGGCCGGTCCTCGGCGAAGCCATCGGGCACGCAACGGGCACGGCGACGGCGGCAGGTCTCGTCAGTGGTGGGTCTGCGGTCTGTGGAAATACCTTCTGACCAACGTAGAAATCGAGAGCGCCCCGACCGCGACTCGAACGCGAGACCTACTGCTTAGGAGGCACTTTCGAAATGCGGCCTGGCAGTGCTCGATGTCGCCTGACGTGCCGTTTGGCCGTACCGACAGTGGCTGGTCGTGGCTTGGCGGAGCCCGGGATCTGCGGTCGTTGGCTCCCCGTTTGGGCTCCCCGCGATCTCGTTAGCGGCGCTAATGTTCGAATGCCTACGGCCTAAGGCCGGCCTCCGCGCGAGTCCGGCCAGCGGCCCGACCCGGTTCAGCCAGACCGCTCCTGAGGCGTGGTCTGCGGCGGCTGGGACATTTGCCGGTTGCCGCGAGCGTGGGCACGGGCCTAGACTTAAGCTGTTCCTTGAATTAAGCCCAGCCTTAAGCCAGAAAGGCGACCGTGTGGCGTGGAGCGTCAAGGTCACCGAGGAGTACGCCGCGTGGTTCACCGCCCTGATCAAGGACGACCTGGCCTCCGCGGTCCAGGTCGCGCAGGCGGTCGCCGCACTGAGAGAGGAAGGACCCGCGCTCGGGCGACCGCTGGTAGACCGGATCACCGGCAGCAGGCTCCATCACCTCAAAGAGCTGCGCCCTGGCTCGGCCGCCCGGTCCGAGATCCGGGTGCTCTTCGCGTTCGATCCCACCCGCTCTGCCCTGCTTCTCCTTGGCGGCGACAAAGCCGGGAACTGGAAGCGGTGGTACAAGGAGAACATCCCGATCGCCGAGCAGCTGTACTTGGACTACACCACTCAAGCGGAGGAATAGCCCGTCATGCCTAAGCGCACCCCTCTGGACTGGGAGGACCTCGAGCGCGAGCTGCACGCCGCCGGGGTCTCGCCCGAGGAAATCGAGGCGGGCGCGCGCCGGCTGCTCGCCCAGGCGCGCGGGCACCAGCTCGCCGAGACCCGCAAGCAGCTGGCCCTGGGCCAAAAGCAGATCGCCGCCGCCATGGGGGTGAGCGTCGCCCGGGTGTCCCAGATCGAGCACGGCGAGGTTACCTCCTTCGAGGTCATCGCCCGCTACGTCGAGGCCCTCGGCGGACGGCTGGACCTCGTCGCTGATTTCGGCGACAGGACCGTCCGGCTGCCCGTCAGCCACACCCCGACCGCCGCATGACAGCAACCGCGCGTGACGACGGCCTCCGTCTCGCCTGAGCTGGCACTGGCTGCGACCTCCGCCTTCCGACCAGGAACTGCGCACACGGCAAGCTGATAACGGTCCGCGGCCATGCCAGCGTCGTAGACGTACAAGAGGCTCTCGTTATAGCGGCTAGCTTGGTCGCCAGGGCGCCCCCCTGGGCGGTGCCGAACTGGAATTTTGAATGCGGGTACTCGTCGCTGCCGGGTGACGAACGTCCGGATCTGCCGATGAGAGTTGGGCACCAGCAGGACCTCTGAACGCACCGATTCGTAGTCAATGTCGGTGAACTGTTGGGTTCCCCGCCTACACGTCGCTTGCGTCTGGTCATTCGGTTGATATGAGATATCTTGCTAGAAGATAATCGCCGGATGTGACTGAAATGTAGCCTGGACGGTCCCTTGCGGACGAGAGTTGCAGCGAGGTAGTTGTGCATGGGGGTAGTCCGAGCTGGCTATCAGCTGGCGACATTAGATCACTATACGCACAGGCGGCAGAGCGCTGCTCACGGTTCTACTACAGATACGATTTGTCACGGCGGGCGGGGTTCGATCGCGCGCGGGTGGCCGAGCAAGCGCTACGCGAGTCCAACAGCTTGATCGTAGACGAATTGACAGAATTGTTCAATGTGGATCCCGTCGGCCTGCTTCTGCATGATGCGCGCAATGTACCGTGGAATCTTACTGCCGAGTTTATCGATACGTTGTCGCCGCGGCCAGTCGACAGGGAAACCCATAATGAGGTTTTCTCAGCAAGGGTGAACCCGGCGTTCCTGGCGTAACCGGTCGTACAGGCAGACACGCGGACATGCATCGAGATCCCCGGGGAAACGCGGAGCCCCCGGTACAAGAGATCTCGACCAAG
>Ga0302314_10021599_pt1 | contig 10590 bp, 7 predicted proteins | sample III_Palsa_N2_3_FD_200533 | JGI IMG/M metagenome (GOLD analysis project Ga0302314, IMG submission 200533) | Peat permafrost microbial communities from Stordalen Mire near Abisko, Sweden - III_Palsa_N2_3 | ecosystem: Environmental > Terrestrial > Soil > Palsa > Peat permafrost | place: Sweden... | reverse complement strand
CTTGATCGGTGTGTTGTACGCCGCGAACTCGGTCTTCTTCACCATCCCGTCGCGGGTGGCGAACACCAGGTACCGGCCCTCGCTGAAGTCCCGGGTGGATAGCACTGACTGCACGCGCTCGCCCTCCCGCAGTGGCAGGAGGTTGACGAGCGCCCGGCCCTTGGCGGTGCGCGCCTGCTCGGGAAGGTCGTACACCTTCAACCTGTACACCTTGCCGCGGTTGGTGAAGAACAGCAGGTAGTCATGCGTCGAAGAGACGAACAGATGCTCGATGTAGTCATCGTCCTTCATGTCCATCCCTGTGACGCCGACGCCACCACGCCGCTGCTGGCGGTAAGTTGCCAGCGGGAGTGACTTGACATAGCCGGAGTGCGTGATCGAGATCACCATCTGTTGATCGGCGATCAGGTCCTCGATGTCGAGCTCACCCTCGGCGTGGGCGAGCTCGGTGCGGCGGTCGTCGCCGTAGGCCTCGGCGATCTCGCCTAGCTCCTCCTTGATCAGCCCGGACACCCTCGCCTCGTCACCGAGGATCTCCCGGAGCTCCTTGATCCGCTCGACGAGGTTGGCGTGCTCCTGCTTGATCTTGTCGGCCTCGAGCGCGGTCAGACGCCTGAGTGTCAACTGGAGGATCGCCTCGGCCTGGATCACGGACAGCGCGAAGCGCTCGACCAGGCCTGTCCTCGCCTCTTCAGGAGTACGCGAGGCCCTGATCAGCGCGATCACCTCGTCGAGGTTGGCGAGCGCGATCAGCTGGCCCTCGAGCACGTGCGCCCGTTCCTCGGAGCGGCGCAGCTCGAACTTCGTCCGGCGGACGACAACCTCGCGCTGGTGGTCGACGTAGTGGCCGATCACCTCTCGCAGTGACAGGGTGCGCGGCACGTTGTCGACGAGTGCGACCATGTTCACCCCGAAGGTGGACTGCATCGGGGTGTGCTTGTAGAGCTTGTTGAGCACGACCTTCGGGATCACGCCGCGCTTGAGCTCGATCACGAGCCGCATTCCGCGCCGGTCCGACTCGTCGCGCAGGTCGGCGATCTCGGGGATCTTCTTGTCGTGGACGAGGTCGCTGATCTTCAGGATCAGCCCGCCGTCGCCACCCTTGCGCACCATGTAGGGGAGCTCGGTGACGATGATCGCCTCCTTGCCCTGACCGATCGGCTCGATGTGCGCCTTCGCCTGGACTCGCACGCGCCCGCGGCCGGTCGCGTACGCGTCGCGGATTCCGTCGCGGCCCAGGATCGTGCCCGCCGTCGGGAAGTCGGGACCCTTGATGTGCTTCATCAGGCCGTCGACGTCGATCTGCGGGTCGTCGATGTAGGCGATCGTCGCACTGACCACCTCGCGGAGGTTGTGCGGCGGGATGTTCGTCGCCATCCCGACCGCGATCCCGGAGCTGCCGTTCACGAGTAGGTTCGGGAAGCGCGATGGGAGCACCAGCGGCTCCTGCTGGCGACCGTCGTAGGTCGGGACGAAATCGACGGTGTCCTGGTCGATGTCGCGCAGCATCTCGGTCGCGAGCCGCGACAGGCGAGCTTCGGTGTACCGCATGGCGGCCGCGGGCCAGCCGTCGATGTTGCCGAAGTTGCCGTGGCCGTCGACGAGCGGGAGACGCATCGAGAACGGCTGCGCGAGGCGAACGAGCGCGTCGTAGATCGCCGAGTCGCCGTGCGGGTGGTACTTGCCCATCACCTCGCCGACGATCTGCGCGCACTTGATGTGCTGCCGCCCCGGCTGCAGCCCCATCTCGTTCATCACGTGCAGGACGCGGCGGTGAACCGGCTTGAGCCCGTCGCGGGCGTCAGGGAGCGCGCGCCCGACGATCACCGACATGGCGTAGTCGAGATACGCGGAGCGCATCTCCTCCTCGAGGCCGCGCGGCTCGATGTTGCCGCCGCCGATGGTGTCGATCGCCGCCATCGCTGGTTAGATGTCGAGGTTGGTGACGAGGCGGGCGTTGTCCTCGATGAACGCGCGCCGTGGCTCCACTTGGTCGCCCATCAGCATCGAGAACACGAGGTCGGCGGAGGCGGCATCCTCCATCGTCACGCGCACCAACGTTCGCGACGCCGGATCCATCGTCGTCTCGCGCAGCTCATCGGGATCCATTTCGCCGAGACCCTTGAAGCGGTAGTAGTGCACGCCCTTCTGGGCGACGTCGAGGACCGCCTCGCGCAGCTCGCTGAACGACCGTGCCTCGCTCGAGCTCTCACCCAGTCGAACCTGAAACGGTGGCACACCGGTGAGCTCCGCAAGCTCGCGGTGCACGCTCGCCAGGCGCTGGTACTCATTTGCCTCGAGCGCCGAGCGACGCACGTGGTGAGTGGTCGCCAGCCCCGTCTTCGTCTCGATCGTCTTGACGACGATCTCGGTGTCGGTCTCACGCACGAGCTCACACGCAAACGGGTCGGACTCGTTGACCGGGCGCGAGAGCAGCTCGACCAGTCCCGCCACATCGGTCACGCCCTCATCGAGCAGGCGCGTCTGCTCGAGGAACGTGACGACACCCTGTCCGTAGGCGGTCCGCAGCGCCGACCCCCACCCCTCATATTGCTTGAGGATCCTCGAGAACCGCTTCCATCGTGCCTCGGTCAACTTGAGTTGGCTTCCAGCCCGGTCGAGCACCTCGATCTTCTCGAACTTGTCGCTGAGGAGGATCTCCTCGAGGTCGGACTCGCGCTCGAGGTAACGGTGCTGCTTGCCGCGGGTGACGCGGTACAGCGGCGGCTTTGCGATGTACACGTAGCCGGCCTCGATCAACGGCTGCATCTCCCTGAAGAGGAGGGTCAGCGCCAGCGTCCGGATGTGAGCGCCGTCGACATCGGCGTCGGTCAGCAGCACGACCTTGTGGTACCTGGCTCTGGCGATGTCGAACTCGTCGCGGACGCCGGTGCCGATCGCGGTGATCAGCGCCTGGATCTCGGTGTTGCCGAGCACCTTGTCGATCCGGCTCTTCTCGACATTGAGGATCTTGCCGCGCAATGGCAGGATCGCCTGCGTGTTGCGGTCGCGGGCGTCCACCGCCGAGCCGCCCGCCGAATCGCCCTCGACCACGAACAGCTCGGCGAGCGACGGGTCCTTGACAGAACAGTCGGCGAGCTTGCCAGGGAGAGTCGAGTTCTCGAGCGCGGACTTGCGACGCGTCAGGTCACGCGCCTTCCGCGCCGCGGCGCGTGCCTGCGCCGCCTGGATCGCCTTGCGGAGCACGGCGCGTGCGTCCTGCGGGTTCTCCTCGAGGAACTCGACCAGGCGTGCGTTGACGACGGACTGGACGAAGCCCGCCATACCGGGGTTGCCGAGCTTGGTCTTGGTCTGCCCCTCGAACTGAGGATCGGCCAGCTTCACCGAGATGACCGCGGTGAGGCCCTCGCGGACGTCCTCGCCGGTGAGGTTCTCGTCCTTGTCCTTGAGTTCATTGTGATCTCGCGCGTACTTGTTGAGCACGACGGTGAGCGCCGTCCGGAAGCCCGTCATGTGCGAGCCCCCCTCGCGCGTGTTGATGTTGTTGGCGAACGAGTGGACGGACTCCTGGTAGGAGGCGTTCCACTGCATCGCGACCTCGAGGGCGCCCTCGTCGCCCTCCCCCGAGAAGAAGATCACCTTCTTGTGGATCGGTTCCCTGTTCGCGTTCAGGTGCGACACGAAGTCGACGATTCCGCCCTCGTAGTGAAACTCGGCCCTGTGTCCGGGGGACCGCTCGTCGACGATCGAGAGCTTGAGCCCGGCGGTCAGGAACGCGGTCTCGCGCAGGCGCTCTCTGAGGATGTCGAAGTCGAAGTTGAGCGTCTCGAAGATGTCGGCGTCGGGCAGGAAGTGGACGGTCGTGCAGGTATCCGACGCCGGGCCGCCCTTGGTAAGGGGTCCGAGCGGCTTGCCGCGCTCGTAGGACTGCGTCCACTCGTAGCCGTCGCGACGCACCTCGACATCGAGTCGCTCCGAGAGAGCGTTGACAACCGAGGCGCCGACGCCGTGGAGCCCACCGGACACCTTGTAGCCGCCCCCGGTGCCGAACTTCCCGCCCGCATGCAGCACGGTCATGATCACCTCGACCGCCGGTCGCTGCTCCTTCTCCATGATCCCGACCGGGATGCCGCGACCGTTGTCTGTGACCGTCACCGAATTGTCAGGGTGGATGACCACCGAGATCGCGTCGCAGTACCCCGCAAGGGCCTCGTCGACGGAGTTATCGACAATCTCGTAGACAAGGTGGTGCAGGCCGGTCTCGCCGGTCGAGCCGATGTACATGCCGGGTCGCTTGCGAACGGCCTCGAGGCCCTCGAGGACGGTGATGTCCTGGGCGTCGTAGCTCGCCTGTGGCTGTGGGCGCCCGGCGGCGCCGTCGTCGTTCGTCAACGATCCTCCGATTGACGTTGAGACGCCCCGGTACCGCGCATCCTGCCGCGCGCCGGGGCGTCGAAAGCTGGTGTACAGAAGAATAGCACAGCCGACCCCCGGAAGGCCCTCCGCCGGACAGCTATTTTACCTGCAAAACGCCAGGAATCACAGGCGATCGGTCAGCCGCCCACCAGGCACCGCATGCGGGTCAGCGGCCCGCTGCGCATGAACCGGTTGAGACGCTCGAGCAGCGCCGGCGCCAGCAGGTCCAATTCGTGGGCCCAGGCCGCGCTCGAGCAGCTCACTGTCAGCACTCCGCCGCGCTCGGAGACCGGTCTTGCCTCGGCCGCGATCAACTCGCCGACGGCGTCTCGCCACGCCCGCTGTGCCTCTGCCAGCGGCGTCTGGGGCGCCCACGAGTCGCGCAACGAGCCGAGCGCGCCGGCGATCGGGCGGGGCGATGAGCGGTGCAGCGTCATCGTGCCCGTTTCGGCGGCCCGCTCATGCGGCCGCTGCTTCCTGGAGAAGGCTGCCGCCGGCGACCGCGATCCGCGTGACGCCCGCGTCAGTGGCGCCCGGCACGTGGTCGACCTCGGTCGTGCTGATCAGCGTCTGGCCGCCCCCGGTCCGGATCAGCTCGACCAGGCGCCCGCGGCGCGACGCGTCGAGCTCGCTCATCACGTCGTCCAGCAGCGCGAGCGGACGCACGCCGCGCCGTTCTCCGATCGCCTCGCGCTCGGCGAGCAGCAGGGCGAGGAGCGCGACGCGCTGCTGACCCTGCGATCCGAATGTCCGCAGCTCGCGTCCGTTCAGCGTGATGGACAGCTCGTCACGGTGCGGCCCATGGCCGGTGAATCCGCGGTCGAGATCGGACTCCAGGCGGGCTTCGAGCTCGGCGACCAGCGCCGCCGGATCGTCCGCGCGCGAGCGAGGCTGGTAGGAGAACGCGATCTCCCCCTCGAGCCCGAGGTGCGCCGACATCTCCGCACAGCGCGGCGCGAGCATGGCGATCGCGTCGCGGCGAGTGGCGATCAGGGCGATCGCGAGCCGAGCCAGCTGTGCGTCCCACGCCGGCAGCGCCGCGTCCGAGCGCCGGCCGCGTGCTCGCATCCGGCCGATCAGCGCGTTGCGCTGGGCGAGGACATGAGCGTAGTCGCGCCTGATGGCCGCGCGCGCAGGCCACAACGCGGCGACGACTTGATCGACGTGGGCGCGGCGGCCGGCGGGTGGCCCCTTCACGAGGTCGAGCCGGTCGGGCAGGAAGACGCTGACGAGCGGTCTGAATGGGGCATCGAGCAGGCGCTCCACCGGGGCGCCGTCCGCCGTCATCCGCTTCGGCTCGCCGGGCGCCAGCCCGACGGCGAACTCGTGGGCGCCGGCAGGGCTGTCGCAGGTGACGACGACGCGCGCCGCGGCCGCGCCGAAGCGCACCAGCTCACGATCATTGGCCGTGCGGCAGGACCGGCCTGTGCAGCCGACGTACAACGCCTCCAGCAGGTTCGTCTTGCCGGCGCCGTTGGCGCCGTGGACGACCGTGAGTCCGGCGCCGAGCCGCACGGTCGCGCGTTCGTAGCTGCGAAAGTCGCGCACGGTCAAGGAGACGACCGCCATCGGGCATCCCGCCGTCAGACGTTGAGCCTGATCGGCATGATCAGGTACAGGAAGCCGCTGCCGTCGCCCGACTCGAGCAACCCAGGACGCAGCGGGCTGATCAACTTGATCAACACGTCTGCGTTCTCGATCGCATCGAGCCCGTCGCGTAGGAACTCGGGGTTGAAGCCGATCTCGAGCGGCTCGCCCTGGAAGGCGATCGGCATCGCCTCGCGCGCCTCGCCGATATCGGGCGTCTGTGCCGAGACGGTCAGCTCGCCGGGGGCAAAGGACAGGCGCAGGGGGGCGTTCTTCTGTGCGAGCAGGCTGATTCGCCGCACGACGTCGCCGAGCTCGGCGCCGGGGAGGCGCAGCTCGTGCTCGAACGTATCCGGCAGCAACTGTCGGTAGTTGGGGAACTGCCCGTCGATTAGGCGCGAGGACAGGACGACCTGCCCGACGACGAACACCACCTGGTTCTGGCGGACGCTGACGGTCAGGAGATCGTCGTCGGCGTGGGCCGCGACCCTCGTCAGCTCCTGCAGCGCGCGGCTCGGGACGTTGACCTCGAAGCTGCCGGTCATCGGTTGCTCGAGGACGGTCTCCTTGACGCTCAGCCGGTAGGAGTCGGTGGCCACCATCCGCACCTCCGATCCCGAGGCGGACACGAGGATGCCCGTCAACACCGGCCGAGTCTCGTCTCGCGAGGCGGAGCCCGCAACCTTCTGCGCGGTTGCAACGAAGGCGCCCAGCGGCAATGACACCGCCGAGCCCGCGTCGGGCTCGGGGAATGGAGGGAAGTCCTCGGCGTGGAGCGTGCGAATGTGAAAAGTGGCGTTGCCCGATGTGAGCTCGACATCGTGCTCGACCGCTCGCTGCTCGATCGAGACCTCGGGCGACGGGAGCGAGCGGACCACGTCGAGGATCAGCCGGCCAGGCAGCACGACGGTGCCAGGGCGGGCGATCTCGGCCGCGAGAGGGACGCGGAGGCTGACGTCGGTGTCGGTCGCTCGGAGCTCACAGACCGCGCCCGAGGCGTCGAGTTGGACGCCGGAGAGGGCCTGGATCGCGCTCCTGGTGGAGGCGACGCGCGTGACCATCTGCAGCTGAGCAAGGAGCGCGTCTCGCTGGATCGAGATCTTCACGATGGATACCTCATCAGGAAGGTAGAAGTCATAGGGGAATCTGAGGTGTTGGGAAGTGCGGGAATTCCCGCAGCGAGCGTGGAAGGCGTCGACGGCAGATAGACGCTGAGGGTGAGTCTGTCAACAGACGCGGTCGTCTGTCACAGCCGTGAGGTGAGCGAAGATGGATGCGATGTCAGCTGCGTCGTCTGGAGAGACTCCGGCGCGCTCCGCGACGCGCCGGCAGGCATGGACGACGGTGGCATGGTTGCGGCCACCGAAGGCCGCCCCGATCGTCTGAAGGCTGGCGGGCGTGAGCTCGCGCGTGAGATGGACCGCGATCTGCCGTGGCCAGGCGACGCGTGCGGCCCGGGTCGGGGAGACCAACTCCTCGACGGTGATGCCGAAGTGTGCCGCGACTTCGGCCTGAATGCGCGCGGTCGTCATGGGCGACGGGGTGGTTCCAGGGGCGGCGGACACCGGTTGGGAGACGGGACGGATCTGATCGAGGACGCGCTCGGTTAGGGTGGCGTCGAGGGGCTTGGACGTGAGCGAGTGATGGGCGACGACGCGGATCAGGCCGCCCTCGAGGGAGCGGACATTGTCGGTGATGCGGTCTGCGAGCAACTCGTAGACGAGGGGATCGGGAATCGCGATGCGGTCGAGCTCGGCGCGCTTGCGGAGGATTGCGATGCGGGTGGAGCGGTCGGGAGGCGAGAGCTCCGCGATCAGGCCTGACTCGAAGCGGTCGCGGAGCCGCTCGGCAACGCCGTCGAGTTGGCGGGGGACGCGGTCGCAGGTGAGGACGAGCTGCCGCCCCGAGTCGTGCAGGGCGTTGAACGTGTGGAAGAACTCCTCCTCGGTCTTGGCTTTGCTCGCGAGGAACTGGACGTCGTCGATCAGGAGTACGTCAACGTCACGGTAGAGGTGTTTGAAGTCCTCGACGGAGCGGCTGTGGAGGGCGGACAGGAACCCGTTCGTGAAGTGCTCGGCGGTCGTGTAGCGGACGGTGGTCTCGGGATCGAACTCGGTGATGTAGTTGGCGATCGCGTGGAGGAGGTGGGTCTTCCCGAGCCCAGGCGAGGCGCACAGGAACAGCGGGTTGTATGTCTGGCCGGGCGCCTCGGCGACAGCGAGCGCAGCTCCGTGCGCGAGCCGATTGCCGTCGCCGATGATGAACTGATCAAAGGTGCAACGGGGGATGAAGTGATCGGCGGCAGCCGGGGGTGTGGCTGCGGGGGTGGTGGCTGCGGCAGCGCCCGTCGCGGCGAGCGCGCGACCGCGGCCGGGCTTAGCCGGCGCTGCCGTGAACGCCACCCGCACGGCGACGCCGAACGCGACGCGCGCGCAGCGCTCGAGGAGGCTGCCGAAGCGATCGGCGAGCCACGCCTGCGTGGCCGGGGGAGCGTCGAGCAGAAGAAGCGCGCCGTCCCACGCCCGCGGCTCGAGCGGCGCGAGCCAGAGATCGTAGGTCGTCTCGCCGACTGCGCGGCGGAGCTCGGCGCGAAAGTCGCTCCAAGCAGGGGTCAGCTCGAGGTGCACGGGCAGCTCCAAGCGGCTCCTTCGATGTGGAGTCGGATTTGCTATCGGGGAGGTCGGGGCGGAACTAGCCCGAGCGGGCGAATATACCAGCGGCTCAGCCCACCGAAGCGGTGCAGGAAGAGGGTTGCTGCAATGCGCGCGGAAAAGATCGTGTTGCCCTCTCTGGGCTTTGAGGCAGGAGATCCGAGCGTCGTGCGACGCTTGTTCGGTCCGTGATGCGGGGCTCGAGTCGACAGAACGGCCCGGGGATTTCGCACCAGCGTGCGTATACTGGGCGTTTCCCAACGGCGAAGTCCAGAGATGAAGCGTACGTATCAACCCAAGAAGCGCAAGCGCGCACGCGCGCACGGTTTCCGCGCGCGGATGCGTACGCGCGCGGGCCGCGACACGCTGAAGCGCCGCCGCGACAAGGGCCGCAAGCGCTTGACGGTGTAGGTGGCCGTGGCGGGCGCGCGTTCGTCGCGGCGGGGACGGCTGTCGCGGAGCGCGGACTTCGATCGCGTCCTTCGGAACGGGCGCTCGCACGCCGGGCGCGAGTTCGTGGTGTACGTATTCCCGCGTGGGGGCGAGGAGCCGCCCCGGCTCGGATTGTCGGTGTCCCGCAAGGTCGGGGGCGCGGTTGAGCGCAACACGGTCAAGCGACTCGTGCGCGAGGCGTTCGCTTGCGAGCGGGTGTCGCTGCCGGTCGGCGCGGACGTGGTGGTGATCGCGCGTCCGGGGGCGGGCGAGCTTGCGGCCCGTGAGGGGCTGAACGGCGTGCGTGCCGCGCTCGCGGCGCTGGTCGAGGTTGACCGCGGATGAGCTTTACGCGCCGGATTGCGGTGGCGCCGATCCGCCTGTACCAGGTCGCCGTCTCTCCCTTGTTCGGCAGCCGCTGCCGCTACTACCCGTCGTGCTCGGAGTACGCGGCGCAGGCGATCGCACGATTCGGCATACTGCGCGGGCTCGTGCTCGCCGCGTGGCGGCTGTTGCGCTGTAACCCCTGGAGCCGGGGTGGAGTCGATCATGTCGAGTCACAGCGTCTGTTCAGGCCGCGGACGCCAACGCCGAGCCCCTGACCATGCTCCTGACCGCGAACATCTTCCAGCCGCTGATCGACGTCTTCGAGGCGGTGCTGAAGTTCTTCCACAACAGCGTCGGCGTGCCGTGGGGTTGGTCGATCGTGCTGCTGACGGTCGTGATCCGGATGCTGCTCATCCCCTTGACGGTCAAGCAATTCCGGTCGATGCGCGAACTCCAGCGCCACCAGCCGGAGCTGAAGGCGATCCAGGCGAAGTACAAGGACGACAAGCAGCGCCAGCAGGAAGAGATGATGAAGTTCTACAAGGAGAACAACGTCAACCCGCTGGCGTCGTGCCTGCCGATGGTCGCGCAGTTGCCGGTGTTCATCTCGCTCTTCTACATGCTGCGGCAGAGCCTTCGAGCCGACGTGTGCCCGCTGGTCCAGCCGCACCACCTCGTCAAGGGGATCGAGGTGATCAACAAGGCGGCGACCGTCGCGTGCGGCCCACACGACGGAGCAGGATTCCTGTTCATCAATGATCTGACAAACAGCGCAAAGGGCGCCACCTTGATCGTGCTGATCGTCCTGTACGTCGGGACACAGCTCGCGTCGACTTGGCTGATGTCGATCTACTCGCCGACGATGGACAAGACGCAACGGCAGTTGATGCTGGTGATGCCGCTGTTCTTCGTCGTGTTCGTGATCGGGTTCCCGGCGGGCGTGATCGCGTACTGGATCACGACCAACACGTGGACCATGGCGCAGCAGTACGTGTTGTGGCGTGGGATCGGTGCGGCGCCTGCCGCGGCCGGCCCCGCTGACGCGGGCGGTGGGAGCAGCAGAGGTGGGGGCGGGAGCAATAACGGTGGTGGGGGCGGACTGCTGCCTCGGGGCGGCGGCGCGGGCGGCGGCGGCGCCCTCGCGGGGGTCCTACGCGGCCGAAGCAAGCCGGCGGAAAGCGAGGAGGAGGCGAGCGTGGCGACCAAGAGCCGTCCC